>Ga0182012_10005478_pt1 | contig 13139 bp, 11 predicted proteins | sample 612S2SmetaG_FD_120486 | JGI IMG/M metagenome (GOLD analysis project Ga0182012, IMG submission 120486) | Permafrost microbial communities from Stordalen Mire, Sweden - 612S2S metaG | ecosystem: Environmental > Terrestrial > Soil > Wetlands > Permafrost | place: Sweden: Stordalen | collected...
CAAGCCGGCCCCCCACCCCCCCAATAACCACCGCCAAACCAAACCCTCACCCCCCACCCCCGTCCGCGAAAGCGCCGGGGGTGGTTTCGTTTTGCCCTACTTAATCCGCATTCTCCTTGTCCTTTTTGAGCAAAACGCAATCCTCCTTTCATGAGGAAGCCAGTACTAGGTGCTGCGATGGCAACGCTTTCTGGATGGATCGCCGCATGCGTTACCCTCCAACTTATTTCGCTCTGCGGTCACGATTGGAAGCCGCATGACCTAACACCATTTATCGGGATTGGCATTCTAATCGCGGTCATGTCTTCCGCGGTTTTCGTCCCTCTATATCTCAATGTTCCCAGGAATAACTTCTTTTGGAATTCCGCAAATGCAATATGGGTCACGGATAAACAGTCTTCTATACCAATTCAAGCGATTATCTGGATCGACTTTCCGCGAAACGGTTTTTTTGTGATCTATGTGATCTTTGCGGTTAATCATAATTTCTGACCGCCAGAACGCATAGATCGCAAAGGCAGTCAGTCCAGGTAATTACTACCCACCACCAATCCCCTTCCCCAGCATCCCCCCCGGCGCCTTCACCCCCATCCCCTCCAGCACCGTCGGCGCCACATCCAGTATATCAATATCCACCGCCTCCCTTTGCGCCGCGATCCCCGGCCCCGACCAGCTAAAATACCCATACTGCGCATGATTCGCCTCATCCGGCCCCGTATCATTCTCATACAGGTACAGGCTCTCATACCCCATTGTCCCCACCGCTCGCCACGTCAACTCCCCAAAAATCACTATCAAATCCGGCGGCACACCCTTCACCTCCCGGTAAAGCTCCCGCGGCATCCACACATCCGTCCGCAACGCCTCCCCCCGATCATCCGGTATCTCCTTCAGCTTCCCTGCCAGCTCCGCGCAAAGCCCCTCATAATCCTCCGGCGCCACAATCCCCTCCGGCTCCCGCCCGCGCACATTCAAAAAAATCCGCGCGTAATATCCCCCCTCCCCCCACGCCCGCGTCCGCGACCAGTCAATATCGCACTTCCCCGGCGCAGTCCCCGCCACCGGCTCCGTTCGCACATTCAGATACCCCTCGCGCCGCAGCCAGTCATTCACGCATATCCCCCCATCCAGCCGCTTCGCCCCGTGGTCGGAAATCACCAGCGCATTCGTCCCCTCCATATCCACTATCTCCAGCAGACCCGCCATCTCCCCGTCCAGCATGATGTAATAATCATGGATCGCATTCTCCAGCGCGTTCCCAGCCTCATACTTCCGGTGCTCACGGTCCATGTAATGCCAGAACCCGTGGTGAATCCGATCGCTCCCCATCTCGACCATCATGAAAAAATCCGGCCCATACTGCGCCAGCATCCCCCGCGCCACCGCAAACCGCCTCCGCGTCATCTCATGGATGTCATCCAATATCCGCCCCTTGTCCGCGTTCCGGAAATCCGCCACGTCGAAAAGATAATCCCGCCCATCGAGCCACGCCGCGACCTCATCCTTCAGCGACGCCGGCGACGCCCACGCGCTCTTCAGTCCCGGCGTCAGGAAACAACTGATCATCGGCCCGTTGATCGCCCTCATGATCGGGTAAGTCCCCGGCACCCCCAGCACCGCGCACCTCTTCCCCTGCGCCGAGAGGATATCCCACAGCCGATCCTCCTTCACCCAGTCCCCAGTCGCGAAACCCAGCCCCTTGTAACTATGATCCGTCCGGTTCCGAAACCCATATATCCCCAGCGACCCCGGATCCTTGCTGCTCATCATGCAAGACCACGCCGGCACCGTGATCGGCGGCACACAACTCCGCATCCGCCCCCAAATCCCCGCCCCACGCAACCGCGCAAACGTAGGCAACTCCCCAATCCACCTCTCCACCAGCGACGGCTCAAGGCAATCCAGCCCAATAATCACGGTTTTCATCAGTGATGGCGTTTCAGCATTTCCAAAGTCTCCCCTCCCGCCCCACCCAAATCGAGCAAAATGCCGCCCCCGGCGCCCCGGCTGTCCAATACCGGATTCGTGTAGTTGGTAAGCACGCAATAAGCCCGATTCTTCGGATCCGTATGATGCGTCGCGTGATGCCGCGGCGTTTGCAAAATCCGCAACCGGTGCAGCGCCGTAATCACCGCCCCATTCTCCTCCGCGCTACGGTGCGCCCAGCAATGGAACTCATTGCAAAACGCCCCAATCCCGCAAAGCAGAATCAACTGCCACGTGATCCCCATGGTCGCCGCCGCAAGGACAAACACAATCCCACCCAGCATTGCCGTGACGATATTCCGATGCCAGAACGGGCTCTTCACAAAATCCCGCGGATGATGGTGATGAATGATGTTCGGGTTCACTACAAACCTCCCCAGCACCGGCGTCTCCGGCCTCGCATAAGAGTCCTCCAGCCAATGGAACACCCCCGAGAGAAAATCCACCGCTAATATCACGACGACGATCCACGCAATAATTTGCGCAACTCCAATCGCGGTAAAGCCGTATGCCATGGTTCCAGTCTATCTTAATCCTCACTCATACCTCAACGCCTCAATCGGATCCAGCGCCGCAGCCTTCTTGGCCGGGTAAAACCCAAAAAATATCCCCACGCACGCGCTAAACATAAACGACAACACCACCGACAGCGGCGACACCAGCGTAGGCCATTGCGCAAACATCGATATCAACTTCGACGCCCCTATCCCCAAGACTATCCCAATAATCCCACCCATCGAACTCAGGCTCGTCGCCTCTATCAGGAATTGCAGCAATATATCCTTCCCATGCGCCCCCACCGCCATCCGGATGCCTATCTCCCTCGTCCTCTCGGTCACGCTCACCAGCATGATATTCATGATCCCTATTCCTCCCACCAGCAGCGACACGCTCGCTATCGACACCACCAATATCGTCAGCACTCGCGAGGTCGCCGTCGCGGCATCCGTGAACTCCTGCTGATTATGTATGGTGAAATCGTCGCTGTTGTCCGAGGTGATGTTATGCCGCTGCCTGAGTATCTGCGTGATCTTGTCCTGCACGGATTGTATCTTGTCCGGGCTCACCGCCTGCACATTGATGGACCGCAGGTTCGTCACCCCCATAAGCCGCTTCATCGCGCTCGTGTACGGCATGATCACCACATCATCCTGGTCCTGCCCCATTACCGATAACCCCTTGGATACCAGCACCCCCACTATCGTGAACGGCACCCCCTTCACCCGCAGTATCTGCCCCAGCGGATCATCATTCCCATACACCTGCGTCACTATGGTCTGCCCTATCACAGCCACCTTGTTCGCGCTCCTCACATCCTGGTCGCTAAAGCTCCCTCCCTCCGCGAACTCCCAGTTCCGGATCCCAAAGTAATCCGGCGATTCTCCCTGCACGTTCGTAAACCAATTCTGATTCCCCGCCCCCACCTGGTTTTGCGTCTTCACTTCCGGACTTACGGCCACCGCGTCCGGCACCTCCCGCTTGATCGCCTCCGCGTCCTCTATCTTCAGCGTCCCCGCATTATTCCATCCCGCACGCACTCCGCCTTGCGTAAAACTCCCGGAGAATATCAGGATCACATTCTGTCCCAGCGCCGCGATTTGCCCCTCCACCTGCGACGTTGCCCCGTTCCCCATCGCCACCATCGCGATCACCGCCAGCACCCCAATGATGATCCCCAGCATCGTCAACGCCGTCCGCAGCTTGTTCCGCCGCAGCGCCCGCAGCGCCATAAGGAATGTCGCCGTCAATTTCATCGCCTCGCCCCTTCCATGTTATCTGCTGACGTCATTGAGTTACCCCTACAAATGCACCGCCTCGTGCGCCTCCTCCAGCTTTCTCAATTCCTCGGTCGCAAATAATCTCTTCCCCAGCGGCAGATCATCCACCACCACCCCGTCCCGCATGATGATGTTCCGCTTCGTGTAATGCGCAATATCCAGCTCATGCGTCACCATCACGATTGTTATCCCTTTGTCGTTCAATTCCTGGAACACGCCCATGATCTCGATGCTCGTCCGCGAGTCCAGGTTCCCCGTCGGCTCATCCGCCAGCAGCAGCGCCGGTTCGTTGCACAGCGCCCGCGCGATCGCCACCCGCTGCTGCTGCCCCCCGGATAACTGGTTCGGATAATGCGACGCCCGCTCCGCCAGCCCCACGATTCGCAGCGCCGCCACAGCCTTCTCCCTCAGTTCCTTCGTCGTCCTCCGCCTGTGGGAGTACAGCATCGGCAGCTCCACATTCTCCAGCGCGGATGTCCTCGACAGCAGGTTAAACCCCTGAAACACAAACCCGATCTTCTGGTTCCGGATATCCGCCAGCTCATCCCGGTTCAGCTTGGACACATCTATCCCATCCAGCAGATAGGTCCCCCCGGTCGGCCGGTCCAGGCACCCCAGCGTATTCATCATTGTCGATTTTCCTGACCCGCTCGCCCCCATGATCGCCACGAATTCCCCCGCCTCTATGGTCAGCGACACGCCTCGCATCGCCCGCACCTCCACCTCCCCGGACGCATAAGTCCTATCCACATTCCTTAACTCGATGACCGGTTTCATCGCCATGTCCCTTGCCTAGAACGGACGCCTCATCCCGAAACCCCCTCCCATCCCTCCTCCGCCCCCGTGCGAGTCCCCGCCGGACAGAATACTCTCCACCACCACATCCCCTTCCTTTAATCCATCCAGCACTTCCGTATTCACCCCGTCGCTTATCCCCAGGTGCGCCTGCGCCGGTTCCGGCGTGGTCGCGCCGGCCGGCAGTAAATACAACGTCCGGCTCCCATCATGCTTACCACGCGGCGCCGGCGACGCCCCCGGCGGCGGCGTCCCCTCCCCTGCATTCTTCGCCGCATCCGGCGGGCGGAACCTCAGCGCCCCATTCGGTACGCACACCACGCCCTTTCGCTCCGCGATCACGACTGACACATTCGCCGTCATCCCCGGCTTCAATTTCTGGTCCGCATTATTTACGGAAATCACCGTGTCATAAGTCACCACATTCTGCACGGTCACAGGCGAGTTCCTGACTTGCTCCACGATCCCATGGAATGTCCGCGTCGGATACGCATCCACGGTAAAATTCACCTTCTGCCCGTTCTCCAGCTCGCCCACATCCGCCTCCGCCACGCTCGCGTCTATCTGCATCTTCGACAAGTCGTTCGCTATGGTAAACAGCACCGGCGCATTCAGCGATGCCGCCACGGTCTGCCCCACGTCCACGCTCCGCGAGATCACGATCCCGTCAATCGGCGACGAAATCGTGCAATGGTCCAGGTTCACCTGCGCGCTCTCAAGACTCGCCTGCTGTATTTGCAAATTCGCCTGCGCCTGGTGCAGGCTTGCCGTCGCCGCGTCCAGGTCCGCCTGCGCCGCCGCGTGCTCCGCCACCAGCGCCTCCTTCCGCTTTTGGGTCAATTGCGCTAGCTCCAGCGCCGCCTGCGCGTTCGCCACATTCGCTTGCGCCATATGCACTGCCGCCGTGTATGGCGCCGGGTCCAGCTCCGCCACCACCTCGTTCGCTTTCACCAGCGAGTTATAATCCGCGTACAACTTCAGGATATTCCCGGATATCTGGCTCCCCACCGTGATATTCAGCACCGGGTTCAGTTGCCCCGTGGCCGTCACCGCCTGCGTGATGTCCCCCCGCGTCACAGTGCTCGTCTCATACTTCACCGGCCCCCCGTGCGTCTGGTTCCAGTACCACCAGCCCCCTCCAGCCGCCAGCGCAGCCACTACGATGATCGAGATCAGTTTCATTTGATTTGCGTCCTTTGTACACGCTGCTCCTGGAATACTCCCGCCGCCGCCTCCAGGTTCCTCAGCGCCACCTGGTATTCATTCACCTGCATCGCAAGGTTGTTCTCCGCCGTGTTCAGCGCCACGAGCGCCACCAGGACGTCCACGCTCGCCGATGTCCCGGCCTGGTATTGGTTCACAAGGTCCTGGTAACTCTTCTGCGCCGCCTCCACCGCCACCTTGGATGACACCAGCGTATCCTGCAGCGACCGCGCATTCAGCCACGCCCCCCTCACATCCCCCTCGACCTGCTTCGCCACTTCATCCCGGCTCAATTCATCCTCGATCACCTGTTCCCGCGCTGTCCGTAGGTCGATCTCTCGCTGCCCGCCCGTCAGGAATGGCATGCTCACGCTCACATTTGCGTCCCACACCTGCGTCTGCGGCCCGTACAACCCCCGCGCATTCGTATAATCATCCCCAGCCCCGCCCACGATCCTCGGCGCATACTCCGCCACCACTTCCCCCTTTTTCGCTATGTCCTCCTGCACCACCAGCGCCGCCACCTTCAGGTCCTCCCGGTTCCGGTACCCTATCGCGAGCAACTTCGCAAAGTCCGGGATCGTCGTCGGGTAGTCCGGCGGCGTAACCACCTGAAAACCCGAGTCGCCCCCCAAATTCAGGATATTCCCCAGCGTATCCCGATTCAGCAGCAGCGTATTCTTGGCTTGGATCAACGCCACCCGCGCATTCTCCAGCGTGACCTGCGCGTTCAGCACATCCGTTCGCGTCACTTCCCCCACGTCCAGCCGCTTCTGCGCCACATCCATCTGCTGCGCCGCAAGGTCCACAGTCTTCTGGTCCACCGCCACTATCCCCTCCTGCGTCAGCACCTGATAATACGCCCCAGCCACCCCGTACAACACCTGCCGGATCGTGTACTGCCTCTGCAGCCGCGCCGCCGTCGCCGCCAGCTTCCCGTACCGGTACGCCGGGAACACGCTGAAATCCATCAACGGCTGCGAGAAATTCACCCCCACATTGCTCGACTCATCTCTCAGGATCAATCCCCCCCCATGCGTCTGGTTCGCGTCATACCCCGCATTCCCCGTCAGCGATGGCCCCAGCCGCGTCAGCGCGCTCCAGGTCAGCAGATTCGCCTGCCGTATCTGCTGGTACGCGATCCTTATGCTCTGGTCCGTCTCGAGCGCAATGTCATACGCCTGCTCCAGCGTAATCACCCGCCCCCCCGGCGCATCCCCCGCCCGCGCCGCCAAGGCGGCCATTAAGGCCACGAAAAAACAAACCCTGCGTCTCATCACAAAAAACGCGCAACCCGCGCCGATCCATCCCCGTCCGCGCGGGTCCAAAAAGCTGGACATAAATCTGAAAAATCCACGGTAAAGCAACGACGATTCACTCACCCGCGCACCGCGTCAAATGCGATACGCAAGCCATGGTATAAACCCACCCCCAAAAAAAGGTAGCGCCCCATTTTCTCCCCCACGTGAACGTGAACGTGAACTTGAACATGAACCTCCCCCTCCATCCAGCAATCCAGCATCCCCCCCGCCTAACCCAGCAACACCAAATCCATTTCCCCTCAAAAATTCCCACCCGCCGACAGGGAAATCGTAGCCGGTGGCACAGACTGAATCGGAGCCGGCGTCTCCGACTGCAAAACTCGATAATCCAACCCCGCGCCAGCCGTGAAATGGTCGCTAAGTTTCCAGGTGAGCCCGAGGCTGAGCAAAACATCGGACTCGGTCGAAAGGAATTGCCCAGCCGCCGTGGCGTCTGTTTGCTCATGCGCGGCGCGCATGGTGACAGTCCACGTATCCGAGGGCTGGAGCGATATCTGGCTAAAAATCGCGTTTGTGTTCTGGAGGGTGACAGTCGATGGCGTGTTGCAATCAATAAGCTGGACCCCCGCCGATGCGGAGGCATTGTCAACAATCTTCCAAAGCAGGGAGGCGTCAACCTCGTCGGTGTTTTTGTCGCTCCCCGAGAGGAGCGGCACAGAGTCGTCCGTGATCGCGCCGGCAGTGTGCAACGTGACGGGGACGCAAGGGAGTTTCTGGTCAAGCGAGGCGCTGTAGATATCCTCGTCCAGGATGCTGCGGTTGAGGTTAAAGGTCTGGCTCGTCTGGGTGCTGGCATCGACCTTGACGGTGGTGATGTCCTTGAAGGGACTCCACGCGGCCTCGGTCCCATAAGTGGTGGCATCGGTGTAGCCGGGAAGCCCGCCGGTAAAGCTGCGCGACCCCTGCACGTAGCCGGTCCACTTGAAGGTGGTCCCGCTCTCGAGAATGAGGCTGGCCTTGTTGATAAGCGAGGTGGTGACCTCCGAGGTCGCCCCGTTATCGTCAAAGATGGCCTGGTCCTGCCGGAACGCGTTGATGCCTGAGTCATATCCCACGCTGAACAAGCTGAAAAGCGGCAGGTGCCACGCAAGCCCAACGTGCTCATCCGCGGAATCGGCAAGCTGGCCCGTCGGCCCCGGGGCGCGAGTGGCAATGAGCGGGTCGATGCTGACCTGGAAGTGGTCGGTGGAACTGGCGGCCGCGTCGGTGGCCGTGAGGATCGGGATGGGCGTCGCCGCCGGAGCAATGTCGTCCGGGGAGGAGATGCCATCAAGGTCGGAACCAACGACGGAAAGAGGTATCGCAAGGAGGACGCATCCGGCAGCCAGCCACGACTTGGACATGATCGCCGGATCATAGCCGGGGCCGGAGGAAAGGCAAGCGCCGGCTGAGCGGATAATCCTCCATCGGCTCGCCGATCAGCGGTTGCCGAACTACGAGACAGTCGCCTCGCTACGCCGCGTAGTACTTGGGGTACCGGTAATAATAATAATCCGGCATCTCGGTATCCACGCTGTTCAGGACAAGTCCAAGGACGTTTACCTGCCGCTGATACATCGCATTCAGCGAGTTCCGGATGAGGCGGGCGGAGGTAAACTGGGCGCGGATGACCATCAGAACGCCGTCAAAGTTGGGAGCGATCGAAGCCGTGTCATCGGTGGCGAGAATCGGGGAGGTGTTGAACAACACAAGGTCAAACATGCTCTTCCACTCGCGCATCAGGACGTCGAATTGCGGGACGAGCAATAGCTCGCTGGATTGATTGGTGACGGGCCCGCGGGGGATGAGGGTCAGGCTTGCGAACGGCGTCGCCTTGGCGACGGAGCGCCATGGCATTTCATCGCGCAGTATGGTCGAGAGCCCGAAGCGGCCATCGACGTTGAACAGGGAGGCGAGGTCGCCGCGCCGGAGGTCGGCATCTACAAGGAGGACGCGGGTGCCGGCCAGCGCCATGGTGATGGCGAGGTTGCTGGCGATGGTGGATTTGCCCTCGCCAGGGATGGAACTGGTAACGAGCAGGCTCTTGAGCTGGCCCTGGTTGGGCATGAACAGCAGCGAGGAGCGCAGGCTGCGGAGCGATTCACCGAACGAGTACCGCTGGTCGTCGTCGGCAAGCAGCGGGAGGCCTTCCTTGGTGCGGCTCTCCTCAACATTCGGTATCTGTCCCATGATCGGCTCGGTAAAGTGCTCCATGACCTCGGTGGACGAGGAGAACCGGTCGTCCGCCTTGTCCATGATGGCGAGGATGGCGATCCCAAGCACGAGCCCCAGGATGAAGCCGGTCGCGAGCTTGCGAAAGGTCCCCGGATTGACCAGAACCGGATTGCTGGCGTGCTTAAGGATGGAAATCGAGCCGGGAGTTTCGTCGCCCGTCTTGATGGAGCCGATGTACGCGACCAGTTTATCGTATGAGGCGCTGGTCCGGTTGAGCGCGTCCTTGAGGCGCTGGTACTCGGAGTCTTTCTCGCCCGCATCAAGGGCCTTCTGGGTCCATGAATCGATCTGCTTGTTGAGCACCTGGAGGTCGGACTTGTCGGCGGCGATGCGCACTTGCGATGCGTCCCGGTTCTCCTGTTCGATGGTCGCCATGCGCGATTGGATCGCCGAAATGTCATCCTTGAGCGCCATGAGGCGCGGATGCGCGGGCTTCCAGACAAGACTGCGCTCCGCGAACTCCTGCTTCTTCGCGGCGAGGTCCTGTGACGCGAGGAGGTATTGCTGGCTCAAATCCGTGGCCTGGGGATCGGCCTTGGCCGCGCCGGGATCGGACGAGCCGGCCTGCGTGAGCAGCTCCTGGTCGGAGAGAGTCTGGAGCCGGTCGATCTCCGTCTGGAGATTCGCCTGGCGGCCCTTGAGATCGGCAAGGTACTTGGCCGCTGTGTTGCCGAGCTCCTCCCAGTTGGGCATGTTGTTCTGCTTGATGAAATTTTTCAGCGCCTCCTCGCGGTCATCCTTGTCCTTGCCGAGCCGCGTAAGCTCGGACTCGAAGGTGCTCTCGGCGCTGTTATTAATATTCGAGAGCGCCTCATTCTTGAACTTGATGGCCTGTTCCATCACGGCCTCGACAAAGCGTTGGGTGTAAGGACCGCTGGTCCCGGCCCCGGCAACGGTAAACCACGTGGACCGCGGCTCAAGAGTGGGCGTGACCTGGACATCGCAAGGGGTGATATCCGGGGACGTGAGCGCCACCTCCTGCCGGGCGCGGTCGGCGACTTCGGGATCGGATAGCAGCTTGAGCTGTGTGCCGTAGAACTCATCGGACTCCTCGTGCGCCGCGGCGTTGTCGCCCAGGTTGATGCGCTCGGTGACCTGGAGGGTGCCTTGGGAGGCGTAGGTCACGGGCGTGCGGAAAAGCGTCCAGCCCTGCCACGCGAGGCCCGCGCTCACAGTGAGAAGGAGGACCCACCAGAAGCGCTTGATGAGGCCCTTGAATCGGAATGCCTTTACGCCGATGCGGGTGGTCCAGTCCTGCTTGCGGGGCAGGGGTACGATGTCGGCGGCTTCCATTGGGATGTTCGGGTTCTAGATATTGATGAAGTTTTGCGGGACGTAGATGTAATCGCCGTCCTGCAACTCGACGTCCTTATCGAGGTGGCCTCCCTCGATGACAGCCTTGACGTTCACGTAGAATTTGATGGTTTTGCCGTCCTTGTCCCTGCGGGTTATCTGGACCTTGGCCTCGTTCGCGTATTTATCAAAGCCGCCGGCTCGGATGATCGCGGTGCTGACCATGGTCCGCTCGTTGTAAGGCAGGTCCTGCGGGCCGGGCGCGCGGACATTGCCGCTGAGGTACACCTTCCCGCGCGAGTCGAGATGATTGACCTGGTTGATGCCTAGCGTGACATCGGCATGGTAGTAATAATCCGCCTCCAGCCGGCGCTTGAGGTCGGCGGCGACCTGGGCGCAATTGCGCCCGGCTACGGAAATCCGCCCGATCTTTGGAAATGCGGAGAAATCAAGCTCCCCGGTATCAGTGACCCGCATGGTCTGCGGGGCCTCCCGGTCCTCGGCTATCGAGAAGGTAACGACGTCTCCCCGCCCAAGCGGCTTGGTTGGGTCCGGAGCCCCCAGCGCGCCGGTTTCAGGCGCGGGATTCAACTGCCCGGCGTAAGCGCCGGGTGCCCCGTAGGCGCCGGTTGGCGCCCCGCCCGGGACGTAGGCATTCGATACGCCGTCAGGCTGGCCCACGGGGAGGGCGCGAGGCCCGGTCTCCGGGACGGCCGGCGTGGCGTAGGGCGCGGGTTCGGTGCCAAATTGCGGATTCGCCCCATCCATGGTTGCCTGCGCAACCGCTTGAACCTGTGCCACCGCCGCGATCCCGGCAAAAATGAAGAGCCGCGCACAGATCCTGGGAATCATGACGCTCTAAAAATTGTAGAACATGCTGAGAAGCACCATGTTCTGGTAGTAGCTGGAATCGACGACGTTGGAATCATTGAGGACAAATCTGTAATCGGCGCCCAGAGTGACGGACGGTGTGAGAGTATACCTTAGACCAAGATCTGTGCCAAACCGGTCACCATTTTCAGTCGCCCCGCCGGAGGCCCGGTAATGCTCGTAAAACAGGATCGGATCAAAGGTGAAATCCGGGGTGAGTTTCCAGTCCGCCGCGTACTCGACATGCCACAGCTCGTAATACTGGGACGTGTACCCGGCTTCGATGGTCTTCGAGAACGAAAGGCGCTGGTTGAAGAAATCGGTCAGCCGGTTGTCGACCTCGGTCTTGATGTAGTAGCTGTTATTGTCGCCCACGTTCCCGATCTCGCCGCCGCCGTCGCTGAGGTAATCCTGGTAGCCGCCCTCCGCATAAAGCCGCGTGCTGTCCGTGAGAGCCCAGTCCACGTAGGGACCCACGAGGATGCTCTTGCCGTTATTGAAGACGTTGTTGTCGTACTGGATGAAGCTGGCCGAGGCATCGATGCCGACCGAGGCGGCGGGCGCCACCTTGAGCGAGGGCCGGAGGAACACGGTATCGATGCTGTGGGAGGATTCCGCGAAGGTGTCGCCAATGGCCCACAGGTTGTAATGGTTATAACCCAGGGTGAGGTGGGTGATGGAGTTCATATCCCAATCCGCCTGCACCCCGGCCAGATTCTCATACCGGCGGAAAACGGCGGTGTTGCTGATGGTCGGGATCGCGTACGGGTCTTCCTGGTAGGAAAAGCGGTCGCGGAATGTGAGGGAAACCTGGCCGACCATGACGGTCATCGCCAGCTCGGAATTGGGCGAGAACAGGATGCCGCGGGTATCGTACTCCGTGTGCTGAAAATACTTCGCGTAACTGAGGCCCATCGAGAACCGCAGGGTATTAAGGTCCGAGAGCTGCCACACGGTGTCCACGTTGAGCGAGGGGCGGAAGATGAAGTCGCTCTGCCGGTCGTGATCCGATAGGTTGATGTTATCGTTGTACTCCAGACCGACGCCGGCGGCGAGGTTCAGCCGGAGGGGGCCGACGGCAAGATTATAATGCTCATCCTGTTGCGGATCGAGCTGCACGACGGGCGCGATTTCCTTCGGGCTCTCAAGCTCGCGGAAGTAGTCATCCTGTGCGCTGGCGCGCGGAGAAGCCAGAAGAGCCATAGATGCTAGAGCTATTCCAAACAGACAATATTTCATGTTGCAGATGATGGGTTGGGTTGAGCGCACCGCACTTTTTGGACACAGGAGAGAGATAAATGCAACTCTAAAACTCCTTCGGAACCACTGATTGAATGGGAAAAGGCATTTCCCATTCAATCAGTGGTTCCCTTGGGCTGTGATGGCGAATCATGGGGTTACAGGCTTGGCGGCGGGTGCCGCGGGGGTGTGATGTTTGATAATTTTCGGCTTTGCGATCTCCTCGGCGATTACTACGCGGAAGCCATAGTTGTCCGTGCGCTCGTCGGTGCCGGCCTCATCGCGGCACGAGGAGAGCAGGCTGAGCTTGAGAGCCCCGTTGTACCATGAAGCGCCTCGCAGAACCCTGGCTTTTTGCTCGGGGTTCCACCAGTCGGCGACCCATTCCCAAACATTTCCGCCCATGTCGTAGAGCCCGTATTTATTGGGGGTAAAGCTG
>Ga0182012_10005479_pt1 | contig 13139 bp, 7 predicted proteins | sample 612S2SmetaG_FD_120486 | JGI IMG/M metagenome (GOLD analysis project Ga0182012, IMG submission 120486) | Permafrost microbial communities from Stordalen Mire, Sweden - 612S2S metaG | ecosystem: Environmental > Terrestrial > Soil > Wetlands > Permafrost | place: Sweden: Stordalen | collected...
AAGCCCGTCCCGGTCACATCGTCCAGTTGCACCTCGTTGCCGGTGGCAACGCCCAACAAGCCCATCTGACTGGCCGCGCCCGCCACCGACAGCAACCCCACCGACTGCGTGAAGGGCAGCGTGCCGGTCGCCACCTGTGAGCGGATCACCAGGGCGAAGGGCCGCGATTGCGCGGGATTCAAGGTGACCCGCAACTTGCGCGCGTCCGGATCAAACCGCCACAGCGACACCACCGAACCCGCCCCGCCCCCCGTCCTGGGGTCGGTCACGTCGGTGATGGTCGCTCCGGCGGGCACGTTAAAGATCAATTCTCCCAGTTCCCCTTGCGCGGGCCGGATGGACACAATATGCGCGCCCTCGATCACCCCGGCGGAGGGCACATAAAGTTGCGTGAACTCGGCGTAAAACACCGGCTTCTCATTCCGAACATCCCGGCTGCGCGGCGTCCAGCCCACCCATGAACCCGTCCCGGGCGTCAGCACCAGCGTGGCCACGGTGTTGCTGCCGACCGCGCGGCGCTGAATCGAGATGGCCTGCGGCGAGGCCACGTCCACGTCCAGATTGGTCAGGGTGAGGGTCAGGGAATTGATCAAACCACCCGGCACGGGGAGTTGGAAGCCGGTGTCGTTGTCGCGTTTGGTCATCGGCATTTGATAATGGATTTCGATGTCAAACACACCGCTGGCGAGTGCCAGCAATTGCTGTCCCCGCCCGGCACTGGCCGGCGTAAGGCTGACGGATTTGGCCGGGGCGGTAAACCGCGTCAGGACCGCCGACCCCGCCAGCAAGGGCAGCGATTGCCCGCGAACCGCGCGCCAGTGAATTTTTGCCGAGGCCTGTGCATACTGGTCGTCTATTGTAATTTGCTGGATGACGGATTCCGCCATGACCGAATCCATGGCCGTCCCAACCGGCGCCGGCTGGCCCTGGACGTTGAGCGCTCCGCCCAGTCCGAGGAAGATCAACCCCACGCTGACGGCCGTGGGCAGCACCCCGGAAGGCGCCGACGGCGCACTGGGAGTATGCTTCGCGGCGGGTTTGACCGGCAAGCGCCACAGGGCCAGCAAAGCCGGTCGAACCACCCGCCAGACCAAAAACGCCGCCATCACCCCAAAAAATGCGGGGCCGCCATTGGGCAGGCTCAACATACCCCCGGCCAGCACGAGCCAGCCCAGCAGACCCAGGGCGGATTTCGCCCCGCCACTGTTCCGGGTCCATGCCACGACCCACACGACCAACGCGAGCAGCAGGGGCCACGCTTGACTCATCAATCCCGGCGAGGCGGCCGTAACCGGAAGATTCGCCACGGTAAGATTCATGGCGGTGGATGCCGGCTGCACCGGGGCCAGGAAATTCAGGTCCGAGGCCGCAGCCACCGTCTGGCCGGTCACATCCTGACCCAAGTGCCAGAATTGGACCGCCGCCAATACCAGCGCCACGAGACCGACAATTGTTCCCGCGACCTGCCAGACACTGAACCGGTAACGCCCTTCCCGGGCCGCCCAGACCCACACCACCAGGGCCAGGAACACGAATCCCAGCCCAACGGCCAATTCACCCAAGGCCGCCGTTGCATCGCCCCCTTGGAACAACCGCGCCAGGTTCGCAAAACCGGATTGGTCGGGCATACTCGCCGTCGGCTGGAGGGAGCCTTGCACAAATTGCAGCCGCCGGCCCTCGTCGGGTTCCAGCTTCCATTCGGCCAACAGCACCGGCGCCGCCAGCACGGGTGCGGCCATGGACACCGTTCCCGCCCCGGCGGCGTTGGTGGCGGCCACTTTCAAATCCACCGTCAGTACCGCGTCCGGCGCCACATGCGGCGGCAGGGGAATCAGGCTGGCGGCATCGTCCATCAACGGCACCACCGGCGCGCCATTCACCGCGACCGACCACAATTGTGAGCCGGGTGCGAGGGTGACGCGCAGGTTGGGGTTCCCCCGGTTTTTCAGGTAATAACGCGCATCCGTCACCACCTGCCCCTCCTTGGAAATATGTGTGATCAGCGACGCGCGGTCCACGACCTGGTTAAGCGAATCCCCCTGCGCCAGCGGACTCAAGGCCAGGCTCAACTCAAACGGCCGGGCCGCGTACTGGTAGGCGGCCAGCACCGGCGCGTCAAAGAACAAGCGGTAGGCCGGCGGCACCTCGCCCGGCTCCAGTGCCAGCAACCCCGGCGACACCGTCACCGGCTTCACCTCGAACTGCCAGGCGCTGGCGATGATCGTATGCCCCTGCTCCGTCTGCGCGTCCAGCGGCCGCGCGCCGGTGAAGGACAGCGTTTCCCCCTGCGGTTTGAAAGGCCGCTCGTAAGTGGCCAGCAAGGTGTAGGAACCCGCTACCGGTGAGTTCAATTGCACGACATATCCATTCGTGGTCCGTTCCCAGCCGCGTATGTCCCGGCCGGTGAATTCCACGTTGAAATATTCCGCCGACAACCCCACGTGAAACGCCGCCACCGGCGCGCCGGTCACCACGTAGTTCATCACACTGCTGCCATAAGCAATACCCTCGCCGATGGAAAACAGGTGCAGCACGTCCGCCTGCACCGTCTGCGGCACGCGCTCCACCCGCACGTTGGCCGACCACGCGGGGTCGCTCAGGCGAAAGGCCGCTTGCAACCCCGTCACCGGCTGGGGAAAAAATGCCGTGGCAATCTCCGTGAGCGCCTGCGAACGGTCGGCGTTCAGGCGGAAGCCCGCGTCCGCCGCCACCCCCACGAAGCCGCGCACGGACTTGGCGCCCTCGACCTCAATGCGTGGCAGTGACCAGTTGGTCTCGCCGGTCGCCTGGTTGCGCTCCAGCCGCAATTCCACCAACTGCCGGCCCAGGCCGGGCTGGCCGTATACCAGGCGCAATTCCGAGTCCTCCCGGCCGGCCGGCTCGCTCAAAAAGTAATCGCCCAGACCGGGCGCGGTCAACCGGGCCACGGCATAGCCCTTCGGCACGCGCAACAGCAGCTCCCGCAGCGGCGCCTCGCGGATGTCCAGGTCCAGCTCGGCGTCAATCGCCCGCTCGCTCTCGCCGTAATGATAAGCCAGCACCTGCGACACCGAGACTTCCGACAGGATTTGCTCCGCCTGAATGCGCAGCGCCCAGTCCGCGCTGGAAAACCGGTACACAAACCGCTGGCTGCCGGTGTCCCGGAACAGCGCACGGGTGGCGTCGCTTTCCGGGAACTGCTCCGGCGAAAGCTGGGAAAAACCGCTGGCCTGCACCACTTCCAATCGTACCGCGCCGTCATTCACAATCCGGTAATAACCCGCAAAACGCGTCGCCCCCTCGGGCCGCACCTGCACTGCCTCGGCCGTCTGGGGAAAAGCATCCAGTGGGGTTTGCAACTGGACTTGCAGGACAAACTGGTCCTTCTGCGGCTGGTTGAACTGCACCTCCAGCCGGCGGTCCGTGGAATTCGTCACCGCCGCGACCGACCACGCCAGCACGTCGTCGCCCTGCACCCGCGTCACCTCCCCGGCCCCGTGCAGCACGAACGTGATCCGGTTCATCGCCCCTTGCATCACCCGCCCGCTCACCACGTCCGCCTGCGTCATCAACCCCGGGCTGAGCGTGATTTGCCCCGCCAGCTCCGCCGCGTAAAACAACTTGCCCTCCGCCTCGGGCCGCGCCTCTTTCCAGGCGAAATTCACCATGCCGCTCACCGGCAGAAAACTCTGGAAATTCGTGCCGGACCGCTCGGGCCGCGCCGCGTCGGGAAAGCTGAACTGGGTGTCCGCCGCCAGCCCTTGCAGAACAATCGGTTGCAGGATGCCGGGCGCGGTCTGGAAGGCCACCGTGCTCCAGTCATCGTGCGGCCGGACCGCGGCGTTAAACTGAATCGTAATGGGAAACAATCCGTCCCGGTCAAAGGCCAGCCGGTAATGCGTGTCGTCCGCCTGGACGCGCCATTTCTCGTGCGGCCCCAGCCCCGTGAGTGCCACCGGCCCCGAGAGCAACTCCAGCGTGCCGCCATGCGCGTCCGCGACCCGCGCGTTCGCCGTCAGCGTGAAAGCTGCCACCCCCGGGCTGGCGAGGTTGCCCACCAGTTTGAAATCTTCGAGGGTGACCGCGTCGGCCAGCAGAGTCTGCGCCGCCAGCAACAGACAACCGCCCAGCAGGGTGAGGATGGCTTTCATTTTCATAAATTCAAGGGGAAATCAAGGTGCCTTCGGGGATATGACAAACTGCCGCTGAATGGCCTGGCCCATCACCTGGTCCGAATAGTTCGTGCTTGCCAGCAGGCGGTCAATTAACGGCTGAAAGTCCAGCGCGGCAAAATCCTCCTTGCGCAATGGCTGGCTCGCTGCACCCGGGCGGGGCTGGAAGGCATATTGCAGTGCCGCCGCCAATCGCCAGCAAAGGGCCGGGTCGGCATCCCGCATCAATTGCCGGAGGGTACGCACACCCTCGTCCGTTCGGTCGGCCGTCAGGGCCTCAATCGCCTCAATCCGCCCCACGCCTCCGGGCGTGTTCGCAATGGCAGCCAGCCGGGGAACGAAGGTGTCGTCGCCGAAATGCCGGGCCAGCCGCGCGCCATCGGCCCAATCCGACGGACGATCCGCCGCCAGCGAGCGTTCGATCAACGGCTTGACCTCGTCGGCGGAACCGCCATAGGCAATCAGTAAGCTGGCCAGGCTGCCGAGCGCCCCCGGGGCGCGGCCGAGGGCGGTCTGGATAATGGCCTGGCGGATTTCGGGCGATTGGGGAACATATTCCAGCAGCGCGTGCCAGGCCCAAAAGCCGCCGTTGCCCGGCGCCCCTGTCAACGGGAGCAACGCCGGAACCATGTTCGAACTTCCAGTATACATCAATTTCCTGACCAGCTCCTCGGTTCCCAGGGCGGCCCAGCGGGAGTTGCCATCCGGGCTGCTGCCGCCCCGCAGTCGCGCCGCCAGCGCGTTGGTCAGGCCGCCAATGTAATCATCCATTTCCGCCGCCGTGCGCGGCCGAACCGTGACCGTGATGGGCGTGGAAGTGAGGGAGGTGGCTTCCGGATTATCCGCGACATAAACACCAGTCACCCCATACCGCCCCGGCTCTGTCACCAGCGCCCACAAGTTCAATGGGATCACCCGCTCAAGGGACTGGCCTGGCTTGAGTACCGCATAGCCAAAAAGCCCTCCCATCATCCCGCCGCCCCCCTTCGACCGGGGGTCTGCCACCTCGACTCCAGCTTCAGTCCTTGCGGTCAATTTGAATTCCCACATCCGGCCGCTGCGATCGTAGTTGCGGTTTTCATATTTGTAGTCATTGGTGCCCTGGTTGGTGATGATGAATTCGATGGGAATCTCATCGCCCGCCTGTAACACCTCATTGGTGCAGCGAATGGCCAGGGAAAGCACCGGCGGAACGCGATTTGTGACATCAGCACCACTCAAACCGGCGGCGCGTAGCGAGGCTCCCGCCAGGAGCCCGATGGCAAGCAGCAGCAGGCACAGCTTGACACTTCCCCGGAGCGCGCCCGTCCCCGGGCGCAGCAACGGAATAACGGGCGAGCGGTGGGGATTAACCAAGGCGTTGCCAGCCTGCCTGCGTTGCCGCACCCGGGACGGGCGCACTCCGCTAACTCTGCTTTTGCTCCCGGCCATTCGGCGGCAGTGTCGCCATGCGTCCGGCAGCAGCCCCATCGCCAGTTGATGTTTCTTGCCGCCCGGTTTCATAAATTAAAATCCTCCGCTCCGATTGCCGCCGTTAGCACCATTAGATCCATTCCCCGCCTGGCTCTTCGCCTGCCGAATCATCCATTCCAGCGTTTGCGGGCGCGGGTCCGTGCCGTACACCGCCGGCACCCCCGCCAGGTACCGCAGCAAGTCGTCCGGCGTCACACCGGCGGCAAACGGACTGGCTGCCAGCCATTCGGCAAAGGTCGCGCTCGTGGCCGCCAGTCGCATGGCCGGGCTGGCCTGGTCCAGCGCCACCGCCGGGCCGGTATAAGGCACCAGCCAGGAATGTTCCGACACCGTGCTCGTGCCCGGCACCCGGAAACGCACCCGCACCGTTGCCACCGGGCCGTCCCCCTGCGGGTTGGTTTGTATGGTATATAGAGCGTTGCCCGCCTCGGCGGCGCCCAGTACCGCGGCATCCACGGTGTTGTCCCGGAATTGCTCCTTCTTGAGTTGATGCGTGGCGTATCCGATCTGACGGTACGCCGTCACCCGGTCGGGATTAAACTCCACTTGCACCTTCACATCCGCCGCCGCCACCTGCAGTGCCCCGGCCAGTTGGGTGGCAAACCCCGTCGCCGCCTCCTCGGGCGTGTTCAGAAATCCGTACCGGCCGTCCCCATGACTTGACAGCAATTCCAGCAAATGATCATTGTAATCCTCCCAGCCAATGCCGAAGCAATCCAGGGCCACACCCAATTTACGGTTCGTCTCGACCCTCGTTTTGAATTGTTGCTCATCCACGTTGCCCAGGTTCGCGGCTCCGTCCGTCATCAGCACCACCCGGTTCACGCCGTTGGTCTGAAAATGGCGCAGCGCCGTTTGATACGCCAGCCGCATGGCCTCCTCGAGATTCGTGCCGCCCTGAGGGGTGATCCCGCCGAGCTTGTCAAACACCGGACCCGCCTGGCTGCCGGCAATCCCATCCACATACAACCGCGCCGTGCGGGCAAAGGTGATAATGCTCAGCGTGTCCTGCGCTTGCAGTTGGGTCGCCAGCACTCGCAACGCCTCGTGAATGATGGCCACCCGGTCGGCCCGTTCCATGGAACCGGACTTGTCCAGTAGCAACACCAGGTTGAGCGGACGCCCCGCCGCCCGACCCTGCGCCGCCGTCTTCACCGCAAAGCGGAGCAAGTCGCGATTGTGCGCAAAGGGATCCCCGGCCCGCTCCCAGGCAAACCCCACCGGCGCGCCCGCCGGCGGTTCGGGATCGCGATAATCAAAGGCATTGATGAATTCCTCGCTGCGGATGCCGGCGGCGGGCGGGAGCACTCCGTTCTCCAGACTGGCCGCCGCCAGTTTGAACGACACGTCACTGACATTCAGCGAAAAGGTGGAGAAAGCGTTCGCCTTGGTGGCCACTTCCGGTTGCGGCACCGGGGCATCCACGGGTGCGGGTTGGAGGGCGCGGTCCTTTTCCCCGGCCGCGGCTGACGGCGACCGCCGGCTAAGCTCCTGGGTGGAAAACATCCGGCCCGCCAAAGGAACGTCACCCAGAGTAGGCGCGGCGACTGTGGCCGGGGCCGGGGCGGCGGTGGCCACCGGGACCGAAGCCTGCTGGGCTGAAGAACTATTCTGAACTTGTCTAAATTGCAGGGCCCCAGAATTGGCAACGTAACTTTGTTTGCTGTTTACCACGGCGGCGGTCTGCGGGCCGGATTGCGGACTAAGGGCCACCATCTGTCGCGTCTCATTCAACCGTAAGCTATTGGCTGACAATTGCCCCTGCGGAATACCCGCACGCGAAGGCATTTCGGCTGGCGGAGCCACTGAGGCTCTCGCGGCCTCCTCTGTTGAAGCCGGCAACTCAATCTTCGCAAACCGGTTCAAAAATGTGCCGGACGCCGGGGAAGCACCCGGTGTGCCGTGAGACTGCAACTGCCAGGAATCTCCGCCATTGGCATCCGACCTGGAACGATTATCCGCCAGACCCAATTGGCTGGTACCATTCAAGGACTTAACCACCCCACCGGAGCTATCCGAAAAATTCGCAGCGGAAACAGCCAGGGTAACTTTGTCTTCCGCAGTCTTGTCGGTTGCTGCCGGAAGGCCCGCCTGAAAGAAAAAATGCGGCGTTTCCGCTTTGGGTGCCGAGGCGGAATCGCTCAATTTCCACTCTCCGGTCAGCGCTTTATTTTGCCCGTTGAGATTGCCAGTCCCATTCACCACCAGGGAATCGGATGCCGAACTGCTGGCCGTGGCACTTTGGTCTAAATTGGCTTGAAAAAAACCCGAAGACTGCACGGCCGGCATGACCACTGGACCGCCTTCAGCGGTTGCGCTGGAGGAATTTGGCAGCGACGACGCCGGTCCTCCCCAGCCTAAATTCACGCTCGAATTGGCCGTATTGCCCGCATAACCGCCACCACCAGCGCCACCCCCACCCCCGGCAGTGCTAACATTTCCCCCAGCCACACGGTCAAGCCTGTCACGAATTTGCGCGGTCGTTGCCTCATCCGCAATTACTGTGACCGTGTGCGTGTCCGGATCCGTCGAAAAAGTCGCGCTGCCGACCTGGCCGTTGCCGTTATACAGGCTGCTGCTGCCGCCGCCTGCGCCATCACCAGCCCGTCCGCGTCCCTGACCACCAAAACCACCTCGGCCACCCCCGCCACCACCACCAAACCCACCCCCCGCCACAGCGACCGATCCATTGCCCCCAAAGGAGTTTTGCCCCACAATCGGCGGCTGCTTGGTCGCGGCATTTTGGGCTGCGGTCACCGAACCCAGCGGTCCATTGCCCCCATAGGCCCCGCCAATACTCTGAACCACCGAATTATGAAGGGTATTGGGATTTTGCTGGGTAACTTCCTCGGTAGGGGATGTGGCCGCCAAGCCATTATTAAACGTCACCGCTCCTGCGTTGGCGTATCCGCTTACGCTGGTCGTTTTGAAATCGGATGCATCAGCAGCCCGCTCTCGTTCCAGACTTTCCGCTGTGGCCACGGTGCTTTCCGGCTCCGCCACGGGCAGCACAATATTCACCGGGGCGCTGGCTGGAACAGAAGAATTTGCCGAGGTGGCAAACGTCACTGGAGCCGGACTGGCCGCCGGTGGCGGCGGCGCGTCCACAGGCGGTTCCTCGGCTTTTGCCGCCAGCATGGCCCGACGGTTGAGAGCGTCAATGTTTTGCGCCTTGCGCTTTGCCGCACTTAACTCGGGCAACAACATCGCCGCCAGCACCGCGCTCACCACCAACACCGCCGCCAGCGGCACCAGCCAGGAAAACACGCTCCGGGGCTTGACGGTTTCCGCCTCAAACTCCAGCGCCTTCACCGTCTTAAACCGCGCCAGCAACTTCTGCCGGCGTTCCTCCGATAGTTTCAACGGCGCGCTCGGCTTGGCGGCGGCTTCCTCCGAATTCGCGGTCGCTTCGCGCACCAGCCCAATGGTGCTTTGCAAGCGGTCCTGCAGTTTGCCCAGCGCCGCGTCCTGCGAAATGGTATAGCGCAGCAATTCCGCCTCCGCCGGGGGCAATTCCCCCAGCAACAGCGCCGTCAGCCGCGCCTCGATGTCCTCGCGTGAAGGTTGGGGTGGGTTCGGATTCATGATAGCACCCCCGATTTGGCCAGCTCCTGGCCGATGGTTTTCAAAGCGTGATGCAGCAAATACCCCACGTTCCCCACACTCAGGCCCGTGCGCGTGCTGATTTCCTGGTAGGACAATTCCTCGTTGAATTTCAGCCGGATCAACTCCCGGCTCCGGGGTTCCAGCGCGGCCAGACAAATTCGCACCAGGCCGATGCCCTCCAGCCGGATGATTTGCTCGTCCGGCAGCGGCGCGGGATCGGGCGTGGCATCCTCCCCGGGAGCGCCCGGGTCGCCCGCCGGATGCAGTGCCATCACTTTGGCCGACTGACGGCGCTGGTTCAGCGCCAGATTGTGGACCGTGCGGTACAGCCAGCGGCGGGGCATTTCCACCTGATCAAATTGGGCATGCAGTTTCATGAACGCTTCTTGAACCACGTCCTCCGCCACCTCCCGCCCGCCGGTCAATCTCAGGGCATAACTCAACAAGGGCGCTTCCAGAGCCGCAAATAGCTGCTCAAGCGATTCCCACCCGGGAGACTCCGCGGTGGCCTCGTCTGGTCGCATCACGCCCATGCCCGGCAAAGTTCCATTGTTCCGCCCGGCGGACCCCTCCGCCCGGCTTGCTGGTGATGTAAAGACATCGTGTTCACCTTAAGTGACACCCGAATCACCCGTTTCTTAGCTGAAAAATAAAAAAAGTGCTGGCCGGCATCCGGCAATCAGCAAAACGCCCTCATCTTCATAGCAACCGACGTGCCAGCGTATTACCCAAGCCCCGGCGCGCGGCTGTCCCAGCCGCAGCACGTTGAAATGCAATGAATTAGCGGATTTTTGTGACTTGCAAACGCCAATTTCCCTTGCCTTTGTACCTGGGCAACCCGCCCGTGAGGAGGCTCAAAATTTCCTGCTCTCCCACCTGGTCACAGCCCGATAAACCCAACCTACCAATCCCCATTTTAATTATCATGGTTCCTGGGCAGCGACATCTATGCAGTTGTCGCCACGGCATTTGCTTGTCCGGGGGCAGTGGCCCCCGGCGCATCCGGGTGCATGAAATTAAGCGCCTCCGCATACGTCTTCAACCCTTTGGCCTGGGCAATTTGGGCCAGGGTGGCGGCATCGCCCGGGTTGTCGCTGTTTTGCCGTACCGCGGCGGCCACCAGACCGGCTTGCAACGGGCTCAGCGGGTTGGACAGGCTCTTGTCATCGTCGCCAATGATGCAGGTGGCGGCCACCGCCGGCCAGTCGGAGCGCTTGTTGGTGTCATCCAGCGTCAGCACCATCTCCAGCGTTGGCGCCGCTTGAATGCGCGGACTGGGCAGAAAGGGATTCTTGGGATCCGCCGCCAGTGCCAGCCAGTCCCGCAGAGTCGCCAAAATGGAGGTGTGATCGAAGGGCGGACTGCCCGGCGGCGCCCGGAATACCGTGCCCGGCCGCAAGTAGGACGAAATCACAATGGCCGGCACCCGCACCCCGAACCGTTTGAAATCAAACGCCCCCGGCGCTGGCGGCGGCAGCGGCAACGGCGCGGCGGCCCCATTCGGTGGCCGCACATGGTCGTAACAGCCCCCGTGCTCATCGAAGGTGATGACGAGCAAAATCTTGTCGTGATAAGGACTGGTCCGCACGGCCTCATAAAGGTCGGCCAGAAATTGTTCCCCCCGGCAGATGTTGTGCGGCGGATGGTAATCCGCCGGGTAATCCACCGCCATGAAGCCCAACTCGGGCGTGAAGCGCGGTTCCACGAAAGAATATTGCGGCAGCTTTTTTCCTGGAACGGCCGTTGCCTCGGCCTCGCACAATTGCTTGAAAGTCGAATATTTGAAAAAATGGTCGTCGTATTCGATCAGCTTGGGGAAAAACTGGCCGAGCGTCAGCGAAGGAATAAACGTGGTGTCGTGGAACACCCCCCAGGATTTACCCTGACTTTCCAGCACGTTGAAAATCGTGGGAATGTCATACGGTTCGTAATCATCATTGTTCACATGTCCATTGGATGTGCCCGCGTGAACAAACGCCCGGTTCGGCCAGGTTTGGGAGGGCACCGAGGCGTGCCAGAAATCGCACACGGCAAAATTCCGGGCCAGGTCGTTCAGCACATTCGCCTCGGCCGGACCAAACGTCTGCATGATTTGATCCGCCGTGGCGGTTCCGGCCGTCGTCGTGGCATAATTCGCCAGAAATCCGCTCATGTCCGGCACCGCGTCCGGTGCGGGATCTTTCCGCCCGAACAATTGTTCGTTCACAAATGGAAATTCCTCATGCGGATCGGGCGTCGGCACCACGTTCGGATTGTTGGCCGGCGGCCACGGGGTGGGCGGACGGCTCACGGCCACCCGGCGGCCGTTTAGCTCGTTATAGTAAGTATCCGCTTTCAGCCCTTCATAGGTCGGCACCGCCTGCTCCGGCAGATTGTAAGCGGGCGGGTTGGTCTGATTGTCATATAGCCAGCCGAGCAGGTTGTCAAAGGAGCGGTTCTCCATCATGACGACCACGACATGTTCAATGCTTTTGAGTCCCATGGTGTTCCTTTGGTGTGTACGGGTAGAAACTAGGCCGCGCGTGTCGAATGTGTCAAGCCAGGACCGCCACCACCGCCCCAATATCGGGCTCTCACTGGCGTACTGGACAAACCAGCGGCGGAAGGCTATGCTATTGTCAATAATACGATGGAAGCCATGTACCAACCAAGTTCTTATTCGACAGCCAGGCGTCAGGTTCGAATTTTTATGCAAATGCGCTGTTTGTTGGTGACTGGCTTTTTCCTGGCCACAGCATCCTTTCAGCCTCAAATAGGCTCAGCAAGTCCGGTGGCTGACATCTCTGAGTTCGCGCCTTTAAATCTCACCATCTCCGGCCACGGTCAGGTGGCTCACGCCTATGATGGACAGTTGCTGAAAGTGGGCCAGACCTACGTCATGATCGCCGTTCCCGCCCGGGGCTATGTGTTTCAAGGGTGGACCAAGGTGAATGTCTTCACCTTTACGGAAATCACCCAAGATTCGCTGGGCAACCCCAATCCTCCCACCATCAGCACCGAGCTGTCCCCCATACCAGGAGGCTACCCAAATCCCGACTTGCGCTTCACCATGGCCCCGGAAACCGTGCTTTATAATGTTCCCGGAGTTAGCACGATCACCGAGAGCATCGGCTGGGAGGCAGTGTTTGTGCCATCAGGCAAAAGCTACTGATCACTTCCGGCTTTTGGATTTGGCAACCCGCCCTTGCCCCAACTCGGAATTTTGCATGTTGGAGTTTGATTATTCTCTGGAGTTTGGATGTTGGTGCTTGGAGCTTTCTCCATGCCCATTTTATTTATAAGCGGCTTTTCCCAAGCCGCTTATAAATATTTTAACATTTTTGGACCCTGGACAGCGGATGTCCAGGGTCCCCTGCTAAATTTGTGCGCGATGAGGGTCATAATGACAGCGTCAGCAGCCCGCCCGGTCAAAACCCGGTCGCTGTTGCCCAAGCCAGGGAGTGCGCCCGTCCCCGGGCGCAGACCCCACCCAACCGAAAGTTGGTTTTTTGAGCCAACGAACCTGACGCTGACCAGGCCCGGTTCGCGCGCAGCGTGTCGGAGCGCGGCCGTCCTCGGCCGCAGCAACGTGAATAGCCCTGCCAATATTGGGTGGTAGCCTTGACCAATCGGCTGGTTTCCCGGCGTTTGTTTTGGGCAACCCGCCGATAAGGATGCTCAATCCAAACTCCTTTGGCCTTTGCCCGCCTTAACCCTTAGTTCGTTGGCAGCAACATTTACACCCCTTCCAACATAGGTTTGTATCCTTCCTGAACCGATTGCTTTTCCGACTTTTGGTTTTGGGCCGCACGCCATTGCCCCACGGCCATTGACTGAAGCCCAAAATCCGAAGTGGCGTGGGGAGCGCGCCCGCCCCGGGCGCTGTTTTCCGCGCCCTCGCGGAAAACCTCGTACGCACTGCTCAAATGC
>Ga0182012_10005480_pt1 | contig 13139 bp, 13 predicted proteins | sample 612S2SmetaG_FD_120486 | JGI IMG/M metagenome (GOLD analysis project Ga0182012, IMG submission 120486) | Permafrost microbial communities from Stordalen Mire, Sweden - 612S2S metaG | ecosystem: Environmental > Terrestrial > Soil > Wetlands > Permafrost | place: Sweden: Stordalen | collected...
GCGATACGGCTGGTGCATTCTTAACAACAACCTTCTGCGCCATTAACGCTGCTGGCGGCCTAACAACCGTTGCGCTTGTATTGCTGGCCAACAGAGCCTGACGCGTCGGCGCCACTTGTGGAGCCACTACGCCCTGGGGCGCAGCTTGCATCGCGCTAACTTGGGCCGGAGCCACCGCGACACCAGCTTGCGACACCGGCCGTCCACTCGCAAAGGAATTCTGCGGCATCGCGCTCACCGCATTGGGCGCTTGCGCATTCACAAATGTTTGGTTATAAACCGTCTTGTTCACATACACCGTGTTATAGACGTTCGTAATGTTCGTCGTTTTCACAACCGTCGTGTTTGAAACGTTGACGTTGTTGAAGTAATTCGGCGAGCAGTGGTAGCTAGGTGCATAGACCTCTCCAATCCCGAGCGCCACCCAACCTAAACTAGGCGCTCCACCGCCTATACCAATCGCCACTCCAAAGTGCGGTCCACCGAACCACGCAACCAACGCCGGCGCATAGACCGGACGTACCGGCGCGGGACGATTCGCCACAATCACAATCGGACCCGGACACCATCCCCAACGGCCCGCTATGAACGCCCAGCGGCCGTAATGAAAGGGAGCAAATCCCCACGGCGCATCGTCAACCCAAGTCCAGCCCCATGGTTCAATCCATGCCCAGTGGCCGTAGTGGTAAGGAGCCCAACCTGCCACCACGGTTCTGGGATACCAAACCGGTCCGTAGCTCGGTACCGTTTGCCACCCGCCGTACGCATCCAAGTCTTCATAACCCACAACATTTCGCGGCAGATAGCGGGCAGAGGCTAATTGAGCTTCGCGTGTATCCCGGTCTTGCGACCACATATCGAAATCGTCAGGCTGTGGAGCCGGTTCCACATCGGCAGTAAATTGCGTAGTGCCAGTGATCGACGCGCTGTTACCCGGCGGAACGTTTACGGCTTGTCCACCGCCAGTTATCTCGGCTTGTCCCTGCCGCACCACCACAAACGTCAATTCACCGTTCGAGGCGATCCGGAAACGATAAACACCGGGACGCAAAATGGTTATCGCCGCGTTTGGCGAATCCACCTCAAAAAACTGCGTTGGATCGAGTTCCCGGACATTCACGTACAAATCGCCCCCGGTCAAACGGAGCTGAACCGCCTTGTCATTCAGCGTCAAGAAACCGAAACTGGTCTGCTCTCCAGCCCGCACTACTGCGGTATCCAAATGAAATTCCGCGCGCGAACCAAAATCGGTGAACACTGTGTCGCCATTGGTAAACGGCCGGTTGATCTCGGCTGGTGTCCAATCTTCAATGCCGGCTGGCTGAATGGAAACGTTTCCACTCACATAATTCAGACGAGCCACGCGCGATGGAGGATCCTGCGCCGGCGCGACTCCCGCCAAACCAAACGTCAAGGTAACCGCAAAAACAAAATTAGAGAAATTTGATCTCACAAACCCAAGTGCCCTTTCGTGTGACCCTCTAGATGCCTTTAGCATATCGGCAGTTTCGGCAAATGGCGTTGATTTCGGGCTCTAAAGCAAATTTAATGGGAGCGCAAAATAAAACCGCGCCTGAGGTAAACCATCTTGCCTCAAGCGCGTTTTATGCTGATTTCGATGTGGTCTTAATCTCCGGCTGCAGCGGCCCGAATCGCCGGTACAGTCTCAGTCTCGCCCCAAATCGCCGGATACACCAATCCAGCCACAGCCGCGCCCGCTATTGGAGCAACCCAGAATAACCATAGCTGTTGCAAGGCCCATCCGCCAACGAAAATCGCTGGCCCAGTGCTACGCGCCGGGTTAACGGAAGTATTCGTCACCGGAATGCTGATCAAGTGAATGAGTGTCAAAACTAGCCCAATCGCAATGGGCGCGAAGCCCGACGGTGCGCGCCGGTCGGTTGAACCCAAAATTACCAACAGGAACATGAACGTCAACACCGCCTCGGTAACGAAGCACGCCAACAACGAATATCCGCCCGGCGAATGTAAATCGTAGCCGTTTGAAGCAAAGCCTCCCGCCAGATCGAAGCCAGCTTTTCCACTCGCAATCAGGTAAAGGACGCCTGACGCGATGATTGCCCCCGCCAGTTGCGCACCAATGTACGCAGGCAACTCGGCGAACGGAAACCGCCTCCCTACCGCCAAGCCCACCGAAATCGCCGGATTCAAATGACATCCTGAAATGTGGCCGATCGCGTAAGCCATGGTCAACACCGTGAGCCCAAACGCCAGGGCAACGCCAGCAAAGCCGATGCCCAAATTCGGAAACGCCGCCGATAGAACTGCGCTCCCGCAACCTCCAAATACCAACCAAAACGTGCCTATAAATTCGGCACCCGCTCGTTTACTCAAAGGCATCTAGATTTTCTCCTTTTATTTCCGATTCTTAGCTCGGATTTTGATGCAATTTTCAGTTCCTTATCCTATCAAGAGCCCATGCTTAGGGAAATACCGCTAAACCGTGCTGCTAAACTGTAGGTACTGCCGCGTGAGTACTACCTCCGTATCCCCAGCCTTCGACGAAACCGCTCTTGTTGTTCGCGCTAAAGCGGGAGACCAAACCGCGTTTAATGAACTCGTTCAGCACTATGACCGTCGTGTGTTTCGCATGGCCAAGCAGATCACCGAGAACGACGACGATGCGGAAGATGTCCTGCAAGAAACCTTTCTTAAGGCTTACACCCATCTAGACGATTTTCAGGGAAATTCAAAGTTCTATACCTGGCTGGTCCGTATAGCCGTTAACGAAGCGCTCATGAAGCTTCGTAAACGCCGGTCGGACAAGACCGTGCCACTCGACGAGCCGATTGATACGGGCGAGGACGAAGTGGTCCGGGAAATTGCCGTCTGGGACCAAAACCCCGAGGACGTCTATTCCCGCGACGAGTTGGCAAATATCCTTGATCAGGCAGTAAAAAGTTTGAAGTCAGCTTATCGCACCGTTTTTATCCTGAGAGACATCGAAGAGATGTCAATCGAGGAAACGGCCGAGACGCTGGGTTTGTCAATATCAGCGGTAAAAAGTCGTCTTCTTCGTGCCCGGCTCCAACTTCGCGAGAAGCTGACCAGGCAATTTAAGAAAAAGGGAGACGACGCGTTTGCTTACCTGTAAGCAGTTTTTGCAGGAGTTGAATGGCTACATTGAGAAAACTCTTGATCCACAAGAGTTAGCCGAGCTCCACAGGCATGTTAGCGAATGTCCCAATTGCTTTGTGGTGTGTGATACAACCGAAAAAACGCTTCGCGTTTTTAAAGGTATGGACTGCCAACCGGTTCCCAAAGGCATTCAGGCGCGACTACTAGCGGCGATTGAGAAGCGCATGAAGGACAAGGGCGGCTGTGGTTGCGCGGGTGAAACCACCCACCACTGAGCTAAGGGCTCGTTTTTTTACTTCGATTATTGGCCAGCCCGCATCGTCTGGCCCAGAATGTCGTTAAACTTCCGCTTCTGCGCATCAGTCAGACGGTCCAGTATCCTCTGTTTGCCATGCTCCGCCACATCCCGGCGCTCGTCTTCAATATTTTGATAGTACTTGCTGTAGTCGTCCAGTTCCTGCGTTATGAAGCGCTCCTGGTCGGCCGAGAGGTCTAATTCGGCTTTCAGCCGCTGTAATCCTATACGCCGTGCCTGCTCCATAGGAATATCGGTCATGTGCATCCGACCGTGCAGATAGCTGCGTGTTAAAACGCAGCCAAACGCTGTACCGCATAGAAAAATAAGCGCAAAAATAGTTAGTACTTTAGGATTAGACCAGCCCGGTTGAGATTGGCTCTGCATAGTATGCCTGCCTCGACTCTTAGGGCGCGTCTACCTTTCAGTCGCGTAATGCGCCGCGATGTTCTGCAATACGGCATCTCGCATTTGCGATTGATCGCCTTCCATCGGCGCATCATAGTGCGATTGTTCCACTGTCGATTCAGCCAGCAAGTGGCCGTCCAGTTTCTCCTGGGCAACAACGTAGGAACCTAACAGCACTGCTAAGGATAGCGAGGCAAACGCCAGACGCTTTCCGAACGGCGAGTACACAAATACGGCCCAAATGGAGTCCTTGGCACGTTCTTCAATGCGTTGAATCACACGCGCATAGAATCCAGCCATTGGTTCGAGCTCTTCTTCAGCACGCAAGGAACGGAACAAGAGGTTCTGATCCTGCATCGCGGCAACTTCTGCCGCACACTCCGGGCAAGCTTCCAAATGCTGGCTGACTAAACTAGCATTCTTCGCCCGGCCTTGTAAGACACCTTCCAAATCACTGCGAATAGACCCGTGCATATTTCCCTCTGGCAAACTTCCAACCCAGCCCAACCCAATAGGCAGATCTACGCCTGCTCTACACTATATAACTAAATAAATGTCTACTTCGCTACGGCGCAAGTTAACTTGCTGCCGCTGCTCCCAAAGGCCCCTTATCCAAACGCTGCGCAGCTTTCACTAGCTTCTGACGCGCACGAAAAAGCTTTACCTTTATAGTGTTTTCGTTCATTCCGGTCATTTCGGCAAGTTCTTCTACGGAATGCCCTTCCACTTCTTTCATCAAAATTAAAGAACGGTCTTCTTCTGAAATCTTCGATAGCAGCTTCAAAATCAGGTCATGCTGCGCGAGCCGCTTATCCACGGGCGGGGCTTGATCCGTTGCCGGGTCAGACGTCTCCATTCTCTGAGAGTCTTCGGCTGAAAAATCACTTTCGTATACAAGCTTCCGAACCCGCTTTTTGCGCAAGTAGTCGTAACACTCATTGACAGTGATCTTATAGATCCACGTCAACAACGAACTGCGGAAATCGAAATTCTTGATCGAAAAGTAGATCTTGGCGAATACCTGTTGCGCAATATCTTCTGCGTCGTTCCGATTGCGCAAGATGCCGTAAATAATGGAAAAGACCTTCGCCTGATAACGTTCGACTACCTCACGAAACGCCATCTCATCCTGCGCCTGTACACGACGAACAAGTGACGCTTCTTCGCTAGATCGATGATCCAATTTGCTCTTTGCCCGAGTCGCCTCTCCCGCTACCGCCGGGAAGGGCATGGCCGCGCCAAAACCATTCATAACCCGTCCGACGCGCTAGATTCTGCAAGGGTTCCAAAAACCCGCACTGGCAACATCCCTATTATGACAATGAGAGCAATTCAATCTTTGAGCGATACAATTCACTATTTGTGGTTTGGATCCTGCTCGGCAGTCACGATGGATAAAGTACTCTCGCTTCAGTACTATTTTCATTGGTTTATCACTCATTTGGGGGATGCGTTTGAAGGGTTGAATAAGGGACCATCGGCTAAACAGTTTCGTCTCGAGCGCGAACGAAGAGGCTTACTGATTCATCTCAGGAGGATTCTACGCACATGAAGAGCTCGTCGCTCTCAATCTTAATCGGTTTTTTTGCGCTTTCCGCCGTCATTTCACCAGCAGCCGAGAAGGGTTTCGGGATCATTGCGGAGGGCAGTCCCTACTCGACTATCCCGTCATCGGCACTAAACCAAGTGCAAGGCTATCAATCGACTTACAAGTCCTACCAAGCGGCAGCGGGCTTTTTATACGGCGACCCGCTGGGTGGCCACTTTGTAGCAGAAGGGGTCTGGTACGACCTCAACTTCACGGTAAACGATCAGAATGGCGGCAGCAACGGCTTTGGCACGATTTATACCGCCGACAAGGTTCGCATGTTGGGCGGACGCGGTGGATACCACTTCAACTTTCTGAAGAGAGATGGCAAATTCAGCATTGGCTTTGACCTGTTGGGCGGCGTGGGGCAACTCTCCGGTAACATCATTGAAAACGCAGGCGGCAGTCTGACTACGGTTACTGTTGAAAAAAAGTGGAACAAGCTCACAGGCCTCAGCATTGTCCCGCTAGTGCATATTGGACCCACAGTCACATTTCCCATTACAAACAAGGGAATTTATATGACGGTTGGTGTGGCTATGGACATTCCGGCTGGCATCGCCTTAAACACTAAATTAACCTTCGCTCCAAACGCTTGGAGGCACTGATCTCGCAGCAGCCGGGGCACCTCGGATCCTCGAGATCCTCGAGGGATCCTCGAGGGACGGGGCGCTATGTTCCGAAGTGTAATCGCCCTATCGTCAACTGATGTATCGGTAGACGATTTATGCCTTGACGTAAAAATCGGCCATTCGTCACACTACCGCCTCTCGCGACGACTAACTTACACTAGAACAGTTGATGACGTTTCGACCCAACTTCCAGAAAGGCCGTCTCGTCGCTGTCACCATCGTTTTCCTCGCGACTTCCTCTCCCGCCATTTCCGAGCAGCCATGTGCCGCCTGTCATCCGAAGGAAGTGCAAGGCTTCTCGGCGACACCAATGGCTCAGTCCATGGGACCTCCCTCCCGCGGGCCCTCCGGCAAGTTCTTCCACGATGTGTCCAACACTCGCTTCACCATTGACTCAGCGCCCGGCCACATGACCCAGCGAATGGAGCGCAACGGCCTCACTTCGCAAAACTCCATCGCCTATTCGATCGGCTCCGGAACCCATGCCGTTGCTTATCTTGTCCAAATTGCCAACCACCTGTTCCAATCTCCCCTGAGCTACTACGCCACGTCCGGTTGGGCCATGTCACCCGGCTACGAAAAATTAAAGCAGCCCGACTTTGATCGCGCTGTCCGGCCACAGTGCCTCTCTTGCCATGCCGGGAACGTGCGTCCTATCGCCGATACTCTAAACACCTACGAAAACCCGCCCTTCGCCGGTGGTATTTCTTGCGAGCGATGCCACGGCTCCGCATCGGCCCACCTTCGCAACCCGGCGCCAGGGTCGATCATCAATCCTGCAAAGCTCGAACCGCGCGCCCGCGACAGCATCTGCGAGCAGTGCCACTTGGATGGTGAAGTCAGCGTTCCAAACCCCGGCAAAGAGACAACCGATTTTCGCGCCGGTGAACGCCTCGAAGACGTGTATACGGTTTATTTTTATAAGTCTTCTCGAGACCCGGCAAAACCGAACCCTCTGACAATCATCAGTCAGTCGCAGCAACTCGCGTTGAGCAAATGCGCGCTCAACAGCAACGATAAACTCTGGTGCGGCACCTGCCACAATACACATGAGCTGCCGAAGGAGCCGGTCGCTTATTATCGCGACCGCTGTCTAAACTGCCATAGCGCGCCGCTCTCGAACTCGCATCCTAAGCCTGACCAGGATTGTGTCGGCTGCCACATGCCGCGCTTGCCCGTGGGACGAGGTGCGCACACCATCTTCACCGATCATCGAATCGCCATCTATACGCCGCAACAGCTAGCCCACTTGCGCTCGGAATCAAGTGGAAGCAACAGTGCGCCGGCATCAAATGAGGATGAGTTGATACCCTGGCGCAATCCTCCACCGCAGTTCGCCGAGCGAAATTTGGGCCTCGCGAACGCACTGGTGGGCAGACGCATAAATACCTTGCGGTTCATTCGCCGCGGCGATGAGTTGCTGCGCTCAGCGTCCGATGATTTCCCGACCGACCCGGCGCTCTTAAGAGCAATGGCCAACACGACTACCGGCTTTAGACCCGAGGCGAGCGCCCAAACCCTCTTCTCCAAAGTCATAGCGCTGAAACCCAACGCAGCCTTGGTCTACTACGACATGGCTTTTGCCGCGACACGGACAGGGAATACTGAGAGTGCTATCGAATATCTTGAGAAGGCGTTGCAACTCGACCCCTTTCTTGTAACTCCCTACAAGGAACTTGCCCGCCTTTACATGGTCAGCCACCAACCAGCCCTCGCACGCGAAACATACAAGCGCTTCCTGGAGGCTTTTCCCGAAAACTTAGAAGCAAGAAAATTGGTGAACGGCAGTGTCGATTCACCGCCCCAACCGTGAAACGCCAGCACCGAAATTCAAAGGATGCAACAATACGACACCGTTCTCAAGACGCTATTTGCCCCGCTTGAGAACACCTTGTGCGAGCATGTCGTGGGTGCGCGGCATGTGCGCGCACTCAATGTGGAACTGCCGAGCGTCACGCAAAAGCGTGTCGACTCGCTTTTCGAGAGTGACGACAAACCGCCTCGGGTGATCCACTGGGAGTTTCAGAGCGAGAATGATTCGGAGCTACCCTTCCGCATGGCCGAGTATTCGCTCCGCGTGTTTGAGCGCGTAGGAATTTTGCCGGAGCAATTTGTGCTCTATGTAGGGATGGAGCCCTTACGCATGGCGGGCGAATTTGGCAATGCGCACCACTACTGCAAATTCAAGCTGATCGACATTCGAGAAATTGACGCAGAGTTCCTGCTGACGAGTCCGAAGACTGCAGACCATATCATGGCCATTCTGGCTGGGCGCGCTGAGCCGATTACGGTAGTTCGACGGATCTTAGCGAAAATCGCGGCGATGGAGAAGGAACAAATGCGCCGCGCCTTTGAGAAATTGGTGATCCTGGCGGGCTTGCGAAAGCTTGGTACGCTGGTGGAAGAAGAGGCGCGGCGAATGCCAATCACAGAAAGCATTTTGAATCACGATTTGCTCGGCCCGGTGTATCAGGAGGGACAGGCCCACGAAGCCTCGAACATCGTCAGGCGTCTGTTAGTGAAACGCTTTGGTGAGATGTCGCCTTCTGCGGAAAAGCGATTCAATACCCTCTCCGTTTCAGAGCTCGAGGAAATGGCGACGAAAATCCTGGACGCCGGATCTTTGTCGGAGCTTCTTGGCTAGGTCCCGCGCAGCACACTTCATTGCGTATGTGGTCGTAGGTTCGACATTCCAGACCTCAGCTCTCACTGTAGGCCGTTACCACGCTCCGCGGACTTGCGATTCCTGAAACCGAAAGCCAGCTCGACTGGATTGAGAAGTTGCCATCTCAAAATCTCGCTCTCACCTGAAACTCAGTTCTACTGCTTCGCCGCCGTCCCCGTCTTCTTCACTGCCGTTGTCGGCTTATGCACCACCGGCGGCGCTGGTGGCGGTGGATCAATCACCGTCGCTTTCTTAATGTAATCCAGATTCGGAAAGGCTTTCTGCAAATAAGCATTGCCACCATGCGTTAGCGCTTCTTGGTCGGGGCCTGAACCGGAAGGCGGACCATCGCCATAATCCGTATAGATCTTCTCAACCACATCACTCATACCCGAAACTACTTCACCAATCGGCGTGAAGCCCATCGAGTCAAGTGCGTCCGAATTGTCGCCCAAATTGATAAAGATGTGAGTCGTGCGCGAATCTGGCGCGCCCGTTTTCGCAAACGTCACTGTGCCCTTCTTGTTCGGCATCTTGGGCGGATCGTCCTTGATCGGCACGTTCCAACGCGACGTTACTTTCGGATCGCCATTCATCCCAAATTGCACAACGAAGCCTTTAATCGCCCGGAAAAACGCGTTGTTGTCGTAATATCCTTTCGTCACCAGCCTGTAAAAGTGATCCGCTCCCAACGGCGACCAGTCGCGGTGCACCTGAATAACTACGTCGCCCTTCGTCGTTTCAAATTTCACCTTATACTCGGCAGGTATCGGCGGTTCCTTCGGCGCGGCTTTTTTCGTCGCCGGAACGGTGGCGGCCAAACATACCAGGGCGCACACTGCCGCCACTAAGATCAATATCTTTTGCTTGCTCATTTAGCGTCTCTCCAATTCAACCCGGTGCCGGCGTCTACCCGCAACGGCACATTTAATGGATACACAGATTCCATCTCTTTCTTTACCAAATGTTTCAAGTCGTCGCGCTCATCCAGCGGCGCTTCGAAAACCAGTTCATCGTGAACCTGCAAAAGCATGCGCGATTTCATCTTGTTTTTTTCTAACAGCGCCCCAATACGAATCATCGCAATTTTAATCAAGTCCGCCGCCGTCCCTTGCAGCGGCGTGTTTACCGCTGTCCGCTCGGCAAACGATCGTGCCGACGGATTCCGCGAATGCATATCCGGAATGGGCCGACGCCGGCCTGAGAGCGTCTTTGCTACTCCAGATGCACGCACCTCCATCACGGTTTTATCAATAAATTCGCGCACACCCGCGTAGCGTTCAAAATAGCGCGTGATGTAGGTCTCAGCTTCTTTCCGCGTAATCCCCAATTGCTGCGCCAAGCCAAACGGCGTCTGCCCATATACAATGCCGAAGTTCACCGCCTTCGCCGACCGCCGCATCTCAGGCGAAACCATCATTGGATTGACTTTAAATACCTCTGCCGCCGTCCGCGTGTGTATATCTTCATCACGCGAGAACGAATCAACCAGCACCGGATCGCCCGACATATGCGCCAGCAAACGTAATTCGATCTGCGAATAGTCAGCGACAACCAACTCCCACCCCGGCTCAGGAATAAAGGCCGCCCGGATTTCGCGCCCTTCTTCGGTTCGAATCGGTATGTTCTGCAAGTTGGGATTCGATGAAGACAATCGCCCCGTAGCCGCACCCGCCTGATTGAAAGTCGTGTGCACCCGTTGCGTCTCCGGTCGAATCAACTGCGGCAATGCATCAATATACGTGCCTTTCAACTTCGTCAACTGTCGGTAATCCAAGACAGATTGCGCCACCGGGTATGCCGCCGCCAAGCCTTCCAAAATATCCGCCGCCGTTGAAACCGACTTCCCTTTGCCATACTTCACCGGCGATGGCAGGTTCATCTCTTCAAACAAAACCTTGCCCAATTGTTGCGGCGAATTAATGTTGAACGGGTGCCCTGCCAAGTCGTAAACCCGCTGGGCGATCGCATCAATCCTCTCCGATAACCGCCCCGATAATTCCCCCAGCACTGCAGTATCCACTCGGATTCCGGTCTTCTCCATCTGTGCCAACACCGGCGCGAGCGGCAGGTCGATCTCGTCGTAGACCTTGCGCAGTTCCAGTGCCTCAATCTGTGGCCGCATCAGTTCCGCTACCGCCAGTGTCGCTTCTGCCTGCTGCTCAGCCGCTGCATTCAGTTTCCGATCGAGAAAGCGTTCTGCCAGCGACTCCGGCGATACCGCTCCCGGCTCCGCATTCAGCAAGAACGCGTACAACATTACGTCTTCCCGCAAATTTTGCGGCTTTACTCCAATCTTGTCCGCATCTAGCCAAAACGCCTTCACATCGTGGACAACCTTTGGAACGCCCGCCGATTCCAACGCCGGACGCACAGTTTCAAGCAGCGCCAAAGGAATTGCGCGGCCAACCCCCGCCTTGTACGAAAGGCCAACAAAGAAATTCGTAAGATCGAGCGCCACCGCCATTGGAGCATCTGCCGGTCGCTGCTTCATCCACGAGTCCACCGCTGTCGCATCGCTCAAAATGGAATAATCGCGCGCGGCACTGTCGTCTTCCGGTGGCAAATCCTTCAGCAGGCTGAAAAACTCCAGCTCTTTGTAAATCGGCTTCAACGCGCTAGTATCGACGCCTTGCGTCCGCAAAGCCGCCAAGTCCCACTCCAACGGAATATCCGTCGCAATCGTCGCCAGCTTTTTACTCAACTCAATCTGCGCCCGATTGTTCTGCAAACTCTCGCGGTACATCTTGCGCTCAACTTCTGCGGCACGTTTCAGCGCCGCTTCCACCGAACCGAACCTGGTAACAATGTCGCGCGCGCCCTTATCGCCTATGCCAGGCGCGCCTGGAATGTTGTCAATCGCATCGCCCTTCAAGGCTAAAAGGTCCGCCACTTGTGAAGGCTTTACACCCATAAACTCTTCCACCTTCGCCTCGTCGTACCACTCATCGTCCTTCATCGGATTGAGCATAAACACGCGCTTGTTAACCAGTTGCAGCATGTCTTTATCGCTCGAAACAATCACCACTTCCAACGGCTGCACGGGCTCACGCCACGCAATCGCGCCGATAACATCGTCCGCCTCATAGCCCGCAAACTCCAATACTGGAATTCGCATGGCTTCAATCAGCTTGCGGATATAAGGTATCTGCTCCGCCAGATCCGGCGCCATCTCAGTTCGGTTCGCCTTATATTCGGCAAATTGCTCCGAACGGAATGTCGGCTCGCTGCTTTCGAAAATAGCCGCAATATAGTCAGGCTTGAACGACGCCAGCAACTTACGCAGCATATTGTGAAAAATGAAAACAGCTTCCGTCGAAAGTCCGCTTGCCGTGCGCATCGGCGGTGCGCCACTGCGGGCGCGCGCGTGATAGGCGCGGAAAATAAAGCCGAACGTGTCAATCAAATATAAACGCGGGACAAGCAACTTACCAGCATAAGCGCACACTGCGGCTGCTACGCTCAGAAATACGCCGCTGTGAATTTCCGCTTCCCCGTTTTCCTCGATCTTTCCGCCAAAAAATGCCTGGTCGTCGGTGAAGGCTACGAAGTCGCCGGCAAAGTCCAGGCACTCGTTGACGCATCCGCCCACGTCACTTACATTAACCCTGCTGCCGAACCCGCCATCGAAGCTCTAGCCGCCAGCGGCCTCATTCATTGGGAAAAACGCCACTTCGTTCCCGCCGATCTGTCCGGCTGCTTCCTCGTAATCTCTGATCTCGAAGACAACTCCGAAATCTTCCACCTGTGCGAACAGCAAAGCATTCTCTGCAACTGCGTCGACGATCCCGAAAATTGCCGATTCAGCTTCGGTTCCATCCACCGCCGCGGCGAACTAACCATCGCCATATCTACCAATGGCTGGGCGCCCGCTGTAGCTGTTCGTTTAAAAGAAAAATTCCAACGGGAAATCGGCCCCGAGTACACAGACTTCCTCCAACTCCTCAAAGAAGCCCGCCCGCAAATCACTTCCCGCATCGCCGACTTCAGCGACCGCCGAGCCCTTTGGTACCGCATTGTCGATTCAGAAGTCCTCGCAACCCTCCAACGCGGCGATAAAGACACCGCCACCAAACTCGTCCAGCAAATGATTGACGACGCCACCGCAACCAATCCGTAAGAATTTACCTGCGCAAACCAAGAAAAACGGGGACATTCCGGGCTCCTAAAGGCAATTGCCGCAATCCATACCTAGGCAGGCGTGTCCCCCGTTTTTCGTTCTCGGCCAAGAAAAACGGGGACATTCCGGGCTTCTAAAGGCAATTGCCGCAATCCTTACCTAGGCAGGCGTGTCCCCGTTTTTCGTTCTCCGCCAAGAAAAACGGGGACATTCCGTGCACTGCGGTGGAAAAATGAGACAGGGGAGTTCGGGGACACTTTCAGCGAAAGGAAAAAGAAAGTGTCGAAAGAAACAGGTGGCCAAAAGTGGCACCGGTACAGCCCGGAGTTTAA
>Ga0182012_10005481_pt1 | contig 13138 bp, 10 predicted proteins | sample 612S2SmetaG_FD_120486 | JGI IMG/M metagenome (GOLD analysis project Ga0182012, IMG submission 120486) | Permafrost microbial communities from Stordalen Mire, Sweden - 612S2S metaG | ecosystem: Environmental > Terrestrial > Soil > Wetlands > Permafrost | place: Sweden: Stordalen | collected...
CCGGGGACGAAGTCTTCCGGAACCACAGTCATGGGCGAATTCTCCCACCTCGCCTCCGAGCCGACGCTACCGGCCGGTAGCACCACCGGTAGCGTTGGTCCAATGGCGGGACCAGACAGTGACCATCTGCAAGATCACCTGCAAGACCACCTGCGCGACCACCTGCAAGACCACCTGCAGAGGATGCGAGTCGAGTACGGGTCCGTCGAGAAGGATGGCAGTAGTGATCTCGACGTGGACTGGCTCGAAGACGGTTGGCTTGCGTTGTTGCGCAAGTGGCTTGGCGACGCCGAACGCTTCGGAGTCGCCGAGCCCAACGCCATGGTGCTGGCGACCGTCTCGGCGGGCAGACCGGTCAGCCGGTCGGTGTTGTGCAAGAGCGTGGACGAGACCGGGATCACTTTTTTCAGCAACTATGACTCGGCCAAGGGTGTCGAACTGGCGGCGACGCCACACGCGTCGGCGACCTTCCCGTGGTTCCTGCTGGGGCGGCAGGTCCACATCCGCGGCTCGGTGACCAAGGTCGACCCACAGGTCACCGAGGACTATTGGTCAAAGCGGCCACGCGGCTCTCAACTGGGCGCTTGGGCGTCGCACCAGTCGCAGCCGATCGCGTCGCGCGCGGCGCTGCTCGAGCAGCTGGCAGAGGTGACCGGGCGCTTCGCCGATTTCGAGCGCATTCCGGTGCCGCCGGCATGGGGCGGATACCTCATCACGGCTGACGTGGTGGAATTCTGGCAGGGCCGGGAGAATCGGGTGCACAACCGGATTCAGGTCACGGGCGGCCAGGTCGAGCGTCTGCAGCCCTAACCCGCCCGCCGAGCGTGAACCACACGACGGCCGAGCGGCGTGTCGCGTCGTCAGACGCACACTCGAGGACGGTTCAGTCCCCGCCGAGGACTGCTCCGATGCGCCGTCGCACCTCGGTCTCGCCGAGCGCGTGGGCGACCAGATGCAGAGCGGGGCTGCGGGTCGAGCCGGTGAGCAACACGCGGATTACCTGCGAGGCCTCGCGGATCGATCCAACGTACGCGTCGGGGTCCTTCTTGAACTCTTTGACGCTGGCTGCGAAGCCGTTGTTCTCGGCCACCCGGCGTATCTGGTCGAACCACGCGTCCGGCTCGGTCTGCTGATAGGTAGCCAGCACGTCGCTGCACAACCGTCGCACCACCTCGGGCGGCAGACCCCCGAAGCGACTGTCGGCGGGATCGTCCACCGGCTCGAACAGCGCGGTGAAGAAGTAGCCGTAAATGGGCCGGAACTCCGACCACGTGCGCATGTCTTTACGCGGGTTCTGCACACCAGTTCGTTCGATGTCCAGGGCGCGCACGGCGAGGTCCTGCTCGGCGCGCACGGCCTGGGCCAGGTCGGGGTCGTGAGCATCGGCCCAGCTCAGCACCGTACTGAGGATCTCTTTGCTCGGTATTGTGGCGATGTAGTCTGCCGAGATGTCGTTGAGCTTCACCAGGTCGACCAGCGCCCCGGACACTCCGCACTCGGAGAGTCGCAGCGGCGCGCGCAGCGCCTCTTCAAGCGGAATCTCGGCGAGGCGCCCGTTGAGCAGCCCCCTCAGGTAATACATCACACTTGCTGCCGGGTAGCCCGCGTCGATGTAGAACTCGACGGACGCTTCGGGGTCTTTACGCTTGGAGAGCTTGCGTTTTCCGCCGCCTTCGACCTTGAGCAACGGCGCGATGTGCGCGTAGGGAATGTGCTCGAAGCCCAATGCGTCAAACAACTGCAGATGGACTGGCACCGAGGAGATCCACTCGTCGCCGCGGACGACGTGAGTGACCCGCATCAGGTGGTCATCTATGACATGGGCGAAGTGGTAGGTGGGCAGCCGCAGCGCACTGTCCGAACTCTTGAGGATGACGACGTCGTTACGGTTGGCGTCGGCCTCGATCGTGCCGCGGACCAGGTCGGTGTAGCTGACGCGACCGCCGGTTCCCGGCGAGCGGAAACGCACGACATAGGGCCGGCCCTCGGCCAGCGCCTGGCGCACCTGGTCGTCGGGGGCGTCACGCCAGATCGCCCAGGGACCGTAGTAACCCGTCGGGACCTTTGCCGCGCGCTGCTGATCGGTTGCCGCGGCCAGCTCCTCTTTGGTGGCGAAGCACAGGTATGCCCGGCCGTCGCGGAGGAACTCCCGTGCGTACGTCAGGTAGATCTCGGCCCGCTGAGACTGGGTATACGGTCCGTAGGCTCCCGTCTGATCGGTTTCCTCCGAGGTGACCCCGAAGTAATCGAATGCGACGGCGAACTGGGCGACCGCGCCCTCGACGGTCCGCGTTTGGTCGGTGTCCTCGATCCGGATGAAATAGTTGCCGTCGGAGTGTGTCGCCAAATCCTTGTCCAGCATGGCCACGTACATGCCGCCAAGGTGTGCGAATCCAGTGGGGCTCGGGCAGAAGCGGGTGACCATGGCGTCGGGCGGTAGCTGGCGCCGCGGGTAGCGCGCCTCCCAGTGCCCCGGATCAGGCAGGTTCGGGGGAAACAGGGCGTCGATCTCGTCACGGCTGAGCATTGGGCTTACCTTAGCGACGCTGAAAGTTCGGATGGCCTGAGGGAACGCGGGCTGGGCGAGCGATATTATTTCCATCGCCGTGCCGGCAGCCGGGACGACTGCCCTTACCGGTTGCCCTTCGGACCCCGATGGGTGACGATCGTCCCCGATGGGTCACGATCGTCACAGTGCCGGACCGACCCCGGGCAGGCGCTCCGAGGCAATAACGACTACCTTCGGCTGTACGCACATCGTGCGGGCAGCCATATCAGCCATATCAGCCAGAGCGCAAAGGGGTTCTCGTGGCCGACACTGACGACACCGCAACTCTCGGTTACCCCGGGGGCGAGCTCGACTTGGAGATCGTCCATGCCACCGAAGGAAACGACGGAATTGCGCTCGGACCCCTGCTGGCCAAGACCGGACTCACCACTTTCGATGTTGGTTTCGTCAACACCGCCGCTTGCAAGAGCTCCATCACCTACATCGACGGTGACGCCGGCATTCTGCGTTATCGCGGCATCCCGATCGAGCAGCTGGCCGAGAAGTCGACCTTCATCGAGGTCAGCTACCTACTGATCTATGGCGAGTTGCCGAGCACCCAGCAGCTGGCCGACTTCACCCGCCAGATCCAGCTGCACACCATGCTGCACGAGGACCTCAAACGGTTCTTCGACGGCTTCCCGCGCAACGCCCACCCGATGCCGGTGCTGTCCAGCGCGGTCAATGCGCTGTCGGCGTACTACCCGGATTCGCTGGAGCCAACGGACCACGAACAGGTCGAGCTGTCGACGATTCGTCTGCTGGCCAAGCTGCCCACCATCGCCGCGTACGCCTATAAGAAGTCGGTCGGGCAGCCGTTCCTCTACCCGGACAACTCACTGAGTCTGGTCGAGAACTTCCTGCGGATGACGTTCGGGCTGCCCGCCGAGCCCTACGAGGCCGACCCCGAGGTGGTGCGGGCCCTGGATCTGCTGCTGATTTTGCACGCCGACCACGAGCAGAATTGTTCGACGTCGACGGTGCGGCTGGTGGGCTCGTCACAAGCCAACCTGTTCACCTCGATCTCCGGCGGCATCAACGCGCTGTGGGGACCGCTGCACGGCGGCGCCAACCAGGCGGTGCTCGAGATGCTCGAGCAGATCCGCGATAGCGGCGACGACGTCAGCGAGTTCGTTCGAAAGGTGAAGAACCGCGATGCCGGCGTCAAGCTGATGGGCTTCGGCCACCGGGTTTACAAGAACTACGACCCGCGGGCGCGCATCGTCAAGGAACAGGCCGACAAGATCCTGGCCAAGCTGGGCGGCGACGACAACCTGCTGGGCATCGCCAAGGGGCTCGAAGAGGCGGCGCTGACCGACGACTATTTCATCGAGCGCAAGCTCTACCCGAACGTCGACTTCTACACCGGGCTCATTTACCGGGCGCTCGGGTTCCCGACCCGGATGTTTACGGTGTTGTTCGCGGCGGGCCGGCTGCCCGGCTGGATCGCGCACTGGCGTGAGATGCACGACGGCAGCGACAGCAAGATCGGTCGCCCGCGCCAGATCTATACCGGCTACACCGAGCGGGACTACGTCGGCATAGACGCACGGTAGAAGTTTTTCTCACAAAGAAGCCAGTACCGCCATCGCGGCGTTGTGCCCGCCGATGCCCGACACCGCCCCGCCGCGGCGGGCGCCCGAACCGCACAACATGATCCGATCGTGGGCAGTGGCTACTCCCCATTGCCGCGCCGGTGTATCCAGTGGGTCGTCGTCTTCGGCGAAAGGCCAGGACAAAGCGCCGTGGAAGATGTTGCCCGCGGTCATTGCCAGGGTGCGCTGCAAGTCCAGGGTGGTCGTCGTCTCGATACACGGCCGACCATGCGCGTCGTTCATCAGCACCTCTTGAATCGTTTCGGCCAGAACGGAATTCAGCGAAGCTATCACCGACTCGGTCAGTTGGCGGCGGTAGGTATCTGAGTCGGTGACCAGTGAGTGCGGTGTGTGCAGGCCGAACACCGTCATCGTCTGAGCGCCCGCCTTGCGCAACCCGGTGGGCAGGATGCTCGGGTCGGTCAGCGAATGGCAGTAGGCCTCGCACGGCAGCGGATCCGGTAGTTGGCCGGCGGCGGCTCGCGAGTAGGCCGTTTCCAGTTGGGTCCACGTCTCGTTGACGTGGAACGTACCGCAAAACGCCTGCTCCGGTGTGACGCTGTCGTCGCGCAACCGAGGCAGTCGCGTCAACACCATGTTCACCTTGATCTGCGCACCCTGGGCCATTTGCGGCGGCGGTTCTCCCAGCAAGCCGGCCAGGACGGCCGGGGTGACGCCGGCCAGAATGAACCGGCCGCGGATCAGGTGCTCGTCGTCGCCGCAGCGGTAGCGCACCTGGCCGTTCGGATCAACAGCGGAAACCTCTGCGTCAGTGGTTATTTCGGCACCGTGGCGGACAGCTGCCGCAGCCAGGGCCGCGGTCACTGAGCCCATCCCGCCGATGGGGACGTCCCAATCCCCGCCGATGATGTGATAGAGGAAGCAGATGTTCTGCCGCAGTGACTGGTCGTCCAGAGAGGCGAAAGTGCCGATCAATGCGTCGGTGGCGATGACGCCGCGGACCAGGTCGTTGCTCACCGCCTCGGCGATGGCGTGCCCGATCGGTTCATCGACCATCGCCCGCCACGCGGCCGCCGCAGCGTCGCCGGCTGCCATGACGTGGTTGCGGATCTGCCGGCGGGTGCGCAGCGGTTCGAGCAGCGTCGGCCAGAGTCGCTCGGTCACCGGGCGGCAGCGCCGGTAGAACGCGGCGAATCCGTGCTCATCGCCGGCCGCGCCGATCGCGGCGAACGTGTCGCCGCTATGTTCGCCCTGCGCCGCGACCAGCAGGCCGGAGCGCCCGGCTGTAGCCGGATCGGGGGTATAGGACGAAAACTGCCGACGGGCCAACCGCACCGGAGCGCCCAGATCCTCGATGATGCGTGGCGGCAGCAAGCTGACCAGGTAGGAGTACCGCGACACCCGGACCTCGACGCCGCCGAAGGCCTGCGCCGACACTGCGGCCCCGCCGATCTCACCCAGCCGCTCCAGCAACCGCACCCGCAGACCGGCCCGGGCCAGGTAGCCAGCTGCGACCAGGCCGTTGTGACCGCCGCCAACGACGACTACGTCATACTCCGGGTCAAAATCCGGCGCGTCGAATGGACGTGAGGGAACCACGTCTAGCCCAGATAGCCCTCGACCTCGTCGGCCGGACGCACCGCGGCCTCGCCTGGGTCACCACCGGTTTCGCGCAGTGCCCGGCGCTGGCGCAACAGGTCCCAACACTGGTCGAGTTCGATCTCCACCCGGCGCAGGCGATTATGCTCCTCGGACTCGGTGATGTCGTGGTGCTGCAGCTGCGCCCGCAGGGTTTTCTCCTCGGTGACCAGGTCTCGGATCTGTGCCAGGGTCTCGCTGTCGGTTGGTTTCGTGCCGTTGCCCATAGCTCTAGTGTGCCCGAGAGGAGCGGTGTCGCGGCATCGACTCGGTAGGCTGCATATCGCCTGCCGGAGAGACGAGTCACGGCACGCGAGCAACGAGAGGGCAGCGGTGGGTTTTGGGGTGGGTCTGAGGGCGGCTTTCGGCAAAACGGCCGCAACCGCCTACTCGCGGCTACTTCCGGCGTTCTTCCGGAGGTCGCTTGGCTTTCCCTGGCTGATCGGTCTGGTGGTTATTCCGCTGCTGACGGCGGCAATCGGCTATGGTGCCGACGAGCAACCCGGGTCTGCAAGCGGGTCGAGTGGCGCATCGTCGACACTCTCACCTTCTAGCACGTCCGTCGCTTCGAGGATTCCGAAGATATCGTTGGCAGGGCTTTCAATTAGCCGCGTTGGCAACAACATCACCCTCAGCGGCGATCTCCCCGACGACTCCGCTAAAGCTGCGCTGATGAAGGCCCTCAACGGCTCACTGCCCGCGGCTGTCAACATCGTCGACCAAACCCATCTCGACCCCAATGTCAAGGCGCTCGATTTCTCCAACGCTGCAGCGGTCTTCAAGGACGGCGCGTCGATGACCGATTTCAATCTCACGGTGGACGGTGACACTGTCGCCCTGTCCGGGACTGCCGCATCGCAAGACCAGAAGAACGCGGTCATGCAGGACGCGACACGCACTTGGTCGAACCTCAATGTCGTTGACAAGCTTGTGGTTAACGCGCCGGTTCCGCCGGCCGGATCCCCTGGCGCCCCTCCGCCTCCCTCGCCGCCCGCACCGCCGCCCCCTGCCCCTTCAGCGTGCACCGATTTGCAGTCGGCCATCAATGCCGTGACCGGGGGTCCGATTGCCTTCGGGAATGACGGGTTCAGTTTGACGCCGGACGATGAGCCGATCCTGACCCAGGTGGCAGACAAGCTCAAGGCGTGCTCGACTGCGCATGCGACGATCAACGGCTACACGGACAATTCGGGCACCGAGGCCATCAATATTCCGTTGAGCACCCAGCGAGCCGGGACAGTCGCTGACTTCCTGGTTGGCCACGGCGTTGCCCGCGATCAACTCACCGTCAACGGCCTCGGTTCGATGAACCCGGTCGCCAGCAACGACACGACCGAGGGTCGCGCAAAGAACCGCCGCGTCGAGATCGTGGTCAGCTAAGGAGAATCCAGCGTGGATTTTGTGATCCAGTGGTTGTGGTACTTGTTTGCTTTCGTCGCTGGTTCGGCAGTCGGCGGGGTGATCGCCACGAGGTGGATTAAACGCGGCCGCCACGAAGAAGCACCGGCGGGTGCGCCACACGAGGTCGGTGCGCAGTGATCAGCCACGTGCACTGGTGGTTATTCGCGCTTTCCTTTGCGTTGGGGATGGTGCTGACCTTCGCGCTGACCCTTCGCTCCTTCAAACGCCAAGTACCGGTGGGGACAGCGGCGGGCCAGTCCGAACCGGCCACGACGAAGATATCGTCGGATGTCGATCCGCCGACGTCGGTGATTCCGGTCGAAACGGAGCCGCCGACGGCGATGATTCCGGTCGGAAAAGATGCGCCGACGACGAAGATCCCGGTCGCGAAAGCGTCGCCGCCGACGACGAAGATTCCGGCGCCGAAAAGGCCACCGACGAAGCGGCCTCCAGGCGCAAAAGGTTCACCGACGCGGAAGATCCCCGTGGTGGCCTACGCGTCGTTCGGCCCCGGCTCTGCTCGCGCCGACGCCCAAGGCAATGGCCCGTCGGGGTGGCTGGTGAAGGGCCGCTCGGATACCAGGCTCTACTACACGCCAGACGACGCGGCATACGACCGGACCGTGGCGCAGGTGTGGTTCAAAGACGAGAAATCAGCTGCGCGGGCCCTTTTCACACCGTGGCGCAAGAGCTCCAGGAAGTGAGGCTGGGCATCGTCACTGCAGTCTGAGTACGAACCCGACTCCGCGGACGGTGTGCAGCAGCCTGGGACCGCCGTTGGCTTCAAGCTTGCGGCGAAGGTACCCGATGAATACGTCGACCACGTTTGTGTCGGCGGCGAAGTCATAACCCCACACCAACTCGAGCAGTTGTGCGCGCGACAACACCGCGGTCTTGTGCTCGGCCAGCACTGCCAGCAGGTCGAACTCCCGCTTGGTCAGATCAACGTCGACGCCGTTGACGCGGGCCCGCCGACCCGGGATGTCCACCTCGAGCGGACCCACCGTGATGGTTTCCGAGGAGGACGTCGCGGTGGCGCCGCGGCGGCGCAGCAGCGCCTTCACCCGTGCCACCAACTCGGCCAGCACGAATGGTTTGACCAGGTAATCGTCGGCGCCGGCCTCCAAGCCGGCCACTCGGTCGTCGACCGAGCTGCGCGCGCTGAGCACGCAGACCGGGACGTCGTTGTCCATCGCCCGCAGTGCCGTGACCACGCTGACTCCGTCGAGCACCGGCATGTTGATATCGAGCACGATCGCGTCCGGCCTGGTTTCGGTGGCGCTGCGCAAGGCCTCAGCGCCGTCGACCGCGGTCGAAACCTCGAATCCGGACAGGCGCAGGCCGCGTTCCAACGAGGCAAGCACGTCGGCGTCGTCGTCGACGACCAAAACCCGCGGCGAGGTCGCACCAGTGTCCATGCTGCCCATTTTGCCTGACTAATGCCTATGGCGGTGGGATGCCACCCGCTGGGTCGCGTGGTAGCTGGCGCGAGCAGACGCAAAAGCCCCCGAAACATGCCGGTTTCAGGGGCTTTTGCGTCTGCTCGCGGGGGAGTCAGCGGGGCAAGCCGATGCGGCGGTAGCGCTGCAATCGCGCGGCCTGGCGTTCGGCATCGGGCATCTCGCGCAGGGCATGAACCTCGGCGGCTATAGCGCTGGACAGTCGCTGGGAGAATTCGACCGGCTCGTCGGCGGCGTCGGGATGCTCCGGCACGATAGCGTCGACGATCCCGGACAGCAGCAGATCCGCCGACCGGATCCCCTGCGCCGCAGCGAGTTCGGCGGCGTGAGCGGTGTCGCGAAAGACGATCGCGCTGGCACCTTCCGGCGGAAGCGGCGCCAGCCAGCCGTGCAGCGCGGCCAGCACCCGGTCGGCGGGCACCATCGCCAGCGCGGGCCCGCCGCTGCCCTGACCCAGCAGGACCGACACCGTCGGAGTTTCCAGCGTCACCAGCTCGGCCAGGCATTGGGCGATCTGGCCGGCCAGCCCGCCCTGTTCTGCTTCGGCCGACAACGCCGGCCCAGCGGTGTCGATCACCAGCACCAGCGGTAGGCGCAGTTCGGCGGCCAGCGCCATCCCGCGTCTGGCCTCGCGCAGCGATGCGGGCCCGACCCTCGCTCCTGACCCCCCCGTACCTCGCTGCTGGCCCAGCACTACGGCCGGCTGGCCGGTGAATCGGGCCAGCGCGAGCAGCGTCGCCGCCGCCTCGCCCTGGCCGGTACCGGACAACAGCACGACGTCGGTAGCGCCGTGTCGCAGCAGATGTCTGACGCCCGGCCGGTCCGGCCGTCGCGACGCCATCACCGAGTCCCATGCCGGCACATCGGGTATCGGCTCGGCGAGTGGTGGCTCTGATAGCGGCCCGGGGGCGTCGGCGATCACCGTCAGTGCACGATCAAGTGTCTGCCGCAGTGCGTCGAGCGCAACAACGCCGTCAATCACCCCGTGCCGCTCCAGGTTCTCCGCGGTCTGAATGCCGGTCGGGAATGGCTCGCCGTACAGCAGCTCGTAAACCCGAGGGCCGAGAAAGCCGATCAGCGCTCCGGGCTCGGCGACGGTGACATGGCCCAGCGAGCCCCACGACGCGAAGACCCCACCGGTGGTCGGGTTGCGTAAGTAGACGAGATACGGCAGGTGTGCCTTCTTGTGGAGCCTGACGGCCGCGGCGATCTTCACCATCTGCAGGAATGCGACCGTGCCTTCCTGCATGCGGGTGCCCCCGGAGCTGGGCGAGGCCAATAGGGCCAGCTTCTCGGCGGTCGCCCGCTCTACGGCGGTGGTGATCCGTTCGGCTGCAGCCACCCCGATCGAGCCGCCGAGGAAGGTGAACTCGCAGACCACCACCGCAACCCGGCGCCCGAATATGCGCCCCTCGCCGGTCAGCACCGATTCGTCCAGGCCGGAGGAGGCCCGGGCGTCGGCCAGCTCCCGCGCATACGACTCGCTGACCGGCACCGTCAGCGGCTCGGTGTCCCAGCTGATGAAAGAACCCTGGTCCAATACTGCGTCGCGCAGTTGGTCGGTCGTGATACGACTCACGCGACGAGGCTATAGACAACGCGGCTATATAGGCTGGCCCAATGATCGGTGTCACACAGGCCGAAGCCGTTTTGACCATTGAGCTGCAGCGCCCCGAGCGCCGTAACGCCCTGAATTCCCAGCTCGTCGAAGAGCTGCGGGAAGCTGTAGAAAAGGCCAGCGACGGGACCGTCCGCGCGATAGTGCTGACTGGCCAGGGCACTGTGTTCTGCGCCGGCGCGGATCTGTCCGGAGACGCGTTCGCCGCCGGCTATCCCGACCGGCTCATCGAGCTGCACAAGGCCATGGACGCGGCGCCGATCCCGGTTATCGGCGCAATCAACGGCCCCGCCATCGGCGCCGGCCTGCAGCTGGCCATGCAATGCGATCTGCGGGTGGTCGCACCGGAAGCGTTCTTCCAGTTCCCGACATCAAAATACGGACTGGCCCTTGACAATTGGAGTATCCGCAGGCTGTCGTCGCTGGTCGGTCACGGGCGTGCCCGCGCGATGCTGCTGACCGCGGAGAAGCTGACCGCCGAGACTGCGCTGCTCACCGGTATGGCCAACCGCATCGGGACGCTTGCCGACGCCCAGGCCTGGGCAGCCGAGATCGCCGGCCTGGCGCCGCTGGCGATCCAGCATGCAAAACGCGTGCTCAACGACGACGGCTCCATCGAAGAGCCGTGGCCCGAGCACAAGGAGCTCTTCGACAAAGCGTGGGCCAGCCAGGACGTTATCGAAGCGCAGATCGCTCGCGTGCAGAAACGGCCGCCGAAGTTCCAGGGGGCCTAGGAGGTGCGCGCGGCGCTGCAACGAGCCGCCGGTACGGCAACGCTGGCCGCCGGTGGGGTGGTGTTGCGTGCGCTGCGCGGCGCGCCGGCGGCACTCGGTGCCGACCCTGCTGCGATCCAGGCGGCGGCAGCGGATTCTCCGAACTACGCTGACGGCGTCTTCGTCAACCTGGAACCGGCATCGGCGCTCGGCGTGGATAGCGGGCAAATGCGTGTTATCGCAAGGGAATTTGTGGAGGGACGTAAGGACAGCCGCCCCGCCGCGCCGATCCCGTTAGCCCCGCCGGAGATTCACCAAGGCGATGCCAGCGAGCTGGCCGTCACATGGTTCGGTCATTCGACCGTGCTGGTGGAAATCGACGGTTACCGCGTGCTGACCGATCCGGTGTGGAGTGACCGGTGCTCGCCGTCGGGCATCGTCGGCCCGCAGCGGCTGCATCCGCCACCGGTGGAGCTGGAACGGCTGCCCGCGCTCGATGCGGTGGTCATCAGCCACGACCATTACGACCACCTCGATATCGACACCATTCTCGCGTTGGCCCACACGCAGCGGGCACCGTTTTTCGTGCCGCTCGGCGTCGGTGCCCACCTTCGTTCGTGGGGCATCGCCGAGCAGCGCATCGTCGAACTGGACTGGAACCAGAGCTCAAAAGTCGGCGAGCTCACCGTGATCTGCCTGCCGGCCCGGCACTTCTCGGGCCGCTTGTTCAGCCGCAACAACACGCTGTGGGCGTCGTGGGGGCTGATCGGTCCCAGTAATCGCGCGTATTTCGGCGGCGACACCGGCTACACCAAGAGCTTCGCGCAGATCGGCGCCGACCACGGACCGTTCGATCTGACTCTGCTGCCCATCGGCGCCTACAACGCGGCGTTCACGGACGTCCACATGAACCCCGAGGAGGCGGTTCAGGCGCACCTGGACGTGACCGACTCGGGTTCGGGACTGCTGGTGCCGATCCACTGGGGCACCTTCCGGCTGGCCCCCCACCCGTGGGCTGAGCCGGTCGAACGACTGCTGGTGGCGGCCGACGCCGAGAACGTCGGGGTGGCCGTACCCACGCCCGGCCAACGTGTCGATCCGGCTCGGCCGGGGAGATTCAACTCCTGGTGGCGGCTCTGATGAGCTGACCTCGGTCCACGCCGTGTGCATCGTCACCGGTCTAGAGTGCGGCCATGAGGAAATGCGCGGCAACGGCCGCTGTCCTGGTGGTCTTGCTAGCGTTGGCGGGATGTGGCCCCGCGCAGCCGTTATCGAGCAACCCGCCGTCCCCCTTGGCTAGTTTGACAAACGCTCCGCCCAACGAGGTGTCGGGCCTGCAGATTCCCCCTGGCCGCATCGACGACGCGGTATCCAAAGTCGACGGCCTGGTCAGCGACCTGATGAAGAACACTGGCATCCCGGGCATGGCTGTAGCCATTGTTCATGGTGGAAAGACGCTGTATGCGAAGGGTTTCGGCGTCCGAGATGCAAGCAAAGGCGACCGTCCAGAAAACAAGGTCGACGCCGACACGGTCTTCCAGTTGGCGTCGGTCTCGAAGTCGGTCGGCGCCACGGTGGTGGCGCATGAAGTGACCGAGGGCGTCGTCGGCTGGGACACGCCCGTGGTGTCCAAGCTGCCGTGGTTTGCGCTCTCTGATCCTTATGTCACCAGCCATGTGACCATCGCTGACCTGTACTCGCACCGTTCCGGGCTGCCCGACCACGCCGGCGACAAACTGGAGGATCTGGGCTACGACCGTCACCAGACCCTCGAGCGCTTAAAATACCTGCCGCTGGCGCCTTTTCGAAGCAGCTATGCGTACACCAACTTCGGGGTGACCGCCGCCGCCGAAGCGGTGGCGGCCGCAGCGGGCAAACCATGGGAGGACCTCTCCGACGAGGTGCTCTACCGCCCGCTGGGGATGGCGTCCACGAGTTCGCGGTTCGCTGAATTCATGTCCAGACCGAACCACGCCGTCAACCACGTCAAAGTCGGAGACAAATGGGAACCACGCTTCCAACGGGAGCCCGATCCCCAGACGCCCGCAGGCGGGGTGAGTTCGTCGGTCAACGACATGGCCCGGTGGCTGATGATGTTGCTGGCCAACGGAACTTACAACGGCCAGCGGATCACCGCACCGGAAGCGCTGCTGCCTGCCAACACGCCACAGGTTGTTTCGGCGCCGGCGGCAACACCACAAGCG
>Ga0182012_10005485_pt1 | contig 13130 bp, 9 predicted proteins | sample 612S2SmetaG_FD_120486 | JGI IMG/M metagenome (GOLD analysis project Ga0182012, IMG submission 120486) | Permafrost microbial communities from Stordalen Mire, Sweden - 612S2S metaG | ecosystem: Environmental > Terrestrial > Soil > Wetlands > Permafrost | place: Sweden: Stordalen | collected...
ACTGTCCAATGTCTCGTTCGGGCTCAATCCGGCCGCCCGCCAGGTGCTCAACTCGGTGTTCCTCCACGAGTGCGTGGAGGCCGGCCTGGACGCCGCCATCGTCCACGCGTCGAAGATCCTGCCGCTGTCGAAGATCGACGACCGGGCCCGTGAGGTCTGCCTGGACCTGATCTACGACCGCCGGCGCGACGGCTACGACCCCCTGACCGAGCTCCTGTCCATCTTCGAGGGGGTCTCTTCCTCGACCGCCGCCGCCCGGGAGGACCGGTCGGGGTGGCCGGTGGCCCGCCGACTCGAGCACCGGATCATCGACGGCGACCGCAACGGGATCGAAGCGGACCTGGACCAGGCCATGGCCGAGGGGTCCACGCCCCTGGTCATCATCAACGACTTCCTGCTGGCCGGGATGAAGACGGTGGGCGAGCTGTTCGCCTCCGGCGAGATGCAGCTGCCCTTCGTGCTCGGGTCGGCCGAGACCATGAAGACGGCGGTGGCCTACCTCGAGCCGCACATGGAGAAGGACGACCAGGGGGGCAAGGGCGTGATGGTCCTGGCCACGGTGAAGGGCGATGTGCACGACATCGGCAAGAACCTGGTCGACATCATCCTGACCAACAACGGCTACACGGTGAAGAACCTCGGCATCAAGGTGGGGATCGCCGACATGGTGAACGCCCTGGAGGAGACCGGGGCCGACGCCATCGGGATGAGCGGGCTGCTGGTCAAGTCGACCCTCATCATGCGGGACAACCTCGAGGAGTTGAACCGGCGCAACCTCTCCCACATCCCGGTCATCCTGGGCGGTGCCGCCCTCACCCGCACCTACGTGGAACGCGACCTCCGCCAGATCTACGACGGCCGGCTGTTCTACGGGAAGGACGCCTTCGAGGGCCTCCGCACCATGGACCGGCTGGTGGAGATGTCCAGGTCCGGGGAGGACGATCCGGAGTTCGGACGGGAGCTGGGCGGACGCGACCTCGGGCCCCGCAAGAGCGAGCTGCGCAAGCAGGCCGCCGCCGAGGCGCGCGAGCGGGGCGAGACCCTGCCCACCCGCTCCCCCGAAGTGGCCGCCGACAATCCCACCTTCACCCCCCCGTTCCTCGGGAGCCGGGTGGCCAAGGGCATGGCCATCGACGACATCGCCGCCTATCTGAACGAGACCGCCCTGTTCCGCAACCAGTGGGGGTTCCGCCCCCAAAAGGGCGAGGACGACGCCACGTTCAAGGACCGGACCCGGGGGCTGCTGCGCGAGCAGCTGGCCACGGCCAAGGCCGGCCAGCTGCTGGTCCCCCAGGTGGCCTGGGGCCACTTCGCCGCCAACGCCGACGGGGATGATCTGGTCCTCTTCCAGGACGAGGGCCGCACCGGCGAGCTGATGCGGTACTCCTTCCCCCGCCAGACCGAGGCCCCCTGGCTGTGCATCAGCGACTTCTTCCGATCGGTCGATTCGGGGGAGCCGGACTGGGCCAGCTTCATGGTGGTGACCATGGGGGATCGGGTCTCGGAGGAGGCGGCGCGTCTGAAGGCGGAGAACCAGTACCAGAACTACCTCTACCTCCACGGCCTGGGGGTCGAGATGGCCGAGGCCCTGGCCGAGTACTGGCACCACCGGATCCGCGAGGAGCTGGGCTTCGCCGACCAGGACGGCCCCTCCCTCACCGGGCTGTTCCGCCAGAAGTACCGCGGGGGCCGGTACTCGTGGGGCTACCCGGCCTGTCCCGCGCTCGAGGACAACGCCAAGGTGGTCGAGCTGCTCGGGGCCGACCGCATCGGCATCACGGTCAGCGAAGGTTTCCAGCTCGAGCCGGAGCAGACCACCACCGCCATCATCTGCCATCATCCCCAAGCCAAGTACTTCGTGGCCTAGGGACGACGCCCGTGACGTCCCCCCGGTCACACCGGGTACCCCACCGGCCGACTCTCCGACCCACCCTGGTCACCCTGGCCGCGGCCCTGGGTACGGTCATGACCCTGGTCATCCCGGCCGGGTCGACGGGGGCGGCCGCCACCCGGCCGACCGACCCCCCACTGGCCACCGTGGTGATCGCCCAACCCCTTCCGGGCTTTGCCGCCGCCCCGACCGGACCCACCAACGGTCCGCTGACCGCCGTGGAGTTCGCCTCCCAGTCGTCGACACCGCGCCAGGCCGAGGCCCAGTTCGACGCCCTGGCCGCCCAGGCGCACTTCGGCGCGTACATCCGGCTGTGGACCGACCGGTCCGGTCCGGGGCGGGGTGCCAACGACGTGGCCGTCCTGGTGTTCCGCATCCCCCGGACCGGAGGATCCCAGGCCTTCGCCGCCGGGCTCCAGACCCCGTTCGTCGACTCCGCCGGGTCGGTCCCCTTCGGGGTCCCGAGCATCCCCGGGGCCCGCGGCATCTCGGTCCCGATTTCGACACCGGTGCGGGCCGTGGAGCAGATCGTGGTGTTCCGGGCCGGACAGTACGTGACCATGAGCGAACTGGCCTCGGCCACGGCGGCGTCCAATCCGGACCCGCTCACCCCGTCCGAGGCCATCTCGGTCAGCTACCAGCAGTATCAGCTCCTGCGGCACGGAGACCCGGCGGGATCCTCCGACGCCCCACCGGCCGCGTCGCCGCCACCGGCCGTGATCCATGCGGGATCGTCCGGCGAGTGGCCGGTGGTGGTGCTGGCCGCGGTGGTGGTGATGGCGGTGATGGCGGTGATGGCGGTGATGGTCCGACGGAAGCAGGGATCCTCCGCCACCGCCGGCCCGGTGACCGATCCGTGGGCGCCGGGTGGGCTGTTCGATCAGTTCGGGGCCGTCCGCCCCGGCGCCGGCGGGACCGGGTTCTTCTCCGCTACCGGGTCCGGGGTCTGGAGGCACCGTGCCGCCGGAACGGTGCCGGACGCGGCGACCGCAGACTCCCCACCGTCCCCGGGCGGCGGCCGGTCGGTGCGGGTCGGCTCGGCCCCCGGGGGAAGGGACTGACGGCCCCCCGCCCGGACAAAACAGTGCGCTTTCGGCACCTGATCGGTACGATGGAAGGCAGGCACACAGTTGCGCCACGAGGAAGTGGCGACGTCCTCAGGAGACAGCATGCCCCCGATCGAGCTCGGTGTCATCGGCTTCGCCGTCTTCGCCCTGATCTTGCTGATGGCCCTCCGGGCCAAGCGCTCCCACGACCAACGACGGCGCCGGGCGGCGGCATCCGGCTTCTACGATTTCGACGTGGCCCGCTACGGGACGGCCACGGCCGGGAGTTCCCTGATGGAGAAGGCGGTGGACTCGGCCAACCGCCCGCTGGCCCCGTCCTTCACCTCGGCCAGCCGGTCGACCGGGGGGAAGGGCCGGGGCCACGTCGCCGTGGCCCCGATACCGGTCCCCTCGTCCTTCGGCGCGGTGGACCGGACCCCGTCCGGCCCGCTGCCCGCGTTCGACCAGGACGTGGCGGCCCGTAACCGACCTCCGGGCGAGAGGGCGGATGCCAACTCTGAGGCCACCGCCGATCCGTCTCCCCCTCCCGGCCTGGCCATCCCGTCGACCCTCCCGATCCCGCCCCCGCCGACCCTCCTGATCCCGCCCCCGCCGGACCTCCCGGCCGAGGGCCCGTCCTCCCTGCCCCGACTGGTTCAGCCTCCACCGCCTCCCTCCACCCCGCCCGCATCCACCCCGCCCGCCTAGCCGGCGCCACCGTCCGCGCCCCGTCCTGAGCCGCACCGAGCCGCCGTGTACCACATACGGGTGCCGGCTCCGGCGGAGAGCACGCCCCTGATCCTGGACCTGTTGGCCGGCAGCAGCGGGGCGATCAACGTGACCGTGCTGCCCGGCTCGGCCCGCTTCCCCCATGCCGACGTGGTGGAGTGCGACCTGCTCCCCGAGGTGGCCAACGACGTCATCCACCGGCTGCGGGACCTGGCCCCGGGCCGGACCGGACCGATCTCCGTCGACCGGTTGGACACCGCCGTCATCCGGGTCGACGACGGGTCCCCCCGGCCGACCGTCAGCGACCACGAGATCGCCCCGGTGTGGGAGGTGGTCGACGCCACCATCCGGTTCAACGCCACCTACACGTTCAGCTTCTACCTGTTGTTGGTGAGCGCCGGCGTGCTGGCCGCCGTGGGGCTGCTCACCAACTCCCAGATCCTCATCGTGGCGGCCATGGTGGTGGGACCCGAGTACAGCGCCATCCTCGGCGCGGCCCTGGGTCTCACCGAACACCGCCGGCGTCCGGTGCGTCGGGGCCTGGTGGCCCTCGGGATCGGGTTCGGCCTGGCCATCGTGGTCACCTACCTCTTCGCCACGGCCATCCACGGCTCGGGCCAGACACCCCGCGACTTCTACCTCGGATTCCGGCCGGTGACCGACCTCATCAGCCAACCCAACCTGTATTCGGTGGTGGTCGCCGTGGTCGCCGGCATCGTGGGGGTGGTCTCGATCCTCCAGGCCAAGGTCAGTGCACTGATCGGCGTGTTCATCTCCGTCACCACCATCCCGGCCGCCGCGGCCATGGGGGTGTCGGCGGCCTACGGCGAGTGGGGCGAGACCCGGGGGGCCACCGAGCAGTTGGCCTTGAACGTGGTGATCCTGCTGGTCGTCGGTGTGGTCACCCTGGAGGCCCAACGTCGGTTCTGGAGGGCCCGGGAGTCGAAACGACACCGCACCGGACCGTCGGACCACCGTCCGGCGTCCTGACGGGCGCGGGGAACCGGACCGGGCTCGGGCCTTTTTGGAGGTGTTCAGGGCCACGGCCGGCGCGCACCGGTGCCTTCAGCGCCTCCTCGCCGATCTCCTCGCCCTCATGGAAGCCCATGGCCCGCCGGTGGACACCCGCTCGTCCGGCCCCCGGCCGGTCCTCCCCCCGCCCTCCGCGGGGCGTCGGACCGTCGGGTGCGGGGGATAACGTGAGGCCGTGCCCGCCGACGGTCCGACCATCCTCGCCACCTCGGGTGGGATCCGGCGCGGGACGCGGACCGCCATCGAGCTGGCACCGCTGATCACCCACGGCTTCGACCTGGCCGGGGTGAGCGGGAGGGCACCCCGGCTGTGCCTGGTCCCGACGGCGGTCGGCGACCAGGCCCAGTGGATCACCTGGTTCTACGAAGCCGGCCGGGCCGCCGGTGTCGACGTCTCCTGCCTGACCCTCTTCCCGATGCCCACCGTCGGCGACATCCACGGGCTTCTGGCCGAGGCCGATCTGGTCTGGGTCGGCGGGGGGAGCGTGGCCAACCTGCTGGCCGTCTGGCGGGTCCACCAGCTCGACGTGATCTTTCCGCGGCTCTGGCAGGAGGGGGTCGTGCTCGGAGGGGTCTCGGCCGGCTCCCTGTGCTGGCATGTCGGCGGGACGACCGACTCGTTCGGCCCCGACCTCCGGCCGGTCACCGACGGCCTCGGGATGCTGCCGTATGCCAACGGCGTCCACTACGACTCCGAGGAGCAGCGGCGTCCGGTCTTCCACCGACTCGTCGGTGAGGGGATCCTGCCGGCCGGGTACGCCACGGACGACGGGGTCGGCCTGGTCTACCGGGGCACCGATCTGGTCGAGGCGGTCAGTGAGGTCGCCGGCCGGTCCGCCTACTCCGTCTTCCGGGAGGACGACCGGGTTCACGAGGAGCGCATCACCCCCCGCCTGCTACCCGGCGCCACCTGAATCCCTCCCGGCCCACGGCGGTCAGGGTGGCGTGACCCCCGCCACCCGCGTCGTGCCGGCCGGAGGCCGCCACACGAGGACGGTCGTCCGACGCACCACAGACCCGTGACCGCGGCACCGGCCATCCGCAGGCGTGTCCACCTGTTGGAACAGGGCGCGCCGAACGACCCGAGCGTCCTACAGGGCCAGGGTCGCACCCCCGTCGACCACCAGGGCGGCGCCGTTCACGAAGGCGGCCGGCCGGGAGCAGATGAAGGCGGCCACCCGGCCGAAGTCGGCGGGATCGCCCATGACGCCGGAGCCCCCGAGCTCCCGCATCCGGTCGGTGGCGTGGGGTCCGGGACACAGGAGGTTCAACGTGACGCCGGAGCCCTCGGCGGCCAGGTCCTGGGCCGCGGTTTTGGCCCACGCCCACAGGCCGGCCCGGGCCAGGTTGGACAGGGCCAGGCCGGGCAGTGGCTGGACCACCGAGTAGGAGGTGATGCAGCAGATCCTCCCCCACCCGGCCCGCCGCATGTGGGGGACCGCCGCCCGGGTCAGGCGCACCGCCGACATCAGATTGGCCTCCAGGGCCGCATGGATCTGGGCATCGTCGACGGCAAGGGCGTGTCCGGCCGGCGGACCACCGGCGTTGGCGATGACGATGTCGACGGCGCCGAACGCCGCCACGGTGGCCTCCACCAGGGCGCCGGCGGCGTCCGGATCGGCGATGTCGGCCGCCCGGGTGGCCACCTCGGCGCCGGTGGCGGCCAGGGCGTCGCGGGCCTCGGCCAGGGTCTCCCCGCGGCGGGACGAGAGCATGATGCGCACCCCCTCGGCGGCCAGGGCCTCGGCCGTGGCCCGGCCCAGGCCGCGTGAGCCCGCCACCACCAGAGCCACCTTGCCGTCAATCCCGAGGTCCACCGGCGCTCCGCCTATCCGTCCACCACGACCAGGTCGTGATCGGCGTGGTTGAGGGGTACCGGGTCACCGTCCTCGCCGATGACCACGATGTCCTCGAGCCGCATCCCGAACCGTTCCGGCCAGTAGATGCCGGGCTCCACCGAAAAGGCGTGACCCGGCTCCAATACCACGGTGTTGCCGGCCACCAGGTAGGGATCCTCGTGTTCCTCGATGCCGATGCCGTGCCCGGTCCGGTGCATGAACAGGGCGCCGAACCCGGCGTCGTCGATGATGTCCCGGGCCACCCGGTCGACCTGCTCGGCCCGGACCCCGGCCCGGGCGGCATCCACGGCGGCCCGCTGCGCCGCCAGCAGAACCTGGTAGCACTCGGTGACGTCCCGGTCCGGCGCACCGGTCACCACGGTGCGGGTGATGTCCGAGCAGTACCCGACGTCCCCGTCCCGCGAGAGGGTGCCACCGAAATCACACACCACCGTCTCGCCCGGGCCGATGATCCTGGCGCCCGGCTCGTGGTGGGGGCTGGCCGCATTGGGGCCACTGCCCACGATGGCGAAATTGACCTGGTCGTGACCCTCATCGATGAGGTGGGCGGCCAGCTGCGCCGACACCTCCGACTCGGCGTGGCCGACCAGCCCGATCCCGCCCGCCTGGAGCAGGGCCGCCACCCGGTCCGCCGCCGCCCCGGCCAGGCGGAGGGCGTCCACCTCGGAGGCATCCTTGACCGCCCGGAGGGGCGACGTCACCGTGGAGGCCTCGATCCAGTGGGCCTCCGGCCCACGACGCTGCAGGGCCAGGACGGTGGTGGCCCAGGCCCGGTCGGAGATGGCCAGGCGGAGCTGACCCCGGCCGGGAGCGGCCCCGGGGAGCAGTGACGTGACCAGATCCACCGGGTCCTCCGTGTCGGTCCACGGCGCCAGGGCGAACAGCTCGTCGGCCGCAGCCACCCGGGGGGCCTCCAGGGCCGGCACCACCAGCACCGGGTCACCGACCACGGGCAGCACCAGCATGGTGAGCCGTTCGAGGGGCATGGCCCGGTAGCCGGTCAGCCAGGGCAGGTCGGCCCCGTGGGAGAGCAGGAGCACATCGACTCCGGTCTCCCCCATGCGGCGGCGCACCCTCTCGATCCGGGCGTGGCGGGCCGTGCGGGCCTGGTCGGTCAGGACCGTCACCACCGGATCATCCCCGGAGAGCCTGTCCGGCCGGTGCCTCCGGGCCGACCAGGGCCCTTTCCAGCGGCCCCGGGGCCGACGCCTCCACCGCCTGGCGGGCGTGGTAGCTCGACCGGGTGAGCGGGGACGCCTGGACATGGGCGAACCCCATGGCCATGCCGGACCGGCGGACCGCCTCGAACTCGTCCGGCGTCCACCACCGGGCCACCGGGAGGTGGCGGCTGCTCGGGCGCAGGTACTGCCCCACGGTCACGATATCGGTGCCCACCGCCCGCAGATCGGCCAGGGTGGAGTGCACCTCGTCCACGGTCTCGCCCATCCCGACGATGATGCCCGACTTGGTGGTGAGCCCGGCCTCCTTGGCCCGGGCCAGGACGGCCAGGCTCCGGGCGTAGCCGGCCGACGGGCGGACGGCCCGCTGGAGCCGGGCCACCGTCTCGATGTTGTGGTTGAGCACATCGGGGCGGGCACCGAACACCGTGGCCAGCGAGGTGGGATCCCCCTTGCAGTCGGAGATGAGCACCTCCACCGTGGTCCCGGGGGTGCGCCGGCGGACGGCGGCGATGGTGGAGGCGAATCCCGAGGCGCCGCCGTCGGCCAGATCGTCACGGGCCACGCAGGTGATGACGGCATGGGCCAGTCCCATCCGCTCCACCGCCTCGGCCACCCGCTCGGGCTCCCCGGCGTCGGGGGGAAGGGGGTGCCGGGTGTCGACCTGGCAGAACCCGCACGCCCGGGTACAGCGCGATCCGTTGATCATGAAGGTGGCGGTCCCGTCGGACCAGCACTCGTAGATGTTGGGGCACCCGGCCTCCTCACAGACCGTGACCAGATCCAGGTCCCGCAGGTCGTGCTGGAGTCCGAGGTAATCCTCCCCCATACGGGACCGCACCCGCAGCCACTCCGGTTTGCGCCGGCTGATCGGGACGCCGCCCGACGGATCGACGCCCGACCGGCGGAGCCGCCGGTCGAGGGCCCGTTCGGTGCCGGTCCCCGTCCGCAACGACACCGGAACCGGGCCGGCACCCGGCCCGGGCCGGATCCCGTCATCGGCATCGCCACCGGGCGCCGGTGCCGGGGAGGCCGTGGCACCGTCGGTGACCCGTCGGATGTCGTCGGCCCGGCCCCAGGCGGACTGGGCCGCCCGGGCCAGGGCCTCCACCACCTCGGGCATGGTGGCGGCGGAGCCCTCGGCCCGCAGGGAGGTGACCGGTCGGTCGGCGATCCCGCACGGCACGATGTGGGTGAACATGGCCAGGTCGGTGTCGACGTTGAGAGCCAGGCCGTGGGTGGTCCGCCCGCGAGAGGTGCGGACGCCGATGGCACAGATCTTGCGTGGGCCGGGACCCGGTCCGGTCTCGTCGAGACCCACCCACACCCCGGGGTAGCCGGGCAGCCGCCCGACGGTCTCCGACGGCAGGCCCAGCGCCACCAGGGTGTCGATCACCACCTGCTCGACCCGGTGGACATGGCGGGGGCCGTGGTGGGGACCCGGACCCACGGTGACCAGGGGGTAGCCGACCAGCTGCCCCGGGCCGTGGTAGGTGACGTCACCGCCCCGGTCGACCCGGATCATCTCGGCTCCGACCGAGGCCGGATCGACCAACACGTGGTCGAGATCGGCGTTGGTGCCCAGGGTGTAGACCGGCGGGTGTTCGACCATCAGCAGATAGTCCTCGTCGGACCGCCTGCTGATGGCCCGCTGCAGATCCCAGGCCTCGCGGTAGGGCACCCGGCCCAGCCACCGGATCCTCACCGGCGACGGTTCCGACAGCCGGCCGGCGGGCTACAGCTCACCGGCCCAGTCGCGGTCGTTCAGGATCTCCGAGAGCCGGGCCAGGTACCGGGCCACATAGGCTCCGTCGACGGCCCGGTGGTCGAAGGTCATGGCGGCCAGTCCCACCGAGTGGATGGCGATGGACTCGGTCCCGTCGGGCAACGCCACCACCACCGGCTTCCGGGCCACACCGTCGGTGGACAAGATGGCCACCTGGGGCTGGTTGATGATGGCGCCGGTGAGCAGGGTGCCGAAGGGCCCGGCGTTGGTGATGGAGAAGGTCCCCCCGCTGATGTCGTCGAGGCTGAGCCGCTTGGACCGGGCCCGGTCGGCGATGTCCCGGATGCGTCGGGCCATCCCCAACAGGTTGAGCTCCTCGGCCCGGTGCACCACGGGGACGATGAGGCCCTCATTGTCGAGGTCGACGGCGATGCCCAGGTTGACGTCGTGGTGGATGATGAGGGCGTCCTCCCCCACCGAGGAGTTGAGATGGGGGAAGTCGGCCAGGGCCTCGACGGCGGCCCGGGCGGCGAAGGGCAGGTAGCTGAGGCTGAAGCCCTCCTCGGCCCGGAAGCGCTCCCCGTGGGTCCGGCGGACCTGTTCCACCCGCTCGTAGTCGATCTCCTTGACCATGAGGGTGTGGGCCGAGGTGGCCTTGGAACGGACCATGTGCTCAGCGGTCCGGCGACGGATGTTGGTGAACGGCACCACCTCGTCACGACCGGTGGCCTCGGGCGCCGGGGCCGCGGGGACCGCCGTGGCGGAGGGAACCGCCGGCGGGGCCGGCCGTGCCGTGGCGACGCTGGGTACCGGCGAGGGGTCGGTGGCCGGTGCCGGCCCGGGACGGGACGGGCCCGGGCCCGGGCCGATGAGGGCCTCCACGTCGGCCCGGGTGATGCGGCCCCCGAGGCCGGTGCCGGTCACCGTCGACGGATCGATGCCGTGCTCGTTCAGAAGCTTGCGCACCACCGGGGAGAGCACCAGGCCCGATCCCGCCGTGATGACGGAGGCCGGCGGCGGGGTGGGTTCGGGGGTGGGCGCGGGCGACGGGTCGCCGGTGTGGTCGGTGGCCGGAAGCCCGTCGGCCCCGGCGGCCGCCCCGGCGGCCGAGGCCACCGGATCGGGTGGGGCCGGGGTCGGGGGTGCGGACGCCGCCGGCTCCTCCGCCGCGGCCCGGTCCGGTGTCGGGGCGGCACCGTCGCCGACGGCACCGTCACCGATGACCGCCAGGGTCACACCCACGTCGACGGTGTCCCCCTCCTCCACCAGGATGGCGGTGAGGACGCCCGCCAGCGGCGAGGGAACCTCCGAGTCGACCTTGTCGGTCGACACCTCGAACAGCGGCTCGTCCCGGGCCACCTGGTCCCCGACGGCCTTGTACCACTTGGTGATGGTCCCCTCGGTCACCGTCTCGCCCAGCTGCGGCATGGTCACGTCAGGCAACGTGGAGCCCCCTTTCGGTCAGGGCCAGCACCGTCTCCCCGAAGGTCTCCGACAGGGAGGGGTGCGGCTGGATGAACTGGGCCACCTCGTCGGCGGTGGCCTCCCAGTTGACGGCCAGGTAGCCCGCCCCGAGCTGCTCGGTCACCCACGGCCCCACCATGTGGACCCCGAGGATCCGGCCGGTGGTCCCGTCGGGACGGCGCTCGGCCACCACTTTGACCAGGCCCTCGGTGTCGCCGATGATCCGGGCCCGGCTGTTCCCGCCGAAGGGGTCCTTCTTCACCACCACGTCGTAGCCGGCCTCGCGGGCGGCGGCCTCGGTGAGCCCGGCGAAGGCCACCTCGGGGTGACAGTAGATGGCCCAGGGCACCCGGTCGTAGTCCACCGGGACCACCGGCTCCCCCAGGATGCCCTTGATGACCACGATCGCCTCGGCGAAGCCCACGTGGGCCAGCTGCGGGGTACCGGCCACCACGTCACCGACGGCCCAGACCCCCTCCGCCGCCGTCCGCATGGTCTCGTCGGCCACCACGAAGCCCCGCTCGTCCACCACCACTCCGGTGCCCTCGGCCAGGAGGCCCTCGGTACGGGGTCGGCGCCCGACGGACACCACCACCGCGTCGACCGGGAGCTTCTCCCCGTCGCCGTAGGAGACCGTGGTGCCGCGGCCCGAGGGGTCCGGGGTGTGGCCCTCGAGGCGGGCGCCGGCACGGACCTCGATACCCCGCCGGCGGAACGACCGGGCCACCGTCTTGACCACGTCCTCGTCGCAGCCGTTGAGGATGGTCGGCAGGGCCTCGAACACCGTGACCGTGGTGCCGAGGTCGCTCAGGAGGGAGGCGAATTCACAGCCGATGGCCCCCCCGCCGATGACCGCCACCGCACCGGGGAGTTCGGTGAGGGCCAGGACCTCGTCCGAGGTCATCACCAGCGTGCCGTCGATGTCGAACCCGGGGATGGTCCGGGGCACCGAACCCGCCGCCAGCACCACATCGGTACCGGTGATCTCCACGGTGTCGCCTTCGTTGCCGGCGATACGGACCCGGTGGTCGGGGAGCAGCGTGCCACTCCCGCTGTACACGGTGATCCCGCGGCCCTTCATCAGGCCCGACAGGCCCTTGAACAGCTGGTCGACCACCTCCTGCTTGCGGGTCTGGCTAACCGAGAAGTCCACGCCGGGTGGGTCACCCCCGGGGCCGGGCCCGATGCCGAACCGGGCTGCTCCGGATACCGTCCGGTAGACGGCGGCCGTCTCCAGAAACTCCTTGGCCGGGACACAGCCCCGGTGGAGGCAGGTTCCGCCCACCTTGTCCATCTCGACCACGGCCACCGACAGACCGGCCGCCGCTCCGTAAAGGGCGGTGGCGTAGCCCCCCGGACCTCCACCGATGACCACCACGTCGTAGGACGATCCGTCCGGTCCCGCCGATCCGTCCCCCCCGGGTGCCGGTGCTGCGCTGTCCACCTCGGGTGCCGTGGGAACCACCTCCGTTGCGTCCTCGCCCGGGCCTGACCGGAACAGGCTCAGCCTACCGGTCCGTCGCGGTGGTCCTGGCGGGGCGGGAGCGGGTCCGGGACCCACGCGACGGAGCCCGGTTCACGAGAGCACCCGCCTCCGGAAGTTCCGGAGGCCGAGTCCGAGGAAGAGGGCCAGAAACGCCGTGATCACCGGGTAGATGACGTACAGGTGCATGTGGGGGGCGTCGGTGAACGCCGCCCGCATCCCCTCGTTGACGTAGATCAGCGGGTTGATCAGCACCACCGTCTGGAGCCAGTGCCACCCGCCCACCTTGATCGGCGCCAGCCGGGTCCACTCGTAGTAGGTCCCACCGAGGAACGTCACCGGCAGGATGATGAAACCGAACATCAGGCCGATGTTGCGGGGCTCGAAGCTGGTTCCGAGCAGCAGCCCCAACGAGGCCATGGTCACACAGGCCAGGGGGACGATGGTCACGATGATCGGCCAGTGCATGGTGAGGTGGGCTTCGACCCCCTTGGCGTGCACCACCGAGGCGATGGGCAGCACGATGATGGCCGAGATCAGGCCCTGCACGGCGCCGGAGAGCACCTTGGCCATGGCCACCAGCCAGACGGGGCACGGTGCCTGGACCCGGTCCTCGATCTCGCGGGTGAAGCCGAACTCCTGCGACATGATGAGCGCCACCGACTGCACCCCTTGGAACAGGATGGAGATGCCCACCACCCCCGGGACCAGCAGGGTGGCGAA
>Ga0182012_10005487_pt1 | contig 13129 bp, 15 predicted proteins | sample 612S2SmetaG_FD_120486 | JGI IMG/M metagenome (GOLD analysis project Ga0182012, IMG submission 120486) | Permafrost microbial communities from Stordalen Mire, Sweden - 612S2S metaG | ecosystem: Environmental > Terrestrial > Soil > Wetlands > Permafrost | place: Sweden: Stordalen | collected...
AGTACTACCAATTCGCGCGCATCCGCGTCGCTCAACTCGGCCGCCTGCTCCAGTTCCTTAGCGCTGCGATAGTTGTATCTCGCGGTCATATCCAGAACATTGAAATTCAAAGAGGCGCGCGCATCGTAATAGTGATAGGGCCCCACAATCTTCGGCAGCGGTATACCTCCGCCGAATGCTCCCGACGACAGCCCCAAGGTCTGCAAGTCAGTTTTTGCACCGGTCTCACTCACGCTCCCGCTAATCGTCGGAAGCAACTGGCTCAGTGCCGAAAGCCTCTGCGCTCTAACCTGACGTAGAGAAGCGCTGGCACTGACGGTGCCCAGGTTGTAGCGCAAACCCATCTGAATGGCCTGGTCCAATGTCATCGCTCCGCTCAGCGTGGTATCGCTGGGAACGCTGCCCGCATACGAGCCTTGTACCTGAATCTGCGTTGTCGATGTGTTTACGGTGGAATTGCCCCCGCCAGCGGTAGATTGCTCCACGGCGACGCTGCCCGATTGCTGGCTTTGGCGGCCGGAGATAGGAACTTGTTGTGCCCGGCTTTGCTGGGCGCCGCCACCGGATTGTCCAACCGACAAACTGCAACCGGCCAAAGCGAATAAGAGTACAAATTTAGATCTCATAAAATGTGCATCCGTGAATTAATGTGCAACCATCGCCGCGCCCTTTGGCGGCCGTTTCAAGAAAAATGGCAACGGAGCAGCCAGCAGCATCAAGATCGCCAGAAACCCCAAAATGTCGATGTAGGACAGGACGCTAGCCTGGTGGTGCAACTGTTGGTAAAACTGCATTAACGCCTGGTGTTGGGCATCTACCGTCGATGCCGCCTTCCCCAGCATTTGTTGCGTGAGAGCGGCCAGTCTCGATACATACGCCGCATTCCCGGCGTTGGCGTAACCCGAAAGATAATGCTGATGAACCTGCTGATGCCGCGCCAGCATGGTTGTGAACAGTGATGTTCCGCAGGAACCGCCAATATTTCGCGCTAGATTCGTCATGCCCGACACATCGTTACTCTCTTCCGGTTTCACGCCCACATAAGCGAGTGTGCTCGTTGGTACAAACAAAAACCCGAGCCCCAGCGATTGCAAGATTCGGATCTTCGAGGCGTACCAGAAATCAATATTAAGATTGATTCCCGTGCTATAAAACAAGGCAAACGCCATCAAGAGGAAGCCAAACACCACCAGGTAACGTGGATCGACCTTAGCCACCAAGATCCCGACCATAACCATGCCACCCATCGTGGCCAGCCCCCCCAAGGAAAGCGCCATACCCGCTAGTTGCGCCGTATAGCCGAGTTCGTTCTGCAGAAACTGCGGCAGCATGGTTAGCGTTGCGTAGAGCGCGAAACCAACCAGGAACATCAGAACGAACGAAACACTCAGATTCTTGTTCTTGAAAAGCCGCAGATCCAGAATGGGCCTCCGCCGCATCTTGACTTGGTACAGTTCCCACGCGATGAAGCCAACGAGTCCGATCACACACAGAATCAGGAACACTTGAATGAAAGACGAACTGAACCAATCGTCCTCCTGCCCCTTGTCCAGAACAACCTCAAGTGAGCCAAAGGCCAAAGCCACCAAGCTAAATCCCGTATAGTCGAAATTGAATTTACCTTTGCGCGCCTCTGCCACTTCTTTCTTAATGGCTGGCGTGTCTTCTACAAACTTATTGGTGAGGAACAAGGAGAGAAGCACAACCGGAATATTGATAAAGAAGATCCAACGCCAGTCGTAGTTGTCGGTAATCCAGCCTCCCAGCGTTGGTCCAATCGTCGGCGCCAGAACTACGGCCACGCCATACAGCGCGAAAGCTTGGCCGCGCTTCTCTGGTGGAAAGGTATCCGCCAGAATCGCCTGTTCCGAGGGCCCTAAACCGCCACCGCCTGCGCCCTGTAACACGCGGAAGAATAAGAGGAGAGGCAAACTCGGCGCTAGCCCGCAAAGAAAGGAACTTAACCCGAACACCACTACGCAGGTCATGTAAAAACGTTTGCGGCCAATGAGGGTGGTCATGTACGCGCTCACCGGAAGAACCACCGCATTCGCCACCAGATAGCAAGTGATGATCCAGGTAGATTCGTCCTGCGAAGCGCCCAATGCTCCCGAGATGTGGGGCAAGGCAACGTTGGCAATGGATGTGTCCAGCACTTCCATGAACGTTGCCAGCGTGACGGTCAGTGCAATCACCCAGGGATTCACTTTCGGTTTGGTCAGCATGATTTGGCTCACTGTCTGAATAATACTGTACGGTACGGTATTACGTCAACAGGAATGATGTTGAGAAAATGCTTTTCTCTTATGCGAGGGTCGGTTTACTGTTTGACCCAAGTAGCATCACGAGGTGCTCGTGGCTAACGTGTTGTGTGCTTCGCGCGCCTAATATGGAAACTGCCGCGCAGGAATAATCGATGACTTGGTGCGGTTCAAGTTGTAAGACGCAAGCGCTTGTGTTTATCGACAGTCCCAGAAGGAAACGTAAGACAAAACAACAACGAGGCAGACACGGTAGATCTAACACATTTTGCAGCTCTGGCGGCAGCGGGAAAAACCGTTCGCACCCGTTGTTTTCAGTGCTCGGGTCGGCAACGCGAGCGGCCCTCTGGATGGAGAGCGTGCTAGCACAGATCAACAAGGCGTCCGAAGTGAGATCTTCTGCGGCGAGCGATTCGATGGCATCTGCAACCACACTTTCGGCCGTTTCCATGTCTCCAGAAATGAGAAAAGCTACGGTGAAAGCTTTGCAGAGGATTTTTTGCATGTGAAATTCACGTTTAGTTGGCATAGTCTCGCTCGCTGCTTGCATAATACGGTACGGTACGGTATCATGTCAACAGCAATGATTCACAGTGAGAAAATAGGTTCGACCAGCCGCGTTGCTATGCCAACCCTTACTTCCGCTCAGAACAAGCAGACCAACATCCTTACGGTTGCTGCCGAATTATTCATGGAACGCGGCTATGATGCCGTAAGCTTGGACGATATTCTCGAACGCGTAGGTGGTTCCAAGACGACGCTCTACAGCTATTACGGCGGCAAAGAAGGTTTGTTTACAGCTATGGTGACCCGCGAGTGCGAACTCCGGCTCACTCAGTTGCGCGAACAAGACGTGAAAGACCTTGATCCAAAAGCGGGGTTGCACGCCATTGGCGGACACCTCCTCGCGTTGGTTTCCGACCCGGTGGGTCGCGCCATGTACCGCATGATGGTGGCCGAAGCCGTGAGGTTTCCCGATCTGGCCGCGGTTTTTTACCAGGGGGGGCCGGCCGGGGTGACGAACATTCTTTGCGGAACTATACAACACTGGCAGAAAAAGGGTTTGTTGCGGAGCGGGAATCCTGAAGCCCTGGCACTTCAGTTTACGGGGATTATTCTTGGCAATTTTAGCGTGAAGACTCTGTTGATGCCGTCGGCCCAGTATTCCGAGAAGCAAATGAAAGACTGGCTCTCCGCCGGCGTCACCCTCTTTTTGGAAGGTGCTCAACCAGCCACTGGCACCAGTAAACGCGCGCCCAGATAATATTCGCCCCAAAACGTAATCGTTTGAAAGACTGCAGGTGCGAACGTTACACTGGACGTTTCATTGCTATGGTGGTGGGCCGTGTCTTCCAATTCGGGGTATTTGCAGTGAGTGAAGCGCTCGGCGAACTGCGCAAACACGGAGTTCGGATCAAGTTGCATGCCCAACCGTTTCAAGTATTGTTGCTGTTGCTGGAGAAACCAGGAGAGGTGGTGACCCGTAAAGATATGCAGCAGCGGTTGTGGGGCAGCGACACGTTTGTGGATTTTGAACATGGCCTAAATGCAGCAGTGAACAAGATTCGCGAGTCGCTGGATGATTCGGCAGCCCAACCGCGGTATGTGGAGACGGTGCCCGGCAAAGGGTACCGATTTATTGCGCCGGTGGTCTTAGTTGCTGCACCAGCCGCCGACCTAGAAAAGCAGCCCGCGCTTCCGTTGACTCCCGTGCTGACGGAACCGGACGAACTGCCGCGTGCGCCAAGGCGGGTGGTGCGGACGTTGCTGGTCTGGTCCTACTGCAACTGATGTACTTATCTTTTTACTTTGGTGCGTTGGGGAATTTGCAGGAGGTTCGCGAGATCTTCCTGGATGTGAATTGGATCCAACAAGATGTGCTGCTTTGGCTGTTGGTGATTACGGCGTCGGTCTTGATTCCGGTGAGACTGTTTTTGGCGATGGCTGTAGTGTTTGATTTTGCCAGGCTGCCCGAAAAATTCAAGCATATGTTTCCGCTATTGCTGCCGCTGGATCTACTGTGGGCCGTGTCGCCGTTCTTGCTGGTACATCACGTGAGCACTGGTCTGGCGTTGGCGATGAGCGCCGCGCTTGTGTATTTGCCGTTTACCCAGAGAAGTTTGATGTTGATGTACGGGAGAACAGGTAACCAGTAGATGGGGCGGAGATGGCCGCCCCTTTCTCAATGAGTGACTTCCTCTAGATGCGCGACAACCGACTCGGGCAGGTTGCCATGAGAGTCGAACGATAATTCGAACGGTTCGGAAGTGGCTTTCACGTTCGGGTAGACACTGGGAAGAAGGTTCTCACTTACTTGGAGATTGACTAACTCCATCGTGTTCACAATGCGGCAGTAGGTGACGTCCGAGAGGTTGAGTTTGCCGACGGTGGGCGCGATAGCTTCGAGGGCTTCGCGGTCGGTTGGATAGTGAATCGGTGTGCGGATGGCGGCGGGTGTAGAGGCCGTGAGTGAGTTGATGTACGTTGGCTTCCAGTCGACATTGGTGACCAAGCGGTCATGTACCACGTCGGCAAGACCGAGGCCCACAGCGCTGTTGTAAGTAAGAGCACTGAGGCCACGAGCGTAGACGCGATGAATGAACGGGGTATCGGGCCACGGGTTAGTCTGGCCTTGAACACCGCGGTTGATGACCTTCGTGTCCATGCCGGCGCCCGAGATGTTTTTGCCGATCTCGTCGACGATCAGGATGTCAATCTCAGGGGCAGGGAGCTTGGCCATCCACGATTTCACCTTGCGCAGAATCTCTTCTTCCTGCGCGATCATGGAGGCGAGTCCTTGACCAGTGCTGACGGCCGTGAGCCCTGCGGTTTCATGGAACGCCCCTTCCTGGATGGCGAGGCCGCCGAGAATTTTGCCGCTGGAGAAAATACTCGCGCCAACGCTGCGAATCATTTTTTCGAGGCCCAGGCGGTACGCATAGGTGTGATATCTCTGCGCGCCGGCGAATTTGCCCAGACCGATCGCCATCATCTTAAAGAGACCGCTTTCGAGGGAGCCCATGAAATCTGTGTGCCACTTGACGCGGGCTAGTAGGAAGACTCCGTCGGAATCAAAAGCGGCTTTGTCCATGAACGTCTCGATGCCTTCGGGGGTTTTGCCGATCGGCACGACGTCGAGCGAACTAACAACCGGAACGCCCATCGTGGCTTCATGGATACCGTAATGAGCGAGTACATCCGACTGGCCTTCGGCGGTGGCAGCGCCGTGGCTACCCATAGCCGGAATGATGAACGGGTGCGCGCCTTGCTCTTTCCAGAAATTGACGGTGGCTTTGGTGATGCGGGCAATATTAGCAATGCCGCGGCTACCGACGCCTATCGCGATGCGTGCTCCTTTTGGAACGTGCATGGTAATGTCAGAAGCTCCTAGCTCCTGGCGAATGTGATCTTCAATATTGGGGATGGCGCGATTCGGGAACGATTGTTCGGCGTGGACGAACCTGGGGAAGTTCATGTAATTAGCATACTGAACAACCGTCCGCACCGCATCGCCCCGTGTTAGGTGGATTTGGTTTCGCCGGTGTTCCAGCTTTGCTCAAGCATCATGGCGTATTCGCCAGAAGCGTAAAGATCAAACATGTAGTCTTCGGGCTTGGGACGTTCGAAGACCCAGTCGCGGAGACGCTGTTCATACCATTGATCGAGATAACGGTGATAGCGGCGCAGGAATTCGGGCGAGAAGTCTTCGACCTTAGGAATCTCCTGGAAAATGGCGTGCAGGCCGATAGAGCGGCGGAAGAGAGCGCAAAAATCTAAAACGCCCCAGCCTTCGAGCTTAAGACGGACATGCGCGGGAATGTGTTGCACCAACAAGACGGCGAAGGTCTCTGGGCGGATATTGCGGCCCTCGAACTCGGCGCACGCCAAGACTGTCTCCGCACATTGCTCTGTCCAGCGGGAAACATCTTTGCCGATGTAATACAGCATGCGAAGTTCGGCATAACGACCCCGTAGCAGTTGTTTGTCCAGATCCTGGGCGGGAGTTTCGTCGCGTGGGAGAAAGCCTTGTAATGCGAGGCTGGCGCGGGAACTTTCCATCAAAACGGAAGTGTCTTCGGGACTGGAAAAGGGGTGGAGAATGAGCGGGGGTAGGCGGAAGGCTTTGGCGGAATTGGTCATGATTGTGCTCGCAGTGGCTACAACAGATATATCGGCAACTATGGCGCGAATGCTATGGTCCGCGCGATGATCTGTGGGTATAAGAAAAATCCTGCCTCTTACTTCCCTCCTACTTTCGGGATTGATACTTCACAGCATTTCTCGTCGGTGCGAGACGTAGCAAATTCCTTCGGGCGGTTCAATTCGAAATCAATGAGATTCGACAGGCGGTCCCAAGGCAGAGCGCCGGTTTCGCTGCGGCCATTCACATAAAAGGTGGGCGTTTGCTGTATCTGGAGAAGACGGCCCACTTCGATGCTCTTGTCAATTTCAGCGGCCGCCGCATGGGTGTCGAGGCAGGCGGCGACTTTGGCTGTGTCGAGCGATTGCTGCTTGGCCAAATCCAGGGTTTTCTCGCGCAGGTTGGAAGCGGTGACGTCTTTTTGGTGCTCGAAGATCCAGTCGTGAAAGGCCCAGAAGGCGGCGGGTTTCTGAGCGGCGATACAGCGCCCGCTTTCAGCAGCCGCGCGCGCCCAAGGATGAATATTGCTAAGCGGAAAATCTTCAAAAACGACGCGGACCTTATCGGGGTACTTCTTGGGTAGTTCGTCGCGGATCGTCTTGGCGAGTTGGCTGCAGTAGGGACACTGAAAATCGCTGAAAACAACCAAGGTCACGGGCGCGTCGGGCGGGCCGAAGGAATAGCCCTCTTTCGGAAGTCGACTAAGTGTTTCGGCGAATGGACCGTTGTTGAGATTCCAGAGGGTGCCGGGCACGATGCTCCGGCCGTCGGCAGAAACGTAGTAGTGGCGATCGACTTTGCTGTCGCCGCTGGAGAGGTGGACGGTAACGTCGAAAAAGCCAGGGGTAAAGCTGGGTTTGGGCTCGTCAATGGCGAATTTCACGGCGGGAATGTAGCCTTCGGCATAACGCAGGAAGGTTTCCCATTGGGCGTGGTCGATTTTTGGCGGGATGGGTAGGGGTGTAGGTTCAGCGGCCGGTAAGCCAGCGGCGAGGGCAAAAAACAGCGCGAGGCTGACAGGACGGAGTGTGTGCATGTTCCCGTTCCAAGTTTACACGTTTTACCAGGGGAAGCGCGGCTGCTCTTATACTGGGTTTTGCCTTCTTCCCGCCGTTATCTGCCTCTGGCGACGTGTGCTCTTGCCATCCTCTGCTTCTATCTTTACAACCTAAATGGGGTGGGGATGATGAGCACGGATGAGCCGCGCTATGCGGCAATTGCGCAGACGATGGCACGGACGGGCGACTTGGTCACGCCCTATTTATGGGGCTCGCCGTGGTTTGAAAAGCCGCCGCTCCTGTATTGGATGAGCGCGGCATTTTTTGCTATGCGCTTCCCGGCGGAACTGGCGGCACGGCTGCCGGTCGCGTTGTTGAGTCTGGCGTTTTTAGCGGCGGCGGCTTGCCTGGTGGCGCGCGAATTCGGGGTTTCGGCGGCCACCGTTTCGATGGGTTTGCTGGCCACCAGTGCGGGGTGGGTGGCTTACAGCAATTTCTGTTTGACGGACTTGCCCATGGCGGTCTTCTTTTCGCTGGCGGTCTTGCTGAGTTTGCCTTTGTTACGGGACGGAGCGGATCTGCGCGGCTTGCCATGGCGGTTGGCGGGGGTGGGCGCTTGCCTGGGGATGGCGGTTCTAGCGAAGGGGCTAGTGCCTTTGGTGTTGGCGGTACCGCTGGTTTGGTATCTGCGGCGGTGGTGGCGGGAATGGCTTTGGGGAGCGGCGGCGTTCGTGTTGGTGGCGGGTCCTTGGTATGTGGCGATCTATCTAAGGCAAGGCATGCCGTTCATCCGAGAGTTCTTTTTCAAACATCATTTTGAGCGGCTGTATTCGAATTCGTTGCAACATGTGCAGCCTTGGTATTACTATGTGCCGGTTTTGCTGGCGGCGCTGTTTCCGTGGACTCCGTTGCTGTTACTGTTTGCGGGACGGCGTGCCGAGCGCTGGGACAAGAGACGCCATTTGCTGTGGGCGACGGTGTCGTTTGGCTTTATTTTCTTTAGTATTTCTGTCAATAAGCTGCCCGGCTATTTGTTGCCCTTGCTGCCGGCGTTGTTGGTGTTGCTAGGAGCGGAGTTCGAAGTGCGGTCTTTTGCAGAGCTAGGTCGGAAGTGGCTGGTGGCGCCCGCTGCCCTAATTGCATTGATCCCCTTAATCGCCAAGGGACTACCGGATGCGCTGGCGGCGGGGAGAATCAGCGCGTTCCATCTGGGACATCTGGGGCCGACTGCCTTCTTTTATGTAGCTGCACCTTTGGCCGCCGTTTGGTTTGGACGCCGGTCATGGTTGGGTGTGCTGTTGGTTTTGTGTGTGGTGTCTGGAGGGATTCTGTTGAAGGCCACAGCCTATCGAGTTTTGGACGAGCGCGTTTCAGCGCGTGGACTGTGGCGAGAGATGCAGGCGCGTCATTTGACGGTTTGTGATGCGGGCGTCAATCGCGATTGGGCGTATGGCCTGAGCTTTTATCGCGGGAGCGAATTGCCTGTTTGTGGGAATGGCGGGAGTTATGACCTTGAACTGCGGGCGAAAGGGCGGGAGAGGCCGAAGCTAGGTGCGCAGTAAAGGAAATGGAGCCGGGGGACGGTTCTTTCAGACCGTTCCGGCTCCACGGAAAAACTTTGTTTCTAGACTGCCGCGTTACTTCTTGTTGCGCAGTTTGCGGGCGACGCCGGCGGTCATCAAACCGGCGCCGAGCAGCGCGTAGGAAGACGGCTCGGGAGTCGCGCAGTTCGGAACGGTGGGCGTAGGGTCGCATTTCGGTGCAGTAATGGGCGATTTGGGGCATTCAATGACTGGTGCAACAACCGGCGGGCAGATGATCGCTATCGGCGCGCACTTGGTAACGATGGGTGCAGGGGTCGCGATGCTCGTAGGTAGGTCGCATTTGATGACGGCTTCGGTCGGCAATTGCAAAGAGGGGAGTGGGCACTTAAGGGGCGTAACCGGAGTGAAGATGTTGACCGGGTTGCAGAGAATGCTTGGGGTGAGTGCTGCGTTGCCGAGGCTGAGTTTGAAGCAGGTGTCGGCCGAAAGAGCGCTGGTGATGATGAGGAAAGAAAGAATAAATTTCATGATGTTGGTCTCCGTGGTAGTGGTTGCTGCGGAAGCTTTTTTTGTTGGCGTTCCGTCTTGCATGATTTGAGATTACGTGGAAAAAGGTTTTGTGAACATTGTTCTTGCGGCTTAAGGTGTTTGCCGTTTTTTAGCGAATTGTGGCTGTATTTAGGCTAATTTGATAACGTAGTGCCGAAACCTTTGGCACGGGATAGAGCGCAGCTTTTTGAAACGAGCGCGTGTAGGGTGGTTTTACGGTGGCGTAAACGCGCCGTGCGACTCTGAGAAGAACCTCATTGGAAGCAGGAAGTTAGAAGGTCGAATGGCTGATTTAAAGAAACTGGGAAATAGCGATTTGCATATCACCCCTCTGGGGGTTGGCGCGTGGGCGATGGGCGGCGGCGGTTGGAAGTTTTCCTGGGGCGACCAGGACGATTCGGACTCCGTGGGTGCAATTCGCGCTGCGATTGACGCGGGATTCAACTGGATTGACACAGCTGCGGTCTATGGCTTGGGCCATTCCGAAGAAGTTGTCGGCGAAGCGGTGAAGGGATTGAGCAAAAAGCCGCTGATCTTTACTAAGTGCGAACGCCGGTGGGATGAGAACCGGCAGATTTTTCCTTCGTTGAAAGCTGAATCCATCCGCAAGGAATGCGAGGACAGTTTGCGGCGCTTGGGTGTAGACGTGATTGATCTCTATCAGATCCATTGGCCGGAGCCCGACGCCGACATCGAAGAGGGCTGGACTGAGATGGCGAAGCTCAAGGAAGAAGGGAAGGTGCGCTGGATTGGCGTATCGAACTTCAACGTGGAGCAGATGAAGCGGGCGATGAAGATTGCGCCTATTACGTCTTTGCAGCCGCCCTATTCACTCCTAGTTCGCAAGATTGAGGCGGAGGTTCTGCCGTTTGTGAAGGCGAATGGGATCGGTGTTATTTGTTACTCGCCCATGCGGGCCGGTTTGTTGACAGGCAAGATGACGCGGGACCGCGCGCTGAAATTGCCGGAGAATGACTGGCGCAGCAGGGACGCGGATTTCCAAGAGCCAAAGCTTACGCGCAATTTGCAATTAGTGGACATGCTCCGCAGGATTGGCGTGGCGCATGACAAGGAGCCCGGTGAAGTGGCGCTCGCTTGGGCGTTGAACAATCCGGGCATCACGGCGGCGATTGTAGGATTGCGAAAGGCCGACCAAGTGCATGGCACGTCCGGGGCAATGAATTTCCGGCTGACCACGAATGAGATGGCACAGCTAGACGGGTTTGTGAAATCGAGCTAGGGAAGTTCGCCACTGGCGAGAGCGGTGATGAAGCGTGCTTTGATCTGTTCTCGTACTTTGCGAAAGACGGGAAGGGAAGCTTGCTCGCCGGCGCTGGCAGGTGGGGGATCTTCAAAAGGCCAATGCAAGCGCGCAGTGGTGGCGGGAAAGACGGGACAGCTTTCGGCGGCGGTGTCACAGACGGTGATGACGTAATTGATGGGATGTCCAACGAATTCGTCCACTGACTTGGAACGGTGTGTAGAAATGTCGATGCCGATTTCGCGCATGGCGGTGATGGCTTCGGAGCGGACTGTGCCCGGTTTTGTTCCAGCGCTGAACACGTCGAAGCGATCGCCAGCCAGGTCGCGTAAGAGTCCTTCCGCCATCTGACTTCTGGCGGAGTTGCCTGTGCAGAGTATGAGCACGGATTTCTTATCAGGCACGACACTGCTCTCCTTTCGGGATCAACCAACGGAAAAGAACTGAAGCTGCTGAAGCACCTAAGAGTTGCGCGGCGATGAAGGCGGGCGCGTCTGATGGTGCGATGCCGGCGAAGGTATCTGACAGCGAACGCGCGATGGTTACTGCTGGATTTGCGAATGAAGTGGATGCGGTGAACCAATAGGCTCCCGTGATGTATGCGGCGACAGCATATGCTACCGAAGCAGGGCGAGTGCGACTGCAACCCCAGATGACAGCGAGTAGCCCGAAGGTGGCGATAAACTCACTGAACGCTTGCGAGAAGCCTGAGCGGGTGTGATGGGATACGGAGTACACAGGCAGGCCGAACATGATGTGAGCGGCGGCAACTCCAACCAACGCGCCCATTATTTGAGCCACGAGATACCCGGGCACCTCTCTCCAAGGGAGGTGTCCGAAGGTAGCGTCTGCCAGCGTGACGACAGGATTCAAGTGGGAGCCGGAGATGGGGCCGAAGGTCAGAATGAGGGCGACCAACGTTGCACCGGTAGCCAGAGTGTTCGCGAGCAAGGCGACCGCCATGTTGCCTTGGGAAAGGCGATCTCCCATGATGCCAGAACCAACAACGGCGGCCAACAGAAGAGCGGTGCCCAAGGCTTCGGCGGTCAGTTTGCGCATTTACTTGTTATGACAAGCGCAGTCGGCGCTGCAGCAGGTTTGGTCAGGTTTCTTGGCGCGAATGAAGGCGCTGACAAATTTGTCCTGGACCAGCGGGGCGATCTTGTCGACGTCAATCCCCTCGGTTGATAAGAAAGAACGAGCGTCTTCAATGTTGTAAACGCGCGTCACTTCGACCTCGATATCTTCGAAGCCTGCGGCAGTGAGTTTGCTTCGGTATTCAGTTTCCTGCAAAGCACCGGCGATGCAGCCAACCCACAGCAGCATGCTCTGGCGAACGCTATCGGGCACTTCCCCTCGAACAACAACGTCTGAGACGGCGAGTCGGCCGCCTGGTTTTAAAACACGAAACGCCTCAGAAAGAACGCGGTCTTTATCGCCCGAGAGATTGATGACGCAGTTGGAAATGATGACATCCACCATGCCTTCGGGCAGCGGGATGTTCTCGATTTCACCCTTGAGGAACTCAACGTTTTCGATGCCTGCCTTCTGCTTGTTTTCGTTGGCGAGGGCGAGCATGTCGTCAGTCATGTCCAGGCCATAGGCACGACCTTTGGGGCCGACGCGTTTACCAGAGAGGATGACGTCGATACCGCCGCCCGAACCCAGATCGAGAACGATTTCGCCTGGAGCCAGTTGGGCGAGCGCGGTGGGATTGCCGCAGCCGAGCGAGGCTTTGAGTGCTTTCTCCGGGATGTCGCCTTGCTGGGTGTCATCGTACAGGTTCGACGTGATCGGATCGCACGAAGACGCGGCTGATCCGGAGCAACAGCTCACTTCGGCGCAGCAATTGGCGGGCAGGCCCTCGCCTTTAGTGACGCGGCGCGCGGCCTCACCATACTTTTCCTGGACGGCTTGTTTGATGCTCATTTTTTGCAGACCTCTACAATACATTCGGGTTTGACCGCCTTGTTGCGGGTACAGCATTCGGCGTAGAGGAACTGGAGCAGTTCCTGGAGAGCCTCTGTGTTGGCGGTGTACCAGAGGAATTTACTATCGCGACGGACGCTGATGAGGGTTTCGTTTTTCAGCTTGTCGAGATGGTGGGACAGGCTTGAGGGCGGGATGTCGAGCTCCGAACTAATCTCGGAAGGAATCATGCCTTCGGGGTGAGCAGAGAGCAACAGCCGCATGATGCGCAGGCGCGGCTCGGTACCCATGGCCGAGAGCATATCGGCGAAGCGGGGAACTTGGAGATCGATTTTAGACCGGCTTCGTTCCATGATTCTACTATTGTCGAAGTATGGAAGTTTGTCAAGGCTTCTTTTTGCGGAGCGAGGAGTTCAATCTTTGAGGTCGCAATTTGCGACCTCAAA
>Ga0182012_10005488_pt1 | contig 13129 bp, 11 predicted proteins | sample 612S2SmetaG_FD_120486 | JGI IMG/M metagenome (GOLD analysis project Ga0182012, IMG submission 120486) | Permafrost microbial communities from Stordalen Mire, Sweden - 612S2S metaG | ecosystem: Environmental > Terrestrial > Soil > Wetlands > Permafrost | place: Sweden: Stordalen | collected...
CACTCCCGGTTTTATACGCCTGCTGTGGATGCAGCTATTCCGGTCACTGCGGTTGCCGTGCGGTATTTGCCCGAAGACGGTTCGCCGGAGAGCCAAGTGTGCTGGTTTGGCGACGACACGTTTCTGCCGCATGTCTGGAAGGTTCTCGGTGGCCCCAATTTTTCAGCCGAGCTTCACTATGGTGAACCCCAGATCTACACCAACCGCCGCGCCGCCGCCGACGCCACCTACGCGGAAATTGAGGCGATGCGCGAAGAGAAGCGTGTGCCTGTTTTTCAATAAGTTGAGCGCACGGTGCCGGGTGCCCCATCCTTTGTGCGTCCTTTGCACAAAGGGTGGGAGACCACGCATGCTCACCTGCCTATCGCGATTGCCCGCCCGTCGCAGGAGCAGCCGTCGATCCCCGCACCACCAGGCTGGTTGAGACCAGATATTCACGCTGAATCTTGGGATTCTTGGGGTCCTCGGCCTGTTGCCGCAAGGCCTCGAATGCAGAGCGTGCCAGTTCCGCGCGGGACAGCCGGATGGTGGTCAATGGCGGCAGGGTAAACTCCGCAAAGTCGATGTCGTCGAGACCGATCACCGACACGTCGTCAGGCACCCGCAGCCCGTCCATGTAAGCGGCGCGCAACACGCCGATAGCCGTCATGTCGTTGGAGCAGAGAATGGCGGTCGGGCGGCCCGACAGTGCCTGTGCCTGCAACTGCGCAAAGCCTGCCACCCCCCCCTTCAGCGTGTGGTCGCACTCGATAACCCATTTCTTCTGGATTGTCAGCCCGACACTCTGCATGGCGGCGCGGAAGTCGTTCTCGCGCGTGATGGCCGAGTGCAGCTTGTGCGGCCCGGCCAGAAACGCGATCTTGCTGTGACCCAACCCGACAAGGTGGCGGATGGCCTCGTGGATGCCGGTCGAATAATCCAGCAAGATCGTGCTCACTTTGGGATCGTCAAGACGGAACTCAGCCAGCACCATGGGTATGTTGCGATGCACCAGCTGATCGAGCACCGGTTCTTCCGCGCCGAAGCTCAACACGGCCACGCCCTCCACCTTGCGCTCCAGCATGCGGCGAACGCAGGTGGCCAGAACGGCGGGGTCGCTGTTGGAGGAACTCACCAGGATTTCGTAGCCGTTGGTCACGGCAATCTCTTCAAAGCTCTGGATCAATTCCGGGAAGAACGGGTTGGTAATGTTTTCAACAATGATGCCAAAGATGCGGCTGCGGCCCGACACCAGGCTGCGCGCGTGCGTGTTGGGAAAGTAGTTCAGCTGCTCGATCGCTTGCCAGACACGCTTCGATAGCCGGTCGCTGACTGCCGGAGAGTTATTGATGGTTCTGGAGACCGTGGCGATTGAAACCTTCGCTAGCGCTGCCACTGTGCGAATGTCAGGTGTTTTGGCGACAGTTTTGCGCGTACCTTTTCGAACCACAGTCCATCCTCATCGGTATTTGAAAGCCATGTTAACGCATTGGCCGGTCTTTTGCGTACCGCACAACACAGATTCCGCCGAATTCCTGTTGCCCTCATCTCGTTTTCAGCGGAATGACCGCCAGGGAATTACGACGTAGACGACCCCTTCGCATCGCCCGGTGCGGACTCCGTCTCACTGATCGCGGCCAAAATCGCTTGCGCAATCGCGGCGTCCCCCAACTCGGATGCACATTTGTCCCGCTTCTCTGTCAGCTCGAAGAAGAGCCTGTAAATCTCAATGGCCAACGCAGCCAGTTGAACCGGATAGTTCGGCAAGCTCCCATGCGGAAACAGATCTCTGTTCTTGCTGAGGAACCGAGCCGCCTGATCCACTACGCGATGTTCCCGGCGGCTCTCTTCACTTTCGTAATCGAACACCCACTCGCTCACGCGGCGCGCTATTTCAGGCTGGGTCTCCCGGTCAACGGCGATTCCAGTCGCAGCAAAGACCCGGCAATCGTAGGCGCGACACGTCTGCGGCCGATCCTCATAGATCGAGCATTCTCCATCGACCAGCATGGGGCACTCGCCGCGGTCGTTGTAACCCATCAGCACATGTCCCTTGGGCAGGCCGGGAGCGGGGAAGAGTAATGCGCGAGGAATTCGCTGCCTCGTCTGCTTTTCTTCAGGCCCGATATGGATGAACATCGACGACCGGCAGCAGCCTCTGCACTCGCCGCAAGGTACTTCTGCCGCGCCGTTTCCCAATCGCAACGACTCATTCGTGACGCGCAGCCATTCAGAAAAATTGCCGGCGTTCAAGCGCACCAGCCCTTCTGCAAGGTCGTTGTTGTGACTGTTGTCGCTCATCGCGTGAGGCCTTTGCGCGTTAGTCCTGTTCGGCAATCAGCAAGCGCAGATCGCGCAAATTCTGTCCGGTAGGCCCGGTCACAACGGAGTCGCCCAGCGCGGTGAACATGGGACACGCGTCGAAATTGGCCAGCGATGACTTGAGGTGAAATCCGAAGGCATGAGCGCGTGCCACTGTAGTCGGGTCGGCAATGGCTCCCGCCGACTGGGTGTTGCCGTCGATTCCATCGGACCCAGCGCTAAAGACGGTGAGCCTCTGCCCGGTGTACTGCTCCAGTTCCAGCGCGCACGCCATCACAAACTGCTGGTTGCGCCCGCCCGCGCCAGGAGTGCGGTTCATGGTAACCGTCACCTCGCCCACGCTGATCAGGCATAGCCGCTTGTGATTCGCACGCAGCGTATGAAAGAGCTCGAGCAGGTAGCGCGCCGCGTCGGCATAATCCCAGTCGTCGCAACTGTTGTCCACGGCCACGAAATAGCCGGCATTCTGCGCCAGAGTACGCGCATTCTCCACCAGGTCGTGGCTCGACAGCAGAATCTCGAAGACCGAATCGCGAAAGGCCGGGTCTTCGCCGCTCATCGAAGCTGCGGCAGTCACGCGTCGCGCCGGCGTCGCTTCGGGCTTGCCTATTCGCGGAAAGAATGGCGGCCGCCAGCCCTTGTTTCCCGGCGATTCCGGCAGATCTTCGCGCTCAAAAAAGCTGCGTATCGAAGCCGGCAGCTTGGAATTCAGGTCGTATTTCGCCAGCAGTTCCCGCACGTCGGCCACCGTCGAGTGATCCGGCGACGTAGGCCCCGAAGAGAGCGCATCCAGCGAGCGCAGCGGCACGTCGGGCACCAGCAGGCTTACCTTCGCAGCCTCCGGCGCGGCCATCGCCAGCCGCCCGCCCTTTACTGCGGAAAAATGCTTGCGCAGCGTGTTGACCTCGTGGATCGGCGCGCCTGAGCTGACCAGCAGCTTGTGAAACTCGATCGTCTCTTCGAGCGTGATCTGCGAGTCCAACGGCAGGTCAAACATGGCCGAGCCGCCGCCGGAGATAAGGAAGAAAACCAGCGTGTCTTTCTTCGCCTTCCTCAGCAAGGCCAGCGTGGCGCGCGCCGCGGCAAACGACTCTTCGTTGGGCAGCGGATGCCCGCCTTCAAAGTAGCGGAAACGCCAGTTGCGCTTGTGCGGCAGTTGATTTGAGCAGCAGATTCCCCGCAGGCCCTGGCGGCGTTTCATGCGCTCCAGCAGCGTATCCAGCATCGGCGCCGCGGCCTTGCCCATCGCGATCACGAAAATCTTCTTGTAACAGCCAAGGTTGATAGCCGCAGGTCCGCTGCCGTCCGGCAAAAGCCGATGCAGCGTGTTGCCCTCGAACCGCAGCCGCCGGTCGAATGCCGAGGCGATGTTGCACGCGGCAACCGCGTCTTTGAATATCTCAGTAGCCCGGGCGTGCAGTGTTTCAAGTGCGGAATCGCTTACCGGCGTCATTGCAGTTGCTCCTTCAGCCAAACGGAAAGTGCCTGTTGCATCGGCGCCAGTTGACCTGCAAAGAAGTGATCTGCACCGGGGATCATCGTCAGTTGTTTTGGTTCGGCAGCGGAGGCGGCTACCTGCGCCAACTGCGCGGCAGGCGCGTATTTGTCGAGGTCTCCGCTGAGAAAAAGCTTGGGGATTTTGCATTCGGCGAGGAATTTATATTTGTAATCGCGGCCTTCAGCCTGGGTAGGCAAGCCAAGCGCCACCAATGCACGAATTTTCTTCTCTTGTTCGCGGCATCCGCAACAGGCCTTGAGCGCCATGGCCGATCCAAAACTGAATCCCGCAATCACCATCGGCAGTTTGTATTCGTTTTCAAGCCACTGCATAGCTGCCAGCACATCTTCGCTCTCCGCTTTCCCGTCGTGTGTGCCCTGGCTCAACCCTGTGCCGCGAAAGTTGAACCGCAACACCGGCAGCGCCAGCCCCCACGCAGGATCGTTCAAAACCTTCATGGCGTGGTAGACAACCTTGTTGTGCATTGTTCCGCCGCCCTTGGGATGTGGATGGCAGACAAGCGCGGCAAACGGCGCCTTGGGTGCGCCTTCGTTCAAAACCGCTTCCAGCCTCCCGGCCGGCCCACCTAATTCCAAAGTCCGCACCCTGGCTGGCGCATGGACGCGTGGCGTCGTAGTTGTGCCGGTAGGGTCGGGTGCGGTGGTTGCAAACATTCCACTCATAATTCTACGCCGAGGCGGGAGTTTTTCCCGTCCCGGGAAAGTTACCTTTATGGAGTTTTTGGTTTCCATTTTCCCCTTACTATAGGTGCGAGGCAAATCGTTTCACTAAAGGGGATGCCGCCAATGCTGCCCGGGCACGACGCGCCGTAAGGTATTCTGGCAGCACCATGTCCGCATCACTGACCGCCGATGTTCTTGATCCCGTCCGCTTTACCATCGCCCTGTGCCAAATCGAGTCCACCACGTACAACGAAGGAGCGGTGGGCGATTACTTGGCCGATTTCCTCGCCGGACGCGGCTGGGCTGTCGAGAAGACGCCCGTAGAACAGCCGGCCGAGAGCGCCACCGTCAGCCCGCGTTGGAACGTCTATGCCGGAACCGCCGGCGAAACCCCCGACCTTGTTTTCTCCACCCATATGGACACGGTTCCGCCCTTTATCCCTCCCAGCGAGGACGCGGATTTCCTCTACGGCCGCGGCGTGTCCGACGCAAAAGGCATCATCGCCGCCCAGGTCGCCGCGGCTGAAGCGCTTCGTGCGCAGGGTTTTCGCGTCGGCGTACTGTTCGTTTCCGGCGAGGAGCGCGACTCCGCCGGCGCCAAGGTCGCCAACGAGAATCCCAAAGGCAGCCGCTTCCTCATCAACGGCGAGCCAACGGACAACCGCCTCGCCCTCGCCTCCAAAGGCGCGTTGCGCGCGGTTTTCAAGTCAACCGGCAAAATGGCCCACTCCGCCTACCCCGAACTCGGCGAAAGCGCCGTCCACAAACTGGTGGAGGCGCTCGCCAAGGTCCTCGCCCTGCCGCTGCCGTCGCTGGAAGACGTGGGCCCCAGCACGCTCAACATCGGCCAGATTCACGGCGGTCACGCCCCCAACGTCATCGCCGACAAGGCCGAAGCGCAGGTGCTTATCCGCCTGGTAGGGGACTCCGCCCCGGTGCGCGCCGCCCTGGTGGAAGCCGCCGCCGGCCTGGCCGAAGTCGACTTCACGCTGGAGATCCCCTTCGTCCGTCTGCGCGCCGTCGAAGGCCTGCCCACCATGATCGCCAAGTTCACCACCGACATTCCCCAACTGAGCAACTGGGGTGAACCGCTTCTCCTCGGCCCCGGTTCCATTCACGTAGCGCACACGCCGTATGAGAAGCTGTCCAAGAAAGAGCTGCGCGAATCCGTCGACCTCTACATCCAGGTAGCGAAGCAACTATTGGCCTGACCGCATATTCCATTCCACCGGGCATCATGCCTTGCCTTTCAACGTAGATCTGCAGAGAGCAGATGCAGAGATAAGGGCAGTCAAAGAAACCAGCTAACTCGCTAACTCGCTATCTCCGCAAAGCGGAGGCTGACTTGCTGAACGATTCGAATCCCACATCTATCCCAGACCCGCGTCCATCCTGAGGTAGTCGAGGACACTTCGCAAGATTTAACGCCGTCCCAAATCCTTTCTCTGCTATGATTCCCGCGCGGTCTTCCCATCTGCATCCAATTCAACGAGGTCATCATGTCCACCCCTGCCAGTTCCACAGTCACGCCTGAACGCGCCCCCGTTACGCCTGAACGTATTTACCAACTTGCCTGGGGTTATGCGCCCCCGCTTGTCCTTGAAGCGGCCATCCGCCACCGCGTCTTCGACGTGCTGGACGCCGGCCCCATGTCTCTCCATCAGATTCGCGAAGCCACGGGCGCCTCGGAGCGCGGTCTCTCCGCGATTCTCAACTACCTCGCCGGCTTCGATTTCCTGCGCAAGGACGCCGAGGGAAACTACTCGCTCGCCCCGGAAAGCGCCGCGTTTCTGGTAAGCACCAAGCCCGGCTTCCAGGGCGGGCTCATCCGCCACACCAGCGAGCAGTTGCTGCCCAACTGGCTGCAGCTCAACCGGGTAGTCGAAACCGGCACACCGGCAGTCTCCGTCAATCGGCAGGGCCCCGGCAGCGCGTTCTTCCACGAATTCGTCAACGACATCTTCCCCATGAGCTATCAGGTCGCCCAGGAACTGGCCCAGGAACTCAAGCTCCAGGACGCCGGCGGACTGGTCAGCGTTCTCGACCTTGCCGCCGGCTCCGGTGTTTGGGGCATCGCGCTCGCGCAGAGTTCAGGCCAGGTTCAGGTCACCGCCGTGGACTGGCCGGAAGTGATTCCCGTTACCAAGGCCACCGTTGCGCGTTTTGGACTCACAGACCGCTTCACCTTCGTTGAGGGCGACCTGCGCGAAGCAGATTTTCGCGGCGAGCACAACATCGCCACGCTGGGCCACATCCTGCACAGCGAAGGCGTGGAGCGCAGCAAGGCCCTGCTCCAGAAGACCTTCATGGCGCTCGCCCCAGGCGGCATCGTCGCCATCGCCGAGTTCCTGGTAAATGCGGACAGAACCGGCCCCATGAACGGCCTCACCTTCGCCATCAACATGCTGGTGAACACCGACTGCGGCGACACCTTCTCCTTCGAGGAGATCAGCGCCTGGCTAACAGATGCCGGATTCATCGATGCGCGGACTCTTCCCACGCACGGCCCATCGCCGCTGATCTTGGCCACAAAGCCGTAAACGCAGGAAGAGACAAAACCGTCTGGGTGCCCCATCCTTTCGATTTTTTCCATCGAAAGGGTGGGAAGCCGCGAACCCGAGTGCCGCGCAAGCGGTGGCTGCACCGCCGCAGGTGGCTGCCCCACCGCAGGCGGTCACATCAGCCGCAAAGCATCCACATCGACCACGAGATTGCGCCGCGGGACGTTGGCCGCATCCGCGTGCGCCAGCATCGCGCGCAGCGCAGCATTCAGCATCTTCCTGGAAGCAGCTTTCAGAATGAGATGAAACCGGTATGTACCCTTGATGCGCGCAATCGGCGCAGTACACGGCCCAAGCACGCGAACACCTTCAGGCGCAGCCTTCTGAAACCACTTGCCGATTTCGCTCGACCATGCAAGCGCTTCTTCCAGCTTCTGCGATTGCACCAGCACATTGGCAAGCACGCCGAACGGCGGGTAGTGCATCCAGCGGCGAAACTTCAGTTCGCGATCGACGAAGCTGGTGTAATCGTGCTTGCTCGCCGCCAGAATGGCGTAGTGGTCGGGATAATACGTCTGCACCACGACACGCCCTTGCAAATCGCCGCGGCCAGCGCGCCCTGAAACCTGCGTCATGAGCTGAAACACCCGCTCCGCCGCGCGAAAATCCGGCATCGAGAGCGAGTGGTCGCAGCCGACAACGCCTACCAGCGTAATGCCGTGAATATCGTGCCCTTTGGCGATCATCTGCGTGCCGACAAGCAGATTTATTTCGCCGGAATGAAGCCGCGCCAGAAGGCGTTCCAGGTCATAGCGTCCGCGCACCGTGTCGCGATCCATGCGCCCGATACGCGCGCCTGGAAAAATCTCGCCGAGCCGTTCTTCGCCCTGTTCCGAACCGGCTCCGAGGTAGTAGAGATGCTCGCTGTCGCACTTGGGGCAGCGTGCTGGCACCGTGCGCCGATACCCGCAATAGTGGCACTCAAGCCGCTGTCCTTCGCGCGCCTGGCCAGCGTCTTCTGCCGGCGGCTTGTGATGCGTAAGCGAAATGGCGCAATTCTGGCACTCCAGCTTTTCTCCGCACGCGCGGCAGATTACGGCAAATGAATAGCCGCGCCGGTTCAACAGAATCAAAGCCTGCTCGCCGCGATCCAATGCCTGTTGCGTCTGCTCAATAAGTGCGCGGGAGAAGAGCTGATCCTGCCCTGTCTCCTGAAACTCCTTGCGCATGTCGATGAGTTCGACTTCAGGCAGCGGCCGGTTCATCACGCGGTCGCGAATTTCGATGCGCGCGTACTTGCCCTGGACCGAATTCTGCCAGCTTTCCAGCGAAGGAGTTGCCGAACCGAGAACGACCACCGCGCCTTCCAGCTTGGCGCGCATCACAGCCACATCGCGCGCGTTGTAACGCGGCGTCTCCTCCTGCTTGTAGCTCTGGTCGTGTTCTTCATCGACGAGAATCAACCCAAGATTCGGCGCAGGTGCAAAAATCGCCGACCGCGTGCCCACCACGATGGGCGCGTCTCCGCTGCGAATCCGTCGCCACTGCTCGCTGCGCTCCTCAGGTGTAAGCGCGGAGTGCAGCAGCGCCACGCGTTGCCCGAAGGCCTGGTCCAGCAGCCCCGCCGTTTGCGGCGTTAATCCAATTTCTGGCACCAGCAGGATGGACGACAACCCGCGATCCAATGCCCGCTGCATCGCCGCCAGGTAAACCGCCGTCTTCCCCGATCCCGTGACTCCATGAAGCAGAAAGGTATGAAATCCCCCGAGCGCCGTGGCAACCGAAGCCAGCGCCTCGGTCTGCGGCTCGTTCAGCCGAATGGCCGCGGGATCCGGAACAATCCCACCCAAACGAAAAGCCGCCGGACGTTCGTCGATGCGCACCAGACCGCGCCGCACCAGCGTTTGCAGCGTGGAGGACGGCAGATCGCGCGCCCTCAACTCAACCAGCGGCAGTTCTCCGCCGCAAGCCGCCAATTCCGCCAGAATAGCCTGCTGCTTCTGCGTCAATGCCGGTAGTCGCGCCTCCGGAATCAGCACCGCATACCGCTCCGTCCGCCGCGCATCCCGCTCCACTGCCGTCGTCTCGCGCGCAATCCATTTTTTGCGCACCAGCGCCGCCAGCACTTGCAGCGTGGCCGCAGTCGATGTTCGCAGAGTCGAGACCTTTACTGGCTCGCCCGATGCCAGCCGCGCAAGAACCCGATGCTCCAAGTCCTGCTCTTCCGGCGACAACTTTCCCCGCCGCTTAGGACCGGGTGCCCCACTGCCTGCCCTGAGCTTGTCGAAGGGTCTCGATTTTGAGACGAGGGAATCAGAGACCTGGGATTCCACCGACCCCCGCTCCAGGCAATCCGCGAGAACATCGCGCCCAAGATCGGTGATCCGGTAATAGACCGTTCGCCGCACCTCGGCCATCAGCGGCAACATGCCCCGCAGCACCTCGCCCAGAGGAGCCAGATAATACTGCGCCATCCACTCCGCCAGGGTCAGCAACTGCTCGCTCAGCAGCGGTTCGTCGTCCAGAACCGCCTCAAGGAAGCGCACCTCAAACTCCGTCGGCGCTGCCACGCCGACTGCAGTGACAATGCCGATAAGCTTCTCTTTGTTGAACGGCACAACCACCCGCGCGCCGCGTTGCGGAAGCTGGCCATCCTGCACCGCGTAAGTGAACACGCGATCCAGCGGAACAGGCAACGCGACTTCGCAGCAATCTGGCATGGCAGGCAAGATTCAGTGTAGGGGATGAGGCAAACCGCGGGCTCCCTGTGAATATTCGGCAATATCGATTTACCCGCCTCGACCAAAACCCGGCCTCACCCATTACAATTCATTGCTGATGACACCCAAAGCCGAATCCGCCCCTGTTCCCGTGCCTGTTGCACCGATAACCGCTTCATCTCACCCCATCACGATGACCATCGACATTGGCGGCTCAGGCCTGAAAGCCATGCTGCTGGATGTCAAAGGCAGGCCAGTCAGCGATCGCCAGCGCGTGGTGACACCGGAGGTGCCGACGCCGGATGCCGTGCTCAAGAGCCTGGAAGAGTTGCGCAAACTGATTGGCCAATTCGACCGCGTGTCGGTTGGATTTCCCGGCGTGGTCAAGCACGGCCGCACCTTTGGCGCATTCAACCTTCATCCGCTGTGGGCGGGAGGATTTCCGTTACAGGCCGAGCTTGAAAAGCGCTGGAAGAAGCCCGCGCGCGTGGGCAACGACGCCGACGTGGCCGGCTACGGTGTCATCAAGGGCGACGGGGTCGAATTGGTGCTAACTCTTGGCACGGGCCTGGGCGGAGCGCTCTTCACCAACGGCCATCTCTGCCCTGGCCTCGAAATCGGCCACGCCATTTGGCGCAAGAAGGGCATGACGTACGAGGACTACATTGGCCGCCGCGGTCTCGACAGGTTCGGCAAGAAAGAGTGGAACAAGTTTGTCCAGGAAGCCATCAAGGATACCGAGGCGCTCTTCAATTGGGACCACCTCTACCTGGGCGGCGGCAACACCAAGAAGCTCGACTTTTTACCGCCGAAAAACGTGGCGATCGTGTCCAACGAACAAGGCCTACTGGGTGGCGTCTACCTGTGGAAGGATCAAGGGTAAAGGAGCTGCTTCTCGTTCTTCTGACCACTCTTAACCAACCACAAACCTGTCATCCTGAGCGAAGCGTTCTTCAGCGGAGTCGAAGGACCTGCTTCTCGTTCTGTTCTCCTATCGCGAGGGAAGAAATCACAGCCCTCAATGAACACATCCTCAATGATGAAACCCCGCTCCCTCCGGCGACGCCTTGAACCCTGGCTGAGTCGCAAACCAGTCGAGATGGCGGCGGATATCCCGAACCAACATTCCCGCCAGATCATGCGTGAAGCCGTTGCGAATAACTGCGCGCTGCAGGATGAGGTCTCCGCGATTGGCGGCCATCCTATACGATGGCACCTGCCAACCCCGGTCGCGCAGCCGGTCAGACAAATCGTAGAGAGACCAGTTGCACGTCGATGGATCCTTCAACGTCCACGCAATCACAGGAAGATCGTGGCCAGTCGAAAGCATCTCAAATGGACCTAATGCAGCAATCTCCTTGGCGAGTTCAATAGCCACCTCGCGGCATGCCTCGTGAATGGCGCGATAGCCTGACCGGCCCAGCCGAATCAAGTTGTAATACTGGGCCACAATCTGGCTCGCAGGGCGCGAAAAATTGATTGCCAATGTAGGCATTGCGCCGCCGAGATAATCGACGCTGAAGATGAGATCTGGATCGAGATCGGATAGCTCGCGCCAGACGATCCAGCCAACACCGGGATACACCAGCCCATATTTATGGCCGGAAGTATTGATGGATTTCACGCGGGGCAGGCGAAAATCCCAATGAAGTTCCGGCTGCAGAAACGGCGCGACGAAGCCTCCGCTGGCGCCGTCCACGTGAATGGGGATATCGAGGCCGGTCTTCTCCTGCAGTTGATCGAGAACACCGCTGAGTCCCAGAACATCTTCGTAGTGGCCGGTAAAAGTGCTGCCGAGAACAGAAACAACGCCGATGGTATTTTCGTCGCAAACAGCGGCGGCGCGCTCGGGATTGGTGACAACCTCGTCGCCTTCGAGCGGCACTTCGCGCGCTTCCACATCCCAATAACGGCAGAATTTATGCCAGCAAACCTGCGTGTTGCTGCCCATCACCAGGTTCGGCTTGTCGGTCGGCTTTCCCAGCTTGCGCATCTTCTGTCGCCAGCGCCACTTGAGCGCAAGTCCACCCAGCATGCAGGCTTCGCTCGATCCGATGGTCGACGTGCCGATCGTCGTCTCCGGACTCGGTGCGTTCCATAATTGAGCCAGCATGTGCACGCAGCGCATCTCCAACTCGGCCGTCTGCGGATACTCATCCTTGTCGATCATGTTCTTGTCGAAGGTCTCGGCCATCAGCTTGTGCGCCTCGGGCTCCATCCATGTGCTGCAGAAGGTGGCCAGATTGAAGCGCGAACTGCCGTCCAGGATCAACTCATCGTGGATGAGGCTGTAGGCGGTGTTGGGCGCCATGCCGTCCTCGGGGATGGCGTGTCGCGGCGTAGGCCCCAGCAGCGAGTGGCGCGCATACATGGGGCGAACCTGGTCGGCGCTGAAGTGCTTGCGGATGGGCTTGAGAAGTGGGGCGTCGGCGCTCATGAGTGGGGATTCCTCCGGAGTCCTCATGGTAGCCGGAAGAATCGGATTTGAGTGTCAAAAGTGGATGCTAAAGTCGCGGGTAACGAGTTTATCTCATAGGTTGCTTGATTATTATTCGTTTATAAACGATAATACTTTGTGTACGAGATTCGCCATTACCTGACGCGGAACGATAAGGACCTGTATGCGGAATGGCGAAGGGAAATTCGCGACACGAGAGCCAGGATCGCCATTGACCGGAGAATCAACCGCATTGAGATCGGCAATTTTGGCGACCACCGGTTTTGCCGGGATGGGGTTTGGGAGCTGCGAATTGATGTCGGGCCGGGGTATCGGGTCTATTACGCTATTGCGGGAACCAAGGTGGTACTGCTGCTTTGCGGAGGCGACAAGCGGACACAAGATGCGGACATCGACCGCGCATATGAATATTGGCGGGACTGGCAAGGAAGGAGCTAACGATGAAAGATAGAAACCACGATGAATCCATGGCGGAACTTTTCAAGGAAGACCCTGCCTACGCGGTTGAGATGCTGAACGCAATTCTCGAAGACGGCGAACAAGGCGAACTCCTCATCGCCTTGCGCCAGATGACCAAGGCATTTGGTGGCGTTCAGGACGTGGCACAAAAGGCAAATCTAAATCCGACGCAACTCTATCGCACTTTGTCTGTGGAGGGAAACCCCGAGCTACGCAGCTTGTCGGCCATTCTTAAAGCTATGGGTTTGCGGCTGGCTGTCGAACGAGTCACGGCTGCGTAAAGCCAAACCTGCCCATCTCAGCTCTTCGCCGGCGCCTTTAATCCCAACTCCCGCATAGCAATCTGCAAGTCAGCCCACGCTTCCTTCTTCTGCCGTGGATCGCGAAGCAAATACGCGGGGTGATAGGTAACGATCAACTGCATGCCTCGAAAGGCGTGTACTCGGCCGCGAAGGCCTGCCAACGGCTGGCGCTGGCCGAGGAGATACGTGGCGGCAGTTGCGCCCAAG
>Ga0182012_10005489_pt1 | contig 13126 bp, 12 predicted proteins | sample 612S2SmetaG_FD_120486 | JGI IMG/M metagenome (GOLD analysis project Ga0182012, IMG submission 120486) | Permafrost microbial communities from Stordalen Mire, Sweden - 612S2S metaG | ecosystem: Environmental > Terrestrial > Soil > Wetlands > Permafrost | place: Sweden: Stordalen | collected...
CACTTGAGTGTTGGCAATGCTACCTGCATTGTTCAATGCATTGAGGCTTTGATTGGCCTGCAGTGTGGCTGCCTGACCGGCGGCCTGCTGCTGGGTTGCTGCGCCTTGCTGAGCGGCCTGGCGGGCAATGAGACCCACATTAGACCCAGCTCCGCGCTGCCCTGCCATAAGTGCCGCTTGGTTGGCGACGTTCTGACCCGTGCTTTGGGCCAATTGTGCAGCGGCGGGATTGGGTCCCGTGCCATTAACAACTCCCTGCAATTGGTTGTACACCTGATTTTGATTGCCAATGCCGTTTTGAGAGCCTAAAGCACTGAGCAATTGGTTTTGCTGGGTAACGCCATTAGCTGCTGTGCCCGCTGCCGCATTGATTTGGCCTTGATTTACAGGACTCGCGATGTTGGCAGACGTGCCGCCAGGGCCTCCGCCGATTCCTAATAAACCTGTAATTGCACCCATTATATCACCTTCTCAAACACTAGTAAATTATCTCGTATGCCAGAAAAACTCATTCCATAAGCCAATAGCACTTTCATAGAATCTGTGGCGTGCTTTGCCCTACTGTCTATCGTACCTACCATTACTTTGCACCCCTTAAGTTTGGCAATGAAAGCAATCCGATTGGCCATATCCGCCGCCAGTCCGCTCTTACGTGCCGAAGGAGCTACATAAATGTCTACAACATAGACGGTGTGCTCATCTAGATAGCGATAAGAAGCAAAACCATCTGGCCTTTCCTCTATCAAATCGCCTCTATTCTCCAACAAATAATCAGCGTACAGGCTCATCCCACAGACCCCTTTACTTGGCCTGGTCGGAAACCAGATTTAAACCCAAAAACACCCAATAGCCCGGATAGTGTCAGCCCAGCGCCTGCTGGGATGCCGTAAGAGGGATCGTAAATCTCTTGTAAGGAAAATTGCACTGCCTGGCAACGCTGTTTAGCACAGAATATACGCCACTGTTCTAAGTCGCCAGGACCGCCGTAGGGCGATTGGTTGCCAAAAGGACTAGCAACATCAGCTCCACTACCTCCGTACAGCGGGGAGGGGTTGGTAGGCGATATTAGATTGGACTGCTGAGGTGCTGGGTTGTAGTCATAGGCCAAAGATACATACAGTTTATGGGGGGTGAGGTATTGGCCGAGTATGTAGAAAAAGTAGGCACGCTGGTAGCCCTGTAAATTGGCCAACTTCAACCACGCAGAGGTAAATTGCATGAGCACTGGATTAGACCCATCCAAATACAGTCCAGGGGATTCCTGATATGTGCTGCCAGCGGCATTTATAAAAGTGTGTAGTTGTTGATAGATTGTGGACGATATTGCAGGCACTCCAACAAATGTTCCCCATTGCCCATAGTAGTAGTCGTACATCAGGGTTTGGCCAGTGTTTAGAGTGAAGCGCACTTGATTGGTTGCAGGCACATTCACAGCACTTTGTACTGTAGAACTATTATACACCTCTACAGGCGCCCCAATATATTGTGTAGACATGTCTCGGCCGAGTAGCCATATGCCCTTGTCCGATTGGAACATAAGGCCAGCTGGCGTAAACACAATGCTGGCAGGATTGGCGCATCCCACGGTGCTAGTTACAAATATCGGCTGACTGTAATTGTTGTTGGCTCCAGTGTTATCTGGCCCTGTGCCATTGATGTAATAAATGGCGTTGGCTTTGAAGATGATAAGCTTGTCATCCAAGGGGGACAACGCAGTGATGGGGCCAGTGCTCCCTTGCGCTGCTTGGGTGGGGGCTACATAGAATGTAAGCAGGTCGGACAGTTCAACCGGTGTCGCCTCAATTACCTGCTTAGAAAACCACAACAGGTTGGGGTCTTCTGCGTCAACCAGCCACAGTCGTGTATCAAAAAGACTGATAATATTAGAGGCAGGGCCATTTACATCTTCAATTACCCCGCCTGTAGTGTACAGGATATTATTTCCAACTATCGCGCTGTCTGCCTGCGTGTCAACAATTGTCACATAGTCTGTGGTGGGGTCGTTCAATACGGGGGCGGTGATACTAGTAAACTGATAATAGATTTGATTGGCTGTGCTCCACCTATACCCCACTATCTTTATGGGGTTGGCGATTTTATAGGTGAGGCGCTGTGTGGGCACTAAGAAGGTGTTGCTGCTAGTGCTGCCCGTGTTTGTAATGGTAATTGGCACAGACGGGGCAGACCTATAGGCATTGCCCTGGTTGTCCGTCCATTCGTAAGTAAATACGTAGTAGTATTGTTGGGCCGTAATACTGCCCCCGCTAGTGGAGGACGATGAATTGATTTGTTCAGGCCAAGTAAAGAAATTAGTCTCTACAGGCAGATAGCCATCATATTGCCAGAAAAAGCCGCCGCCTATTTGCAGATTGGTTGCAATTTCTACGGATACAATACTAGTGTTGCCAATAGTAAAGTTGACAAGATTGATGCCAGTTTGACTATACACACCGCCGGTTGTGGTTTGCTGACTATTGGCGTTGGTCGAAAGTGCCTCGACTAAGTCTTTGTATAAGTAGGCTACACTGGCCACATTGCCCTGCACCGACACCGAAGGTAAGCCTAGGGTAAGATAGCCTCCTCCGTTTTCGTACGCCACCTTGGCCACTGCAACAGGATTTGCTTGAGTGCTAGTGCTGCCATTGATTAGAAAGTAGGATGGTTGGAAGGGAGTGCTAAAAGCAGCTAGAAAGTAAATATCGCCCGACACAATAAACGCTTTACTGGCCAAACCTACACTACGCACGACTGCATAAGGTGTACCGACCGTTCCGGTGGAAGACACCGTTACTGCTCGAATAAAGTTTGTAATAACTGTAGGCGAACCGTATTGGATTAAGTTTTCAGTAAACACCGTACATTGCCCGTTCTGTGCAGCAGAGGCAAGATTGAGTATTGTAAACCCTCCGGCGTCAACCACAGCGGCAGGGGCAAATCTGGCTGTAAGTGTGGCAGGGTACACTGCATTATTTACTGCAAACACATAATAGTCTGCACTGCCCGCAAAGTAGAAAGCCCCATAAATTACAGGTGCTGTGGGAATAGATAGGTCCGCAGACAATGTCATCATAGAGGCTTTGTCTGTGGCAGAGGTAAACGAGAGTGCCGTAGCCGGCGCTCCTCCAGAAATTGCTACCGATGGGATGAGGTAAGTGATTTTAATTGACTGGCCGCCCTGAGTCGTATTGTAGGCGATATAGAGTATGTCAGCGGCAACCACACCATCCCATGACACCGTGCTGGCAGGGGTGTATCCAGTGGCAATATCTTGTGGAGTTGTCGCTACTGTTGGATTGGCTGAAGAAATGCAAATATATTGTAAATGATAACTACCAGAGAAATTGTTTGTATATGCAATTACAAAGTAGGTGCCAAGTACAAACACTCGGGGGCTGCCGGTTACAACTCCTGCGCCTGCTGGCAAAAGAGTAGGAGCTACAATGTTTTGCCCACTAACACTATCTGCTATCGCATATAAATAAGTGGAAGCGCCCGCAACAGTTTGTGTATAAACTGTGCACACTAGTCCATTGGGGGCAATGGCCGCATCGCACTGAGTTTGATTTACACTGTTGCGGATGAGGGGAAGAACCGATAAAGAGAGGGGCTGGTAGCTCCCTTTCGACACCCATTCCAAATTGGCCTCTGAATAAGCCGCTATAGTGGGGCCAATAGCTGTGAGATTGTCATTTAGAGTAGTGAGGTAGGAAAACGTGTCATTGGGTAGAGCTTCAATTTCAGCATACCCATTGCGCTTCTGTAGCAAACCCGCCTTAGTAAATATCGTGTTCTCTAAAGACAGAAAATTGTCAAATGCCACACGCTTGCTATCGGTCTTTGTGTCAAGACCTTTAGCAAAACTAATATCTATGGGCTGTTTAGTGAGCACTTTAAAGCTCTCTTACTCCGAACACACAATTATTAAACTGAAAAGTGGGGGTGCCCGAGGAAACACTACTTCGCACCGATAATGTGTATGTATGAGACCCGGCAGTTACAGTGTCGAGTATCCAAAAAATGTTTGGGGTAGTCGCTATGTTATTTTGTCCCGAGCCCCCAGTTGTGCCAGATAAAATCCTAGAAGTGGCAATAGTGATAAACCCAGGTTCACTTAGTTGCACATCTCCTGTGCAAAACACCGAGCCGACCCCGGATTGGAATATCGTTATTTCCGCCAGAGAAGACCCCGCAGCAGGCTGAATGTAGAACAACAAGGGGCGAGAGCCTGAGGCGGTTATAGTTAAGCTACCTCCCAGAGGTGTAAAAGAGGTGGCAGTGCTAGCTACATTGTAATTTTCCTCTGCAACGTTGGAAGCCGGCAAGTTGGATGGGAAAATAGCGTTCGTGCCAATTTGGGTTCCGGTAATTGTCCCGTTGGCGATATTGGAAGCAGTAATCCCTTGCGCCACTGGCACCGTAGCCGACATGTTGCCCGAAGTGTCCAATTGCATGAATGAGGTAGCCATCGGCAACCCTGGCAGCACTAAACCATAGTTGGCAGCCATAGCTGCCGGCGGGGCCAAGGTGAGATAGTGTGTACCTGCAGAGTTGTTGCCCAGCAGTACTGAGGCTACTTGGATATTTGCAGGGGTGTTAGCGGCAGCGTTGACAACAAGGGTACTGGAAACAAAAGATGCTGTAGCAGTGCCGCTTGCAATGCCACTACTGGTAGCATTTACAGACCCGCTAGCCGTCAGTTGTACCGCATTGCCATTGCCGTCTTTGTAGTATAAATCTACACCAGACACATACACTGAAGTGTTGGCGGGACTTGCAGGAGTAGTTCCAAATATCACGCTCCCCACATTGTATAGATTGTTCTGTTGGATGTTTAGGGCTGCATTAATATTGAGGCCGGTGGGTTGTATTTGCACCCCTTGGCCGCCGCTGTGGTTGTGGGCATCCACGGCATTGTTCAAGGCATTGTAAAGCAACGTGGCCCAGTCAGGACCTGGGTCTTGGCCCACTACGGGGAGTGTGAGCAACATGTTTGGGGAAACAGTAGTATTTGCCATATCAGTAAATCCAAATCGCTATCGTAGTGTTGGCCGAGGCTTCGAGGGTGATACTAGTAGTACTCCACCCAATGCGGCACACATTGCTATACGTTACAATATCCGTAACAAACCAGCCGTTGGGCACCTGCCCCATGTTATGGTAGACAACCAATGGTGTATTGGCTACAAGGGCGATATTAGAAAGCTGCCGGCCTCCCAATAACACATTGGCCAATGCTGGGTCTATTGCACTCTTCCATTTGGTTTGTGCCTGGTCCCAGGGGAGCTGTAGAGGCAACATCACCATCCGCCTTGCCCCCCACCTTGGCCCCAGCCAGTGCCTCCATACACAGAATCCTTACGGGTTTCGCTAATCGTATCGGGCTGTCCTATATCGCGGTTGACAGCAGTTTCCTCAATGCGTTTCTTCAGGAAAATAAGTTCTTCAGCCAACTTACTAGTGTCACTGCCCTCTTCTTTGTCAAGGGCGTATTTGGCTGCTCGGACGATAACGTAACGTAAGTATCCGCTGTAGCCAATCGTTGTGAGGTCAGTGTCTGCAAGCAATGCTGGCAGGCGGGGGGCATAAGTGATACGAATTTGCTGATTGCCGGCGGGCACGGGGATGAAGTTGATGTTGTTGCCCATGACACGGTAGCGCATGTTGTACACGCCATATATGGTGCTGGTGGAATTTGGGTAGACATATGCATTCCTATCAATGTAGTCGTAGCGATTTAGAGTAACCCAAGCATTGTTGGACGTGTTCACTCCCAAATCAACTCCTACTAATTTGTAAAAGGCTTGGGCAGGGTTTCCCTGAACTAAGGAAGTGTTATTATAAATATTACCGAAGTAATTAGTTGCACCGTCGGGGAGTGCATAATTTTGTACACTGCCACTAGTGTTGATGTATATATAGGGGGCGACGCCGTAGTCTTCATAGCAAGTAATCATCAAATCGTACAATTCGTACATCGCCAGTCTGATAAATGCATTCCATTCTGACGGGATGACAAAGTTGCTCTCTACTCTATCTGCGGTCTGCTGCGAACGCAGGCGAAGCTCGCCTAGAGACATTTCCCCAGGAGGCGCGGCCACTGCAGACACCACTGAGCCGTATAAGCCCGTGCCTGAGCCGTTGATGCCGGCCACCTGATAAAAATATTGAATGCCAATGCCGGGATATGAATCTTTATAAGAGGGCGATGTTGAGGTGGCTAAGTTAGTAAAATTTACGCCATCCGTGCTTCGTTGCACCTGATAAGAAGTAGCGCCTAGAGTGCCAGTCCAGGTAATCAATATCGACCCGTCAGTTTGCTGCGCGTCTAGGTTTGTGGGCGGAAAAGGTACTGCCATATCGCCTCAAAGAAAAAGGCCCCAGGTGCTCAGACACGAGCTGCCCCGGGGCCAGAGGAGGGAAGAATTAAAGGCCGTCAATCGTAACGGAGCTGCCGTCAAATTTGAAGTTCATCCCGACAACCGAACCGTCGGCAGGAGCGGCAGCGACTAGCGTAGTGGTGCTGCTATTGGTCGGAGCAGCGAATTGGACAAGCAAATAGGCCCCCCCATTGGCCGCGATGCTGGAATTGCTTATAGAGGCATTGGGGTCGCCTACAATCGATACCGAGAGGGTGGTGGGCAGCCCAGGAGCCCCTAGGGTCCCCGACCCGCCAAGCGAGCCGGTTGCGATGGCGATAAAGCTCTGGCCAACCGTAGGAACAAGCCCTTGCGGGAGTCCGGCTGCCTGGAACTGCGCCAAAGTGGTGCTGCCAATGCTAGTAATAACATACGGGCTGTGTTGAGTGGTGCTAGTGAGGCCGGTGCTGGACAGAGGAGATACAAATCCGTTATACCCGCCTAGGTAGTAGTTGAAATTATTCTCAAATTGGATAAGAGCATAACCTACAGCAGGATTGGGGTTAAGCGCGCCCTTGTTACTGCCGGGACTGGCCGAGGTGTGCATAAACACGTTTCGGATGTATCCGTTTGATTTTAAAGAGCGAATGCCCAATCCATTGCCATTAGCAGAATCGACAATGAAATTGCAATCGAGAGAAATAGGACGGGTGATGTTGGAGTAAAAATGGCCGCCGTTTTGGCCGGCTCCGCGAGCTACAGACATAATACCTCAGCCTAGCAATAGCTCTCCTGGGGGCGCTAGGGACAGTCCCAGGCAGTGTGCTGCCATATTAGCAGCTTCAAAGTGAGTCCGCGTAGGCGGGGCTATTTTCGATACAGCTCGGGGTATTGGGGATGATAGAAGCCAAAATCGTGGATGCTCCAGCTACAAAACACCTTGCGATAGGCTTTTCCGTCTGCAATATCGCGTGTTTGTCGTACTGTTTTGTTAGCTTGGCGCTTGGGATTGCCAGGGGCGATAGGATTCCAATAAGGTTTGCGGTAGCTTCTGCTCATATGGAGACGCCCATACCCGTTGTCTACCTAGGCGTCTTACTTAGCCATTTCTAGTATCGCCTGTATTAGAGTGCGATATTAGAATCGGCCTATCTAAGCGTCGCTCGCTTTCGCTCGCTCCTTATATAGAGTATCACACTTTGAGGCGCTTGTCAAGCACTCAATTAAGGAATTTGCATCACAGACCGACATAATTGAGGAAGATGGATGTGGTATAGTAATCCTATGACAAACAAACAACTTCAAATAACTTTATTCAAAAAAGAAATTGCAAGACAGCTGCGAAGAGTTAAGCATATTCAAAAGTCTGCAAGCCCGTTATTGAGACTAGAGGCATTGGCGGTGTCCCAAAGGCGCGCCGATGAGCGCTCTAGAGATTTTTCTGTTTTCCTAGGGGCAAAATAAAAAAGGCCCCAAGGATTGCTCCAAGGGGCCCTATAACAACCTACAGTTGTTAATTAAGCAGAGAGCTGAACTACCATGTTGTACCCTGGAGCGCTACAGATGACGTTGCCATAGTAGGCGATACGGATTTCTAATGCATCCGCATTGCCCACTCGCAGCCCTTCCAAGCCTTCCATCCCGTAGGTGAGGATGTGAGGAGCCTTGCCAAGGGTGCGCAGCTTCCAGGTATCGCGGGTGAGGCAATACGCGGTTTGAGCAGGGCACGACCGGTCGGCCATAACGGGGATTTTCCCGTAGGCTGAATGGAAGTGAATGGCTTCGAAGGCCACTTCAACTTCATCGTGTTCCAACTCAACATACTGCACCTTAGCGCCAAGTTCGTTGACAAGGGTGCTGTAGGACACGAAGTCCATGATGATGAGGTCGAAGGCCGCGCCTTCTCGGTTGCCCAATGCTAACGCATTGGTCAAACCTTCTGAGATGCTCTGACTGGACGCATTATACCGAATACCGGCTAAGCGCGTCGGGTCTGACGAGCGATTGACGCCCCAGAAGTTGTCCGTGGTGAGAGGGTCGCTGTTGGGTACCCAAGCCGCAAGGCCCGAGAGTCCAAGCAATCCCGCGATGGTGGAGGCTCCCGCCGTTCCAATATCGCCGTACACTTGCAGGAAGTCGCCAGCAGCCCAGGTGGCCGCGTAGGTATCTTGCACAACAATGGCCGTGATGGCGCCAGTGCCGCGGTTGACAGATGCGATTTGGGCAGCTAGAATCGTAGCTCCCGAACCCGCCAAGGCCGCTCCGCCGTCCGTGGTGGAGGCTTGGAGGGTCATGCCAACTTCAAACTGGACAACCGTCTGAGGGTTGGCCAAGGTGAACGACAACGTGGTGCCAACTGCAGTGACGCCGGCCGCGCTGATTTGTCCACGAGAGGCCGTGCCGCCCGAGAACAATTCAAACGCCATGTTGTTTGACAAGTTGCGGAATCCGTTATCCATGGTGCGCGATGCTTCGTCAACGAAGGCGCCAGCGTTGGACTTGGTTTGTTCCATTAACAAATTGGTGATGGTAACCAACTGATAATCCTGAACAGCGTAAACGAAGTAGGACACAACATCCGACGCCGTTTGCTGATTCTGGGCATTGGCAAATATGTGGGCACGCCCTTGAGGGTTGCCATATTCCAGTGGAACCGGAATGTATTTACCAGCGAACCCGTCAGGGCTCTCGTTTTTGGGAATCATCGCCAACCAAGGGTTCTTGGAATAGACGATGTTTTTCATGTAGTCCTTATCATCCGTGTACAACTCTTTGAGCGCCGCGATTTGATTAGAACTGTTCGCATACGTAGGTGCGATCATATTGTTCCTTCGTCACAAAAGATGGTATCTTTTTGTGACTATTTTCCGTAGAATGCTGCCATGGCGCGCGCTTTTCGATCCAACATAGGACGGGCGCCGTCACGGCTAGTTAAAGTTTTCATTTGCGGCTGCGGAGTCGGAGGCGCAATTTTCTGTTGTATTTTGGACAGCTTTGCAAGCTTTAGAGCATCATTGAGCAGCTCGGTTTCTACAAGCGCGCATGCCTCAGATTCTGAGAGCACTTCGCCAGTGGATTTCCAAGTACGGTGGATGAGTTCTTTTACAGTGGGCTGACTTTGCGTTTCCCGTACAAGCTCATAAGTATCGCCCTGCGCTACCAGGTTGTTGATGTTACGTTGGATGTCATTCAACACTTGCTGTTCGGCCTGAGCATCGCGTTCCGATAGGGTTTTATCAACCCCGTCTTTAAGCGACTTCAGCTCGTCTCTCAGTTGTTGTATTTCTGGCGAATTTTGACTTGATAGGATAGCTTGGGTGAGGTCGTCATAGGTGACGCCCGCGTCTTGCAACGCACTCAGCGGATTGGCTTTGAGGGACGACTTCCAGTCTGGAGCCGAGGCTAATGCCTTTTCCCGTTCAGCTATCTCCCTTTCTTTCACTTGAAGGGCTCGCCGCTGTTTGGCCAGGGCGACTGCTTGAGGGTCAAGCGGCTTGATAACTTCAGCGCTCGCTTGAACATCCCCGTCAGACGGGGCGGGTTGGCTTATAGACTCTTGAGGAGCCTGATAGGCCTCTTGGGGTAGGGCTGGCCCTGGCGTCGCCTTGGTGACCATTTTAAGCCGCTTTAAAGAGATTTCGGCTTTACTGGGCTTGGCAGACTCAACAGGACGCTCCTGCCCGGCTGCAATGGCTTTAGCGGCCGCGATGCGCTGCGAAGAGGTGCGTTGGGAAGAGTCATCTCCAGGAAGCACACCGGTGCCCTGGGCTAAAGGCTTGATATTCATAATAGTCCTTTCAATTTGTCTACAACTTGAGAAGAGGTGCCTGAAAACCAAAAGCGGGAAGAGTCTGCCTCATACCTGCCATGGTTTGTACGAAAATTAGCAGGGTAGTCTTTGCCATTGCGCTCATAATATCGCGCTGTTATCGTATTAAGAGGGGCCGTCACCAAGATTTGTTCAGTGGGGATGGCAGACATGCGAAGTTTAGCTACTAAATCCGCTGCATTGAACGGGGCTTCGGCAAGAATGGGCCTATTCCCCTGCGCAGCTGATTTTAGAGCGGCTACGTAGGCATCTCTTGCATACTCATCGTGGGCAAGATGGTGATATTGTTCTCGCAACTGCGAGCACACCCACGACTTGCCGCTAGCGGGCACGCCAACCAACACATAGATTTTAGGTTTCATATTATTGTGCATTAGGAACTAAAGGCGATACTGGAAGCGGGGCAGCTGTGGCTTGTGGCACAGGCGCAGGAGGGGGTGGAGGGGTTGCCGCTTGGATAAGGGCCTGCACCTGTGTAAAGTAGGTGCGCAGCATATCTGCCTTTTCTTCCTCCAACTTAGCTGCAAGATAGAGATTGATGTATTGCACAGTGAGGGTGCTGGCGAGCTGCAGGTCTAGGAACGCATCGGGCTGAGTGTATATTCCGTCTTCAACTATCGCGTCCAACTGTTGGAAAATACGCTCTTCGCTGGCATTTTCAAGCTGTTCATTCTGTTCCAAGTCTTGCGGAGTGCGCATGAGCCTGCGCCCCTCTTTGAGGGAGACAATTCCGCCCTGTATCCATTCAGTGACAGTGGCATTGCGGCCAGCGGGAGTGCGAGGCAATGACGATTCTGAGAAGCACTGGATAACAAACGGGTCGCTGAGCAGCTTCATAGCCGGCAAGTCAATCTCTTTCGTGCCGTCTTTATTAGGATACACCGTCTGATATTTGCCTTGGCCGCCTTGCGATTTGGGCTTGGCAATATCGCGCGCTGTGTCTACAATAAGGTAAGCCGCATCGATGAAAAATTGCTCATATTTCTTAGAGAGTTCGGCAAACCTATCCGTGCTAATATCGTCATAGCTGCGTATGGCCGCTCCGCTATTAAGACCTTCTGGTTTCTGGCTTGTTGCCTGCATTGCCGACACGCCGCATTGTTGGAAGCCGTATTGGATGAGTTTGTCCCGTTCCGCGTAGAGTTCGGGGGCATTACAAGGCGCAACTTCATAAATTGGCTTGGTTCCGGTGTAGTTGATGATTACACCAATCTCATTGTTATTGGAGGTCTTTGTGATTTTGGCGCTGTTTTCGATAAACACGCGAGGTACGCCCACTAGGGTAATAGCACGGGCGATAGTGTAGAGAATGCGATTTAGGGTAAGCTGTGTGCCAAATAGCTGAGTGGCTAGTCCTTGGCCAAAGAAGCCCAGAAAAGGGTCTGAGTAGTGCAAAAACACATAGGGAAAGTTGGTTTTATGCCACGGCTCATCGTATATTATCCCATTAACTGTGGCGATTGTGTGACGCCCGGCTTTGTACCCTAAAGTGTCTTGTTCTTCTCCAGAGGCAAGCTTCCATCCTTCCACTACAAGCACTTGGTCGGCTGTGGTGCGGCCAGAGTCAGGAGAGTTGTCTGGGTAGGACTGAGGCGTTCCTAATATCACGCTCTCCTTGCCTGGATTGAGGGCCATGAGTTTGTCACGGTCCATTAGCTTGAGCTGTAGCAACTGTTGAGGGCGCCCATTGACACTGTCGTTGTCATCAACAAACAGGTCGGTTATCATCACCCGTTCGACGTCAACCTTGCCATTGTGGCTTTCATACACCTTGGCGCAGCCGGTGCCCATTACAATAGCATCACGTAGAATGCGAGGGGCCTTTTCAAATATCTTAGTTTGATAGAATTCGCCCGCCATGAAGCGATTGAGCTGTTGGGCCAAATGGCGTTGGCGGTAGTCGGCGTTGTCCGTAAGGAATTTAGGCTCAGGGCGATTTTGAGAAAGGCGAGACACGAGAGTGTCGGTGCATGCTTGAATGAGATTGAAGGTGGGGCGGTCGTCGGGCAGGGTTTTCGTCCTGTCCATTTTGCTAACATTGCTACCCGCATACGAATATACCGAGAGCCCGCAATATAGGCGCACATCTACAGCCAGTTGGCGCATGCGGTAGGTTTGCAGGGTTTTGAGATAGGATGCGGTGCCGCACAGCTCAGTGGCCAGCATGTCTTTATCCGCCAGCCACCATTCCGCAAGCTGCCCGCGCCCATCATCGTCCTTGGGGCGGGTTTGCAGTACAATCTTTTGTTCGCTTGTGGGAGATTTAACCTTTCGAGTTTTCATTCAACAAGCCTTATAGTGCCAAATTCCGTTGTAATCGTATCGGGTAGAAAAGCTTTGGCAGTGCCTACTTCTAACACTGCGATGTTAAAGCCCTCTCGTGCGGCAAAAGCTGCAATCTGTTCTATAGAATACAGTGCATTAGATTTAATGGAACAGCTGCACGGCCCACGATTATTCCCTCCGCAGGTAGAACACTGAGAAAAGGTGCACATTATTTATTCTCCGGGTCGTGCTCAGGGTCGCCGCCTGCGCTATAATACATTAGCTGTTCGGGAGAGAGTGCGCCCTGTGGAAAGTTTTCATATTGCGAATGTTCAATATCGCCCTGCTCTACCGGGCGAGAGGCCTCTGGAAGGTCGCCAAGCTCCAGGGTAAGCTCGGGAGTGCTAAGCTTGGCACATCCATACGTGCGCATTGTTTTGAGGATAGAGCGTAGGTTTTTAATGTCCATAAGTAGGCGATTTGATTAGCGAGCGCAGCGAGCTATTTAGGACTTGGCATTCTGCCGCCCTTGCGTCTAGAGGCCATAATGCGGGAGATAATATCTTTGCGGTCGTCGTCTTCTTGAGTATTGCCAAGATTGTCGCCGTCGTCGTGCTGGGTGCTCTCAAGATAGTCATCCGCCGTGAGGTCGTCAAATTCGCTAGGATGGGTTTGG
>Ga0182012_10005490_pt1 | contig 13124 bp, 12 predicted proteins | sample 612S2SmetaG_FD_120486 | JGI IMG/M metagenome (GOLD analysis project Ga0182012, IMG submission 120486) | Permafrost microbial communities from Stordalen Mire, Sweden - 612S2S metaG | ecosystem: Environmental > Terrestrial > Soil > Wetlands > Permafrost | place: Sweden: Stordalen | collected...
ACACCAGTGGTGGCATCGGCCGTCGGTGGATTGACTGAAGCCGTTGGCGACTTTGACGAAGGTTCGTTGGTGCCCGCGGGAGACCCCGTTGCCCTAGCCGAGAGGCTGGTCGATGCGATGTGCGATACCGAGCCGCTCCCGTCGGCGTCGGCGTGTCGCCGGTACGCCGAGGGATTCTCGTGGTCAGAGGTGGCGCGGCGGCACGTCGATTTGTATGGTCGTGTTCTGCGGCGGGATCGATCACTAGGCAAACGTGGTGAGTCGGTAGAGAACCGACCCCTACGCGTTGTAGTAGTTGGGCACACGGCACAGCTCTCGGGCGGTGAACTCGCGATCAGCCGAATGATCTCGGTATTGGAGGGCGTGGACGTTCACGTCGTGCTTGCCGAGGACGGTCCTCTGGTCGCTGTCCTTGAGCGCGCTGGCGCCAGCGTGGAGGTTTTACCGATGAACGAGCGGGCACGGGACCTGAGGAGGGACCGGGCCCGGATTGGTGGTGTGTCGTGGCACGCCGCGTTTTCAACCATTGCCTACACTGCCAAGCTTGCGAAACGCTTGCGTCGCTTGCGGCCTGACGTAGTGCACACAAATACCCTCAAGGCCGCACTATATGGTGGTGTGGCGGCGCGCGCAGTGGGCATTCCCTGCCTTTGGCACGTGCGCGACAGGATCGCCGAGGACTATCTCCCCAGGTCTGCGGTCCTACTTGTCCGTTTCGCGGCCCGGGTCCTACCCGATGAAATAGTCGCCAACTCCCGAACAACCTTGGAGACATTGCATCTGAAGGAATCTCGCTTGAAACGAGTCGTCTACGTCGGGGTGGGGACAGTGGTACCGAGTCCGGTCTCGTATAACCTAACTCAGTCGGCGGAACTTGACGCGAGAACTACCCACTTATCTGGGAGCGGGTTTCGAGTGGCGATGGTAGGTCGACTGAGCCCATGGAAAGGTCAAGATGTGTTCCTGAAAGCATTCGCCAAGGCCTTTGAGGGAGGTGTCGAGGAAGCCGTGCTGGTTGGATCGGCGATGTTCGGTGAAGATGAGTATGAGCAGCATTTGATCGAGCTCGTTGATCAACTGGGAATCGGTGACCGTGTAGAGTTCCGTGGGTTTGTCCACGACGTGTTCCAGGAATTGACTCAAGTGGATGCGCTTATTCACGCGTCGGTCATCCCGGAGCCGTTCGGGCAAGTGGTCGTCGAAGGGATGGCTGCGGGGCTGGCGGTGGTGGCAGCGGACGAGGGTGGACCTGCCGAGACCATTACGAATGAATTTGACGGACTGCTGGTTCCTGTCGGTGATGTGAACGCGTTGGCGGAAGTTCTCCAGCGCCTTTCGCTGGACAAGGAACTTCGCGAGAGACTGGGGGGGAACGCGTTGATCACTGCGAAGAAGTACAGACCGGAGGTGATTGCGGCACAGATGTTGGAGATTTACGAGTTGCTCACGGTAACGAAAGTTGCGAAAGATAAGGCCTCTGATTCGGAGGTCAAATTGGATTCGTGCGTCGAATGGGCCGGTCCTAACGCTGAAAGCTCGCTGAACTGAATGAAATCCACGCGAGTTCCAGGTGGCTCATAGGTAATGAGCAGGATCTAATCAAGAGCCGGTCAGTGTGAATTGGAACTCCATTCGTACAACTAGTTGAACAGGTGCGCACAGCATGAGGATTGCCGTGTTTCACGCCAATAAACAGCCATACGCTATGAATGAACGAATTCAGCTGTTAGAGGCCACAGGATTGGTCGAAGAGGTCATCGCTGGTAGCGAGCGCCAGCCCACTCGTTTGATGCCACGGGGCATAATTCCCTACCTCGTGGATGTCAATTCTTGGACGGTGCAAATTGTATTGGAGTGCCTTCGAACTCGAAGACCGTGGGTGATTGATAGTGGTGACGATCCGGCGACCTTGGCAAGGAATCGAGGAAGTGCACATTGGAGATCAACGGCATATGGTTTGATTAATCGTTTTGTTGTGGGCGGCGCTGCCGCTGTGATTTGTAGAGGTCAATTCCACCAACCCATTCTGTCGAGGTTCGCGCATGGGCCAGTGCATTACGCTCCAGACACGGTTGCAGACGAGATCTTGGATCGAGATATATTGGTGGGCGACTCTCAAATTATCAGCACATTCGGTTCGGTACCAATGCCGCGGACGGGTGATAGAGCATACGGATGGGAGGTCATCGATGTTGTTGCCCTCTACGGAAAAGGTATAACGGGCGTAATCGTCGCCAATGGACCGGGCCAGTCCGCGTTGGAGACGAGAGCGAAGCGACTAGGTGTAGCCAGTCAAGTCCATGTGCTTGGAGGACGAGAAATGGTCGAGCTGATCAAGGTTCTCTTACCCACTGGATTCGTGACATCGATTCAATCCAATGATCTCGCCGGGTGGGTGAGAACGACCGGCAAGCTTCCGTTGAGTTTGGGATTGCGTAAATACGTCGTGGCATCTGCTGTCGGGGACGCAGTAACCGTGTTACCACATGAAGCGCTAGTGCGTGCCAAGGGCGATGATGACATGGTTTCAGAAATCGCTACGGTGGTGGGCCGCGGAGGTCCTCAGCAATGGGGAATCGATGCAGTTCGCCGCGCTGAACCGTTTCGTCGGTCGCTGGTTGCAAAGGGTCTTGCGAGTTTTCTCGAGGGAAGCGGGGTGTGAAAGTTCAAAATCCTTGGTTTCCAGCGTGGGGCCTTGCGGTAGCAGGTCCGGAGCGTATATTGAGCGACAGGCCCTGGTTGCTGACCCATGCGGCTTCCTCGTGCTTGACTGTGGTTTGATCTGAAATGTCCCATGATGAGCACGGCATGCTGGGTCCGATGAGAACCCCAGTAGATGTCTTTACGTATTCCCCTCTGTTGAAAGAGGTTGAAGTGGTTTGTCACCGGACAGCCATCAGGCTCCGATCTCGTCGATGGACGAAGCCCATCAGCTATCTACCCTGGGCGGGATGGATGATGGCAACGATGAGTCTGAACCCCGTGGTTGGCCGACGGCTACCCGCGGCATTGTTGCGCCAGGCTTTCTGGCAGACTTGGCGTCGCACCGCTAGGCGCACGTTGACAGTGAGAATGCCGTCTGGTTACCGTCTGGCACTCCCACCCTGGAGCAATATTGCCGGCCTCACATTTGCCACGGGCATGCACGAACCCCGCGAGGAACTCTTCGCGCTCGCCTACCTCAGGCCCGGCGATGTGGCGGTTGATGTGGGAGCGAATATCGGGATCTTCTCGGCGCTCATGGCATCGACTGGCGCTGGCGTTATCGCGTTCGAGCCCGGCAGCCGTTCACGATCGGACCTCGGCCACACAATCGCGCTCAACCCCGACATGATTATCACCGTGGTCCCAGCAGCCCTGAGCGACGAGGGTGGCCAGATGCGCCTCACCTTGGACCTTGAATCCAGCAACCACCTCGTCGAGGAGGAGTCGAACGGAAGCTACGAGACTGTGGATGTTATGCGACTCGACGACTACCTGGCCGACAACCCGGCTCAGGTAGCCTTTGTGAAGATCGACGCCGAAGGCTTCGATCTTCAGGTACTTAAGGGTGCCGAAGACCTGCTGGCCACTCAGCAGCCCGTCCTGATGGTCGAAACATGGGGGCCTCCGGATGTTCGGTTCTGGCTGGAGGAGCACGGCTACCGGATCTACCGGTACGCATTTGAGGACCGGACACTCTATGAATATCCTCGTCCCCATAACCACCAAGCGAACATCCTTGCGGTGCATGACGCTCGGCTCAAGGACGTCCAAGAGCGACTCTCGACGGCAATGCCGCCATCACTGAAATTACCTCGTATCGAGCATTTTCACGGTCAACCGTAATGGTCCACCTGCCCGCTCGCTCGCATTCGCTTTGATTTACGCGAGCAAAAGCCAATGGACGTTGCTGCCAATCCATGATCTCTGGGTACCTTTCGGGCCACAAATGTTAGAAGGAAATGTGTGAGATGACCGAGCGCTCCCATACCGTGACGGTCGTGGTGCCGAGCTATCGGAGACCTGAGCAACTCGCAGCCTGCCTTAGGGGAATTGCCAACCAAGACTGGCTTCCCGATGAGGTCGTTGTAGTTCGGCGCGTAGACGATATGACCACCGCAACGGTTATCGAGTCCACATCTCTCACTGTCAAGGAAGTCACCGTAGAGATGGCGGGACAGGTTGCCGCGCTAAGGGCTGGGGTCCAAGCAGCAGGCGCAGACATAGTTGTATTCGTTGATGACGATGCCATTCCACATTCCGACTGGCTCGCCAGAATTCTTGCCGCGTTCCAAGACCGATCGGTGGGAGGAGTTGGTGGGCGAGATGTTGTTCATCAAAACGGAAGGATCGAGATCGGCGAAGCTAGCGACGTTGGGCGCCTGACGTGGTGGGGGAAAGTAGTGGGGAACCATCACATTGGTGTCGGACCGCCTCGACGAGTGGACGTCCTCAAGGGCTGTAACTGTGCTTACCGCCGAGAAGTCATCGGGATTCCCCTTGGGCTCCGAGGAAATGGAGCCGAAGTAGCGAACGATATGGCAATGAGCCTTTTCGTCCGTTCCCATGGGTCCGATTTGATTTACGACCCAGATATCGTGGTAGACCACTATCCGGGTGTCCGGTTGGACGAGGATATCCGCAATCAACCCAGTGAACGTGCCGCACTCGATGCGGTGTACAACGTCACATACGCTGTTTGCTCGATCTATCCGTCTATTCGCCTTCGATACCGCCTCTTCCATTTTATCGTCGGGCATCGTACGATTCCCGGGGCACTGCGAATCCTGATTGGGGTATGGGAGCAGGAGCGGCGGAGTTTTGAGCGGATCGTTTTGATTCATCGGACCGTAGGAGAGGCGATACGAGACGCTCATCGCCAACCGCTCCGATTCTGGGTGCCATCAAATCCCTCGCAGTAATGGCTGCCGCTGGGTAGATCAACCGCTTGCGCTGCTGCCAACTACACCTCATTTGACAACGAGAATGCAAGCTCAGTGAGGCAGAGCATCCTTATTGGTCGGATTTTGAAATCAGCAATCCTCAGTCGATGTCGGCTTAGCCGTTGCCCGTGATGCCCATATCCACTTACTGCGGACCCCGGTCATCCCCGGTTCAGCTCCTTCAGCATGTCAATGTCGAGGGCCTGGTCGGCGACGATCCGCTTGAGGCGGACGTTCTCGCGCTCGAGCTCCTTGAGCTTCTTGGCGTCGTCGGCCTTCATGCCGCCGTACTGGTTGCGCCAGCGGTGCCAGGTCGACACGGTGACCTCGAGATGCCTCGCCATCTCCTCGATGCTCTTGCCTTCGCCGAGCAGCTTCTCGCCCTCGGCCAGCTTGCGAATGATCTGTTCGGGCGTGTGGTGTCGTTGCTTCATTGGTGCTTGTCCTCCTCGCTCCATCCTGGAGCACTGGACTCGCACATCGGGTGGATCAGTTCACGGGGACTGGTCAACGGCAGTATGTGCCCATGTGGTCGGACCGGGCCTCCCCGGCTACGCTCTCCGAATGGCGGCTATCGACAGGGCGAGCGTTCTGAGGATGGCAGGGTGGTTCAGCCCGTTGGATTTCGATCTGTTCAACTGGTTCCTGAGTCGGCCGGGTGAACCTGGTGATCTCTTGGAGATTGGTGTATTCAAGGGGCAAAGCGCGGTCGTCATCGGCGCCAACCAGCATGCCGGTGAGCGGTTCACGGTCTGTGACATCTTTGAGCGATCGGACTATGAAGGTCTCGCCAGGAAGGATTTTGAGGCCGCCTACTTACGGTTCCATTCGAGGCTGCCCGAGATCGTGGATGACACTTCGCTGAACATTCGGAACTACGTCGCGTCTCAGAGCTGCCGATTCATTCACGTCGACGGCTCGCACATGTACGAGACCGTAAAGGAGGACGTTGCCGCGTCGATCGATCTTGCGAGCCACAATGCGGTTGTCGTGTTCGACGACTATCGCAGCATTCAGACCCCGGGCGTCGCCGCAGCGGTTTGGGCAGCGTGCACCGAGGAGCGCCTGTTCCCGATCTGCGGGTCGCAGGTAAAGCTCTATGCGACCGTTAGCCCAAGCGGGCCCCTTCTTGATGAACTCGGGAAGTGGCTGGACACCACCGACCTGCTCCACGAGCGCCAGCGAGTGCTGGGGGGTGAGATGTTTTGGGTTTCACCGCCTCCTCCTTCACGCCGGTCAGCTATATCGGAGTTGATCACGGCGGCGATCCGGGATCGACTTATGCCCCGTAAGTAGCGATGGATCGCCACCTACGGCGCGTGGGCCGGTCGTCTAGTCTGGCTAGCCATGGAACCTAGGGGTCTGCTCACGTCGCGCCTGCTAGCAAATGGCATCGCCCGGATTCCTGAGCCCTTGGGCCAGTTCCGCGCTGCCAACTGGGCGTACCGCGCTTACGTGCGTCGCTCGGGGGGCCGCGTGCACTCGAAATTGCGAGATGGCGCGGAGTTTGAGCTGGACTTGAGCGAATGGCCTCAGGCGCAAGCGTTCCTGCGGAATACCTACGACCCTGAGACGGTCGACTTCGTGGTGTCCCACCTCGGGAACGGCGGCGTCTTTTTCGATGTGGGCGCCCACATCGGGCTGGTTTCGTTTCAGGTTCTGCGTCGGGCACCCTTTACGACGATCCATGCCTTTGAGCCGCGGCTTGCGACCGCCAGCGATTTCAAGCTGAACGCCACATTCAACCCTGGGAATGTCACTCTAAACGAGTGCGGCCTGTCAGCGGCCGCGGGTGAACTCAGATTCAATCCTGCTACCCACAGCATTAATCCAGCGGGTGAGGTGGTGGTTCCCGTCATCACCCTGGACGGCTATCTCGGCCAGCACGGAATTGAGACTGTGGACGTGATGAAGGTCGATGTTGAGGGGCATGAAGCATCAGTTCTTGAAGGCGCTACCGCCGCGCTCGGTGATCATCGGATCCGTGCGATCACAATGGAGCAGATGGACGCCCATGGGGATACCAGCCGAGCCGCCCAATTGCTTAAAGACGCCGGTTACAAAGAGGTCGGGGGGCCCTGGCTGCCCGACAACGTCGCATGGCTGGCTCCAGCCAGGAAGCCGTAGGGCGCCGACGCATTCTCACAGTGTGACCGCGTAGTGGCTAAGGCGCTAAACCACAGGCGAAGAGTGTGGAAGTTTCGAAGCACACGAACTATCCTCAGCTACAGCGTGTCACCGGCGCCGAAGATTTCAATTAATTCGCCCAACACCGGATTGATGCCGCAATGATCACGCTATCTCGTTCTGTGCTTCCTGAGAACGTGAAAGCAGGTGCGATCCGGGTTCTTGGGCTTGTTTCGACTGACATGCCACGTGCGGAGCACGATCGTGAGTGACGGATCTAGGCGGCTTCGAGTCCTGGCAATATCAGGACGACTTCCACTGCCGTCTACTGACGGTGACCGCATCGCCAATTTCGGACTTCTTAGAGCCCTTGCGTCGGAACATGACGTTACTCTCGTTTCGATCCTCGCTGCCGATGATAATCTCAAGATATCCGGGTATAATAATTTGTTTAATCCGGACCAAGTTAGTCTTGTTGCGTTGAGTGCTGCTCCCGAATTGAGCCGAACAAGGAGAGCTGCTCTTCGCAGACTTACAGTTGGATTATTTACTGGAATGCCTCCGCGGTATCAGTCACATTGCCACCCGACCTTATGTGACAAAGTTCGCGTAATGTCCAAGAATAGCGACATAGTCGTATTCTTGGACAATATGTTTGCGCAATACGTTCACTGTTCAACTGCGCCCGTGATCTTGCATATGCACAACGTAGATGGATGGTCTGCGGCTACATACAAACCGGTCGGAATATCCTCTTATCTGCTCAAGAAGAGTAGCCTTCGGCAGATCCGGAATGTGGAAGGCCGAGCAGTTCGAGCTGCACAAGCCGTAACCGTCACCTCAAAAGAGGAAGCCAAACGCCTTGTCGATTTATATGGGCTCAATCCTTTCGCTGTCGTTCCATCAGGGGTCGATATTCCAGATATCGTTCCGCGAAATGCGGGCAGTCCTGTAGTCGCTTGGCTGGGGAATCACTCGTACGGGCCAAATTCGGACGGCCTTCGGCGATTCATCGAGGAATCGTGGCCATTGGTCCACGAGATAAGTTCCGCTGAGTTATGGATTGCCGGTGCAGATCCACCACAGTCCATTCAAAGCTTGGAAGGTACTGAAGGAATAAAAGTTCTCGGTTATGTCGAAGACCTGACTGATTTTTTTTCCTCTGTCTCAGTCGGGGTTGTTCCACTTTGGGCCGGCGCTGGTGTGAAGCTCAAGACGATAACAATGCTGTCCAATGGCATTCCTACTGTAAGCACAACAGTCGGTGCGGAAGGCATTGACCATGAGCGATCAAGGGCCCTTGTGGTTGTAGATGATCCTAGAGAAATCAGCAGGTCCATTGTGCAGCTATTGAAGGACCGAGAATTAGCCGAAACGATGGGAGAACGAGGAAGAGATCTCGTTCGCTCCAAGTTCTCGTGGCGGGTCACCGGTGCTATCCTAAACGCCACCATTTCGGAGGTGTATTCAAGTCTCAGCGACAATGCGTAGCCCGTCTCCATGGCGTGCACCGGCGAAAGCAACGGCGCACCACGACACCGGGACCCCGAAGGCGAGCGCCCGAGCGACCTGGTTGAGCGTCAGTTCGTCGCTGCTGAACCCAACTTTCTCTGGGTGGCCGATCTGGAGCGCCACGAGGCGCTCTTGAACCCTGCGGTGATGAAAGGACACTGGCTCCGGCTCGTCGCAGCGAGCCAGTGAAGCTGAGGGCAGCCTGATCCCTGAGACGAGGGTGAGGGTGGACAGCAGCCCTGACAACGACGGGACGGGCCAGTACTGCCAGATGGTCCGGGTCCGGCAAGCAAGACGGAAAGGCGTACGTGAGGAATCAGTGACTGAACGCCCCTCAAGTGACCCAGCGGCTCGAACCTGGTGGATCAGGGCCGCAGAGCAGCGCGCACCCGCATGAGTGTGTGCGGGGAACTCCTTGGTCGTGTCGCCGACCGGGAGGCCACGACGAAGGCCTGCGGCGTAGTCGTGGCGATGCTGCAGGGGCATGACTGGGCGCCGACCCCGTCGAAGGGATCAAGAGTGAACGTGGGAACCATCTCGGCGGCCCCCTCACCGGCCTGCTTTCAGCTGGTCGGCGGGAAGGCACGTCGTCGGCTGAAGCCTCCGGGATGGGACGGAGGACCCGTAGTAGTCCGAGGCCGGGAAAGCCGGTCACATGGCGAAGGGGTCCAGCGTGTTCGCAGCCTCCATGCTGAACGAGGAGCACGCCGGTGAATATCGGCGATCCGTGGCCCGACCTCATCGAGGCCGAGCATCGGGTACTTGTGATGCAGACGAAGCTGCACCAATGGGCGAAGGCTGATCCCAGCCGTCGCTTCGATGACCTCGCCAACCTCGTCTATGACCCGGCGTTCCTCGTCGTGGCATGGGCCCGGGTGCGGGGCAACAAGGGTGCACGAACCGCCGGCGTCGATGGAGTGAAGCCCCGCTCCATCGTGCTCGGTGCTGCGACTCTGCTGGACCAGCTGCGAGATGACCTCAAGGCTGGCCGGTTCGTTCCGCAGCGGGTGCGGGAGAAGGTGATCCCAAAAGCGAATGGGAAGATCCGTTCGCTCGGAATCTCTACGACCACAGACCGGATCGTGCAGGCCTCGTTGAAGTTGGTGCTCGAGCCGATTTTTGAGGCGGACTTCAAGCCATGCTCCTATGGTTTCCGCCCAAGACGCCGAGCCCAAGACGCCATCGCCGAGATTCACTACCTCGCATCGCCCACACGGAATTACGGGTGGGTGTTTGAGGGGGACATCAAGGCATGCTTCGATGAGATCAACCACTCTGCTCTCATGGACCGGGTGCGAGATCGGATCGGAGTCAAGCGCATCTTGGGCTGGGTGAAGGCGTTCTTGCGAGCCGGGATCCTCTCTGAAGAGGGCCTTCATCGCGAGACGATCACTGGCACACCCCAAGGCGGGATCCTCTCGCCGTTGTTGGCCAACATTGCCCTGTCCGTTCTGGACGAGCACTTCACACGCAAGTGGGAGGCCCTCGGCCCGGAATGGACGCGCGCCAAGCACCGTCGCGCTGGTGGCCCGGTCATGAAGCTCGTCCGCTACGCAGACGACGTCGTGGTCATGGTCTCCGGCGCACGCGATGACGCCGAAGTGCTCTGGGATGAGGTGGCAGCGGTGCTCGCTCCGATGGGCTTGCGCCTCTCGGAAGAGAAGACGAGGGTCTGCCACATGGACGAGGGGTTTGACTTCTTGGGCTGGCGCATCCAGCGCCGAGCCCAACGGGGTCGGACCGGCAAGATGGCGATCTACACCTACCCCTCGAAGAAGTCGATGGCTTCGATCAAGGGCAAGGTGCGGACGCTGACTCGCAAGGCGAAGCACCGAACGCTTGCAGACCTGCTCCGCCGGTTGAACCCGGTGCTGCGGGGATGGTGCAACTATTTCCGTCACGGGGTGTGCAAACGCACCTTCGGCTATGTCGATCACTTCGCCTTCTGGCGGATCGTAGGCTGGCTGAAGAAGCGGCATCTCGGGCTGACCATGCACACCCTGGTCCGCCGCTACCTCCCCGGTTGGGAGATCAGCGACGGCGGGATCGAGATGTTCCGGCCACGAGCGGTCGCCATTGAGCGCTATCGCTACCGGGGCACCAAGATCCCGACCCCTTGGACGAGCGGGACGATAGGACCACACGCACCAGCGGCATGAACTTGTGGAGAGCCGGATGCAGCGGAAGCTGCACGTCCGGTTCGGAGGGCGGGCCGGGGAAACCCACTCGATGAAAGTCGAGTAGGGCGCCCCGGTTCGACCCCTACACCTATGTGCCGACCTTCTCGGGCTTTTGTTACGTGGCCTTGGTCATTGACTTCTACTCCCGCAGCATCGTCGGTGGCAAGTAAGCCACCAACCTGCGGGCTGAACTCGCCCTCGACGCGCTCGAGATGGCCATCTGGCGACGCGGACTCGAACTCACGGGCCTCATCCATCATTCGGGGGCGAGCGTCAATACCTCGCCATTCGCTATACCAAGCGCCTAGACAAAGAAGGTACCGTCACCTCGGTCGGATCACGCGGCGATTCCTACGTTAACGCCTTGTTGCGTCCTGACAGCTGGACCAGACCAGTGGGTGCAAAGCCGGATCCCAGGGCGAACCACTTGATGGTACGGGGTGTTCTGGATGGTCGACCCCGAGGGCAGAGGTCCAGTTAGCCACGCGATCGATTCACCCGGGCTCCAGTTCGCTCCAAGGCCAAGGTGCAGAGCGAAGCGATTGAACCATGACGATACGCCACTGGTGCTTTACCGCAGCTTTTGGCAATGGTCGCCGTCGGCGTATCAAATTCATTGCTACTTCGATCGCGACGAACTTGGCCATCATTCTGCGATTTCCCCAATAGCGCTTCATGTTTACGAAGACCCGGGCCGAATCGGCACGTTTCTGTTTTTCGGTGTCCGTCAACCCAACCGTTGACCGATTCGAGAGATCTTCACTCGGGCAATCAAGAAGGCTAACGCAGCGGCGTGGCGCTAGCCGCAGGCTGAAGTCCGCTTCTTCGTAGCCGTACACGAGGTTCTCGTCGAGAGGCAGATCGCGGAGCAACGCAGTTGGTGCGAGAAGGGTCGAAAGTGACGCTGCCTGGGGCTCGTCCGCGCGTCGCTGTCGCCAATGACCACGAAGGGTGAACCAGGCTTCCGAGTTGGCGAAGGAGTAGTAAGCCGTGACGACATCGCCGGCTCCTGCATTGAGAAGCCTTAGAGCTCGTTCGAGGAACATCCGATCAATCCGGATATCGTCGTCCATCAATAGTGCTAGGGGAGTTTGGCAGCACCTCACCAGATGATTGCGGTTCCCGGTGATTGTTCCCAGCAGTGGAGTCGAGACCAGTTCGATCGGATAATCAGATGACATTGCGCAAATGGCCTCCCGGGCTGCAGCATCCCCGCTACCTTCAGAGATCAGTATCCGCGCAGGGAGCACTGTGCTGGCCAGGAGTCCATCGAGGGTGGCTCTGAGGAGCTCCGCTCTGCGGAAAGTAATGATGAGAGCCGTCACATCCTCTTCAGTTGCCACGGTCGTGCAGAGTAACCGGATCAGGTGTCCGACAAGTCCTCCGCGGGCTCAAGACTTCCGCCGCCTGGGCCTGGAGTTCGTGGATCAACGAAGGTTTCCTCGGAGATGGATGAGCAGAAAAGATGGACACACCAACGAGCGAGCGTCCATCAGAATCGGGTTGGTGTAACCGCCACGCGTAGATAATATTCGGTCTTAAAGTCCAATAGTTCGCCGAGACTCTCGAGAGTTTGGTCCTCGCCACATCTATGTTGTGTCCCTCAAAAATGGAGAGTTCGCCTAATGGAAGCGCAGGATTACAGGGCCTGCGCTAACGGAGCCTCTTGCCCAACAGGTCCTTGCCACTAACTTTCACAAGCTACCGGAATCAGCAACTGCGGCTTCCGCAACGTGTCTAAAGGGAGCCCTATGTATAATCTCACTGCGGGGTCCGAAATCTGCCACCCGCCCTGCATCGAGTACTAGCAGAAGATCACAGTCCTCCACCGTAGCTAAGCGATGGGAGATCACGATAACCGTCACGTGTCCGCGTAGCTCGGATAACGTTCGGCGAATCATGTTCTCTGACCGACCATCAAGCGCGCTTGTAGGCTCATCGAGGACTAGCACTCGAGGAGACCCAACGAGCGCTCGAGCAATTGCCAATCGTTGTCGTTGTCCTCCGGAAAGAGCCCCACCGCCCTCCCCGACTAGAGTGTCATACGATTGCGGCATCTCCAAAACGTCCTCATGAAGCTGGGCAGCCCGAGACGCATCCTCAATCTGCTCTCGGGACACGTCCCGCATAAAGGAAATGTTCGATGCGATAGATCCCTGCAACAAGGTGGCTTCTTGGGCAACCAGTGCTAGTGGGCTAGTCCCATTGCCTTTTTTCACTGATGCCGCCGGAACGTCTCCCACAAGTGCGAGTCCAGCGGATGGTTGGCGCATTCCTAATATCAATTGGCTTAATGTCGTCTTGCCGCTTCCGGACCTTCCTACTACTCCGAGGATACTACCGCTAGGAATGTAGAATGATATGTCCTTAAGAACGTCTG
>Ga0182012_10005491_pt1 | contig 13124 bp, 17 predicted proteins | sample 612S2SmetaG_FD_120486 | JGI IMG/M metagenome (GOLD analysis project Ga0182012, IMG submission 120486) | Permafrost microbial communities from Stordalen Mire, Sweden - 612S2S metaG | ecosystem: Environmental > Terrestrial > Soil > Wetlands > Permafrost | place: Sweden: Stordalen | collected...
CTGACCCTCGACAACGACGATCTGCGCGTGACTGGCTCCAAGGGCCCCGTGCATTTGACGACCCACTCCAAGGATGTTGACCTGAGCCAGATTGCCGGTGACACATCCGTAGTAAACCGCGATGGCGGCATCGCGATCGCACTTGAAGGCAACTACGCCGTGGACGCGCGGAACAGCAAGGGCGACGTGGAAATTACGCTGCCGGCAAACGCGCAGGCAACCGTTGAGGGCAGCACGCATAACGGCGACATTGTTACGGACTTCGGGCTTAGCGTGATCGGCGATACGAACAAGTCAGTGAGCGGGCGCATCGGTTCCGGAGGCGCAAAGGTCAGCCTGAGCACCAGCAACGGCGATCTGCGCATCAAGAGAGGGTCGGCGGCCGCGAACAGGGCGCCTGAATCGACGGAGCAACAGACTCCCGTACCTCCGGCTGCTCCCGGCACACGACATCTGAAGGCCGACGGAGTGTTGCCGAAGCAGCCGGTTACGCAGTAGTCGTCGTACGCGTCACGCGTGCAGCGATGCGCGTGAATACTTCCCACGGAATCGTCCCCGAAGCCTCGGCGTGGTCGAAGGCGGTGATGGTTTCTGCGCCTTGCGCGCCGAGGATCACGACTTCGTCGCCGTGTGAGACGCCTGCAATCTCGGTCACGTCGATCATAGACTGGTCCATGCTGATGCGGCCAACGAGCGGGGCGCGCTGGCCGCGGACGAGCAGGCTGAAACGGTTGCCGAGAGCACGATCCAGGCCGTCGGCGTATCCGGCGGCCACAAGCGCAAGGCGCATAGGCTCGGTGGCGACAAAGGTGCCGTTGTAGCCTACTACCGCGCCTGCGGGAATGTCGCGAACGCTGACGACCCGGGACTTCCAACAGAGAACGGGTTTGAGACTTGCGCGTGCTGCTGCAAGGGTTTCCGGTTCTTTGCCTTCGAAGCCGGGGTCGAAGTGCGGAATCAATCCGTAGAGCGCGAGACCGGGACGGAGCATGGCTTTCATGCCGTGGCGCGCGGCGAGTTCGGCGACGGCTGGAGCGTGACCGGCTAGCAGCGCGGCGGAGTTGCCCACATTCAACCACTCGGCAAAATGGCCGGCGGCAGAGATGCGGCTGAGCGTCTGATCTAGACGGGATAATTGTTCATCTGTTACGCGGCCGTCTGCTTCGTCGGCGGCGAAGAGGTGCGTCATTACACCTTCAAGCTTCAAAGGCGAGGCGGGCGTGAAGCGGGCGAGCAGTGGGGCAACAGCTTCGGCACTTGCCCCCTGACGGCCCATGCCGGTGTCAATTTCCAGATGTACGGGAACGGAGCCGGACTGCGCGCCTGCGGTGTGGGCCGCAAATTCAACCTCGTCGAGCTGCCACGGCTCCCAGGCCACCGTGGTGAGGCGGTGCTCGATCACCGCCGCGCCCTGGCCGGGAAATACGCCGGCTATAACAAGGATCTTTGCATCGGCGCAGAGGGCGCGGGTTGCCACGGCCTCTTCAACACTCGTTACGCCGAGCCATGCTGCTCCGGCGCGGACAACTGCCGGAGCGCAGAGAGCGAGCGAGTGGCCGTAGGAGTCTGCCTTGACGATGGCCAGAAGCTCGGCGTGCGGAGCGGCGAGCGAGGCGAGAAAGCGATAGTTGTCTTCAAGAGATTGGGTGCGAATCTCGACCCAATTGGGGCGCGTTGGCATTGTTAGTTCCAATGGCTAGTTTACCGCGTGCGCTTACTTGAGCAGAGCGAAGGCAACTACAGTCTCCTGCGGGCCGAGATTTTCGAGGAGGTTGGCTTCTGCTTCGTGGGGAATGGGCATTTCGCAGGCGGCGACTTCTTCCGGCATTGCGCCGATAAAGCATAGCTCGCAGTATCCGAGGCCGGCGTTGCCTTCCTCATCGAGGGAGCGGACTGGAGGGCCGAAGACGCGGCAGGTCATGGGACGCCAAGCGTAAACATCGCAGAGCCCTGTCGAAGGGTTGAGCGCGGGGCAGGGGGCGTCGTTGGCGAACTCTTCGAATTGGTCTCTTTCTTTTTCGGACGTTCCCAGGATGCCGGTTTCGCAATTGCCGGGGAAAGCAGCGCCGTGCTCGACGATCCAGTTGCGGGCGCGTTGTTCGACTGCCTCGGCTGTCGAGGGGTCTGCTGCATGCAGTGCCTTCATTCCGGTTTCGAGCCGAAGCGCGTCGAGAGCGTTGATGGAAAATGCTCCGTGGCAGCATTGTGTGCAGCCGGGCTTGCAGGCCAGCCACGGGCCCGCGCGGCAGGCGGCATCGGCCAGGGCGGCGTCCATGATCTGGATGAGTTGAGTGTCACCAGCGGGCAGGTACATGTGCTGAGGATAGCGGATACGCCGTTGCCTCTGCTGTAGTCTCGATTTACTCTGTTCGCGGAGGTTCCGATGACTCACTCACGTAGCACAATCATCTGCGCTCACCGCTATCGCCATGCACCGGCCGCGATCGAGTGGCTTTGCCGTGTTTTGGGATTTGAGCGCCACGCCGTTTATGAAGGGCCCAATAGAACGATCGGACACGCCGAGCTGACTCTTGGCGGCGGCATGATCATGCTGGGCTCGGGGAAGGATGACGAATACGGGCGCGGGTTCAAGACCCCGGCTGAGCTTGGCGGCGTGGAGACGCGCGGCGTTTACATTGTGGTACCGGATGCGGACGCAGCCTATGCACACGCGGTGGAAGCTGGAGCGCAGGTGGTGCGCCCGGTCCAGAATACGGACTACGGCAGTCGGGAGTTTACCGTGAGAGACCCCGAGGGATATTCCTGGAGCCTGGGAACGTACGATCCCTGGAAGGCCCACGAATAATTCGGTCGCGCAGCGGTTTATACGATTTCGAGATTCCAGTTTTCGAGCGCGCGCTTCAGCGTAAGCATGAACTGGCAGGCGTCTGCGCCGTCGATGAGGCGGTGGTCGAAGCCGAGAGTGAAGTGCTGCATCGAACGAATGGCAATCGTATCGTTGCCGGCGGAGTCGGTGATGACCACGGGCTCCTTGTGCAGGCCGCTGATGCAGAGAATGGCCGACTCGGGCTGGTTGATGATGGGCGTTGAAAAAATGTCGCCGAAGACGCCGGAGTTGGTGAGCGAGATGGTCGAGCCGCCGACCTCGTCTGGAGTAAGTTTTTTTGTACGCGCGCGGACGGCAAGATCGTTGATGGTGCGGCCTAAATCAACAAAGGAAAGCTGCTCCGCCTCGCGTACGACTGGAACGATGAGCCCCCAATCCAAAGCTACTGCGATGCCGAGGTTGATGTTGGCGTGGTAGTAAATGGAATTATCAACCAGCGACGCGTTCACGATGGGAAACTTCTTGAGCCCCGCAATGACTGCCGTGGCAATGAACGGCATGTAGGTTAGCTTGACCGCGTGGCGGGCTTCAAACGGATCCTTCTGCTCGGCGCGAATCTGGACGATGCGCGTCATGTCGACTTTGTAGACAGTGTGGACGTGCGGGCTGATCTGTTTACTTTCGACCATGCGCTGGGCGATGATGGCCCTCATGCGGGTGAGCGGGACTATTTCTGATGCGGGCACCTGCGGTGCGGCCATCTGCGCCTTCGGCGCACGTGAGGCTGGGGAATCGATGTAGCTGAGAATATCGTCTTTGCAGATGCGGCCGTTGGAGCCGGTTCCCGCCACCAGGGCCAGATCGATGCTGTGCTCGCGTGCGATGCGGCGGACCAAGGGCGAAGAGCGCGTGACCTCTCCAATCGCCGGAGCAGTCTGTGCGACGCTTTGCGTGGGAGCCTTCTGCTTCGGCTGCACCTGAGGCACGGCAGCCTTTAGAGAATCTGAAGCAGCCGGAGATGCAGTTGATTTTATTGCTGGCGCGGACTGGGCTGTGTCAGATGCGTTGCCGCCAATGATGGCGACTACCGTGTTGACTTCGACGGTTGCGCCCTCGGGGGTTTTGATCTCAGTGAGTATGCCGGAGATGGGCGAGGGGATCTCGGCATCCACTTTGTCTGTCGAGATTTCAAACAGGGGCTCGTCCTTTTCGACGGCATCGCCGGCTTTTTTTAGCCACTTGGTGATTGTGCCCTCAAAGATGGACTCGCCCATCTGCGGCATGACGACGTCGGTTGGCATCCCTTTCCTCTTCTGCCGCGCCGGTTGGCGAACTCGGCTCAATGTGCGCGAGCGGCGATCTTATGGGGCTTCAGCCGGATTATAAATTGCCAGCCGGTTTAAATTGTCGGCTGTGTGAGCGGGCTGATCGCGGCCACGCTTTCCATCTGTCGGATGGGCTGATTGAGTACTCTGCCAAACTGCTGCGCTGCTTTGTACGCGATGGCTTCGAGGCTGGGCAGCGACTCAGGGTTTGCAACTTCTTTGTCGAGGCTGGTGACGGGGCGGTCGGTGATGCCGCAGGGATTAATGAGCGCGAAGTCGGCGAGGTTGGCGGTGACGTTGAATGCGAAGCCGTGGGAAACTACGCCGCGCGAGACATGGATGCCAATGGCGCCGATCTTCCGCTCTCGTTGCGGCGGGTCGCTTGCTTTGCTGGGACGGCACTCATCCAAAGGAAAGCCCCACCGCAGGTGGCACCAGACGCCGGTCAGGCCGGGGATGCGAATGGCCGAGACACCGAACTCGGCGCAGAGGCCGATGAGAGCCTCTTCCATCTGGCGGACAAAGTCCACCGGCCCCATGCGCGCGCCGCTGGGATTGCGCAGACTCCGGAGGTCGAAGATGGGATAGCCGATGAGCTGGCCGGGGCCATGATAGGTCACATCGCCGCCTCGGTTGATCTGATGCAGCGTGACCCCGCGCTGAGCCAGCAGCTCGTCGGAAGCCAGCACATTTGCCCGGTTGGCGTTGCGGCCGAGGGTGAGCACGGGCGGGTGCTCGAGCAGCAGAAGCGTGTTGGCGATTCTGTCCTGCTGGCGCAGGGCAACGAGCTCGGCTTGCAGGCGCAGAGCTTCGTCGTAGTCCACGCGGCCGAGATAAAGAAAATCGATATGGCTGGAATCGCTCACGGGGGCTCATCTCATTTTACTGATCTCTGTGCTCATGAGCCCCGTGAGAGTGCCATTGCGCGGAGCTTACTCTGCCAGGCGCGCGGCAAAGAGAAGATGAAACACCTTCCAGTGCTCCCAGACGACCAGAGCCCAAAGCAGGGTGGCAAACGCGCCCAGGCCAATGCCACTCGGATTCATCAACAGGTGAAAGGTAAGGATGTTGAACAGCACAGGCCCCAGCAGCGTAAGCCCCAGGCCGACGTAGCGGTTGGCCAGCAGCAGAATGCCGGAGACGACCATGACCGCGCCCACTACGTAGAAGTAGTTCGCGGCAAACAGCGCGCCCATAAACTGCCCGGCGAGTCCGGTAGGCATGGTCATGGGGATGAAGTGGAAGAACATGTTGGCGCCAAACACCAGGAACATGAGGCCCAGCAGCAGCCGTGCAATGAGGGTAACAATCTTCATCTTCTTTGTCCTTTGCTTAAAGTTGATTTGAGAAAGTGCAGACCCATCTGCCAACCTGCACCTTCACGATGGAGTTCGAATACTACTCGTGGAAGAGATGCAAATCCAACCGTGGTGGATTCAAATAAAGATAAGGCTCAGCCCTGGCCTTGGGGAACAAAAAAGATGCAGCCCAACCGGTTTGGCGTTAGCATGAGAGAGTGTCGGGAGGCAGTTGTGGCTACTCAGATTTCGCGTGTGGGCAACTCGGTCACGGTTGAGATTCCGGAAGAGTTACTCCGCAAGGCAAGGTTGTCTGTCGGCGATCCAGTAGAGTGGACGCTGACTGGGAGCGGCAATCTGGCGCTGCATGCGCCGGGCAATGCTGGTGCGCCCGAAGTTGAAGAGGGCTACGAGGAGTGGGTGCTTGCCGAAATTGAGGCTGGTATCGCCGCATGTCAAGAGGGCAGAACTGTTTCAGAGGAAAAGGCCGTTGAATGGCTCCGCAGTTGGGGCACGGAGAAGGAATTGCCCGCGCCGCAGAGAAATTAAGAACGAGGAAGCGAAATGAAGCCGTCCGAGGTATTGCCACAGCATCGGGAAACGATTCGCCACCTTGTGATTGAAGCTGGAATGGCAAATCCGCGCGTCTTTGGCTCGGTCCTGCATGGTGATGATCAGGAAAACAGCGACCTGGACATCCTTGTCGATCCCGCGCCCAGCGCCAGCTTGCTCGCTATGGAAATACTCCAGTCCCACCTGGCTTCGGTAACCGGAGTCAAGATCGACCTGCGCACACCCGAGGAGATCCACCCTAAGTTCCGTGATAAGGTGCTCGCCGAAGCCACATCGCTATGAGCAGATGGCCCTCCGTCGTTAGCCATCACCGGGAGTAGTGCCCTGAATGTCACTAGTCACGAACAGGCCCTCTGTAATCTTTGATACGAGCGCCGTCAATGCCATTTACGACGACCGTTGCCGCGACAAGCGGATGGACCAACTGTTGAATATTTATTCTCCGCTCCTTACGTTCACTGTCTTGGACGAGGTATTCGCCACGTCGAACACAGAGAAAAATCGACTGCTCGACTATAGGAGAAAGCAGCTTTTTGAAACCACTCTGAGAATGCAACAAGCAGGCGATTGCCTTTTGCCGTTCCACTATCTCCTCATCAATCACGTAAAAGCTTTCGTGAGCCAAGAGGCGTACGATTGGACTTTCGTGAATTGCAACGGGGACAAGTTGAGAGAGGCGATTATCGAGGAGCGGCATGGCCTCACAGATCAGCTCTTACACGAACAGCGGAAGCAACATCTTGAACTGGAAAAGGAATATAAACAAAAATTCAAGGATATTCGAGAGCGGGTTAAGGACGATGAACGTTGGAAAGGCTGCTTTCAATCGCTTGAGGATTTCATAGACTTTGCGTTCGGTGAAGACGGACCATATTGGCGAGAGGCGGTTGCTCACATGAAGAAAGCGCTCCGCATTTCGGCGGAGGAGGAGCAGGAAAGAGAACCACACGACGCTAGGATCGTCCGGGATTTGAAGGATGCCGAGAACAAGCTCGTGATCTCCGATGCCAAACGCTTCGCAAAGATCTCACCACCCTTCATGGCACATATGTACGGGATCGCTTGCACTGCATATGCTCGGGTACACAATTCATTGCTCAATTCGAAGGAAAGAGATCGCTGTGCCGGACGAGTGGATACATTTACTGCGTTGTATCTACATATTGTCGCCATTTTGTAACAAATGATTCTGGACAGTTCGATTGCCTTCAGAAGGTCGCATCTATGCTTGGCGGTAATACGAGCGTCTTCATGTATGAAGACTTTTGGAAATCGCTCCCGTAACGCGGATATCCCGAATTCGCGGTAAACTAAAGACTGGCAGGAGGACCGGGCGGTCGCTGCCGGGGGAACGCGCAAGCGGAATCTTCCGGGGGAGGAAAGTCCGAACTCCGCAGGGCAGTGTGCCGGATAACGTCCGGGATGTTCGCTTGAAGGCGGGCAGACGGCCAGTGCCACAGAAAAGATACCGCCGGAGTTGCAGCAAGCCTTAGGGCAAGCCGCAACAAAGGATCGGCCTGAAGGGCGCAAGCCTGGACGGCAAGTCCTCCGGTAAGGGTGAAATGGTGCGGTAAGAGCGCACCGCTCGTCTCGTAAGAGCCGGGGCAGGGTAAACCCCACACGGAGCAAGACCAAATAGGGAGGGATGCAGGAGCCAAGAGCCAGGCTCTTGCAGCGCGTCTGCCCGACGCGCCCAGGCGGCTTGAGCCATTGCCGAAACCTCCGGGTAGGTCGCTGATGAGTGTCCGCGGTGACGCGGCGCCTAGAGGAATGACCGCACAAGGGTCCGCAAGGGCTCTGGACAGAATTCGGCTTACAGGTTCTTCTGCCGAATCACATGACAGCCCCAAAGGAAAAGCTCCTTTGGGGCTGACCATTTTGCGGGCCGCAATTCCGCCGGCTCGGCTAACATCGAATACATGCTACGAGTGAAGCGGTTGGAAGAGGGCGCGCGCGTGCCGGTGGTGGCTCATGCGGGCGAGGACCTGGGCTATGACGTTTTTGCGCTTGAGGGCGTAGTTCTCGATCCGCGAAGCACCGTGCGGGTTCGCACCGGAATTGCTATCGAGGCGCGCGACCCGAAGACCGGCGCGGCGCTCGGACTGTTGCTACGCGACCGCTCGTCGATGGCGGCGCGGGGAATTGCGACGACGGGCGGCGTGATCGATGCGGGATATCGCGGCGAGATTCTGGTGTTGATGACGAATCTTGGACCGGAGACGCAGGAGATACAGGCGGGAGAAAAAATTGCGCAGATGATTCCGGTTCCGGTGCTGACGGGCACGGTGGAAGAGGTTGAGTCGCTGGAGGATTCGGCGCGTGCTGAGAAGGGATTCGGCAGCTCGGGGCGATGAGCATTGAAAATGGCTCGGCTGATACGGTCTACTCTTCACGCCTGACACCTTTCTACTGTCCGCGGTCCACTGTAAACTGCACTTGGGATGCCGCACGCATTGGCTCAGGCCGTGGAGATGGCAACTACGGCGTTGACCGTGGTTTCGATGGGCTTTTTTCTGGCGGCGATTGTTGCGGCGCGAGTGTATCTGTTTGGCCGACGGCGATTTCTGCGCGATATAGATCGACTAACAGCAGCAAGCGAGTTTGCGCCGGGCGTCAGCATTCTGAAATCTCTCAAGGGTCTCGACCCGAGCATGATGGATGCCTTCCGCAGCCACTGCGTGCAAAGTTATGCCGGTGAATATGAGCTGTTGTTCGGCGTTTCGAGTTTGGATGACCCGGCTGTCGCGGCCGTGGAGCAGCTTCGCCAGGAGTTTCCCGAGCGCAGCATTCAAATTGTGAAATGCCCGGAGCGTTTGGGGACCAACGGCAAGGTCAGCACGCTGGTGCAGCTGGCGCCTCATGCGCGATTCAATTTTCTGCTCATCAATGACTCGGACATTACCGTTTCGCCGCGCTATCTTGAGCGCGTGATGGCGTGCTTTGCCCCGGAGCAAATGGGCAAAGCGCAGGTGGGGCTGGTGACGGCGCTATTTCGCGGGCGCGCGCATGGCACGCTGTTTTCGCGCATGGAGGCGCTGGGCATTGCCACGGATTTTATGGCCGGCGTGCTGGTATCGAAGATGATTGAACGCGGACTGCATTACGGAATGGGGTCCACGCTTGCGTTGCGGAGAGAGGCGCTTGAAAAGATCGGCGGGCTGACTCCGCTGCTCGATCACCTGGCAGACGATTTTGAGCTTGGTGCGCGGGTGTCGCAGGCCGGCTACTCCGTGGCTCTGTGCCCGGAAGTTGTCGAGACTGGGATTCCTGCATACGACTGGCGCGGGTTTGTGGAGCACCAGTTACGCTGGGCGCGGACGGTGCGCGATGCGCGGCCTGCGGGCTACGCGGGGCTGCTTTTTACGCATGGGCTGACGTTGGCGCTTGTGAACATGGTGGCCAGCGGATTAAGCCCGCTGAGCCTGTGGCTGTTGGCGATGAGTTATTTTCTGCGCGTGAGCGTAGCGATGACCGTTGGCGCAGAGGTTCTCGGCGACCACCAGGTGCTGGGCAGCTTGTGGATGCTGCCGGTGCGGGATGTGATTGCGATGGGTTTGTGGGTTGCGGGGTTTGCAGGGAACACGATTGTGTGGCGCGGGGATCGGTTCGTGCTGAAGCGCGGCAGGTTGGAGCGGGTTGCGGAATAGTACGGCGTGGAGCAAATGGCTACATGGCCGTTCCGGTCGCCGCGTAATTCTCGTTTGTCATTGCGCGGCGGTTCTTTCCATCATCGCGGCTTGAAGGTTTTTAATTACAGACTGCTGTTTAACGAGGTGGGAGGATGACTTTCGCCATACCGGGATACTGGGATACAGAATCGGCGTTTTTGCGGACTGTATGACTGTATTTTTATAAGTTATTTAGAATCAATTCAAAAATGCGGTTTTACTGGGATACTGAGATAAATTCGCGTTTTCAAAAAGCCTGTTTTTCGCACTAATTGTCGATTTTCGGACTGACGAAGCCTGAGGTTTTGGGTGCGGGGACGGGCTGGAGGGGTGGGGGCCAGGGTTCTCCATTCTCTGCGGCGAGGGCTGCGGCGCGGCCAAGATCGGGCGGGGGAGCAATATTCGAGTCGGCGGGCATCGGCGCGGCTTGCAATGCCTTGGGCAGGCAGTAGAGCAGATAACGAACCAGGGTTGTGACAGTGTCGTTGTGCTCGGCGGCAATACGGCGCGTCTGGCGGTAGAGTTCTTCAGGGACGGCTACAGTGATGTTGCGGATTCTTGGCATGGTCTGGTCTCGCTTTCGGTGGGTGGAGTTGGGCCTATATAGAGTTTGCGGGACTTGAGGGAAATAATCTGCAGAGACAGGGGTCAGTGAACAGTGGTCAGTTTTGTAGATAAAGGACTATAAAGAGCAAGGGCAAAGGCTTATAGATATCCCACCTTAGGCGCGGTAGAACTGCGCCATCCTTGGCTTTTTTTCCAGGCAGGGGTGGGAGGCTGCGAATCGATTTTGGAATCCTCCTGCACCCATAGTTCAGAGCCCTAAGCTGTGCCGCAAGGCAGCGTAGTTCAGAGGTGGAACTTTCTTAGCGCCTCCACAAACCCATACGTTAATTTCGGTTCCGCCCGCAGGCATCATTGCTATCGCGTAGAAATCTCCAGCCGTGGTTACCAAGGCGATGAACTGTATTGCCTTACCATGCCTCTGCGACATTGCGACCATATCGTTCTGCCAGGCATGAAATGGATTGAATCCGGTTGCCGTCGGCGGCATCACCGCGCCGAATTTCCTTTTGACTTGCGCGTCGATATTGGGGACTCCGACCGTACCCACATGTCCAACGTAATTTCTACCACCTGACATATAGCGGGTGATGTAACAACCGCTCATGGGCCCGGTCAGAATGTCGTTGCCGGCAATTGGCTTTCGAGCTGTCCGTCCTGTTGCAAAATCGCACCAATCGTAGTTGATCGCCATGCGCATCTGCAGGCCAAAGGAACTAACGGGTGTCATCATCAGCAACGGTGCGACTTTGTCGCTCAGCCCGACGTAGGTCATCGGATTTGCTGCCCGGATGCTGTCCACGATATTTCCGTCCCTGTTTGCACCCGACTCGACCGCACTTGGCATGATCCAGGAAAAACGCACACCTTCCATGAAATATCTTTCGATCACGAGACAGCACCCCCATCTTGAAATCAGATTCGGTGGCTAGTATATCGCGCCCGCCGCGGGGAATTGATTTCATTCTTGGCGGGTGGGGGAATGTACGGGCTGAGGCCTGTTGGCTTCCGTTGATTGACTTTGCTCTTGAAATCGGCCTACTCTTTGACCATGAGCATCGACCTCAGTCCGGAGCTTGCCGCGCAAGTTCATGCGATTGCTGAAAAGAGCGGCCGTACGCCGGAAGAGCTGGTGGAGGAGTCACTCTCGGGTTATTTCGCGGAGTTGGAAGAGGCGCGGAGATTGCTTGACCGCCGATACGAGGAACGGGCCAGCGGCAGAGTCAAGCCGATACCGGGCGAGGAAGCAATCAAGTGGCTTGAAGAGCGTGCAGCCGCGCGACGCAAAGCGATTGCATGAGCGGGTATGCAATCCATCCTGAGGCGCTGCTTGAACTGGAAGAAATCTCAAAGTATTACGAGCAGTTCAGCGAGAGCTTTGCGGCAAAGCTCGGGAGCGAGCTATACGCGGCCTTCGAACTGTTGGCATTCTTAGAAACTGTTTCATAACCGTTTGGGATTGCCCCGGAACCTTCCCTCAGGGGCTAAAGCCCGCGATTTTATTGACCCGTAGCGGCACGGCTGAAGCCGTGCCCTGACACAGTGCCTGTGGATTTGGGAGTTGTGCTCTCCCGCCCATGAATCAAAGAGCGATTCATGGATGGGGCACACATATTTTTTTGGGGGTACGGGCTGAAACCCGGAACCTTCAACTGAAACCCGTGACCTTGAGCTGAAGCCTTTGCTCTTCCTGAAACGCTCGAACGGGTTCTCAGATGCGCATCGGCATCAGCACGTAGCGGTACTTGTACTCGGCGTCGGGGTCTTCGGGGCGCATCTGGCCGGCGGATTGGGAGTCTTTGAACTCTAACCGCACTTCGCCTTCGTTGCTCATGGCTTTCAAGAAATCGAGGATGTAGACGGAGTTGAAGCCTACGGTGATTGGGTCGCTGGAGTAGGGGGTGTCGATGGTGTCTTCGCTCTCGCCGGCTTCGGTGGAGTTGGCGCTGATCTTTAGCTCGTTGCTTTCGAGACGCATCCTGATTGCTCCGGAGCGTTCATCGGCGAACTGGGCTACGCGCTGGATGGCGGCGGAGAGTTCGCTGCACTTGACGACTACAAATTTTGTGTTGTCGCGGGGGAGGACGGCTTCGAAGTTTGGAAATTGGCCGGTGAGTTTGCGCGTGCTGAGCGTGCGATGGCCGACGCGGAAGAAGAGCGTGTGCTCGTCGTCCGCGAATTCTACGTTGTCTTCGTCGCCGGCGGAGGAGAGAAGCTGTTGCAGCTCCTGGAGTGCCTTGCGGGGAATGAGGACGCGCTTTTCTCCGCTGATGCCTTCTAGTGTCTCGTTGGGTTTTTCGACGTAGGCGAGGCGGTGGCCGTCGGTGGCGACCATGGCGAGCGATTCGGCTTTGATGACCAGCAGCGCGCCGTTCAACGTGTAGCGCGATTCTTCGTTGGAGATGGAAAAGATGGTGCGGGCGATGAGAGTCTTGAGCGCTGCGTGGGAGATGGTGGTGGCGGCGATGGTTGGGAACTCGGGAACCTGGGGATAGTTGGCGCGTGCCATGCCGACCATCTTCGTGTTTGACCGGCCGCTGCGGATTTGCACCCAGTGGTTGTCAAGCAGCTTGATGGAGATGTCGCCGTCGGGCAGGAGCTTGATGTAGTCGTAGAGCTTGCGCGCGGGAATGGTGCAGGAGCCGGGCTTTTTTACTTTCACGGGAGCGCTGGTGCGAATGGCCTGGTCGAGATCGGTGGCGGTGATGTTGAGGCGGTCGCCGTCGGCCTCGATGAGAAAGTTGGACAGAATCGGAATAGTGGTTTTGCGCTCGACCACGCTCTGCGTGGCTGTGAGTTCCTTCAACAGATCCCGACGGCTTACGGTAATCTCCATCGCTGCCCCCTGCACGGCCGGCTTCTCGGTTTCGGTTTCGATCGTCGGCATGCTTCGTCCTCAGCTCTCAGC
>Ga0182012_10005492_pt1 | contig 13122 bp, 14 predicted proteins | sample 612S2SmetaG_FD_120486 | JGI IMG/M metagenome (GOLD analysis project Ga0182012, IMG submission 120486) | Permafrost microbial communities from Stordalen Mire, Sweden - 612S2S metaG | ecosystem: Environmental > Terrestrial > Soil > Wetlands > Permafrost | place: Sweden: Stordalen | collected...
AACTCTGGCTACCTAGCACCAGTGGCGTTCCGTTGCCGGTGGTGATGTTATCTCCGCCGCTACCCTGGGTCACCGCAATGCCTGTCAGTCCGGCCAACTGTTGCACTGACGCATTTAGCTGATCTTCGACCGAACTATTTTTTTGCTCCGCAGGCGTTAGCTGTTCCAGTTGGCCGTTCAGCTGGCCGATTTGCTGGGTGAGCGTATTAATCTGCGCTACTGACGTGGTCACCAACCCATCCGAAGACGATTGTGCGCTCTTCAGGCCGCTGGCCGTGGTGTTGAACGCCTGGGCAAGATTTTGTCCCGTAGAGAGAACGCTCTGCTGCGTGGCTGAGTTGGTCGGAGACGCCGAGAGAGCGGTAAGACTAGTGGAGAATGCAGTCAGCGCGCTCGCAACGTCGGTGCCTGTGGCCGTGAAATATGTCTGTATCTGCTGCAGACTTGAGGACTGCGTGTTGGCGCTGCTTTGGAGGGAGGTCTGCTGTTGAATCTGCAAGTTCAGAAGTTCATCCTGGACGCTCTGGATCCCGTCCAACGTAACGCCTCCACCGGTTACGTTCCCGCTTGACACATTAAGCGGATCTTCGTTGAGTTGCGCCACCTCCTCGGTATATCCGGGCGTGTTCACATTGGCAATATTGTTGCTGGTAGCTGCAATCGCTCCTTGAACCGCGTCGAGTGCCTGCACTCCTATATTCAGCGTTGTATTCAATCCGCCCATGACGTTACATCCGGCAGGACCAGGTTTGATGTTTCAACCTGGGGCCAGAAGCCTCCTGAAAAATTCCGTTGCATGAGCTTAAGAGTGACGCCATCAGGGATGCCGAGTGGCTGGACCGCCGGAGCACGGCATCGTAGACACGGTTGATCCCCAAAAGTTCTGCTTGAGCATCGGCAATATCTTTTGCCAATGGGTGATTGGCTGATAGTTTAATAGAATCATCACCGGAACGGTCCCGCCCCTGGCTTCGTGCATCTCTCAGCCGGGACGCTAAGACATTCTGCGCTTCAAGGCTCTCCTCGAGATCAGAGATAGCGTTACACGTGATGGCCAGCATAGCTCTCTCAAGCTCTTCGCCGAGCGCGCGAACAATCTCGAGCTGTTCCACAGCTTGCTGGTCTCGACCTGTAGCGGATGAATTTGACATGCTTCGCCTCCTTTCTCTGCGTTACCCTGAAGCTATGTCCGCTGCCTGGGTTAGGAAGATTCCCCAACCATAGCCGCGGCAATGCTCGCGGGATCAACCTGGTATTCGCCATTACTGATTGCCTGGCGAAGGTTATCTACTTTCCCTTGGCGAATTTCTGGTGAACCGAGCGCCGAGCTGACCAGCGACACAGTGGAACTCGTATCGGACGTCAGCGTTGTCGTGTCGTCCTGCGAGATCTTTTGAGAGCTCGCCGACGATTGTGTACCGTTTTGCGCACCTATCTGCTGGGAGCTCAACTCGCTCGAGAGTTGGCTGGCTGCCGAGCTAAATGGATCAATCCTCATAAAACCTCCTACGCCGCTCGCTGTTAGTATCGGCAGGTTCTTCGTTTAAGTTTAGCCGCGGTCTATTTTTTCCCGAAAACGGCCACTGTCGCCAGAGTATCTGTAGCCGTTCCGGATGCGGATATAGCCGTTTTCCCGCGGTCCGCTGCCGCGTGCATCGCCTTGGCGACCATCTTCCCGATCCCCAGACCGCCCGATGCCGCCAGCGAAGTCGAAAGAGATTGAACCCCCAGGCTCATCATCTGCTCTCCTCCGGAGTCCCGGTCGGTATCACCCCCTGGCACGGTGGCAAACGACTGCTGAGCCTCGTTTAGCCAGGTGCCTACAAGAATAGCCTCGAACTGCTGGGAACTCTTATCGATCTTGGCGTCATCCGTCGGCTTTTTGAGGGATGTGCTCTTTTGGATAGCGGGTGTCTCGTGCCGTTGCACGAGGTCCGCACTTGATGCCACCGCGCCTATTCCTGAACTCGTTCCCATCTATTGAACCTCCAATTCGGCTTGCATTCCGCCCTCGGCCTTGATGGACTGAAGAATGGAAACCACATCGTGGGCCGAGGTTCCAATGGAATGAAGCCCGTTGACTAACTCGTCGACGTTAGCGCCCTCATCCAGCCTTATCGACTGCGCCGGACCGTCGCTTACATTGACCGTCGTCTGGGGAACCAGGACAGGCGGGGCAAGAGAACCGGGAAATCCAGCTCCAATGGCCTGTACTGGCGTGTACGACGTGACCACCTGGATCGAAAGGTTGCCATGAATGACTGACACTGGAGACAATTTGACATCTCCGCCCATAACGATCGTGCCCGTCCGTTCGTTGATGATGATCCTGGCGGGTGTGCGGGCACTGACCATGAGATCTTGTATCCGCGCGATCAGCAGGGGCACTGACAGCTCAGAAGCGTCCGCAACACTGACATCAACTCGACTGCTGTCGAGTGCAACCGCGACCGCTTTATGGAACGAAACATTCACGGCACGCGCAATCTCCGTGGCAGTGTCGAAATCAGGGTTACGCAGCAGCAGCGACACAACTTTGAAACCACTGATATCGACTGCCGTATCCCGTTCGACGATGCCGCCGCCAGGTATTGAGCCAACGTTGGTCGGATTGACCTGCTTGCCGTTCGATCCAGTGCCTGCAAAATAACCACCCAAAATCAGCGATCCCTGAGCCTCTGCATACACCTTTCCATCGGGACCGTGTAGAGCGCTCATGAGCAGAACGCCTCCCTCGAGACTATGCGCGTCCCCGACCGAACCCACCGTGATGTCAAGTCTCTCGCCGGGACGTGCAAACGGCGGCAGCGTCGCCGTGATGAACACAGCCGCGACATTCTTCACAACAGATGTGCTTGGAGGAATAAGCACCCCCATCTTTTGCATGGCGTTGGCCAATGTCTGCACCGTGAAGATAGTCTGTTGCGAATCTCCCGTGCCGCGCAAGCCGACCACGAGGCCGTAACCCACCAGTGGATTGTCCCGGACACCGGCAATCGTAGTAATGTCTCGCACCATCACCTGTCGATTGGAAGTTACAGCCCCTGCCCACGATGGGCAAAACCATACGATCACCAGGCAGATCAGTGCGAAACGCATTCCCGATATTGGCTTCTCACACGTAGACATAATGGATCTCAAAACCCAACCAGCCAAAGGATCGCTCTCGTAATAGGATTGAGCGGGCGGGTACTGTCCGCGATGATTCCCTTCCCTTTCATCTCAATCTCGAGATTGCTCAGCTGTGTCGAAGAGACGATGTTGCTGGGCCCGATATCTCCGGGGCGAACCACACCGCGAACTGTAACGTCTTCATGCTGGTTGTTCATGAAAATCCTGCGCTGAGCTTCCACCACCAGGTTGCCGCTGGGCAGCACCTCGATTACCTGCCCCGTCAAAGTTGTCTGAAAGGTTGTCTTCGAGTCAGTGGCCCCTGCACCCTTTAGGGCCGTAGATGAGTTTGCCGCGAATAGAGGATTGAGTGCATTGGTATTAACGCCTCCCGCCAATCCTGTAATACCTGAAGTTGTTGTAAACGTTCGCTGATAACTTGAATTTCCACTTTGCGCTGCTGTCGTTTGAACCGCAACTAGAATGACGATCGTGTCGTTCACCTTGTGCGCCTTGTAATCGGTCGAGAGGTCGCCCAGTGTGTTGCCTTGCGACCAGAGGCTCCCGACCGTTGTTTCCGTTATGACGTGAGCGTCCAACTGTTGAAGTCGAGCGATGTAGTCTGTCCTGAGCTGCTGCGAGTTACTCTTCGGATGTTTTACCTTCTCCGATTTCGCAACCGGCATCAGCGCTACAACCAACAGGATTCCGATTAGGAAGTTGTGCCAGCATCGCATCTGGGTACGGATCTTCTTCATAGTTTGCCCCTCAACAATCCGTCACTGCACACTTCGGCCAAATAAGTCTGTTGGTGAGCCTTACCTGCAACTCGAATGGTCTGTCCTACGATCCCATTCTCAAGACAAATCACAGCGAGCTGAATATGCATATGGCCGCCATCGAGCAGCAGCACAGCGGGCGATCCGATGTGTGCGACAACCCCGCTACTGTGAGCATCGATAGGAGGTCGTCGCGAGGCTTTCATATTGCCAGCAACGAACACGCCTTCTACAACACTTTTCTGGTCCGTGTGCACTGTTACAACAAAGGGTAGACATTCGTCGCTAACGACACACTGCAGGCGCACAGATGCAATATTTCCCCGCCAGGGTCCTACAGATTCAACCCGTAGAGCAGGCGCACCGGTCTTCGCCACGACGTAAGTGGGTAACGCTACCTGTCCGGCAGAGACGTCCACGCCCGCATTGCGGATAGCAGCCGCAACCTGCGCAGCCGTGATGATCTCGCGAGAGGTTGCCGCTTCCACTGGCAAGTTCAACGCTGCAAATAATAACAGGCTTCCTAGGATCTTTTCGTGCTTCATCTCGTCCTCGTCTTACTGTGCCAACTGGTTCAGCTGCTGAAGCATCTCATCCGCGGCTTTGACGACCCGGGAGTTAGCTTCGTAAGAGCGTTGCGCGAGAATCATATTCACAAACTCGTCGACGCTGCTGACATTGGACTGTTCAAGCATTCCCTGCTGGATGGCGCCCAGACCCGACGAGCCGCCAGGCGTTCCGACCACGGCTTCCCCTGATGCTGTGGTCGCCAAATAGATATTGTTCCCAACACTGTTCAGACCGCCGGGATTGGAGAAACTTGCCAATTGAATTACACCCACCTGCGCCGCCTGGGTCTGGCCGGGCAGAGTGACGCTGACGGTGCCGTCGCTGCCGATTGTGATGTTGGTAGCGTTGGGTGGAATCGCAATCGCCGGCTGCAATGCATTGCCATTCGCCGTGACAAGATTACCTTGCGAATCTGTCTGAAAGGAACCGGCGCGTGTGTAACCAATTTGGTTGCTAGGCAAGAGAACCTGGAAGAATCCTGCGCCCTGGATCGCGAGGTCGAGCGGATTACCCGTACTGCTCAGATCACCCTGGGTCTGGGTGATCTCGGTGTTGCCCGGAATCGTACCCAGGCCAATCTGCAGCCCCGACGCTACGCTCGTCTGCTGGGTTGCAGCCGCACCCGGCATCACCTCCGTCTGATACAGAAGATCCGAAAACTGTACCCGGCGCGCTTGAAATCCTGACGTGCTGGAGTTCGCCAAATTGTTAGCGATGTTATCCAGGTTGATCTCCTGGGCTGTCATTCCGGTAGCCGCTGTATAGAGTGCATGAAACATGAAAGCTCCTTTAACCTACTTTGGGAAGGTCCTGGGTTGCGGTTTTATCGATCTCTGAATTGAACATCGAGAGTGCGTGTTGCATCATCTCGTTCGATCTCTGCGCGGAGATGAGTTCCACCATGCCCGAGACAGGATTTACATTTGAGCTCTCGAGCGCACCCTGCTGCACGGTGGCGTCTGTCGTAGTCACAACGGTATTCGCGGGGGGCGTGTAATTTGTTCCGCCCGCGCTATTGAGGGCCGTGCCGGCAGGAAAATCCGCAAGCTTCAGCTTCCCCGTCACGGCACCATTCGAGGAGATGGTTCCGTCTGAGCTGATCGAAACGGGCCCGGGCAGGATGCTAATCGGCCCCTTTTCTCCGACTACAGGGTCACCCGCCGCGGTGACGAGTTGCCCTTTGCTTGAGACTTTGAAGGCTCCGTTGCGGGTATACGCCAAGCCATTCTGAGTTTGAACCGCAAAGAACCCTGGCCCCTGGAGCGCCAGATCCAGATCGTTGCCCGTCTTCTGCAAGGCACCCTGACTCCTATCCAACGTCGTTCCGCCTAACACTCCGTAGTTATTGATGGCCAAATTCAACGATGAGTTCGATGCGTTCGCGCTCGCTGTGAGAACCGAGCTGAACATGTTACGTTGTGCCAGGAAACCGGTCGTGCTGGAGTTTGCCAAGTTGTTGGCGATCGTGTCCAACGCTTGTGTGCGAGCGATCAAAGCAGTGCTCAGTGCGTAGTATCCGCTGTCCATAAGTGCCTCTTGGCATAGAACAGTGCATGAAGCGTGCCATCCCGGTAGGCAATCTTTGCCTGAACAGAGCCTGATTTTTTCAGACAATCACTGGCCCGTGAGAAACCGATTAGAATTCCCGAGAGTTGGTTGCCGTCGCTTATTGATTCAGACTTTTTCTCTCATCGAAGAATAATCAACGCGCCAGACCCGGGGCGCCCTTCGAGCGACGAATTCGGAAAGTGGTTACTCAAATTGCCCGTTGCGGTTCAGGTCGACGACCCTCGCTTGCAATACACTCTCCACCATGTTGCCTAGCAAGTCTATGAGCCGCCTGGACGAGCTCCGTCCACTTGGACCGGCTTCCGCACCGTTGAATATCACAACAATAGTCGATTACGCAGCTTGGCAACCACTTCTCTCTCGCTAGATCGAATCCTAACCACGGACTGTAAAGATCATTGTCCTTGCTCCGATTCCATCCCAGAATGTTCGGCAAGGATCCAATCGAGTGACATAACCCGACCAGGTAGGCCTCATCCGGGTCGATGGTCGCCGCCTGTTCCGCAAGATGTTTCGAGTTCCAGGCGATCTCTCTCGAGTGGTTCGATATTTCCGCAAGAGCCTTGGACCCTCGATCGCCTAAAACCAGTGGTGTTGATATTGCTTCGAGGCAGACCTCCATGCCGATAGATGCCAGACAGTCCTCCATCCGGACGGGCCGGCTTTCGGCGTCGCCGTACTCCTTTCCCACGCAATGCAGAACCCCCAACGTGGCACCCAGATCATTCAGAATTATGTGAGAGAGTGTTTTCAGATCGACGCAGTGCTCTCGCGCCTCAAGCTCCACAAATAAAAGGGTGTCCAACATCACAGGCATCCTCCGCCATTGTGGCGCGGCACAGCAGTACCCGGACTGAATACCTGGAACTGTCCTGGGATCGGTCGGGTCAGCGGTGGTACTTTTCATGATCACTGTTTTGTCCCCCCACAGTGATCGGCAACTCCGACGAAAGATTTCAGCCAGTGGCCCGAATACCTTCACCCGCTTCCAGGAAAGTGTCGCATTTCCGGGCAGCCCTACGATCCTTGCCTCGAAATATCACATCCACCGACCGATGGTTACCCAACAATCGAACCCACAAATAATTCTGGCACCGGGAAAGGCTGGCGTTCCGCGCCCTGATTTCTAGAGCAAGTCCGCCAACTATGTTTGCCATCTCTGCGGCGGTCATCGAATGCTCGAGAACCACCTCCCTGTTCTCGCGCGCGGCTTCCAGGCGCTCGATCTGATAGTGCAGTTCGGTGGGCGTGATAAAGCAGGGCTCTGTCCTGCAACCGGTCACCTGCTCGAGTGAGTGGAGAAGTGTATGTTCCACCCGATACACAAAACCTATCACCATCCGCTTCGCGCCCTCAGAATAGTGTAACGGCACTGCTGAGAACGCTCTCATGAGGGTGAGCGGAAGGTCCGCATTTGTGGACTGACTGATGCGGTCGCGCCCGAGAACCGGATATCCCCATTGAGTGGCTCTGGCTGAGGCCAGGTGCCACTCGTCTATAAGACCCATTCGAACCAGGCAATCTTCAAGCTCTTCTCCACTTCTCCGTCTCTCGATCTGCGCACCGTGAAACTGAGCATCGGTAAGATAACCCTTCGAGAGCATGACGCTGGCGGTTGTTAGCCTAGGGATATGCGGCATATTTATGTTTCGTACATCGCTTAGTGCGGAAAACCGAAGCCGTGTAACCTTCACAAAACAATCGATGCTGCAGTACCACCTTTCGCCCATCCGGATTCCGACGCGGCTCTGTGGCACGCTACGCATAAACAGCTTGTTGTGGCACTCATCAAGTCCGCACGTCCAGTGCATCTTCTTCCAGCCATGATCAAGCCGAGAAAGTACCGATTCCAGTGACAGCTTCATGTGGTCTCATCTTTCGAAAGGTTAACGAACAAAGTGCGATGCGATTGGTTCCGGGATCTCCGTAATCCTCAGTCCGTAGTTCCCGTCAACAATGACTGCCTCACCGCGAGCAATAACCTTGCCATCCAACAGCAACTCAACTGGGTCATCGACGTCGCGATCCAGTTCGATCACAGATCCACTGGCGAGGTCCAAAACGTCACGCAAAGGCAGTTGACACTGGCCAAATCGCAAGGACACATTCAGCTCAACGTCCATCACGAGTTGTAGATTGGCCGGATCGATGGATGTCTTTTTTGCCTTCGCCTGCGGCGCAGCCTCAGTTGCTGGTGACAATGACGCAGACAATGACTCGTTGACGTACAACACAACGCGCATTCGCTTCTCATCGTCGCACGAAGCCTCGAGAGGGACGGCCAGCATACCCTCCAAGCGGACGTCTTCTACGCGGTCCACCTTGAAGGTGACTTCTCCGAATTGCGGAGACAGCAAGGAGCTGAGGCGTTCCATCGCCGAGGCTATGAGCTCGGCGAGAGCGTCGGCCTGCTGATCGTCGAATGCCGCAACAGGTTGGTTGAGCAGTTGAGAGCCAAGCGTGACGACTTGTTCCCGTTCAAGTACGACATACCCTTCGCCTTGCAGGTCCCCCGCAGCCGCAAGGCGATAGCAAACTGCACTCTCGATTGGTTGCGTCGTTTCCGATTCGTCGACACGAGCGACCCGCCACGGGACTTGGAGTCGAAGTGTCAACGATTGTTCAAAAGACTGTGCGAGGGCGTCCGCAAACGTCTGCGTATCACCCTGACTTTGACGCTGAAGGTCCATGAGTTTACTCCATTCCTAAATTTGTAAGCTGCGTTCGGCGACCAACCTGAGCCGCCTTCTTCGAGCCATTTCTAACCGGAGTGGCCTCAAAGATATCGAGCCCTCCAACCGTGAGCATCCCTGGGGTTCGCACCGATGTCCGCAGCTTCAAGAGACAACCCGGTCGCAGCGCTACCAAGTCACGCACAGCGACCTTCATCCGAGGGAACCCGGCCGCCATCTGAACGTCGCAGTCGAGAACTCGCTCGCGAATACTGCGAACCGGAAAGTACCGCAGACCACCTTTGTGTTGCGGTTGCTCGAGCTTAATCTGCTTGAGCAGTGCGTTTAGAAAAGAAGTAGGAAATACTAGTTGGAACGAGCCATTTCTGCCTGCAATTTCAATTTGGAATTGCACCAGCGTTACCTTCTCGTTCGCGGGACAATATTGATGCAGCAGCGATGACTTGATGCGGTTGTTCATGACCAAGGCCATGTTTGGCATATGCCATGCAAGTTCCGCCTGCCGCGCAATCAGTGCGGTTACATCCTGCATGATCTCTTCCTCTATCTCCGATAGCTCGCGCGGTGCACTTTCAGACGTGCCGGTTCCTCCGAGCAGCACTTCGATCATGGGGAACACGAGGCCAACATCGCACTCCACGATGACCGCTCCCGGCATCGTACTGAAGGTGAACGGAATGATGTACGTCAGCGGAGCAATTGCAGCGACGTGTTCTTTGAGCGGTGACTGGTCGAGTGCCTGTAGCTTCACGTCCAGTGCGGTTCCCAGGTAGACGTCCAGCGCGCTCGCAAGTTGGCGTGCGAATGTCTCATGGATCGCGGTTAGGGAGCGCGCATTTTCATTGGATAACCTCCCTGCAGATCGAAAATTGCAGGCCAGGATCGTCCGTGCCCTGTCGGGCATCTTCTTGAGAGCGTTTTGCGATGTAGTCTTCATCAATCTGTTTCTCCTTACTAAGCGTGTTCGTTGATCGTTTCGCTCCGGGCATCCCCGACGATCGGGCGTTCCCGCAGATGTGCAAGCGAAACTTTGAGTTTCTTGATCGATGCTTGGCGGATTTGAGAGACGCGAGACAGTGCGACCCCAACAACCTCCGAAATCTCTTTCATCGTCAGCTCTTCGCGATAGTAGAGAGAGAGAATTAACTGTTCCCGTTCGCTGAGCTTTGAGATTGCCTCTGCCAGGTGTACTTTCAGTTCTCCTTGGAGACACAGATCGAACGGATCGGGCTCGTCCAGATCCGGCGCGGATTCAATCACGTCGATCACGTCTCCGCTTTCACCCGCAGCCATAGTTTGTTGTCCAACTAAGTGAAGTCCATCAATTTGCGCGATAATCTTGCGCAAATGGTCAACCTCAAGATGCATCTCGTCGGCAACCTCCGATTCCACTGGATGCCGTCCCAGTTTGCCCTCCAGTCGCGCTGTCACCTCGACCACCTCGCGCCCTCTGCGACGAATCGATCGCGAACCCCAGTCCGATTCCCGCAGGCTATCCATGATGGCGCCACGAATCCTGAACTTCGCAAAGCCGCTGAAGTTAGGGTTCTTTGTGCTGTCGTAGCTGCTGCTGGCTTCCAGCAGGCCGATAACGCCGGCATTGACTAAGTCTTCGAGCTCGATATGCTGCGGAAGCCTCTCCCGAATACGGGCGGCGATGTAATACACCTGCGAAAGCTCCTGCATCACAAGGGTATTTCGATCCTCCACATTGACTGCGCTTGTCATGTACGCTACTTCTGCTGGGACCATTTCTGCACCTGCCTGACCATATAAACGACTTATTGCCGAATTTCTTTAACGAACCGAACCCAGGGACTGCACCGGCGTCATCGGTGGAATCTCCGATGGCGAAATTACCACCACCTTTGGAATGAATGGCTCTAAGAGCCGCTTGAGATAGAAACGTCCCGGAGACGAGCAGAGAAGGACTGGTGGAGCGAGCGCCACCTGGTCTCCGAGCAAGCTGCGCAAACCGGCTGTCACCCTACTAGCTACAGAAAGCTGGATCGCTCCTCCAGCCATCAGCTGCGGCTGTTGCGATGTGGTGCGAGCGCACTCTTCCTCGATGGATCGGTCCAACGTAACTACCTTCAACTGACCCTGCTCGTCAAGCAAAGGCCTGATGAGCGCGCGTCCCAGGGAGTGCCTCGCAGCCTCCACCAGCCCGACCGGACTCTTGTTGATAGTGGCTGCCTCCACGAGCGCTTCGAGAATCGTTCCCAGGTCTCGTATCGACACCTGCTCGCGTAGCAGCTGTTGCAGTACCTTCTGAATCTCTCCAAGGCTCATCAGCTTGGGCATCAATTCTTCCACCAGCTTCGGGTGCGAATCGGCTAGGCGATCCACCAGGCGCTTGGTCTCATGTCGCGAGAGCAGGTCCTGCGCGTTTTGCTTGATGAGTTCGGAGAGATGAGCGGCAAGCACCGACGTGTGATCCACAACAGCGTATCCAGCGGCGATTGCCTGTGCCTGTAGGTCGGGCGTGATCCACTTCGCGGGCGAATCAAAGGCAGGCTCGCGGGTGTCCTGTCCAGGGACGTCCCCTGGCTTGGGATTTGAGCTCACGGCTAGCAGCCGGTCGCGACGCATCTCCCAGCGAGCGATTTCTACCCCGCGCAGGTAAATCACATACTCCTTGTCCTTGAGGGAAAGGTTGTCGGTGATATGGATCGATGGCACCAGGAATCCGAGTTGTTGAGCGAGGTTCTTGCGAAGGGATTTCACCCGCGCTAGCAGCTGCCCCCCCTGCTTGGCATCTACCAGCGGCACAAGGCCAATGCCAACTTCGAGCATCAGATCGTCCAGTTTGAGGACGGCATCCATGGGGTCGAGGACGGGAGTTCCGGCAGCTTTCGCAGCGGCCGCCTTGGAAACGGCGAGAGCTTCCGTTTCGCTGGCCGGTTTCATCTTCCACGCGCCATACATCGCGACTCCACCTAACAGCAGGAACGAGAACTTCGGCATGCCGGGGATCAGTGCCAGGCCCAGCAACACCCCACTCACAATCCATAACGGTCGTGAAGTCTTGAACATCTGCTTGCCGATATCTTCACCGAGCGACAGATCGGATCCAGCCCGCGTTACGACGATGCCACCGGCTACCGATACCAGCAGCGACGGGATGATCGATACCAGGCCGTTTCCAACGGTAAGGATGGTGTAGGTCTTAAGCGCCTGCTGGAAAGGAATGCCCAACTGGAAGACCCCGATCAGGAAGCCCGCAACGATATTGATCGCCAGAACCAGGATCGTCGCCAATGAATCTCTTTGACTGAATCGCGCGGCGCCATCCATCGATCCGCAGAACTCCGCCTCGCGTGCGACCTGCTCCCGACGCGTCCGAGCCTGGTCTGCAGTGATAAGACCGGTGTTGAGGTCCGAGTCGATCGCCATCTGCTTACCCGGCATCGCATCGAGCGTAAAGCGCGCCGTCACCTCGGCTGTGCGAACAGCACCGTGGCTGACCACCAGGTACTGAATCGCAATCAGAGCAAGGAAGATGACGAACCCGACAATGTAGTTGCCGCCCACCACGAACTGCCCGAACGCTTCAATCACCTGCCCGGCAGCGCTTGAACCCTCATTGCCGTGCAGCAGAATTCGCCGTGTGGCCGCAAGATCGAGCGATAGTCTCATCAACGTCAGTAGCAGAATGAGACTTGGGAAGACCGAGAACTGCACTGGCTTCAGTATCTGGATCGCGGTCAGCAGCACCAGCACTGAGACCATGATGCTGAAGGTCAGCAACAGGTCGAGAATGAAGCTCGGCAGCGGCACCAGCATCACAAACACCAGTGCGACGGCTCCAGTCGGAATGAACCACTCCGACGATCCGCGCAACTTCTGCAATAGCCCTGTCTTCTTATTCATTGCGTTTTCCCTCTTCCGAATTCTTTGCTGCGGCTCTTCGTTGTGCGTCACGGCGTCTCACTTCTTCCTGCGCCTTGTAGACAAGGACGAGAATCTCCGCCACTGCGTGATAGAGATCGGAGGGGATCGCATCTCCCACCTCTACGCCCTTGTATAGCGCCTGCGCGAGTGGCCTGTTTTCCATCACCGGTATCCCTCGATCGTGTGCGATCTCCCTGATCTTTAACGCCAGCAAATCGAGTCCCTTGGCGACTACCAGCGGCGCAGCCATGTTCAACTCATACCGCAGAGCGACTGCATAGTGGGTCGGGTTGGTGATCACCACTGTTGCCGTCTCCGCTGCCTTGATCATTTGTTTGCGCCTCATTTGGCGCTGCAGCTTGCGGATCCTGGCCTTGTTCGCAGGATTACCCTCGGAGTTTTTCATCTCCTCGCGTATCTCCTGCTTGCTCATCTTCATATCGCCTTCGCTCTTCCGCCAGAGAAGCAGATAATCGACAGCCGCCCAGACCAGAAGCACGAGCCCT
>Ga0182012_10005496_pt1 | contig 13119 bp, 9 predicted proteins | sample 612S2SmetaG_FD_120486 | JGI IMG/M metagenome (GOLD analysis project Ga0182012, IMG submission 120486) | Permafrost microbial communities from Stordalen Mire, Sweden - 612S2S metaG | ecosystem: Environmental > Terrestrial > Soil > Wetlands > Permafrost | place: Sweden: Stordalen | collected...
AAAAGCTTCATACAGACGGTAGGTCCGCAGCGCATATTCAGCCATCCGCAGCGGCAACTTCATATCGTTAGCACTTTGCAATTCCAGACCCACCAAATGCTGGCGTTTTTCCAGCGCAACACCCAATAGATCGACACGGGTTTGCTGCACTTCTGGAAATTCAACGTTCAGCCAGCGCTCAATGCGGGTTCCAGTAATCTGTTCGAAAATCGTGTTCTGCGGATTCTGTAGCAAGGATTTCAGAACGGTGTCGTACTCGTGCATCCGGACTTTACGGCTTGCCTAATTCACCAGAACCGGCGTAGCGGTCGGTACTCGGGCGTTTCCGGTTTTCATCACGCGCAGAGCTTGTTCCAGTCCTTCGATAAAGAAATACTCGCCCCACATCACGGACTCATCGACACCGAGTCCCTTGTGCAGATGGTAGACGCCGCCCTTTAAGATGCCGCCCCATTTAGGATCAGCGCTCGCCAGATACTTCGTGCAAAGAGTGCGCAGAATGTGGATAGCAGTCGACCAGTAGAAGTGCCCTTTCATGGGGTCGCCGCTGTGCCGGCACAGGCGGAACAAACCGGCGGCAGCTATCGCCGCAGCAGATGAATCAACGACTCCGCGATTTTCCGCAGGAGCATTGTAGTCCCAAGGCGGAACGCCATCCGCGGGTGTGTGGGTGATGTAGTAATCAGCGCAGGCCTCGGCGGTTTGCAGAAAACGTGGGTCGCGGCTGTATTCATAAGACACCGTGAAGCCATAAAGGGACCACGCCAAGCCGCGCGACCAGCACGAATCGCCCCGAAAACCCTGCTGTGTTGATTGGCGAAGAAATTCGCCGGTTTCTTGATCGAAAATTCCTTCGTGGGCGGTAGAACCATCGCCGCGCACTAAACAACGTCGCGTCGTTATGCAATGCCGAACAGCGATATCCCGCAAGCGTTTGTCGTTGGTTTCTCGAGCGGCATAAAAAATGATCCCGACATTCATCATGATGTCGATGAAGATGGAATCCTCTGCTACAAACGAGCGCAAATATTGGCCCGCTTCATTGAAACGTTGTGCCAGGGTGCGGCCTGCCTGAATCACAACATCACGAATCGCTATTTCGCGTGTGAATTGATACCAGCGGTAATAGGTGGAAAAGAAAATGAAACCCAGATCGTGCACTTCGCGGTCAGTTTTGCGCGGTTCCAGTGGCTTGCTGTAGCGCACCGCCTGCTCCATCCAATACTTGGCTTCCGGCTTCTCGGTACCCATGTGCTTCAAGAAGAGCCACATCATTCCCGGAAGAAAACCGTCGCACCAGTGCGCCCAGACGGGGCCGGCATGTTTCCAGGCACCGCCAGCAGTGTACATCGGATAGAAGTCAGGATAAGTTTCCACCAGACGCTTAACTTGCTTCTGCCCGAAGCTCATCGCTGTTTCAAACAGCTCTCTATCCGACTCGTGTATAAATTGAATCACTGATCTACCTGCGATGCTACCATCTCTGGTGAATGCCAGCTAAAGTTACTATCTTTAACAACGGTCCGATTCGCATTGAAGGCGAGTTTACGATCAATGACGCTGAAGGCAATGAATTCGGCTTAGCCGGGAGGACCGTTATTTCGTTATGCCGCTGCGGTCTAGCCGAGAACAAACCCTTTTGTGACGGGGCACATGCCCGCAATGGCTTCACGTCTGAGTGTAAAGCGCGCGATCTTCCTGCTCCGAAGCCAAAGGTGTAAGGCAGTTATAAAGCGCTCGCGTTTATTGAATGAACGCGGCGCTTCGGAAGGCTTGGCCCACATGGAGCACAGCAGAAATAGCCCGTGTGTAGTTCATTCTCGTAGGTCCCAGAACAGCGACGTGAGTCCGAAGTCCGTTTTCCAGTTCGAAGCGAACGCCAATCAGGGAAAGTTCGCTCATGCTGGGGTGCACATCAGATAGTCCAACTTGGACAGCCAACTCCCCATCCCTTTGTTCGAGGAATTGTTCGAGAAGCTGCAGTATTCTCTTTTTTTCTTCCAGCGCGCGGAAGAGTTCGCGCATATGTTCACGGGTAAGGTGCAAATCGAGCCCGATTAAATTCACCGCGCCGTCGAAATGTATTTCCGGCATCTGGCCCAAATCAAGCAGTCCCTCGGCGTAAAAAAGTCGGACGCGCTTCAGGATCGCATCGTAGGCAGCACTTTCCAGATCGAGCCGGCGTTTCAGTTCGCGATGAATATTGGGAAGAACCCAGCCCCCGAAGTTGTAGTTGATGTAATTGCGGATCGAAATCAGGTCGTCTTGAGAAATGTGTTCTACCAGTTCGATAACTTTGTTGCGAACCATGCGATCGCGGGTCATCACTACCATCAAAATGCGCCGATCTGGAAGAGCCAACAGTTCGACCGAATCCAGCGTTTGATTAGTGGTAGGAATCGCCGCCGCAATTCCGAAATTGCGAGTGATTTCAGTCAGCAATTTCGAAGAACGCTCGATCCGCGCTTCAACTCCACCGGCGCCTCTGATCTCACTTTGTAAGCGATCCAGCTCGGATTGCACAAGGCGACTCCCAAACAAAGTCTTGACATAACTCCGGTAGGCAGTTTCTGTCGGAACCCGGCCAGCCGACGTATGTGGCTGAAACAAATAGCCTTCTTCCAATAAATCGGCCATCATGTTGCGGATAGATGCCGGACTCATAGGATATTTCCGGGCGATACTGCGCGACGCTACCGGCTCTCCGGTCTCTATATAATTCTGCACGATGGCGTGCAAAACATCGAAGTGACGAGGTGTCAGGTTCGCGAGATGACTCATCGGTCCAATTCAACCCACTAGATCTGGCATCTGTGAGCAGCCAGCATTTCTTTTTATTCTATCGGTAACGGCTTATGTCTTGATTATAGAAGCGTGAATCATTGCTGCCAAGATGTCAAGAGTTCACAGGTCTGAAAAGTTTTATTCGGCAGGAATATCCAAAACCTTGGCATGTCGCCAGAGGCGTTCCAGGTCATAGTAAGATCGCGCTCCAGCAGAAAAGACATGTACCAGGAAATCGCCGTAGTCCATCAAAATCCATTCACCCGGATCGTAACCTTCAACGCTAACTGGGCGCTCGCCCATTTGCTTAAGGCCTGTTTCAATCTCGTCACAAACGGCGTGCCCTTGGCGAGCATTGGCAACGGAACAAATAACGAAGTAGTCGGTAAAAGTCGTTACTTCCTTCAAATCAAGGACTTTAATCTCCGTAGCTTTCTTGGCGGCGGCGCAACGGGCGGCCATAAGCCAGTTGGGGATTTCATCAACGGGAACTGTAGGTGAGCGGCGCGGCAGGGTCGTCTTGACTATTCTCCTGGCCCCAGGGTACTACAATGGGAGAGGATGCGTAAACGCTCAACTTTACGCACCTGGTTTGCGCCGCTATCTGCTGTACTGATCGCGACCATGCTGGGTGCCCAAGCTGCACGCGGGAGCGAGACCCCCCTTACTGCTTCAAGCGAGCTTTCAAATGAAATGCTGGATCGTACCCATTTCGATATGGTGCGGATTCCAGAACCAGTGATGGCGGGCCGAGTGCCTGGCGACCACCTTGAACCAGCAGAGGCCCGGTTGGCCGACGCTACAGACGAAGCCGTTTTGCAAGAGACGTTATACCGACCGGCAAGAAGCGGCACCATGACGACGGATCAACAGGCCCGGATGCTGGCTGCTGCAAGTGGACGTTTTCAGCGGCAGTCCAATTTAGTGCGGTTATGGCAGGAATTGCTAGATTCGGGAGTAGTTTCGCGGGCAGAGATGCGTCCTGTAAGCGTGGAGTTAGAAACGCGCCGGCACGTACTCGATTTAGCTCGCGAGCGAATCCGAACGATTGAACTCCGCCGCCAGATGGAGCGGGAAGAGCTAGTCTTAGGGCGAGCGTTGGAGTCTGGAACGTCACGCCAAGCGATGCTGAAGTTCGAAGGAAGTGGCCATTTCTATCGGCGCGACTTCGAACTGATTGCCGATCAATTCGAGCAGCAGTTCCACTACGCGCTTCCAGTAACGGCACGTGGCCAAACGCGTTTGCACCAAGCGCTAGGGCTCGATCATCGCGGCAAAATCGATGTGGGGCTCAACCCGGAGACTCCCGAGGGGATTTGGCTCCGGCAGTTTTTAGAGGAGCGGCAGATTCCTTACATCGCTTTTCGAATGGCCGTTCGCGGGGCAGCAACGGCGCCACATATTCACCTCGGCACGGGTAGCACTCGCCTTGCGGTCATAAGAACACATAGTGGTGGTACTCCTGCCGCAGCCCCCACCACCCTTACGTCTTTCAAACCGTCGCCCATTGAACCACCGCAGCCAATAAAGTCGCCCGTCGATTACTCAAGGCCAGTGGCTTGGGTGCTGGTCCCGCATACGCCAGTTGGACTTAATTTTTCGCCTGATAACGGTCGCCCTGCGCGCCGATAAGCGCGCTGTACTGCCCTTCTCAGGCTAAGATTGTGATTCATGCCTGAGGCAGCCAATCGAATCCTAATCTCTTCGGAACAAATACAAAAGCGCGTGCAAGAGATGGCCGCGCAAATTGAGAAAGATTATCCTGACGGACCGATCTACGTTGTTTCCATCCTGAAAGGCGCATTCATTTTTGTCGCCGACTTGGTGCGGGCGCTCAAACGTTCTTCAGTACGTATCGAGTTCATGGCAATTTCGAGTTATGGCAGCGAAAAGACGAGTTCGGGCCAAGTGAAGGTCACTCGCGATCTGGACGTCAATATCGAAGGCCACGACGTGCTCATTGTTGAAGACATTATCGACAGTGGAGTGACGCTCAGCTATTTGAAGCGTCTTTTGGAACAGAGGCACCCCAAGTCTCTAGCCATCGCAACTCTACTGGACAAGCCCGATAGGAGATTGGCGCCGGTGGAAGTGAAGTACATAGGCTTCCAGATCCCGGACGAGTTCGTAGTAGGCTACGGGCTGGATTATGCGGAAGATTATCGCAATCTTAGCGACATTCGGGTTCTGACGCCGTGATCTTTATTTGACTGTTCAATCCGACTATTCCTAGTCTCAGGCGGTCTATGCGCCATAAACGCCTTGGTGTATTCGGCCGATAGATGTATCGAGCGTCGGGTATAGTTACCGCGCGTTTGTCACCCAGCTAACCCTGAAATGACCGAGCGATCCGGAAAAGCATATAAGCAGGCGATTTGGCGTTTCCTTTTGGTCGCCGCGATTTACTTCGTGAGCGACAGGGCGGGAATGTTGATGGTTGATCCGCGCTCACATGTTTCCCCCGTGTGGCCGGCAGCGGGGTCGTCGGTTGTGACACTTTACTTCGTGGGCCGGAAGTATTGGCCGGCTATATTCGCCGGTTCAATACTGGCTAACGCGCTCACCCCTGGGGTTGGTCAAGCCGGGATTTTTCTCGCCGCAGGCGATTGTATGCAGGCGGTTTTGGGCGTCACCCTGCTGCAATTCGCATACGACCGGATGCCGGGAAAACGAAACTTGCGAAGTGCGGTGGGCGTCTTGGCGGCAGGTTCCGCAAGCTTAGTCTCGGACTCGCTCGTCGGATTCCTTTATTTGAAATTCAGCGAGGGGTTATCCGGAGAAGCGCTTTGGTCGAGCCTTGTTTCCTGGTTAGCCGGAGACGGAATTGGAATTTTGGTTGTCATTCCCGCAACCTTGGCTGTCGAGGCTGGCTGGAGGTCTCGACCGAGTGCCTTGCCGCGTGTGCGGTTCTTGTTAGCAAGAGCGGTGGTTGTAGCGTGCAGTGCCGCTTTGGTCGTCTTTCTGGTCTTTTGGAGCCCTTGGGGAAATGAATCGCTATTTTTGCTCTTCCCAGTCGTGCTGGCTGCGGCTTTTTGGCTTGGACCAGCCGCGGCATCCACGACTGCATTCCTGCTCGTCACTTTAGGTGCTTGGTCGACATGCGTGGGGCATGGCCCGTTTGCGACTGGATCTTTTAATCAGAATCTTTTGAACTTGGATTTGTTTGCCATTTCCATGCCCATGGCCGCCATGTTGCTTGCCGTTCTTGCCGAGGAAGGGAGCCTGGTTTTGCCCGGAGCGGTTTTGCTGGTAGGTTGGGCGTTGAGTGGCTGTCTATTTGCCGGGCTGACTCGCCAGCGTCTCGCTTTTGACCAAGCGCAACTGAACCGGCTAATTGCAACTTCTGAGACGGCAATGGTTCAACAGATCGCGGCATACCAAGAGGCCCTTATCGGAAGCGTTAGCGTTTTTTCTGTGCTCGGCGAAGAAAATCGCGAGGGATGGTCACGCTATGTTCGATCCCAACATTTAGCGGAAAGATATGCGGGCATCCGGGGAGTCGCTCTAGTTGACGTGGTCGATAGCTCCGATTTGAAAGAGTTTACCAAGGCGCGACAACAGTTATCGCAAGGCTTTAAATTGAAAAGTTCTCCTTTTGCAAAGCCCCTCTCGGCCGTGGACTACCACTATGTGATAACCGCTGCCGAGCCGCCTGCAATTCGAGCTGAGGCAATTGGCTTTGACTACGCCAGCGACGAGAACGCCTTGCACGGATTGGAGGCGGCGCGAGACTCGGGCAAACCTGCACTGGCCGGACTGGATGTTGCTAAACACGGCGGAAAACTGGTGAAAGCGTTTCTGCTGGTTGTTCCCATGTATCGATCGGGGGCAAACGTTGAATCGGTACAGGCGAGACGTGATTCTTTTGTCCACGCGGTTGTTTCCCCACTCGAATCGGCAAGTTTTTTTGGTAGTGTGTTTAACGGTAAAGACCGGCAGGTAGACCTCGACGTATTTGCCGGCAGCGGCACTTCTCCAAGCACCTGGGTTTTTGGTACGCACACTGCAGCTGATAGCGAGGAGAAAACGAAGTTCGCTGCAACAACTCAGATTCAGGTCGGAGGCCAAATCATGACCTTGGGCTGGAAACGAGGCCCCGGCTTCGTTTCTGCACAGGGCACTGCCGCCCTTTGGGCCAGTTCTTGTTCAGCTGTACTTTCCCTGCTGCTGGCTTGTTTAGTTACCAGCCTACAGTCTGTCAGCCACCGAGCGAACTCGATTGCTAAGGAACGCACTGCTGCGTTGGCGGCCTCGCGCGACGAGTTGACAGTAGCTTTGCGTAATGCGGACGCGGCAAACAAAGCGAAGAGCGAGTTCCTGGCCGTGATGAGTCACGAAATACGGACGCCCATGAACGGGATTCTCGGTATGAATTACCTGCTGCGACAGGGTAATTTGAACGCCGAACAGAAGGAATATGCCCAGGCGATTCAAACGTCAGGCGAGGCGCTTCTGAATCTGATCAACCACATTCTCGACTATTCGAAGATCGAAGCCGGCAAATTGGAACTGGAGGCCCTGCCGTTTTCGCCTCGGGAATGCATTGACGAAATTGTAAAGCTCTTAATCCCACGGGCTCAAGCCAAGAATCTCACCTTCGACCGGCAATACGACTGCCGGGTGCCCGATCGCATGGTGGGCGATTTCGGCAGGTTCCGTCAAATTATGATTAACCTGATCGGGAACGCAATTAAGTTCACCGAAGCAGGTCATGTTCGAGTTCATTTAAAATGTCTCGAAGAAAATGGCACTGATTGTCTGATGGCTGTAGCAGTGGAGGATACCGGTTGTGGGATTCCCGAAGAGGCACAACCAAAGATTTTCCAGAAATTTTCGCAAGCGGACGCATCAACCACTCGACGGTATGGCGGCACTGGTCTAGGTTTAGCGGTTTCCAAGAATCTCGTCGAATTAATGGGAGGCGACCTGACATTCAATAGCAAAGAGGGCGAAGGCACCACGTTTTTCTTTACCTTGCGGCTAGCCATCTACCGCTCAGAACTGGCGGCAGAACCCGCACAAGCGGAGCAGTTGGCTGCCCTGGCACAGGCGGTAGCAGAGAAACCAGCCACTGAGGACCGACCGGATAGGCGGGAAGTCAAGTCACACATTCTTATCGCCGAAGATAACTCGATCAACCAAAAAGTTGCCCAGCGCCTTCTGGAGCGTCTCGGCTACGCAGTTGAGGTGGCGGTAAACGGTCACCAAGCCGTGCAGAAATGGGCGGAGGGTGGTCATGACCTGATTCTGATGGATTGCCAAATGCCTGAAATGGATGGCTACCAAGCCGCTCAGACGATCCGCACTACCGAAGCCGGTAAAAAGCGCATTCCGATCATCGCCCTAACCGCCAACGCGATGGCGGGAGATCGTGAAAAATGCCTCGCGGCCGGGATGGACGGATTCATATCTAAGCCTATAAATGTAAAAGACTTAACTGATACACTCGAACGCTTCTTGACTCGTCCGGTCGGTAAGCCTAGTATAATTTCGTGAGAATATTCGGTTACATCGCCTTCTAATATGGCGTGTGCGGCATTGGGCGTGTTAAGCTCAGAAAATTCACCGATCTGTAGGTTATCTCAAAACAGGGGTAGATACTTGTTTCGATTGTGCGAAGGTAAGTCGCGCGTAACGCCTGAGGCATGGCCTAAGAGCATGTCTCTTCTTCCTATTTTAAACAAAAGATTAATAGTTATCCTCCTAGGCTTTTCCGCCTTTCTACTCCCCCAAACTTCGTATTCTGCAAATACCGAAGTTCAGCTGCGCCTGACGACGCCCCTCACCAGCTTCAACAGTAAGGTAGGCGACAGTTTTGAGTGCGTTGTCCTCAGTCCGTGGGTCTATAACGAACGCGTTGTGATTCCAGAGGGAGCCACGGTTCGCGGCCACGTCGGCAAGGTAACCTCTGTAGGATTGGGAATCCGCCATGAGCGAGCGCGGCTCGATCTTGTTTTCGACAATTTTGTGACCGAAGATGGCCAAACCTATCCCATTCGCGGCAGGTTGGCGTCGATTGATAATTCCCGCGAGCAGGTAACTTCCCAGGGTTATGTGCGCGGTGTCCTCGCGGCCAAGCAACCCAATGAATTGATTTTTGGTGTCTGGCATTCGCCATCGGTGACAATGCTTTCCAGGACTTTAATCGGGCTGACGGGCCTGAGCCATCAGATCTGGTCCGCGCTTTCGCTGGGTCCGGCAGGTGCGGGTGGTATGCTGGCGCTTCGCTTGGCGATATTCCGGTTCCCGGAGCCTGAAATCGCGTACGCGCCTGGAACGGATATGCGAATCGAGGTGAATCCTGCGGTGCAAGACGGTGTCGCTGAGATTCCTGCAGTTCCCCTGGCGGCGCCGGATGGAGTGTCGCAATGGCTACGACAGGAGCCCTTTGGTATTGACCGCCGTGACGGACGGCCCGTTGCCGACATCGTGAACGTCGCGTTCCTAGGATCGCGCGAGCAACTGACCCATGCCTTCGCCGCTGCCGGTTGGTCCCAAGCTGATCCCCGTACACGCAAGACAGTGAGTCAGGCTTACTCCGCGTTCAATTCCATGCGAGCCTACGCGGCCGCTCCCGTGTCAAATTTGCTCTACAAGGGCATGCTGCCTGAGTTAGTCTTCGAAAAATCGTTGAATACCATCACGAAACGGCATCACATAAGGGTTTGGTATGCGGGTGTAGTCGATGGTCAGGAACTTTGGCTTGGCGCCGCGACGCACGATACAGGTGCTTCTTTCAGCGTCCGCTCATTCCGTTTCACTCACAAGGTCGATGCCAATATCGACGATGAACGCGATAAAGTCAAGACAGATCTGCGTTTCGCTGGATGCGTAGAACCGGATATGCGGGTCGACCGTCAGTTAGAGCCGTCACAAATAGCCGAGCGCGGTACGATCACGGACGGCGCAGCGACAGTTCTCTCGCTAAAAGATTGCCAGGCGAACGATACTCCCTTCGTGATGCCTAAACCCGGAAATATGACAACGCGTATGGTACGAAGAATGATTCTTGAAGCTCGGAATCACATCGTTCGGGAGAACCCATACTATTGGACGTTTGAGTTCGTCAAGCGGTCCCGCAAACGTTCGAGCCAACCCTAGGCGTTTTGAAAACGCGGCGACGCGGCGAGGGTAGCGTATGCTAACCCAGTGGCTCTTCTGAAAAATTCACCTTGCCTGCTCGGCCTACTCCTCTCCATACCTGCCTTCTCCGCTGACTTTCGACCTCCCGCTGTTCCATTGGTAACGCACGACCCCTACTTCAGCATTTGGTCAATGGCCGACCATTTGTACGATGCGCCAACCAAGCATTGGACCGGAACTGTCCATTCGCTGACCAGCCTGGTGCGGGTCGACGGCAAGACTTACCGCTTGATGGGAACCGAGCCGCGCACGGCGCCCCCGTTGGAACAGATCCACGTGGTCGTCCGACCAACCATCACGCGTTACGAACTTGCAGGCGCAGGAATTCAGCTCAGTCTCAGCTTCATGACCCCTGCGATTCCCAGTGATCTTGATCTTCTTTCGCGCCCCGTTACGTATCTAACCTGGAAAGTGCAATCGACCGATGGCCACCCGCACCAGATCGATATCTACTTCGATGCGGGTGCGGAAATCAGCGTAAACACGCGCGATCAGCCAGTGGTTTGGTCCCGTTTTCGACTTGACGGCCAGCAGGTGTTGCGGGTTGGTAGCCGCCAGCAAAGCGTGTTAGAGAAATCCGGCGACGACCTGCGTATTGACTGGGGTTATCTTTACACGATTTCTCCCTCACGGGAAGGCACTTCGCAAGTGGCTGCCCTGCGCACCGACACGCAAAAAACATTTGTCGCGTCAGGAAACCTTCCGGAAAGTGACGATTTGCGAACATTCCAACCGTATGCCCAGCCAACTCCAGTATTAGCCCACGCTTTTACATTTAGGATTGACGGATCAAAGCCGGAATCGCGCTACGTTGCGCTGGCATACGATGACGAATTCTCGATTGAATATTTCAATCGGAAATTGCGGCCCTACTGGCGGCGCAAGGGCGATGGCACAGCCGAATTGTTACGTTGGGCCATCCGTGATTACGCGAAATTGCAAGATATCTGTGAGCGTTTCGACCAATCTCTGATGAAAGATCTGGAGTCGGCTGGCGGCGAAGACTATGCGCGTTTATGCGCACTGGCATTCCGCCAAACTCTGGCCGCGCACAAGCTGGTCGCAGACACGGACGGCACGCCCTACTACTTTTCGAAAGAAAACTTTAGCAACGGGTCAATCGATACTGTCGACGTAACTTATCCAAGTTCTCCATTTTTCCTTTTGTTCAATCCCGCATTGCTCGAGGCCCAGCTCCGGCCAGTGCTCGACTACGCTAGCCTACCCCGTTGGCCCTTTCCCTTCGCGCCCCACGATTTAGGCCGCTATCCTTTAGCCAATGGTCAGCAGTATGGGGGTGGCGAAAAGACCGAGGATAATCAGATGCCGGTAGAAGAGAGCGGAAACATGCTGCTCATGGTCGCCGGATTGGCGGAGGCGCGCGGCGACGCCACTTTCGCCAGAAAGTACTGGAACTTACTGACCAAATGGGCCGAATACTTAAACGAAAAGGGGCTTGATCCAGACAACCAACTTTGTACCGACGATTTTGCCGGCCACCTCGCGCACAATGCAAATCTCTCAATTAAAGCCATCTTGGCCCTGGCTTCGTACGGAAAATTGGCAGGCATGCTAGGCCACGAGCAGGAGCACCGCCTGTACGACCAACGCGCTCAAGAGTTCGCCGTCCGCTGGGTGCAACTTGCTGGAGAACAAAACCATTTTCGGCTCGCCTTTGACCGGGGAGACACTTGGAGCCAGAAATATAATCTGATTTGGGATCGATTGCTCGACCTCAACATTTTCCCCCCTAGCGTTGTCGAAAATGAGCTTGCCTATTATAAATCGCGGGTAAACACATACGGTTTACCGTTGGATAATCGGGCGGATTACACCAAAATTGATTGGCTTGCCTGGACCGCTTCGCTCGCACCCACGCGCGCTGGTTTCATGGAATTATTCGCGCCGGCTTACCGTTTTGCCAACGAATCGCCTAGCCGCGTGCCGTTAACCGATTGGTACGATACGAAGAACGGTAAGCAAGTTGGTTTTCAAGCGCGCTCGGTCGTTGGCGGAATTTTTATCGAAATGCTCAAAGATAAATCGGTTTGGAAACGCTACACTCAGGCGGCGGGGCAATAAACATTTCCGGATAAGGGTTTTTTGTTTCAGAATTTAATACCGCGATATTTTAATAAAGAGTTTATTGGTTGTAGGACGTTTTAGGTTGACGTCATGGGGATGCGGTTCGCTACCCTATAATAAGTGAACCTCTCGGAAAAAGTCATTCAAGTCTGTCAGGATATCGCGACTCTCACTGAAACTGACGGTTTAACGCATCGGCCATTTCTTTGCTCAAGTGCCCGCACCTGCCATCAGTTGCTGCGAAATTGGATGGAAAAGCTCGGAATGCGTGTCAGCATCGATGCCATAGGCAATTTGCGCGGCGTCTACTCCGGCGAAACGGCCACCGGCGAGCGCCTTGTTATTGGCTCGCACCTTGACGCAGTTCCCAACGCCGGTCCCTACGACGGTGTTTTAGGGGTGGTTCTCGCTATCGCGATCATTGAGGCTCTGGATGGAAACCGCTGCCCATTCGACATCGAGGTAGTTGGTTTCGCCGAGGAGAGTGGACACCGGTTCGGATCGGCATTTCTGGGGAGCCGGGCGCTAGTGGGACGGGTTGACGAGACGCTGCTCGAGGCTAGGGATGCCGACGACGTTTCCCTGCGGGACGCAATCTCCAACTTTGGGCTCAACCCTGAGAATTTGCCGGAAGCCGTGATTGGCGCCAATACCCTGGCGTTCTTGGAATATCACATCGAACGTGGACCCGTCCTAGAGAGCATGCACAAGCCCTTGGCCGTGGTTGAAGCAATTGTGGGCCGCAGCCGGTTTACCGCGGAATTTATTGGTGAGCCAAGCAACTCCGGAACAACTCCCATCAGTCTGCGGCGCGACGCGCTCACCGGGGCGGCCGAGTGGATCGGCATGGTTGAGCAAGAGGCGAAATCGGTAAATGGGCTTTTTGCCACTGTTGAGAAGGTAGAAGTTTTTCCGGGGGCCACGGGCGTAATTCCATCCAATGTCACCATGAGCGTTGATATGCGGCATCAGTCCGATAAAACACTCAGCGGCACCATTGCACGCCTGCTTGAAAAGGCTCGGCACGTTGCCCAAAAGCGGCGATTGCGCTTTGATTTCCATCGCGAGCTTGACTATCAAGCCGTGTCGCTAAATCGCGAGTTGATG
>Ga0182012_10005498_pt1 | contig 13112 bp, 14 predicted proteins | sample 612S2SmetaG_FD_120486 | JGI IMG/M metagenome (GOLD analysis project Ga0182012, IMG submission 120486) | Permafrost microbial communities from Stordalen Mire, Sweden - 612S2S metaG | ecosystem: Environmental > Terrestrial > Soil > Wetlands > Permafrost | place: Sweden: Stordalen | collected...
GCTAGCGCGTTGCCGGAAGCTGCAAGATGCCAGAGGCCGGGTTTTCACGCAGGTGCTTGAGGGAAGAGGTACCTGGAATGAGCAGGATAGGCGAGCGGTGCAGCAGCCACGCCAGCGCGACCTGCATTGGCCTTGCATCTAGACCCTTGGCGACGCCCGATAGGGTGGATGGATGCAGTGGCGTGAGAGCGTGACGTTACTATGGCCGATTTGGCGGGCGAGACCCTGTTGCTGAAGCTCAGCCAACACCGCTAACGGCGCCTCGAGCGAACCCTCGGTCGGGGCGATGGACGTCGAACATGCCTGTCCAACGCAAAGCCGATGAATGACGGCTCTACGCGTTCGTTGGGTCGACAAGCGCGTGAAAGGTCGAGTAGAGCGGTATCGATTCGCTTCGAACGAGACGCGATGTTCCTGCTCAGTTTTCAGCGCCCCTTCACAATCGGTGTGGGCCAAGCCAACATCGCTATGTCGATCATTCGCTCCAATTCTAATCGACTGGCCCCGGCCTGGGGCAAGTTAAGGACGGCCTGAATGATGCCGACGTAATACCAGGCCAGGCCTTCAACGTCTGCGCCTCGGGCCAACTCGGATCTTTCTGAAGCGTCGCGCAGAATGCAATCGAGAATGGCTTTTTGTTGCTTCAGCCCAACTTTCGCGGCCAACTGGCCTGCTTCCGACAAATTTGCCATTTCCGAGCAGCTCCGCGCCAACAGACACCCGGGAGGGCGCTTGGATTTGCCGTCTCGAGTTACAAACTCTCGTAATAGGGCTTCGACCCGGGCCCGGGCTGTATCGGCCCGTACGCCGTCCATGCGCCGCAATACCCGCTCTGTGTATCTCGTCAGCGCCTCCCGGAATAGGCCGTCTTTGTCCCCGAATCGTTGATACAGGCTAGACCGGGAAATCCCCGTCGCGTCCGTAAGTTCGCTAATGGAAGTAGCCGCGAATCCGAGTCGCCAGAACACACCAATCGCCGCGTCGATCACCGCCGCTTCATCGTATTGCGGCTTGCCGCTCATAAATACCTCACTTGACAATACGGAACGATCGTTCCATGATTGCTTTATGTACCGATCGTTCCATGATAATACCAAGGGGTGCCTCATGTCTGCTTCCCACAGATCGTTATTCGGTCAACCTCGAATCGCCGTAGCAGGCGCTACCGGCCGTGTCGGATCAGCATTGGTCACAAGCCTCGCCAGTGCGCCTGCCGAAGTACTGGCGTTGACTCGCAATCCGGATGCCGGGCAACTGCCATCGGGAACCCAAGCGGTAGGAATCGATTTCGATCAGCCGTCCTCCCTCGAGCGGGCGCTACGCGACGCGGAACGGCTGTTCATTGCCCATGGCACCGCGCCTCGACAGCCCGCCAACGAGATCGCGCTGATCGATGCGGCCGTGCGTGTCGGCGTACGACACATCGTCAAGCTATCCGTGCTCGGGCCGCCGTCACGCTCGCACCCTGCCGACTGGCACATGGAGATCGAAGCGCACCTGGCAAGCAAGGACGTGGGCTACACGGTATTACGTCCATCGGTGTTCGTTGAAGTACTTAGGCGATCAGCAGCCTCTATCGCCGATGGCTCGTGGGGCGGCGCGGCCGGCATCGGGAGGACGAACTTCATTGACACGCGTGACGTCGCCGATGTGGCGCGAGTCGCTTTGCTGGATGCCAAAGGGATCGAATCCCAACGCGCCTATCACTTGACGGGGCCGCGATCGTGGAATATGCAGGAAATCGCCGAAGAACTGTCGCGCCAGCTTGGCCGACGTATCCGCTACGCCGACCGAACCCCCTCGCAACAACGCGCGGTATTGACGGGCGCTGGGCTGAGCGACTTCGTTGCCGAGCTTCTGGTGGGACTTGACCGATTCTTCCGGGATTCCGCATTCGCTGAGACCACTACAACGGTCGAGCAGCTGACGGGCCACGCCCCTCGCCCACTAACAAATTGGCTTGCAGAGAACATCCCGCTGTTTACCCGATAGTCCCCACGTTGGCTGCGCGGTTTGCCCGAGCGCCGGCAAGGCGCCGTTCTGGAAAGGCACACTCACCCAGATCGCAGAGCTACGGAAAATCTTCACTCTGGAACTGCGCGCCGATCACAGCCGCAAACTCGCAGAGCGCGCGCGGCGACGATTCGGGCTCGCCTCGGCAGGTAATTTGGTTGAACACCGACTTCGATCCGATCGCCGGCCATATTCGATACGTCTATGTATTGCCGAAGGTCATGACGACAGTCATCACGTTGCGACTGCGCGAACACCAGGCGACTACCGACGTGCAGGTGCGTATGAGCGTACATCATTGGAAGAGGCCGCCGATGAACGAGTCCGGGAGTTGGCGCGGCACGACGCCCTAGTCGGCCCGGAATGGGCCAGCCAGATCGCAAACTACCTGACTCGTCGAGCCACGCAATGATCTGGGGCGGGCCGAGGAGATCGGGGAAGGTAAAGTGCTCTTCGACGGCGACGCACGCTCACACTCACCACGGAACCTTCCGGCCGATGTAATCCAGATACTGGAGACCTCCTCGGCCGGCCTGCATGTCCAGGGTGTTTGCGAGGTTCGGAATGCTCTCCTCGATGCTCAGCCGCGCCTGGGGACCGCCCATATCGGTCCGTACCCAGCCGGGCGCCATGAGGAGAAGCGTCCGTGGATTGCCGGCATGTCGGGCGGCGAAGCTGCGCATGAACATGTTGAGCGCGGCCTTGCTTCCACGATAGACCTCGTAGTTCCCGCTCTCGTTATTGGCGATGCTGCCCTGTCCGGAGGACATGATCCCGATCGTGCCACTCGGGAGCACGAGATCCTGCAATGTCTCGACGACGCGCATAGGACTTAGCGCGTTGGTGACCATGACACGTATAAATTCTTCGGTCGAAACGTCGGCGATCGTTTCTTGATCCTCGTTCTTGACGCCGGCATTGATGAACAGCATGTCGAATTTTCTGGATGCCAGGCGCGCGCGCAGAGCAGCCACTTGCTCGGGATAGAGGATGTCGACGGTCTCGATTTCGAGTCGGCCGTTGGCAGTCCCCAGAAGATCGTGCAGTTTTGATCGGGTTCCGCGCCGCTCGGTCGCCACGACGTGCCAGCCGCGCTTGAGATACTCCTGCGCCAAAGCGAAGCCGAGCCCGCGGGACGCACCAATGAGGATCAGCTGTTTATGAGACGGTAGATTTGGCATTTTCTAGTCCTCGGACACCCAGAATCGAGAATCTCTTCCTGTATTCCATCGGGCTTAATCCAATGCGTCGTCGAAAGTGATGTCGCAAGGTCATTGCCGTACCCAGGCCGGAACGAGCAGCCACCTGATCAATGGCCAACGATGAACGCTCAAGCAGGTCCTTTGCCAGCTCGATCCTCTGGCGTGTGATCCATTCGCCGGGCGTCATTCCCGTTGTGGCGCGGAATCGGCGCATGAAGGTTCTCTCGCTCATCGAAGCCCATCGCGCCATATCGCTGATCGTGACCGGTTGTTGAATACGCCGTTGCACGCGCTCAAGCACGACAGAGAGTGGTCCTCGCTCGCGCCGATCGACGGGACTGTCGAGAAATTGCGCCTGACCTCCGTCTCGATGAGGAGGAATGACGAGCCGCCGTGCCACCTGATTGGCGATCTCTGCTCCAAAGTCGCGGCGAATCAGATGCAAGCACAGATCAATCCCTGCCGCACTACCCGCTGAGGTCAGAATTTGGCCTTCGTCGACATAGAGCACATCCGGGTCCACACGCACTTGCGGATAACTTCTCTGAAGTTTTTCAGAATATCGCCAGTGCGTGGTAGCCCGTTTTCCATCGAGTAGGCCGGTGGCAGCGAGCACAAAGGAGCCCGAGCAAATGGATAGCAGTCGCGCACGGCGTGCGTGAGCACTCCGCAAAGCGTCCACTATCGCTCTTGGTACGGGCACATCGACGCCCTGCCAGCCCGGGATCACGATCGTCCCCGCCTTGTGCAGCAGCTCCAGTCCACCGCCAACCGACATGCTGGATCCGTATTGACCGCTAATCCGTCGTCCCCCATGCGAGCAGGTCTCGAATCGATACCACCCGGCGCCAAGTTCCGGTCGGGGCAACCCAAACACCTCCGCCGTGCAGGCGAATTCAAACGCACATAGCCCGTCATACGTGAGGGCAACGACCAATGGATTGAATCGTCCGGAGCGGGGCCGAAGGGTTGGCATGATTTGATCGACTCGTGACAGTTCCGCCAATTGTGCCCGCTAACAGCCCTGCGGACAATGTGAACTGATCACCAACTCGGGAGACAAGCCATGACCAATGCCGTAACGACTGTGCCTGCCGCATCCCATGAACAGGCAGCGCGCCACTTCGAAGCACAATTCACCTTCGAGACAGATTGCTGGGACACACAGGAAGCAATCAGCAGCGGAGATGCAGGTTTCGTGCTTCTCGATGTACGAAGCCCGGCACTCTATGAAAAGGGCCACGTCCCCGGGGCTGTGAATCTGCCCCACGGCAAAATCATCGCCTCCAAGCTGACCGCATATGCTCCAGGCACTTTGTTTGTGACTTATTGCAACGGTCCTCACTGCAATGGGGCCGCGCGTGGCGCGCTGCGCGTTGCCCGGCTGGGCTATCCGGTGAAGATCATGGCGGGTGGAATCACTGGCTGGCTGAGTGAGGGGTTCACGCTGGAATCGGGCACATCAAAGTGACGAGCCAGTTTCCTGCACCTGGACTGCCCGTGGACGCGACTTGCACGAGGTGCAGTGGCAAACGCCGGCCTGGCATGTCGACGCATGCCGCTTTTGTCGGCGCCATGGAGCCATCGCGCACCACAAAGTCAGATTCTGTTTATCGATCTAAGGGCGCTCGTGATTCAGCACAGGACTGATAATGCGGATTTTCCCGGCATCGAGTACGCGGCGGCAGGCGGGGAGGAATTCGCATGTCTAACCTGTATATGGTGATCGAGCGCTTTAGGAGTGGCAATGCGATTCCGGTGTATCGCCGCTTCCGCGAATGTGGGCGTTTGGCCCCTGAGGGACTGCACCACGTTTCAAGTTGGGTCGATGAGAATTTCACCATGTGCTACCAGGTCATGGAGACTTCCGATCGCGCACTACTGGACGAATGGATCGGCCATTGGAGCGATATCATCGATTTCAATGTCGTGCCGGTGGTAACGTCGCAGGCGGCGGCTGGGATAATGGCGCCGAGATTGTGAGGCGAAGTCGGCGCCCGTGGATGAGGAGCTCCGACCCCTGACTACAGGAGATACAAGCCGCGCTCGACTGTTCGGCGTGTTTTCTGAGTTGATTAACGGCTCGGCAGCTCTAGCGTCGCATGGGCGGCCAAAAGAGAATCTACGCCTTGCGCTTCGCCGGTGATTTCAACAGCTGGAAATTCTACAGCTTCGTTGATCAATTCAACTCGGCAATGTACAGTCACTAGAAATCAAGGTCAGGACCATGACCCCAGTCTCGAGGGGGAGGCTTGGGTCAGACAACCAGCACCATACGATTGATACCGTACGGCGCGCATCCTTTATATGTGGGTGATTCGCAGTCGGAGCGCGTTGCCGATCACGGAGACGGAGCTCAAGCTCATGGCAGCGGCCGCGATGATGGGGCTTAAGAGTATGCCAAAGGCTGGATACAGCACTCCGGCGGCCACCGGAATCCCGATGACGTTATAGACGAAGGCGAGCACGAGGTTTTCGCGAATATTGCCCATGGTGGCGTGACTCAAGGCACGGGCCCGCGCAATGCCGGCAAGATCGCCCTTGAGGAGCGTGATGCCTGCACTTTGTATGGCGACATCGGTCCCCGTACCCATCGCGATACCGACGTCTGCCTCGGCGAGCGCGGGTGCGTCGTTGACCCCGTCTCCGGCCATCGCGACCACGCGCCCCTCCGTTTTGAGACGTCGAACGATGGCACTTTTCTGATCGGGCAGTACGTCAGCTTCGACTTCGGTGATCCCGAGCTTCGAGGCGACCGCCAGTGCCGTGATTCGGTTGTCGCCCGTTACCATGACGATCCGCAACCCCTCTTTGCGTAAAGCATCGATCGCCGCCATCGTGGTCGCCTTGATCGGATCGGCGACCGCGATGATGCCGACCGGCTTATCGTCGACTGCCACGAAAAGAGCCGTGGCACCGTCCTTGCGCAGGGTGGCGGCGCGAGCCTCGAGGTCGGCGCTCGCCACCCCACGGTCTTTGAGCAGCGCCTCATTGCCGACGGCCACCTGCCGACCTGCGATGGTGCCGGTGACGCCCTTGCCGGTCACGGACGTGAAGTTTGTGAATTCCTGCAGGACCACCTTACGGTCCGCGGCCGCATTCAAGATGGCGGCGGCTAGCGGATGTTCGCTGGATTTCTCAAGACTTGCACCAAATGAGAGGACGGTGGATTCATCGAAACCCGCCGCCGCCACAACCGCCGTGACACGAGGTTTGCCCTCCGTGAGCGTGCCGGTCTTATCCACCACCAGCGTATCAACCTTCTCGAACCGTTCCAGGGCTTCGGCGCTTTTGATGAGGACGCCGGCACCGGCACCTTTGCCGACGCCGACCATGATGGACATCGGGGTGGCGAGTCCTAGCGCACAGGGGCAGGCGATGATGAGCACGGACACAGCGGCAACCACGGCCAGACCTAGTGCTGGAGTCGGCGCCCAGATCATCCAGGCCGCAAATGCCAGCGCCGCCGAGGCCATCACTGCGGGAACGAACCACGCCGCGACCGAGTCGGCCAGTCGCTGGATCGGCGCCCGGCTGCGCTGCGCGTCGGCCACCATGTGCACGATCCTGGACAACATCGTGTCGCCACCGACTTTCTCCGCGGTCATCACCAGCGCGCCCGTGCCGTTGATGGTGCCGCCGATGACCTTGGCCCCCACCTTTTTTGCGACCGGCATCGATTCGCCGGTCACCATCGATTCATCAACGGAACTCGTTCCCTCCGTCACGGACCCGTCTACCGGAACTGCTTCACCTGGGCGCACCCGCATTCGATCGCCCACGTGGACCTGATCGAGGAGCACTTGCTCATCGGTACCATCGGCACGCAGGCGGCGCGCCGACTTGGGTGCTAACTTCAGAAGCGCCCGAATGGCGCCTCCGGTCTTCTCCCTCGCGCGCAATTCAAGCACCTGACCCAGCAGCACGAGGACCGTCACTATGGCAACAGCTTCGTAGTAAACCGGGATCATGCCGCCGTGCTGACGCAGGCTGGCCGGGAACAGCCCAGCTGCGAAGGTGGCGGCCAAACTGTACCCGTAGGAAGCGCCTACCCCTAACGCAATCAACGTGAACATATTGGGCGATCGGTTGAGGACTGACGTCCATGCCCGTTGAAAGAAGGGCGATGCGCACCACAATACGATGGGTGTTGCAAGGCCGAATTGAATCCACACCGACGCCGTGGTCGCGAAGTGCGCCATGCCCATCAGCCCAAGGTGGCCGCCCATTTCCAGGACAAAGATGGGGGTTGCGAGGACCGCACCGATCAGGAAGCGCCGGGTCATATCCTTAAGTTCAGGATTGGTGCCTTCGGCTTCCGGAATGCCCTCCGGTTCGAGCGCCATGCCGCAGATCGGACAACTGCCGGAGGCATTGCGCCGGATCTGCGCATGCATTGGACAGGTGTAGGTATTCGGCGTCATTGACTGTCCTCAGGGATGCTTTGCGGGCGGCATAAGGTAGTCGGGCGACCGAGGTGGGGCTCGAAACTCTAGGGTACCACCAGCGACGTCGTCTGTTGGCTGTCCCACAGAGCGCTGGCGGAGTGTGCCGTTACTCGACCGCTATGATCGACCGGCATAGAGAGTGACACTGATGCATTATTTGATGCTAAGCATCTTAATTGATGCTTCGGAGACGACCGTGAGAACAACTGTGACCATCGACGATGAGCTATTTCAGCGTGCGTTGGAAGTTGCTTACCCCCCGGGGGATGAGGCGTAAACTCCAGCCATGATGGGGAAAGATGCCCCGCGATGCCTCGACGCCGGATCACACCCTAAATAAATTGACGCGGAAGGGACCGTTACTATATTGAAGTATATGCTTCAGTCTCGCCAAGCGGTCCACCATCGCGCGGCCGCCGCCGCCGCTGAAGGCGGCGCCAAAAGCAGACTGCGATAGAAGCCGAAACGGTCGAGGAGCCCCAGGAACCACACGGCGCGAACACGGCAATCATCGGCTAATCTGGCGAGATCCGCGTGAGTGCGGTGAGTCCGCCCGATTCCGCCGATGGCATTTCGAATACAGTGATCGTTGAGACTCAGCTGGCTACAGCGCTCGGCGCGTTGCCGTCTGACGCCCTCTCGGTTTCGATGGGAGTCGAGGGCTCAAGCTGCTCTTCCGCATCTGTGCCACGGTGAAATCCATGAAAGCTTTGACGGCGCGCGGCAACTCGTGGCGGCTCAGATAGACGAAATACACGCCGACCCCGTGCAGCCCATGCCCCGGTAAAACCTGCACCAACCGGCCCGCTTCGAGGTGCGTCCTGGTCATGAGAGTCGGTAAGAAGGCGATGCCGAGTCCGGCGAGCGCGGCATTGAGCTGCACCTGCGCGCTGTTGACATGGAAGCGGCCCGTCACCAAAGCTTGTGATTCGCCCCCTGGTCCGTCCAGGCGCCAGACCATCCGGTCGGCCGGTCCGCTTCGGGCGCCAATGCAGTCGTGCGTGGTTAGTGCCGATGGCGACCCTGGCAACCCGTGCTTGTCGACATAGGCGGGACTCGCGACGAGACGCGAACTCCCGGAGCCGATACGTCGTGCTACGAGATTGGCCTCAACGATTTTCCCGGTCCGCAAGGCGACGTCGATTCCTTCGGCGAGCAGATCCGCACGGGCATCGCTCAAGACGAACTCCAGGGTAACCCGCGGGTGCAGGTTCAGGAATTCGGTCACCAAGTCCATGCTGTACCAATTGAAAAAGTCCGCCGGTGCGCCGACGCGGACCTTGCCCCGCGGTTCGTGCGCGCCCTCGGTCAATGCGCGCACCGATTGCGCCAGGGATTCGACTTGTTGTGCGCACTTCGCGAAAAGCGCCTGCCCCGCGCTCGTTGGCGCCATCCTGCGCGTCGAGCGCTGCAGCAGCCGTTGTCCGATCCGCCGTTCGAATTCTTGGAGCCGCCGACTGATCGTGTTCGCCGGAAGCCCGAGCCGTCGCGCTGCAGCCGCGAAACTACCGGCCCGAACCACCTCAACGAATAGCGCAACGTCATTCAAGTCCAACATCGTTTCGTCCATTAATGGATGAGTAAAACCCAATTCTACCGACTATTGCGGAAGTCGGAACGCCCTTATTCTTCCGTTGCCACTAACTAATTGGAGTGTCTTATGACTCTCACGCCTGCATATTTGAACGTCAGCTGGGGATTGCGCATCCTGCTGGCCGTAGTCTTCTTCGCTGCAGGCGCCGCCAAAATCGCCGGCGTACCCATGATGGTGCAGGTATTCGCACAGATCGGCATCGGCCAATGGTTCCGATTCGTCACGGCAGGCATCGAAATCGCCGGTGCGGCGGCACTCTTGATACCCGGCCTGACCGGCGTCGCCGCAGTGTGGCTCGGCACGACGATGTTCTTCGCGGTCGTCGCGCATCTTTTCATCCTGCGCAGCAACCCTGGCGGCGCCATCGTGCTTTTCGTGATGAGCTCAAGCTTGGCTTGGCTCATGCGTGAGCAATTCCTCATACTGCGGGAACGCTTGCTGTGAGAGCTGACACAGCGCTGGGTAGAATCGTCCATCGGACGTCAGGGGTGCGCCATGGGCCGATCACGCGATTGATGAGCCCGGGCGATCTCGGAGAGCATCTGAAGCCGTTCGTGTTCCTCGATCGAATCAGTGAACCCCCGGAGCGGAACTGCGGGACGGCGGCTTCGGCTGGCATCCGCACTCAGGTATAGCCACCATCACCGTCGCCTATCGAGGCGTCGGATGGTACGAGGACAGCACCGGCAAGTCCGGCACGCTCGACGCCGGGAGCGTCGAGTGGATGCAGGCCGGTGGCGCAGTGTGGCACACGGGCGGACCATTGTTGGAAGCCATTCGCGGGGGTGAACCCGGTCGCGGCGGTATCTCTGGATTCCAGTTGTGGCTCGCGCTTCCGCCTTCGCTCGAATTGTCCGAACCGGAAAGTCCTTATGTCGATGCCGCGGCCGTGCCGCAGGTCGGACCCGCACGTGTGATCTTGGGACGCCACGATTCAGCGACGATTCCCATACCGCCGATCGCGGACCTCAGCAATTTGCAGATCACTCTCGCAGCCGGCGAGCGAATCACCTATCGCCCGCCTTCGGCGCATAGCGTGCTGTGGCTCGTGATCGGTTCCGGCGCGCTCCGCGTCTCGGGCACCTCACTGGGCATGGAACTCGAGGTCTTCGATGAATCAAATGCGCCACTCAGAATCGAGGCCGAGGTCGCCACGGAATTCGTGCTGGGCTCGGCGATGCCGCACCCGCATCCACTCGTACTCGGCCATTATTCGGTGCATACGACTGCGAGCGCACTCGCCGCCGGCGAATCGGGGGTTCGCTTGGTGCGGGAGCGATTGAGGGCAGATGGGCGTTTCTGAGGTGTCTCGCTGTCGAGTCGCATCGCGCGCACGTCGCTCCGAATTATTGCCAGTTTCCCCGACTTGGTGTTCACTGCAGCGGCGAACCGTGCCACACTTGGGAAGCGCGCTGGTCACTTCCGCTCAATGGACGGCATTAGATACCGAATGGGCTCAAATGTCGGGCCCACTCGAAGAATAGCCGCCAGACCTCCGTTGCTTGCGCGCTTTCAAGCCCCTGGCACACCATTGATAGCTCAAGCGTGTTGTCCCGCCGAATATTCACCGATTCGCCCCAGTGCGGATTGCACAGACTGTTGGCGCAGAATTCCACAAACCGTGCGACGAGCAATCGAAACGCCGCATTCGACTTCGCGCCCCCCAGCTTCCGCCGTACCGCCCTTGATTGCCCAGAACAATTCCGGGGGCGTGCATGGATTTGCAGTTCGGGTGACGCCATCGGCAGTGACCATATCCGTTTCCAGGAGTCCGGCCGCGGCCGTACCAAACCCTTTCGACATCGAGCCGAAACCGCCACTTTGGACCAGCCCCGTCACTCCAACGGACGCGCATCCACCGCCCTGGAGCATAACGGCCCGCCTTTGTCGTGACGGCGTCGTAGACATCGATCCACATCGCGCCCGCTCCGACTGTTACGGCGGGCACGGGTTTCCTGCCGTGGCAACCGCTGCCCACGAACCCGTCCTGAATCGTGATTGTATTCATGCGCCGGGACCACAGGAGCAAAGCCAGCCGCAGCGTATGCGCATGTCAGCTTTGCGGCTCCAGTACGAGGCCTCTTTGCCGGGTGAGCCACTTGCGTTCGGCATGCGTTGAAGTTCGCAAGAGAGCCTCATCGTAGGCGCAGCGTGCATCGGCGGCGCGCCCCAATCTGCGAAGTAGGTCGGCGCGTACTGCGTGATACGGTGCAAAGTGTCTCAGCAACCCTCCGTCCAAGGATTCGAGCTCCGACAATGCGGCCTCAATGCCATGGACTTCAGCAACCGCAACAAGCCGGTTGAGCCGCACAATTGGATCGTCGCGCCTCGTCAGTAGGGAATCATAGAGTGACATCACCTGCGGCCACGGCGGAGGCGATTGGAGTGTCCGACGTGAACACCAAGCCGCATGAATTTTTGCCTGGATCACTCTTACTGCATCGGGCCGAAGCGCCGAAGCTCGATTCAAATAGCCGATCGCCTCATCGATGAGAGGGCGCTGCCAACGCTGCGGGTCTTGCTCAGACAGTGGAACCATCAAGCCCCTGCTGTCGATGCGTGCCGGACGCCGAGCTTCGGCCAACCGAACCATCGCGGCCACCGCAGCGGGCTCTGCTTCGTCCGGTATGAGGTGAACCAGGGTGCTGGTCAACTCCAGCATCTCGGCTGCAAAATGAGCGTGTGGCCCGCTCGCCGCCGCGTCTTCGTGCGCCTTGCCGTAGGCAATTTCGATGGTCGCGAGCACCGCGTCGAGCCGCTCGGGCCAAAACCGGGGCGCCGGCAATTCGAAGGGCACTCCCGCATCGGCGATCTTGCTTTTGGCTCGGGTCAGCCGCTGTGCCATTGTGGCCTCGGACACAAGGAAGGCCCGCGCAATTTCCAGCGTCGAGAGCCCGCACACCAGGCGCAGTGTGAGCGCGGCCCGCGCATCGACACCGACAGCCGGATGGCAGCATATGAATATCAGCCGTAATCGCTCGTCAGGGATCACCGCTTCGTCGTCCAAATCCGCTGGGTCAGTGTCGAAATCCGCCGACAATTGGCATTCAAAACGCGCGTGTGTTCGGCGCCGCCGAAGCCCATCCAACGCAGCGCGCGCCGCAACTTGATAGAGCCATGCCGCAGGATCAGTCGGTACGCTCTTTGCCGACCAATCCTCGAGCGCTCGCGCGCAGGCCTCTGAAAATACGTCCTCGGCCAGCGCGAGATTACGAAACCGGGCGGCGAGCGCGCCCACGATGCGCCCACTCGCCTCCCGAAACACACGCTCAAGTGCGGCGCCGCTCATCCCGGCCCAAGAACTGGCCTGATTTCGATTGAACCATCCTGAAGGACCGGAACCTGCTTCGCGATGGCGATCGCCTCGTCCAGGTCCTTGGCTTCTATCAAATAAAAACCTCCCAGCTGTTCCTTCGCCTCGGCGAAGGGACCATCGTGGACAGAGTGCTTTCCGCGCGTTGTCCGAATCGTCGTTGCCGACGAGGTCGCCGCCAATCCGGAACCCCCGACCCGCTTTGCGCCGAGTTCCCTGTTGAAGGCCATGTGGCGGGAAACGATATCCTGGATGGCAGGACCCTTCTTCCCGGGACCGTAAAGCGTTTCATCTTCGTAAATCAGCAAGGCGTACTGCATAACCCTAACTCCTTTATTTGTATGTAGGGTAGCCAATTAAGCCACCATTCAAGGCAAAGACGCGCGGGCGGACTCCATTTCGACAAGAGTAAACAAAAAGGCTCTTCAGGAAGTCGTGTGGGTAAATTAGAGGCTCAAACGTGATCGGAAGGCCTATTTTCACAGGCTTTGACTCGTATTTCGACGCCTCGATTTTTGGCATCATATTCGGATGGCCAAAAA
>Ga0182012_10005499_pt1 | contig 13110 bp, 5 predicted proteins | sample 612S2SmetaG_FD_120486 | JGI IMG/M metagenome (GOLD analysis project Ga0182012, IMG submission 120486) | Permafrost microbial communities from Stordalen Mire, Sweden - 612S2S metaG | ecosystem: Environmental > Terrestrial > Soil > Wetlands > Permafrost | place: Sweden: Stordalen | collected...
CCAATCAAAGTTGCGGGCGTGTTCGAGGCGGAGGACTTGGTAGGCGGATGCCCCCGCGCTGGCAAAATCCGCCAACGACCGGGCGTTAATTTCCGTTGGTTTGGCCGGGCCGGAATCGTCATCTCCGAACAAGCTCGGGTCATTGTCATCGTCCCCGCCCCGGCCTTCAAACAAGGCGGAATCCTGGGTGCCCAAAGGCAACGGCAAGTCGCTTTCCAAGGCATGGAGGAAGATATAATTGCGCAGGATGTGGCGACGCACGGAGAGCAAAAACGAATGACCACTGCTTTCCAAGCGCTTGAACAGGTTGGTCCGGCAGAACCCAATCAGGCGTTTGCCGGCACGGGACAGATTGTCCATCATTTCGGCTTCGTCCTGCGTCGGCGGGGTGCCGCTGCTGGGGAGGAGATAATTGGCGAGGCCGTAACGCGGCAGGTGCAGGAGCTTGACGGTGTCCACCACTTTGGCGGAGTACAGCCGGGCGTATTGGTCGTTGGGATCACTTTCCTGAATTCGGAATTTCAGGGTCTTGGGCTGGCGCTTGGGGAAGTGGAAGCGTTTGCCACCACCCAAAACGAGGAAACGACGGTCCTCTCCCACCTTGCTGCGGTCGCATTGGGGACATTTGTCCTGAGTGGGTAATAAAACGGTACGGCACTGGGGACATTCGGTGAAGGCGTAGTTCCTTTCGACGAAGGTCCGGGTGCGGCGCACCATGAAGAGCCGCATGAGTTCCCGCCAGTCGTCGGCGTGGCCGCTTTTCTCGAAAGCGGACAGGCAATTGACCGCGCATTGGTGGCGGCGGGTGAATTCATCGGGACGACCGGCACAGTCCCGCCGGAGATATTCCTCGGGCCGGATGCCGACGACGTCCTCCGGTGCCATGAACAGCCGCAACTGGTTGGCCAGGTCAAGGTACGCCTTGTTGTACGGGGTGGCTGAAAGCAATATGCACTTGCTGGCATTGCGGGCCAAATAATCCCGAACGGCGGCCCAGCGCCGCCCGTCGCGATTCCGCAAGTTGTGGCTTTCATCTATGATCACCACCCGGTAACGGCGGAGATCGGGCAGGACATTTGGGGCTTGGGTAACGGATACCACCTCGGCCAGCAAGCGGTAACGGTGGGCGTAATCCTTCCACATGCCGACGAGATTCCGGGGGCAAAGAATGAGGGTTTCCAGGGAGCGCGGGGGGTCTTGGAACACCCTTGCCAGAGCGGTGGCCATCAGGGTTTTGCCAAGGCCGACGACGTCGCCCAAGATGACGCCGCCGCGCTTTTCCAGATGCCGGGCGGCAATCCGGACGGCGGCGGACTGGAATTCGAGCAGGGTTTCCCGCATGTCGGCGGGAATGGTAAATTCAGACAGTCCGGCGCGCGCTTCCTCCGCCAGATGGTACGCCATTTTGACATATATATGATATGGTGGCGGGCATTCCGACCGCGCCCAACTTTCGTCAATCACCTGGATCAATTCCTTGGTGATGTCCACGCACCACCGGTCTTTCCACCGGTCTTCAAACCAATGGGCGAGCTTTTCCGTGGCATCATGGTCGAGGACATCCACGTTAAGTTCACCCTGATGGGACAGGCCAGACAAGGTGAGGTTGCTGGAACCAAGAAACCCGGTGACGGGGTTGTTGCAATCGGCCCGAAAGCAGAGGTAGAGCTTGGCATGGAGGGTGTGGCGGAGGAACAGTTTGACCACCACCTTCCCGGTTTTGAGCTGGGCCGATAGCCGTCTCAGGCCGGCTTCGTCGGCATCGTTGGGGGCTCCAAAAGTCAGTTGAGCACGGAATTCCTCCGCGAGCCGCCGTTTCAACCGGATCACGGCCTGCTGGCTGATTTGGTCTTCCTGCGGGAGAAGGCTGTAGGCTTGGCGGAGTTCATCCTGGGCGAGCCGCTGCATCCCAACGAGGAGTCGGCATTGCGCACCGTCGCCACCGTTCCAGCGGTCAATCAAACCATCAATCGCCTTCCATCCGCGCAAATTAAAATAACCCACGCAAAAGTCCGAGCGCTGAGAGATTTCCAGTGTATCCCTCAGTGCCGGCAATAGTTCGAGAACCATGTTGTCGAATATGCGGGGCATTGTTGTTCCCCCCATGGTTTACGCAATCCCCGGAAAGCCCGCAAATTAAAACGGGGTCTTCGTGGAAAGGTCGCCCAACTTCCATAGTCATGTTCCCGTATCCTCGGGTAAAATTGGCTGGGTTTGAACCACGGGTTGGCGAACAGACGGCTTGGTCCCCGGCTGGCTGGGTAGCAATAGCACGGCAAAGGTTGCCTGCTTTTTCGGGTCTGAGCCGAAAAGGTTTACCAAAAGCCTCAATTGCTGGCTGTTTGGCTGGCTTTCACCACCTTCCCATGACCGAACCAAAGTTTGTGCAATACCCATTTTGGCCGCCACATGGCCTGACGTGAGATTTTTCTCCATGCGTTTAACTTTTATCCAGTCACCAATCGTTTTGATGTTGTCAGACAACGGGTTAGCGGAGTGTTTGCGGGTAGGTTTTTGCTTGAATTTGACGCGAATCTGCCGTTGTGCAATACCCAACAGGGCTACTCTCCCCTGGGATCCGCCGTCGCTGAAGCCAGGGCGGACAAAGAGGGAGAATCGTCGCCGGTCGCAGAGTCATCCGATGACTCCAGTGGCCGGAGGGTTCATGGTTCAGGGGAGCTGCGCGCTTCGTTGGACTTTACTTTTTCGGGGATATGCGGTTTCTTAATGGGGATATGTACAATTGCTTAATCAAAATCGGCAAGGTGGGATGTTTTTTGGCGCTGGCGGTTTCCGCGCTGGCGCAGCCGCTGCCCAAGGTGGTGCTGCAGCCGGTGTATCCCAACCTGGAGATTGACCGGCCGGTGTGGCTGAGCGAGGCGCCGGACGGCACGGGCCGGATGTTCGCGGTGGCGCAGGCGGGCGTCATTTACGTGTTCAAGAAAGGTTCGGACGGCGCGGACGCGAAGGAGTTTTTGAACATCACCAGCCGGCAGCCGTATTTTGACAACGAGGACGGGCTGATGAGCATCGCCTTTCACCCGGGCTTCAAAACCAACGGGTTGTTTTACGTTTATTACAACCAGAAGAACCCGGCCGACCAGCACCTGCAGCCGCAGAATTACCTGTACCGCAGCGTGGTCAGCGAATTCAAGGTGTCGGCCGCCGACCCGGACAAGGCGGACCTGGCGAGCGAGCGGATTTTGCTGGAGGTGCCGCAGCCGTTCACCAACCACAAGGGCGGGGAGCTGTTGTTCGGGCCGGACGGGTATCTGTATCTGGGGCTGGGGGACGGCGGGCTGGGGGGCGACCCGTTTGGGAGCGGGCAAAACACGGCGACGCTGCTGGCCAAGCTGCTGCGGCTGGATGTGAACACGCGTTCGCCCGGGGGCCGGACGCCGTTGAATTACGGGATTCCGCAGGACAATCCGTTTGTGAAAGAGCGGACGGGGGCGCGGCATGAGATTTACGCCTACGGCCTGCGCAATCCGTGGCGCTACAGTTTTGACCGGGAGACGGGGGATTTGTGGGTGGGGGACGTGGGGCAGGATTTGTGGGAGGAGGTGGATTTGATCACCAAAGGGGGCAATTACGGCTGGTGTGTGCGCGAGGGGGCGCACCCGTTCAAGCCCGGGCCGGATGGGGCGAACTATATCGAACCGGTGATGGAGTACACGCACCGGCCGAACCTGCAGGCGGAGGGGATGTTCCCGGACCACAGCATCGGGCTGTGCGTGATCGGAGGGTATGTGTATCGCGGCAAGGCTTATCCGGCGCTGACGGGGGTGTATGTGTACGGGGATTACAACCTGGGCACGCTCTGGGGGTTCCGCTACGACCGGGCGGCGCGGAAGGTGACGGCGGAGGGGACGCTGCTGGAGCAGCATGACAACATCAGCAGCTTTGCCGAGGACGGCGACGGGGAGATCTACGCGCTGATGCTGAAGGGGACGATTTGCAAGGTGACGGTGCCGTAACACAAGAGGGCCGCAGGTTTGGGAGGGAGGAGAATCAACCGCGATTTCGGGGGAGCAGGACGTCGGATGATTTAAGCCGGTCAGAAACGCCCCCCGGGCGGCATCTGCCAAACGTCATATTGTCCGTCATCCGGCGAAGCTGGTAATTTTTAAAAAATGTGAACCCACAGAATGAAAGGTGTGTCACATCCATTAAAATTACTAATTTAATGATTACTGGAAAATTAGAAGCCCGGATTAAAAAAGCTTCACCACAGGTTCTTCCATACCAGCAACAAAAGCAGCCCGCCCCGGCCCGGGTGAAGGATCTGCTGGCGCGGATGACGCTGGAAGAGAAGGTGGCGCAGATGATGTGCGTCTGGCAGGAGAAGGCGTCCAAGCTGGTGGATGCGGAAGGGAATTTTGATTTGAAGAAAGCCAGGGCCGCCTTCAAAGCGGGGCGGGGGATCGGCCAGGTGGGCCGGCCGAGCGACGCGGGCAGCAGTCCGGCGACGCCGGCGAACGGCCAGAGCGCGCGCGGCATGGCGGAACTGACGAACGCGATTCAGAGATTTTTCATCGAACACACCCGGCTGGGCATCCCGGTCATTTTCCACGAAGAATGCCTGCACGGTCACGCGGCCAAAGACGGCACGAGTTTTCCGCAGCCGATTGGCCTGGCCGCCACCTTCAACCCGGCGCTGGTCCGATCGCTCTACGGGATGGCGGCCGAGGAAACGAGGCTGCGGGGCGCGCATCAGGCGCTCACCCCGGTGGTGGACGTGGCGCGCGATCCGCGCTGGGGGCGGGTGGAGGAGACGTTTGGAGAGGACCCGCATCTGGTGACGCAACTCGGCATGGCGGCGGTCGGGGGTTTCCAGGGGGACGCGTCGTTCAAGGACCAACGGAACGTGATTGCCACGTTGAAGCATTTCGCCGCGCACGGCCAGCCGGAATCGGGAATGAACTGCGCGCCCGCCAATGTCTCGCGGCGCGTGCTGCGCGAGACGTTTCTCCAGCCCTTCAAGGATTCGATCCAAAAGGCCGGCGCGATCAGCGTCATGGCCAGCTACAACGAGATTGATGGCGTGCCGTCCCATGCGAACGAATGGCTGCTCCGCGAGGTGTTGCGGAAGGAATGGGGATTCAAAGGTTTTGTGGTGTCAGATTACTACGCGATTTGGGAACTGTCCGACCGCCCCGACACCCACGGCCATCATGTGGCCGCGGACAAGCGGCAGGCGGCGGAACTGGCGGTGCGCGCCGGCGTGAACATTGAACTGCCGGAGCCGGATTGTTATCTGGAGCTGGTGGGGCTGGTGCGCAAGGGCGTGTTGAAGGAAGCACAACTGGACGAGCTCGTCGCCCCGATGCTGCTATGGAAGTTCAAGCTGGGACTGTTTGACCATCCGTATGTTGATCCGGCGGAAGCCGAGCGGGTGGTCGGCTGTGAAGCCAACCGCACGCTGGCCCGGGAGGCGGCGCGGGAGACGATCACGCTGTTGAAGAACGAAAACCAGGTCGCGCCGCTGGATCCGGCCAGATTAAAGACCATTGCGGTGATCGGACCCAATGCGGACCGCAGTTTGCTGGGCGGTTACAGCGGCGTGCCGAAGCACAACGTCACGGTGCTGGAGGGCATCAAAGCCAAAGTGGGCGACCGCGTGAAGGTGCTCCACAGCGAAGGCTGCCGGATCACCGTGGGCGGCTCATGGCAGCAGGACGAAGTGGTGTTCAGCACGCCGGAGGAAGACCGCAAACAGATCGCGGCCGCCGTCAAAGTGGCGAAGCAGGCGGATGTCATCGTGCTGGCCATCGGCGAGAACGAACAGACTTCGCGCGAAGCCTGGAGTTTGAAACACATGGGGGATCGCGCGAGCCTGGATCTGATCGGGCGCCAGAACGAGCTGATTGACGCGATGGTGGCGACCGGCAAGCCGGTGATCGCCCTCCTGTTCAATGGGCGCCCGTTGGCGGTCAACCATCTGGCCGAAAAAGTTCCGGCCCTCTTCGAGTGCTGGTATCTGGGCCAGGAGGGCGGCCACGCCGTCGCGGACGTGCTGTTCGGCGACGTTAATCCGGGCGGCAAGCTGCCGATCAGCATGCCCCGTTCGGTCGGACATCTGCCGGTTTACTACAATTACAAGCCCTCGGCCCGGCGGGGTTATCTGGGCGACCCGGTGACGGCGCTGTATCCGTTCGGCTTTGGTTTGAGCTATACGACGTTCACCTGCTCGGACCTCCGCCTGGCAAGGAAACGGATCAAAGCGGGCGAAACGACGCAGGTGTCGGTCACCCTGACGAACACCGGAAAATGCGCCGGCGCGGAGGTGGTGCAGATGTACATCCGCGACCGGGTCAGCTCCGTGACCCGGCCGGTGAAGGAGTTGAAAGGCTTCCAGAAAGTCACCCTGCAGCCGGGAGAAGCGCAGACCGTGTCGCTGGCGATCACGCCGGAGCACCTGGCGTTTTATGATGTGGACATGAAATTCCGGGTGGAGCCGGGCGAATCTGAAATCATGGTGGGCAATTCCTCGCGCGACGGGGATTTGCAAAAGTTGATTCTAACAGTGGCGAAGCAAACCCCAATGCCGCATAATGGCCCAATCATCGAGACAATGCTGCTATGACACGAACGACTGACAAGTCCCAAATTATTCCGGTATACGAGAAGATTGGCTATGCCTTCGGGGATTCGGCCGCCAACTTTGTGTTTCTGACGATGGTCTGCTTTCAGCAGGCTTTCTACACGGACGTCATGCGGCTGACGCCCGGCCAGGCCGCCCTGGCGATCCTGATTCCGCGCCTGTGGGACGCGTTCTTTGATCCCATCATTGGGAGCACGGCGGATCGCACGCGCACCCGGTGGGGCCGCTTCCGCCCGTGGGTGATTTGGACGGCGGCCCCGTGGAGCATCGTGATGACGCTGGCGTATTTCACGCCCGCCGGCTGGTCCAACGCGGCCATGCTGACCTGGGCCATCGTCACCAACACGCTGTTGATGTCGCTGTATTCCGCCAACAACATGCCGTATGCGGCGCTGGGCGGTGTGATGTCATCGGATCTGTCGGAACGCAACAAGCTCAATGCCTATCGTTTTGCGGCGGTGGTGTTTGCCCAATGGATCGTGCAGACATTCACCCTGGTGCTGCGCGACAAGTTCTCCGGACCGCGCACGGCGGACATGTCCAACGAATCCTGGCACAACCACCAGGCGCACGGTTGGGAAGTCACGATCGGCATTTACGCAATAATCTGCTTTGTCTGCTTCATCATCACCTTTGCCACCACCAAGGAACGCGTACACGCGGTCTCGAGTGAACGGCGGCCGCTGAAACGGGATTTGGCGGATTTGTTGAAGAACGGCCCGTGGATCATCATGTTCCTCGTCACCTTTATTCACTTCTCATTGATTTCCTTCCAAGGCGGAGCCGGGTACCAATACCTCACGCGCTATGCCAATCCCCAGGCGACCTATGATGTGCTGCAAAATATTGGCCTGACGGATTCCACCCTGAAACCCGGTGACACGCCCCATGGATTCCTCGGCACGGTGGGTTACATCATTCCGGGAACCCGCGACACGGTGGGCACCTCAGCCAACAGCGCTCTTTACGGCGTCGCCGGGACGGTCAGCAAGGTCACGCAGATCATCGGGATCATTTTCGCGCCGCTGCTGGCGATGCGGTTCGGCAAGAAAACCATCGTCATCACGGGCTTTCTGCTTTCGGTGATCGTCAACTTCGCCTTTTACTTCCTGGGGAAGAACGACATTGTCGGGATGTTGGTGCTGACCGGTGTTTATGGGCTGGTTTACGGCCCGACCATCCCGCTGGTATGGGCGATTTTCGCGGACGTGGTTGATTTCGGCGAGTGGAAGCTCGGTTATCGCGCCACGGGCATCGTCTTCGCCACCATCGGCTTCGGCTTGAAATCCGGGCTGGCCTTTGGGGGCGCGGCGCTGGGCTGGGTGGAAGGGGCCGTGGGTTATAACGCGGACAACGTCACCGAACAGTCGCTGCAAATGTTCCGCATCTGCAACAGCATCGTTCCGGCGGTGCTGTTCCTCATCTGCGCCGGCGTCCTGTTCCGACTGTGGCTCAACAAGCAAACGACCCAACAGGTCGCCGACGAACTGGCGCTCCGAAGAAGCGCCAGTGCCGGAGCCGCGGCAGCGGCGAACTGATCAACGACGATCGAAAAACACGGTTGCGCCCCCGCGCTTCAGCAGCAACATTTACGAATTGAAATTGAATAAAAGAAACAACATGGAGACGACCATTATGAGAAAATGTCTGTATTTAACCCCGATTATTGGAGCATTGGCTGTGTCCCTGACCACCGCGGGGGCGGCGGTCACCGCAACGAAGGAGCTGCCCGACGGGGCGCAGTTCACTTTGGACGGCGGCACGCTGCGCGTCGAGTTCTGGTCGGAGGACATTGTCCGCGTCACTTACGCCACGGCCGCCGAGTTGCCGACGCTTAAGAGCCTCTCCGTCGTTGCCAGCCCGGAAAAAGTGCGTGTGAAGCGGGGGAAGGACGACCAGACCTTCACCTTGGCGGTGCCAGACCTCAAAGTGAGCATCGACAAGCAGACCGGGGCGGTGAGTTTCTTCGATCCGGCCGGGCACGTCCTGCTTCGGGAAACGGCCGAGGGGCGCAAGATTGCGCCGGCCACTGTGGCGGGCGCCGCGGTCACCTCCTGCGCCCAGTCCTTCGAGTTGTCGCCCGAGGAAGGCATCTACGGCCTGGGGCAACATCAGCAGGGCACGTGGAACTATGTCACCGGCAGACCGGTTCGGCTCGCGCAAGCCAACACGGATGTGGGCATTCCGGTGATGACTTCGAGCAAGGGATACATGCTGCTCTGGGACAATCCGGCGGTGACCACCATTTCGCCGAGTTCCGCGGGAGGCACCAACGACAGCCAGAAAATCCTGCGTTGGTCGTCGGAAGCGGGCAAGGCCATTGATTACTACGTCTGCTACGGCGACGGGACGATCGACACCGCCCTGAAAGCCTACCGCCATCTCACCGGCGAGGCGCCGCTGATGCCCGAGTGGGAGCTGGGCTTCTGGCAATGCAAGGAGCGTTATGCGTCCCAGGAGGAGTTGCTGGGCGTGGCCACGAAGCTGCGCGAACTCAAGGTCCCGGTGGATGGGATCATTCAGGACTGGCAATACTGGCCGCCGGGCACCAACACCTGGGGCTCCCATTTGTTCGACACGAATCGCTATCCGGACGCGGAGGGCATGTTCAAGGAATTGCACGCAATGCACTACCATACCCTCATCTCCGTCTGGGCGAAATTCGACCTGGGCAGCGACAACAGCAAGGAACTCAACGCCGTGGGCGGGATGTTTCCCCAGGTGACGCGCTATGTCTCGCCGCCCGGGCAGGGCCAGTGGTATGACCCGTTTGCGGTGGCCGGCCGGCAGACCTATTGGAAGCAGATGCGCGACCAGCTTTTCGCCAAGGGCGCAGACGGTTGGTGGTTGGACGCGCCCGAGCCGGAAATCAACGGCATGGGCTTTCGCAATTACACCACTCCCGCCGGGCCGGGTTACGAAGTCTATGACGCCTATCCGCTGATGCACTCGATGGGCATTTACCAAGGGCAACGTGCGACCACCGATCAAAAACGCGTCGTGATCCTCACCCGTTCGGCTTACGCCGGCCAGCAGCGCAACAGCGCGATCACCTGGTCGGGCGACATCACGGGGACCTGGCAGGTTTTCCGCAATCAAATCGCGGGGGGACTGAATTTCTCGCTTTCCGGCATCCCGTATTGGAACACCGACACGGGAGGTTTCTTCGGCAGCCGCGACACCGGCAACGCCAATCCGAGCAATCCGCTTTATCAGGAGTTCTTCTCACGCTGGTTTCAGTTCAGCGCCTTCTGCCCCATGTTCCGCGTGCATGGTTCCTACGGGACGAGGCCGGGCAAGGAAATCTGGCGGTTTGATGAGAAGACCCAGGGGGTGATGCGGAACTATCTGGACTTGCGCTATCGTCTTATGCCCTACCTTTATTCGACCGCCTGGCAGGTCACTTCTGAAGGCACAACGTTCATGCGTCCGCTGGTCATGGATTTTGCGAAAGACCCGCAAACATTGGCCATCGGCAACCAATACCTCTTTGGCCCGGCCATCATGGTGACGCCCGTGACGACCGCGGGAGCCACCACGCAATCCGTCTATCTGCCGGCCACCGTGGCTCCGTGGTATAATTTCTGGACCGGCGCCACGGCTCCCGCCGGACAGAGTGTGGTTGCGGCAGCACCGGTCGAAACCGTGCCGTTGTTCGTCAAACCTGGTTCGATCATCCCCATGGGCCCCTTCCTTCAGTATTCCAGCGAGAAGCCGGCCGACCCGATTGAGCTGCGGATTTACCGTGGTGCCGACGGCAAGTTCACGGTCTATGAGGACCAAGGCGACAATTACGATTACGAAAAGGGAAAGTATGCCGTGATTCCCATTTCCTGGAACGATGCCAAGCACACGGTGGAAATCGGCAAGCGCTCCGGCGACTTTCCCGGCATGTTGAAGGAACGCACGTTCAACATTGTCTGGGTTTCGGAAAATCACGGCTCCGGCATCGCGGTGGTCGAGAAACCGGATGCGGTCGTTCATTACACCGGCAAAGCCGTGAAGATATCCGAACCGAAATAACAGACTTACTGACCCAGCCATGAAAAAATCAGCGAACCAACCGGGCGTCCGCCGGCTCATCGCGGGCGTCGCGGCGGCCGCGGCCACCCTCTGCGGGACCACCGGCCGGGCGGACAATCCGGTCGTGCAAACCAGCTTCACCGCCGATCCCGCCCCGATGGTGTACCAGGACACGGTGTATCTTTACACCAGCCATGACGAAGACGACGCCCGGGGCTTTCACATGCTCGACTGGAAGTGCTACTCCACCACCGACATGGTGAACTGGACGGACCACGGGGCGATCGCCTCATTGAAGACATTCCCGTGGGCAACCCAGGAGAATGACGCTTGGGCGCCCCAGACCATTGAGCGGGACGGCAAGTTTTACCTGTATGTCCCCATCAGTGTGCCGGGCTGGCCCAAGAATGTCATCGCCGTCGCCGTCGCGGACAATCCGCTCGGCCCGTTCAAGGACGCGCTCGGTCATCCGCTCATTGACAAGGCCAATGGGTACATTGATCCCACGGTTTATATTGACGATGACGGCCAGGCCTACCTTTACTTCGGCAACCCGAACGCCTGGTACGTGAAACTCAACAAGGACATGGTTTCCTATTCGGGCGAAATTGTGAAGGCCGAAGGCAAGCCGCGGAACTATCAGGAAGGCCCCTGGATCTACAAGCGCAACAGCCATTACTACCTGGCCTACGCCTCCACCTGTTGTCCTGAAGGCATCGGCTATGCGATGAGTGACAAGTTCACCGGCCCTTGGGAGTACAAGGGGAACATCATGGACGGCGACGGGCGGTCGTCGGGCAATCATCCGGGCCTCATTGATTACAAAGGAAAATCATACGTCTTCGGCTTCAATTACCGGCTCAATTGGGAATTGACGGACGTGCACCGGGAACGGCGGTCGGTCTGTGTGGCGGAAATGACCTACAATCCCGACGGGACGATTCAAAAGCTGCCGTGGTGGAACGACGCCGGCGTCGCCCCGGTTGGCACGTTCAACCCGTTTGCGCAAACGGAGGCGGCCACCATCTGCTATGAAAAAGGGGTTCGGACCAAACCCCGCCCCGGCGCGAATCAGGGCGTGTACGTGACCGTCAATGAAAACGGCGCCTACATCAAAATCAAAGGCGTGGATTTCGGCAGCCGGGGGGCGACCAATTTTCTGGCCAGCGTGGCCGCCGCCACCGCCGGCACCACCATTACCTTGCGGCTGGACAATGAAGCGGGCTTGGCAATTGGCACGCTCAAGGTCAAGGCCACCGGCGCCCCCGACAAATGGGAAACCCAGGCCTGCACCCTCAAGGGCGCCCGGGGCGTCCACGATCTGTATTTGAAGTTCTTTGGCGGCGAAGGACCGCTGGTGAACTTCGATTGGTGGAAGTTCGAGTAGCGGACGGCTTGACTGGACACCGGCCGCGGTCGCCGGAAACGGTTGAACCCGAGTTCCGCAGTTGGGGAGCCCACCCGCCCCGGGTGTCGCTGCCCGCGCCCCGCAGTGAGGTCGCCAGCAAGGGCTGGTTCGCGTTACTTTCCCACCTCGGCCGGCAGATGGACCGTCTGCGGCTCAGGGAGTCGCCCTCCCGTTTGTATCCCACTCCCACCAAGGGCGCGACCCTCTGCGAGGGGAGGGTATGACGTTCGTCAGGATATGACGTTTGTCATATTCCAATTAGTCCAAGTTGGTGTAGGATTAGCTCAAGCCAAAGTCATAGTCGTTCGTTTCTCATGCGTACGAATCAGACAATTGTCGTATGAGACCCGTGGTGGTGGAACGTTGCGGGGCGATGAATTGACCTGACCCATGGAACCATACAAAAATAAAAAAACTGGATAAATGGATATGAACCCAACCAAACAAACACACAATCCCTCATCCCGAATGTTAAAGGGGCGGCCCTCCGGCTGGTGGCAGCGTTTTTCTGCCGCCGGTCTGAGCTTGGGCCTCACGTTGCTCCTGCAACCGGCGCACGCGGACTCCGTCGTGCTCGACGACGATTTCAACGATCCCAGCTTCAGCCTGGCCACCAACTCCACGGGCGTTGGCGGCGGCTTTACGGTCTACACGGCCGGGGGCGGGACCGCGATTGAGACGAATGATTTCCTGGAACTTTCCAGTCAACCCAACGGGGGAGCCCAGGCGGTTGTCGCTTCCGCTCAAGCCATCGGCATCAACGCCGGCGGCACGCTGTTTGACTTCCAACACGTCACCTTTAACTATCAGCCCGCCAACACCAGCACCGCCAACCCCGCCACCGACCGGCTGTTCCTCGGGGTTCAAAACAAGGCGCCCGCCGGGAGTTGGACTCAAACCGTCCCCGGCAACCTGGGGGTTGGATTCTACATCGAGTTTAACAGCGACAGCATAGCCAACGGCACGGGCAGCGGCAATTGGGACGGCACGTCCACGCTGTTCTTCAAGGACGGCGAAAACAAAATCACCCAACTGTACAACTGGACGTTCGACAATCTGAAATGGAGCGCGACCA
>Ga0182012_10005500_pt1 | contig 13105 bp, 13 predicted proteins | sample 612S2SmetaG_FD_120486 | JGI IMG/M metagenome (GOLD analysis project Ga0182012, IMG submission 120486) | Permafrost microbial communities from Stordalen Mire, Sweden - 612S2S metaG | ecosystem: Environmental > Terrestrial > Soil > Wetlands > Permafrost | place: Sweden: Stordalen | collected...
CCTGCGTGACCACCCGCTGGCCCCCGGAGCCAGCGGGCCGACCATCGTCATCACCCCGGGTGATGCCAACCAGTTCGACGTCGACCTGGACAACGACGAGTCGAACATCCCGCTCCAGACGGGCGAGAAGCTGACCGAGTACCAGATGCTCGAGGCGCTCATCAACCAGTCGGCCAACGACGTCGCCTACAGCCTGGCCGTCTGGGATGCCGGGAGCGAGGCGGCCTTCGTCGTCAAGATGAACGCCCTGGCGGCCTCGCTCGGTGCCACCCGTACCCACTACGTCGACGCCAGCGGTTACGATCCCCGGTCGGTCTCGACGGCCTCGGACTGCCTCCGGATCGCCGCGGCGGGGATGCGCATCCCGGCGTTCGCCGAGATCGCGGGCAAGGCCACGGTGACGCTGCCTCTGGCCGGGACGGTGCACAACATCGTGAGCGAGATCGGCTTCAACGGGGTGGTCGGCGTCAAGTCCGGCTACACCTCACAGGCCGGAGGGTGCATGGTGCTGGCCGGGTACCGCACCCTGGACGGTCGGTCGGTCCTGGTCCTGGCGGCGGCTCTGGGCCAGCACGTCCCGGCTCCGGTGGTGGTCACCAAGGCCCACCCGGCCCCGGCGGCGTCGGCGTCGGCGTCGACCTCCCGGACCACCCCGTCGCCGGGCCAGATCGGCGTGGAGCTCCAGTACCCGCTCCGCTACACCGGTCCCGTGGTGGAGGCCCTGCTCGACGCCTCCGAAGCGGCGGTGGTGAAGGTACCCGTGGCCACCCCGGGCCGGACGGTGGGTCGGACCACCGTCACCTGGGGGGGGTCGACCCACCGGGCCGGCGTGGTGACCGCCGGGGGGGCCTGGGTGCTGGGGTGGCCGACCCAGGTGGTGGAGACAGCCATGCGTCCGGTGGGGGTGCCGGCCGGGGCCCGGGCCGGGGTGCGGGCCGGTACCGCCTTCTATGCCCTCGGCCAACAGGTCGAGACGGTTCCCCTGGTCACCGCGGCGGCCCTGCCGGAGCCGTCGTGGTGGTGGCGCCTGGTGCACGACTGAGCCTCCCCGGTCGCGGTGCCGCCGGTCGCGGCCCCCGACGGCTACCGTGTCGGTGTGCGCGCACGTGCCCCAGCATCGGCGGCCAACCTGGGCCCCGGTTTCGACACCCTGGCCATCGCACTCGACCGTTATATCGAGGTGGAGGTGGAGCCGGCGGACCGGCTGGACGTCCGCACGGAGGGTGAGGGTGCCGGCCTGTCCGACGATCCCTCGCACCTGGCCGCCCGGGTCGCCATCCAGGTCGCCGGCACCGACCGGCTGTCGATCACCGTGCGGTCCCAGATTCCGGTGGCCCGGGGCCTCGGCTCATCGGCCGCCCTGGCCGTGGCCGCCGCGGCCGCGGCGGGATCCGACGACCCGTTGGGTGTGGCCGCCCAGATGGACGGCCATCCCGACAATGCCGCCGCCTCCACGGTGGGGGGACTGGTGGCCGCGGCCCGGGTCCGGGGTGGGATCCAGGCCGTGCGGCTGCCGCTCGATGTGAGTCTGGCCTTCGTGGTGATCGTCCCCGATGTGACCTTGTCCACGGCCCGGGCCCGCCAGGCCCTGCCCACCGATGTCCCCCGGGAGAGCGCGGCGTTCAACCTGTCCCGGATGGCCCTGTTGATCGCCGGCCTGGCCGACAGCCGCCTGTTGATCAGCGAAGCCACCGAGGACCGCCTCCACCAGGACTACCGCAGTCCCCTGTTCCCTGCGGCGCCGATGCTGCTGGCGGGCATGGCGGCGGGCGGGGCCCAGGCCGTGTGCTGGTCGGGGGCCGGGCCCTCCCTGCTCGGCATCTGCCAGGGGGCCGACGCCCACACCGTCCGGGCCGCGGCGGAGGTGGCCCTGGCCGAGTCGGGCGTGCCGGGTCAGGTGATGATCATGCATCCGGATCTGCACGGCCTGGTGGTGGACCGGGCCGATTCCGACGCGTTCTTCGACTTCGACGCCGGCTGATCCACGGCATCCGGACGAGGAACCCCATGCCCACGCAGCCGTCCAAGGAGTTGGTCACCGTCACCAACTCCCATCCGGACCGACAGTACGAGGTCCGGTGTGAGAGCCCCGAATTCACCTGCCTGTGCCCCCTGACCGGGCAGCCCGACTTCGCCACGGTGACCGTGCACTACGTCCCCGACCGGTTGCTCGTCGAACTCAAGTCACTCAAGCTCTACCTGTGGAGCTACCGCAGCGAGGGTGGGTTCCACGAGGACGTCACCAATCGGATCCTCGATGACCTGGTGGCGGCGGTGGCGCCCCGGCGGATGACCGTGACCACGGACTGGCTGGTGCGGGGTGGCATCCACACCGTGGTGGAGGCGTCCCACCCCTGACTGCGCCGGCCGGGCCGGGGCCGTCGTATCCTGGTCCGATGGCCGCCGCACCCCGGGACCGCGATGTCGACCCGTCCCCCGTGCGGGCGACGGAACCGCGGACGTTCCACATCCGCACGTTCGGGTGTCAGATGAACGATCACGACTCCGAACGGCTGGCCGGGGCCCTCATCGCCGATGGACTGGTCCCCACCCCCGACCTCGAATCAGCCGACGTGGTGGTGTTCAACACCTGCTGCATCCGGGAGAACGCCGACAACAAATTCTACGGGCACCTGGGCAACCTGAAGACCCTGAGGGAGAGCCGGCCGGACATGCAGATCGCCGTGGGAGGGTGCCTGGCCCAGATGGACCGCGACCGCATCCGCCAACGGGCCTCCCATGTCGATGTGGTGTTCGGTACCCACAACATCGCCCGGGCCCCGGCGCTACTTCGCCAAGCGGCGGCGTCCGGTCCGGTGGTCGAGATCCTCGACGGTCCTCCGGCCGTGACGGACCCGTCGGACGGTGACGGCCAGGGAGCGGCCCTGGCCGCAGTCCGCGATCTCCCCTACGCCGCCTGGGTCACCATCCAGACCGGCTGTGACAACTCCTGCGCCTTCTGCATCGTCCCCTCGGTGCGGGGTGCCGAGGTCTCCCGCCGCCGGGACGACCTGGTCTCCGAGGTCTCGACCCTGGCGGCCCGGGGGGTGACCGAGGTGACGCTGCTGGGTCAGAACGTCAACTCCTACGGGCGGGACCTGACCCGCCGCCGACCCCTGTTCGCCGACCTCCTCCGCCGGGTCGGCGGGGTCGAGGGGATCCGGCGGGTGCGGTTCACCAGTCCGCATCCGAAGGACCTGAGCGCGGAGACCATCGCCGCCATGGCCCAGACCGACGAGGTCTGCAACCACCTCCACCTCCCGCTGCAGTCCGGATCCGACCGGGTCCTGTCCGCCATGCGCCGGGGGTACCGGGCCGAGCGGTACCTGGCCCGCCTGGCCGAGGCCCGCGCCGCCGTCGACGACCTGGCTGTCACCACCGACCTGATCGTGGGGTTTCCGGGCGAGACCGACGAGGACTTCGAACGTACCCTGGAGGTGGTGGCCGAGGCGGCCTACGACAGCACCTACACCTTCATCTTCTCCCCCCGGCCGGGGACCCGCGCCGCGGCCATGGCCGACAGGTTCGTCCCGGCCGACGTGGTGGCCGACCGCTTCGAGCGGCTCCGGGCGGTGGTCGAGCGATCGGCGCTGATCCGGCACCGCGACCGCATCGGGCGGGTCGAGGAGGTGGTGGTCGAGGGGCCGTCGAGACGGGACCCCTCCCTGCTGACCGGACGGACCACCCAGAACAAGCTCGTCCACTTCGGTCCGGTGGAGGGTCGCCGGACGCCCACCGGGTCCTATGCCCGGGTGAAGGTGACCGGCGCCGGCCGGCACCATCTGAGCGGTGAGCTGCTCGAGGTGACGGCGGCACCCACCCACCGGGTCCTGATCCCGGTCTCGTCGGCCTGATCCCCGACGGTGCGGCGAGTCGAGACGGCGGGAGCCGGGGCCCCACCCCGATGGCCGGTGGTGGCCCTGGTCGGCCCGACGGCGTCCGGCAAGTCCGGGGTGGCCCGCCAGGTCGCACTGGCGGTGCCCGGGGTCGAACTGGTGTCGGTGGACTCCATGGCTGTCTACCGGGGGATGGACATCGGGACGGCCAAGCCCACCCCGGAGGAACGGGAGGGCCTCCGGTACCACCTCATCGATCTGGTCGACCCGTGGGAGGAGTTCACCGTCCGGCAGTTCCAGACGGCGGGGGTGGCGGCCCTGTCCGGCATCCGCGCCCGGCACCACGGGTCGCTCCTGGTGGGGGGGACGGGGCTGTACCTGCGCTCACTGGTGGACGGACTGGTTTTCCCCGGCCGGTACCCGGCGGTGGCGGCATCGCTCGACGAGGCCCTGGACGGTGCGGGGCCCGAAGGTGGTGACGGCCGGACCCGGGCCCTGGCCGAGCTCCACCAGCGGCTGACCGGCCTGGATCCGGTGGCGGCGGCCCGGATCGGACCGTCCAACCGGCGGCGTCTGGTGCGGGCCCTGGAGGTGACGCTGGGTGCGGGCCGCCCCTTCTCGTCGTTCGGCCCGGGGCTGGAGCGGTATCCGCCCACCCCGGTCACCCTGGTGGGCCTGGCGTACGACCCGGCGGAGACCGACCGGCGGATCACCGAGCGGTTCGGACAGCTCATGGAGCGGGGATTTCTGGCCGAGGTGGCGTCGTTGGCCTCGCGGTCCGGGGGGATGTCGAGGACGGCCCGTCAGGCCTTGGGCTACCGCGAACTGCTCGGACATCTGGAGGAGGGTGTTCCGCTGGCCGAGGCGGTGGACACGGCCGTCCGACGGACCCGGTCCTTCGCCCGCCGGCAGATGGCCTGGTTCCGCCGCGATCCCCGGATCGTGTGGCTGGACCCGGACGCCGACCCCGTGGGCGCCATCGCCGCCCTGTTCGGCCTCCCCGTCGCTCCGGGGTCCGCCGGCAGCCGTGGCGGCGCCGGGGTGGGAGACTGGTCCCCGACGCCATGACCCCCCCGACCGCACTCCGCGCCCCCCTCCACCTGACCAAGCACCACGGGGCGGGCAACGCGTTCCTGATCGTGGTGGACCGGGATGGCGGATCACCTCTCGATCCGGACCTGGTGCGGGCCCTGTGCCACCCCTCCCGGGGGATCGGCGCCGACGGGGTGACCCGGGTCTCCGCCGGGCAGGGTCGGGCCGATCTGGCCATGGAGCTCCGGAACGCCGACGGGAGCGGAGCCGAGATGAGCGGGAACGGCGTGCGGTGCCTGGCCCAGGCCGCGGTGGAGGCGGAACTGGTCACGCCGCCCACGTTCACCGTATGGACCGAAGCCGGGGTGCGCACCGTCGACTACCGGCCGGGCCGCACACCGGGGGCCGCCGACGCCTCGGTGGACATGGGCCTGCCGGTCCTCGGCGACGACCAGCCCCAGACTTTCCCCGACCGGCGGGTCCGCCAGGTCGACATGGGCAACCCCCATCTCGTGCTCCTGGGACCGGACCCCTCCGAGGTCGACGTGGCGGGGGTCGGAGCGCGGCTCCAGGGGGTCCATCCCGGGGGGATCAACGTCGAGTTCATCGCGGTGGGACCCGGCCCGGACGACATCACCCTGCGGGTGTGGGAGCGCGGCGTCGGCGAGACGGCGGCGTGCGGGACCGGAAGTGTGGCCGCCGCCGCCGCCGCCCGCAGCTGGGGTCTGGTGGGGGAGAGCGTGGCGGTCCACAATCCCGGGGGGACCCTCCGGGTGACCCTCGATCCGTCCGGGGCGCGGCTGAGCGGGCCGGTGCGCAAGGTGGCCGACATCGAGGTGGACCGGGCGGAGATCCTGGAGGCGGCGGCGCCGTGACACCGGACGAGTCGGCTTTCACCGACACCCTCATCTCGCGGTCGGTCCGCGAGCGGATCGTCCTGGTCGGTGTGACCCTGGCCCACGAGACGGTGGCCCACACCGAGGCCGGCCTGGACGAGCTGGCGCTGTTGGTGGCCACCGCCGGGGCCGACGTCGTCGAGCGGGTCATGCAGCGGCGGGTCACGCCCGACCCGGCGACCTACCTGGGCAAGGGCAAGGCCGATGAGCTGGCCGACCTGTGCCGGGCGGTGGATGCCGACACCGTGGTCTTCGACAACGATCTGAGTCCGGCCCAGCAGCGGAACCTCGAGCGCATCCTGGGCCGCACCGCCATCGACCGCACCGCGGTGATCCTCGACATCTTCGCCCAGAACGCCCGCACCCCCGAGGGCCGGGCCCAGGTCGAGTTGGCACTGCTGCGCTACCGCCTCCCACGCCTGCGGGGCCGGGGCCGGGCCTTCAGCCAACAGGCCGGCGGGATCGGCACCCGGGGACCGGGCGAGACCCAGCTCGAGGTCGACCGTCGCCGGCTGGTCCGTCGGATGACCCGGCTCGAGGCCGATCTGCGTCAGCTCGACCGGACCCGTCGCACCCAGCGTCAGGGCCGGACCCGGTCGCGCCAGCGGACGGTGTCCCTGGTGGGGTACACCAACGCCGGCAAGTCGACCCTTCTCAACCGGCTGTGCCGGTCCGACGTGCTGGTGGAGAACCGGCTGTTCTCCACCCTCGACCCCCGCACCCGCCAGCTGGGACTCCCCGGGGGGGAGACGGTCCTGCTGACCGACACCGTGGGATTCGTGCGCAAACTGCCCCACCAGGTGGTCGAGGCGTTCCGGTCCACCCTCGAGGTGGTGTGCGACTCCGACCTCGTCGTCCACGTCGTGGACGGTTCGGCCCCTGACTTCGAGGGCCAGGTCGATGCGGTCCGCACGGTGCTGGCCGACATCGGTGCCGACGGCCTGGCGGAGCTGCTGGTGGTGAACAAGTCCGACGCCATCGAACACCTGGGAGCGGGAGCCGGTGAAGAGGCCCACCGGCTGCTGGCCGCCCACCCCGGGTCGGTGATGGTGTCGGCCCGCACGGGCGAGGGGATCGGGCAGTTCCTGCAGGCCATGGGCGACCGGCTGCGGGTGGGTGACCGGGTGGTGGAGTTGGTGATCCCGTGGTCCCGGGGCGACATCCTGGCCGCGGTGCACCGTGAGGGTGAGATCGTGGGAACGGTGGACGGCGACCAGTCGACAAGGATCCAGGTGGTCCTGGACCCGGTGGGCGCCTCCCGGTTCGCCGAGTTTGTGGCCTCGTGAGCGGCGCACCGGGCACCGGACGGCCCACGGGATTCTCCCCGCCCCCCTATCCCTACGACCGGCTGTCCGCTCTGGCCGCCCGGGCCGGTGAGCGCTTCGACAAGGAGGGCGGACTGGTCGACTGTTCCATCGGGACGCCGTGCGACCCGCCCCCCCGCTTCGTGCTGGAGGCCATGGCCCGTTCGGATGCCGAACGGGGATACCCGGCCTCGGCCGGTTCGCCCCGGTACCGCCGTGCCGCGGCCGGCTGGTTGGCCCGGCGCTTCGGTGTCACCGTCGATCCCGACGGGTGTCTGGCGGCCTGTGTGGGGACGAAGGAGTTTGTGGCCTCGGCGGCCCAGTACCTGCACCTGCGCACCCCCGACCGGGACACGGTCCTCTATCCCGCCGTCTCCTACCCGACCTACGCCATGGGCGCCCTCCTCGGCGGGTGCCGGGCGGTGCCGGTCCCCGAGCTCCCCGGGGGCGGGCTCGACCTGGCCGCGGTCGACCGCGCCGACGTCGACCGGGCCCTCATGCTGTGGGCCAACTCCCCGTCCAACCCCACCGGCCATCTCACCGACCTCGACGCCGTGGCCGGTTGGGGTCGCGGACACGGGATACCGGTGTTCTCAGACGAGTGCTACTGCGAGTTCACCTGGACCGGCCCGCCGGCCACGGTGCTGTCGTCCGGCCTTGAGGGCGTGGTCGCCGTGCACTCGCTGTCCAAACGGTCGAACCTGGCCGGGGTGCGGGCGGGATTCTTCGCCGGTGACCCTGAGCTGGTCGGCTTCCTCCTCGATGTCCGGCGGCACGCCGGCCTCATGGTGCCGGGCCCGGTGCAGGCCGGTGCGGTGGCCGCCTTCGACGACGACGGGCATGTGGAGGACCAGCGCCACCGCTACCACGAACGACTGGAGTGCCTGCGCCGGGTGTTCGGCCGGGCCGGACTGCCGGTGGACCTCCCGGCCGGCGGGTTCTACCTGTGGGTGCCGGTTCCCGGGGGATTCGAAGGTGGCGCCTGGGGGATGGCCGAGGCCCTGGCCCTCACCGGCGGCGTGCTGGTCAGCCCGGGCGACCTCTACGGGCCTGCCGGGTCCGGGTTCGTGCGGGTGGCGGTGGTCCAACCCCTCGACCGGCTGGAGCTGGTGGGGGAGCGGCTGGCCGGCCGTCTCGTCAGCGCGTCCCCCTGAGGGGCGGCAGTTAACCTCTGGCCATGGCAGATCTCCAGTCCCAGATAGAAGAATTGTGGGCCCGGGCCGACCAACTCGGTCCGGCCGACACCGATGCCCTGGCCGTGGTGTCCGAAGCCATCGAGCTGCTGGACCGGGGCGAGGCGCGGGTGGCCCACGTGGATCCGGAGACGGACCAGGTGGTGGTCCACCAGTGGCTCAAGCAGGCCATCTTGTTGTTGTTCCGGCTGCGCTCGATGGAGACCACCGAGGTCGGCCCCTTCGAATTCGCCGACAAGCTCCCGCTGAAGAAGGAGTATGCCGCCGCCGGCGTGCGGGTGGTGCCCGGGGCCTCGGCGCGGTGGGGATCGTTTCTGGCCCGTGGGGTGATCTGCATGCCCAGCTACGTCAACATCGGGGCCCGGGTGGGTGCCGGCACCATGGTCGACACCTGGGCCACCGTCGGGTCCTGTGCCCAGATCGGCGAGCAGGTCCATCTGTCCGGAGGGGTCGGGATCGGGGGAGTCCTCGAACCGGCCCAGGCCGCGCCGGTGGTGATCGAGGATGAGGTCATGATCGGCAGCCGGTCGATGGTCACCCAGGGAGCCCGGGTCGGCCGGGGCTCCGTCCTCGGGGAGGGCACCATTCTGAACCCGGCCATCCCGGTCATCGACGCCGACACCGGGGAGGAGCTGAGCCGGGGTCACGTGCCCCCCTGGTCGGTGGCCGTGGCGGCGTCGCGCCGACGGGAGTTCCCCGGAGGCGAGTACTTCCTGCCGTGTGTGCTGGTGATCAAGCGGCTGACCGAGGGGGAGCGTCACGACAAGGCCCGGCTCACCGACATCCTCCGCCAGCACGGTGTGTCGACGTGACCGTGGACAGGCCCGGTGGACTGCTCGGCCTGGCCACCTCCCTGGTGGCCATCCCCTCGGTCAGCCATGACGAAAGGCTGCTGGCCGACGCCGTCGAGTCGGCGCTGGGCCTGTGCCCGTGGCTGTCTCTGGAGCGGGTCGGTGACAACGTGGTGGCGCGCACCGAGCTCGGGCGGGATGTCCGGGTGCTGGTGGGGGGGCATCTGGACACCGTGCCACCGGTGGGGGGAAACGAGGAGCCCCGCATCGAAGACGACATCCTCTACGGGGTGGGCTCCGCCGACATGAAGGGCGGCCTGGCCGTGATGCTCCACCTGGCCGGGTGCCTGACCGAGCCGGCGGTGGACGTCACCTGGTGCTTCTACGTGTGCGAGGAGGTGGAGCAGCGGTACAACGGATTGCGCCACCTCTGGGAGCATCGGCCCGATCTGCTGGTGGCTGACGCCGCCGTCCTGGGTGAGCCCACCGGGGGGATCGTCGAGGCCGGATGCCAGGGGACCCTCAAGGTGCGGGTGTCGGTGCGGGGACGGCGGGCCCACACGGCCCGGCCGGCGACCGGTCGGAATGCCATCCACCGCCTGGCCCCCATCATCGCGGCGGTGGCCGACTACCGCAGCCGCCGGCCCGTCCTCGACGGCTGTGAGTATGTCGAGCAGCTCCAGATCGTCGACGTGGTGGGGGGGGTGGCCGGCAACGTGGTGCCTGACGAGGCAGCGGTGGTGATCAACCACCGCTTCGCCCCCGACCGCACCGTCGACGAGGCCGAGGCTTCGGTCCACGCCCTGCTCGGTCCGCACCTGGAGGCCGGCGACCGCTGGGAGCTGGTGGATGCGGCCCCCGGTGCGCCGCCCGCCCTCGACCATCCGGTGTTGGCCGCGTTGGTGGCGGCCGCCGGGGTCCCACCCCTGGCCAAACAGGGCTGGACCGACGTGGCCTCGTTTTGGGCCCACGGGATCCCGGCCGCCAACTTCGGACCGGCGGACCCGCTGCTGTGCCACACCCCGGGCGAGCATGTGAGCGCCGGTGAGTTGGAGGGGGCCGCCGCCGTGCTGGACTCGCTCCTGCGTTCGGGCCGGTAAGGTCCGGCCGTGACCCTATCCCCCCGCACCCTCGGCTCCGGAGGCCTGGTGGTGTCGGCCGAGGGCCTCGGCTGCATGGGGATGAGTGAGTTCTACGGCCCGGGCGATGACGCCGAGTCGACCGCCACAATCCACCGGGCCCTCGACCTCGGGGTGACCTTTCTCGACACCGCGGACATGTACGGTCCGTACCGCAACGAGGAGCTGGTGGGCCGGGCCATCGCGGGCCGCCGCCACGAGGTGGTGCTGGCCACCAAGTTCGGCATCGTGCGGGGCACCGACCCGTCCGACCGGTCCATCCGGGGCGACGGCGCCTACGTCAAGCAGGCGTGTGAGGCATCGCTGACCAGGTTGGGGGTCGACCACATCGACCTCTACTACCAGCACCGCACGGACGGGGGCGTCCCGATCGAAGAGACCGTCGGTGCCATGGCCGACCTGGTGGCCGAGGGGAAAGTGCGCTTCCTCGGACTGTCGGAAGCCCAGCCCGACACCCTGCGCCGGGCCTCGGCCGTCCATCCCATCGCCGCACTCCAGAGCGAATGGTCCCTGTGGAGCCGTGACATCGAGGCCGAGGTGGTCGGGACAGCCCGTGAGCTCGGCATCGGCATCGTGGCCTACAGCCCGCTGGGTCGCGGCTTCCTCACCGGCCAGATCACCGACCCCTCCGACTTTCCGGCCGGTGACTTCCGTGTCCACCAGCCCCGGTTCACCGGTGAGAACTTCGTGCACAACATCGCACTGGTCGACAAGGTTCGGGACCTGGCCCGCGACAAGGGATGTACTCCGGGCCAACTGGCCCTGGCCTGGGTGCTGTCCCGGGGGGTGGACGTGGTGCCGATCCCCGGCACCAAGCGGCGCACCTATCTGGAGGAGAACGTCGCCGCCATCGACGTCGTGTTGACCGACGCGGAGCTGGCCGCCATCGAAGAGGTCTTTCCGGTCGGGGCCGGAGCAGGTGACCGCTATCCGGACATGCGTCCCCTGGGGGTCGTGACCCCGGCGACCACAAACTGAGTCGCCGTCTGCCGGCCGGACCGGACCACTGGGCGGGACCGGACCACTGGGCGGGACCGGGTCACAATCTCCGCAGGACCGTCACCACCTTGCCGTAGACGGTGATCTCGTCGGGTGCGAACTCCATCGGAGAGAGCCGGGCGTTGGCCGGGGTCAGAACCACCCGGCCCCCCACGCGCGAGAAGTACTTGACCGTGGCCTCACCGTCGGGGATTCCGGCCACCACCACCTCCCCCTGTTCGGCGTGGGGCTGCTGGCGAACCACCACGCAGTCGCCGTCCATGATCCCCGCGTCGATCATCGAATCGCCCCGGACCTTCACCATGAACAGCGTGCCGGTTCCGGTGAAGTCCTCGGGCAGGGGATAGAGCTCTTCGACGTTCTCCTGTGCCAACATGCCGGTGCCGGCGGCCACCTCGCCCACCAGCGGCACGTGCCGGATGGGCCGGGCCTCCACGATGACCTTGGACGACGGGTCGTAACAGACTTCGATGGCGCGGGGCTTGGTGGGGTCGCGGCGCAGGTAGCCCTCGCGCTGGAGCACGGCCAGATGGGCGTGGACCGTCGACGACGACGTGAGCCCGACCGACTCCCCGATCTCCCGCACCGACGGGGGGTACCCGCGGTCCCTGACCGCCTCGGAGATGCAGTCGAGTATCTGCTTGCGTTTGGTGCTCAGTACCTGGGCCATGGCTCCCCTTGCCGTCCTGCGCCGCCGACGCCGGCGAACGTCTGTTTGCCAGAAGGTAGTCCCCGGAGGTTCGGAAAGCAAACACCCGTTCGAGAAAAGTCTTGACAGCGAACAGACGTTCGTGGTGAGATGAGCCCATGGCGAACACAGGTTCGATTCGAAGGACACCGATCACGCCGGCCCGACCGGGGCGGAGGTGGTGGTCATGACGGTGATCTGGCTCGATCCGGCCCATGCCGCCCCGGCGGGGCGACGCAGCCTGCGGCTGGTGGGTGGAGTGGAGGACGGCGTCCTGGAGTCCCCGTGGGAGGACCCGGCCCCGGGCCGTCCGCCCCTGGTGCTCGTTCCTGACCGCTCCCGCGTCCGGGCCGGGCGGCACCGGACCTCACCGGCGGTGCGGCGGCGCCGGACCCTCCTGGCGGCCATGGGTCTCCTCCTGGCCGTCCTCGCTCTTCCGCTGAGCGGAACCGGTGGCTACTCCCACCCTGCCGGTTCCGCTCCGGCGGAGACCGGGCGCCCGGTGGTCTACACCGTGCGCCCGGGTGATTCGCTGTGGTCCATCGCCAGGCGTGCGGACCCGGGCGGCGACCCCCGCCCCCTGGTGGCGATGATGGCGGCCCGCACCGGTTCGGAGAGTGTCCAGCCGGGCGAACGGATCGTCATACCCTGACCTTGCCGCCCACATCGGGCGGTGGCCCGACGGTCTCCGCCGGGGGGCTGGGCACTAGCCTCGTCTGTGTGCGGTGTCCTTGGTGTCTGGCTGATGACGACCGGGTGGTCGATTCCCGCATGGCCGAGGACGGTGCCGCCATCAGACGCCGACGGGAGTGCTCGGCCTGCGGAAACCGGTACACGACCTTCGAGCGGATCGATGAGATCCCCCTGATGGTGATCAAGCGGTCCGGTGCGCGCCAGCCCTTCGACCGGGGAAAACTGGTCGACGGTCTCCGGGCCGCAACGAAGAACCGCCCGGTGTCCGAGGCCCAGTTGGAAGCGCTGGCGAGGGCTGTGGAGGACGAGCTGCGGGAAGAGGGCTCGGAACCCAGCTCCGAGCAGGTCGGCCTGGCTGTGCTCGAGCGCCTCCGGGTGGTCGACGAGGTCGCCTACCTCCGCTTCGCCAGCGTCTACAAGGGTTTTGAGGGCGTGGACGACTTCCGCCGGGAAGTGGGCCTGCTGACCAAGACCACCGCGCCGAAGGGACCGGGTGGCTAGGACGTGGCCGAGCTGATGGATCAGATTCCGGCG
>Ga0182012_10005501_pt1 | contig 13102 bp, 13 predicted proteins | sample 612S2SmetaG_FD_120486 | JGI IMG/M metagenome (GOLD analysis project Ga0182012, IMG submission 120486) | Permafrost microbial communities from Stordalen Mire, Sweden - 612S2S metaG | ecosystem: Environmental > Terrestrial > Soil > Wetlands > Permafrost | place: Sweden: Stordalen | collected...
CGTCGCAGTTCAGGAGCGCAGCGTCCTGGCAATTTCTAGCGGTAAAAACCACTGGGTTGTGCAATTCGGCGGAGAGAATCTTGCCGTCGGACGTGTCGAGCTTGATGTGAACGTCGAATGTTTCTTCGCCGACTTGAGCCAGATATTTGTCGCCCGTTTTCTCCACTTCCACCCAGTTGTTTTCGCCTTTGCCGACGCGCGCTTTCATCCACTCGGCGGGGAGGGTCACTTGAGGATGAGGCGGCGGGACGTGGCGAATGAACAAAGTGGCGGTTCTGGCGGGTTGATCGATCGCTTCCAAAGTAACGTCGAAATCGATGGAATCCTGGCCCAGCGTGACATGTTGGCCGTCGGCCCATGAATTCGGCGTCCCGCGCGCAAAGTAGGCCTTTTGGCCGGCATGTGTAAGAGCTAAGTTGCCGGCGAGAAACACATCCGCGTAGAAGGTAAGCAGGTCGGTAATAGGGCCGATGACGAAGGGTTGTACTTTGCTGAGATCAGGTACGGTCAGATATTTGGCGTCCGCTAACGACAGATCTTGCCGGAAGGCGAGACTAGCGGGAGAGAGCGTGAGCGGGGCGTTGGAACGGAGGTTCGACCAGCCGATTTCTTCGTAGGCAACCTTCGCCACATCGGCTTTTACGATGGAGTCTGCCTGGATCTGGTATTCCCAGCCACGATTGCTGCCTTTCATCTCGTAGCGCATGGTTTCGCCGGGCCGATAGTACCGCTTGATCGGCAAAGGATCTGATTGTGGCTTGGTTGGAGCCTCGTTTTGCGGAAGGAGCGAAGAACAAAAGACGAGAAGTAACACCGCTAACACGATGCGGTAAATCGGACGCGGCATGGTAACCCCCTAGGACGCTTGCAAGATATCACACTCTCCCGTAAGACACGCTAGCTTTGGTCACCGCCGCAAACGACGGTCTGCCCGCCCGTTACATCTTTGTGCCGGCGGTTTTGCCGGAATTGCCACCACCGCTCCAAGTGCCGACGAGTTTATCGGCAGTGACCTTTAGTTCGATGTCGTATTCCTCGTCCTGATAGGGCACTTTGAACTTGAGGACGCCGTCGGCATAGTTGAAATTCTTGGTGGGTTGTGCTTGATCTTCCAGGGCGATGGAGGCGGTTAGATGACCGTCGACTTCTTTGAGGACGAGGGTCCATTTTACGGGATCCTGGTCGGTTTCGGAGGTCATGCTCCATTTGCCGAGGAGGGGTTTGTAGTCTTGCGCTAGCGAGGAAACGAGAGCGAGGCAGATAAGGAGGCAGAGAGTGAAAATGCGCTGCAGAATTTTGTTGGGCATAAGATTCCTTTTTTTGCAGTTTACTCCAACGGCTTTAAGTGCGGGCAGGTCAGGCGAGGCGGTTAGAAGCCGGCCGGCCGGTTCGCCCCCGCCCTGAAATAAGTTGCTATACTCCCAACCAGAGCAATTTTGTGCCTGAGATCAATCTCGCGACACTAAATGATCTGGTTGGCAAAATCAAACAGGGAGCGCTTCCCGGTGCCGTCTACCACGAGAAGTATCCTCCAGCCAGTTATCAATCTGGACCCTCTTGTGGGATGTACTCTCTCAAATGGGCCGTCGATTATCGAGCCCTAAAAACCGGCGTGAAAGGCGAGTTGTTGCCCGCGCGGGCGCGCGATGTCTGCGCCAATTGCGGCACCGGTTTGCGCGGCGGGCTTGATGAAGACATATTCGAGCAGGATGCCGTCGCCCTACGCACCGCGCTCGATAAGAAAAAGTTTTATTACTGTTCGGTCTGCGCGCAGTTACCGGAAGGGAAGCGCAAAACCGTCCAAACCATGCGCAATCTGGCCAAGGCCGCGGGCCTCTCCGTCATGGGCGAACTCATGGAGCCGCCCAAACTACTCAAACTCGCGGAACTCAGCGGATTCAAGGATCACGCTTCGTTGGTGGACGTCGCCAAGACCGGTGGAAACTACGAAAAATCTCTCAAGGAAACGCTAGATTCCGGCAAAATGGCTCTGCTGATCTACGATATCGATCCCGACACCGGCGGCCCGGGAAGCAACAAAGGCACCAAAGCGCATTGGTGTACCATCTTCGGCTATTACACCGTTGCCAACAAGCCCCACGTTCTTGCCGTTCATGGTTGGGGGAAATTTTACGACTGGGAGCTCTCCGACTTGTTAACCTGCCTGGAGCAAATGAAAGTGCACCCCGGCTGGGACCTGCGCGTGTCCACTGTCAAAACCCCTTACCTGATGCTCGATTTCGAAGCCGACGATGCACCGGGCGACAAGCCTTCCTTCAAAAGAGACAAGCCCGTCCCCCCTCTCGCCCCTGGTACAAAATCCGTCAACGTCGCCGGTACCGATTACGCCAACTGGAACAAGCAATTCGTCGCGTTCGGCTAGCTTTCGGTCCACAAAGAAATCCGGGAGCAAGCTGCAAATTAAAGGTCTATACTCAAATTTAGACCCAGGAGGTCCAATTTGGCGTCGCAGCGGCGGTATTTCCTTTATATTCCCCTCGTGATTGGGGCCTGCGCCTTGGCAGGCGGCGTGTTTGATTCCGGATTTCGAACCGTTGCGGCGGCTTCGCAGTCGGAACACAATGCGAGTCCAACTTCAGACGCCGATCTGAAGGCGAGCATTGAATCGTTCACCAAGGTTTACGACATCGTTGACCAGAACTACGCCGACAAGCTGGCCTCCGATAAAGCCATGTACAAAGGTGCGATCCCGGGGATGCTGCGCACGCTTGATCCGCACTCGAACTTCTTTGATCCGAAGGAATTTTCGTCGCTGCGCGAAGAACAGCATGGGATGTACTACGGCATCGGCATGTTGATTGGGGCGCAGCCGAGAACGGGCAAGCCGATGGTGATTCATCCATTTGGCGGCACACCGGCGTACCGGGCAGGCATTCGGCCGGGCGACATGCTGGTGGAAGTGAACGACAAGCGGGTGGACGCTCTGACGACGACTGAAGTAGCCGAGATGTTGAAGGGGCCGAAGGGCACCAAGGTGCAAGTGGTGGTGAACCGCTCGGGCGCGACGAAGCCGATCACCTTTAATTTGGTGCGCGACGAAATTCCGCGCAACAGCGTGGACACGGCGTTTTGGGTGAAGCCGGGGGTTGCGTACATGCGCATTCAATCGTTTACCGAAACGACGAGCCATGAAGTGGAAGACAATCTCAAGGCATTGGGCGAGCAGAATATAAAAGGATTGATTTTAGATTTGCGCGAGAATCCGGGTGGGTTGCTGCAGGAAGGTGTGGCGACTGCTGGGCATTGGCTGGACCGCGGGCAGACAGTTGTTTCGCATCGTGGCCGGGCGTTTTCGGAAAAGCCGTATCTGGCTAAAGGCAGCCAGTATGGCGAGAGCTACCCGATTGTGGTTTTGGTAAATCGCTATTCGGCGTCGGCGGCGGAGATTGTGGCGGGTGCGCTGCAGGATCACGACCGGGCATTGATTTTGGGCGATACGACGTTTGGCAAGGGCTTGGTGCAAACCGTTTACCCGTTGAGCGACAACACGGGTTTGGCGCTGACGACGCAACATTACTATACACCGAGCGGGCGGTTGATTCAGCGCGATTATTCGAACATTTCGTTCCTTGATTACTACTACGGCAAGCGCGGCGAAACCAAAGATCCGATGGATATAAAACAGACGGATCTGGGACGGACGGTTTATGGCGGCGGCGGCATAACGCCGGACGAAAAGTTTGAAGCGGCCAAGCTGGATGCGTTTGAAATTGCGACGGCGCGGAAGAGTGCGTTCTTCAATTTTTCGGCGCAGTATTTTGCCGAACATGACACAAAGCTGAAAAAGGGCTGGACCCCAGATGAAACGGTGCTCGAAGCTTTTCACGATTATCTGCTGAAGCAAAGCGTGCCGTTCACCGAAAAAGATTGGGCGACGGACCGTTCGTGGATGCGCGACCAGTTGCGGGCTGAAATGTATATTACGGCATTCAGCTATGAGGATTCGGAAAGAGCGCGGGTAGAGCAGGATCCGGAAGTCGCCAAGGCAATTGACGCGCTGCCAAAGGCTGCTAATTTATTGGCGCAATCGAAGGCGCGCTTTGAAAAGCAGCGCGCTAGTTTGCGCTAAGATTTGGGAATTGCTACCGTAAGCGCAACACGACTGAATAGCGGCGCGGTTGCCTCGCCGCAAATTACCGTTCTCGATACTGGCGGGCAGTATACGCATTTAATCGCGCGGCGCGTGCGCGAGTTGGGTGTCTACGCGGACGTACAAGCGAGCGACACACCGGCTTCGGAACTAAAGACACGCCGGGGGATCATTATTTCGGGCGGTCCCGCGAGCGTGCTGGAAGCGGGTTGCCCTGAGATTGATCCAGAGGTGCTCGCCCTAGGCGTGCCCGTTCTCGGCATTTGTTATGGGCATCAATTGATGGCCAGGCACTTGGGCGGAACGGTGGAGAAGGGCGAACGGGGTGAGTATGGTGTGGCGCAACTCACCGTGACCGCCGCCGATCCGCTCTTGACGGGGGTGGAGAAGTCGCGCATCTGGATGAGCCACTTCGACACGGTTTTCCAGATTCCGCCGGGGTTTCGAGTAATTGGCTCGAGTGAAGTTTCAGGCGTGGCGGCGATGTCGGATGCGGGGCGCGGGCTCTTTGGCATACAGTTTCATCCCGAGGTGGTGCATACCCAGGCCGGACGGCAGATCTTGCAAAACTTCGTGTTTGGAATTTGCGGCGCGAAAAACGACTGGAATGTTTCGCAGCGCGTGCCGTTAGTAGAAGAGCAAATTCGCGCGACAGTGGGCGAGCGGAGAGTGTTCTTTTTTGTGAGCGGCGGCGTGGATTCGACCGTGGCGTATACCCTTTGCTTGCGGGCGCTGGGCGCGGAGCGGGTGTTTGGCATTTATGTGGATACCGGCTTGATGCGTGCGGGCGAGACGGAGTTGGTGCGCGCGATTTTTCAAGAGCTGGGCGCGAAGAATTTTATTGTGGATGTGGCCGAGGCGGAGTTTCTGGCAGCTTTGAGTGGACTGCATGAGCCGGAAGCGAAGAGGCGGGCGATTGGCGAGCAGTTTGTCAAGGTGCAGGAGCGCGTGCTGGCGAGCGAGCATTTTCTGGATGGCAGTTGGATTTTGGGACAAGGGACGATTTACCCGGACACCATCGAATCGGGCGGTACGGCCAAGGCGGATTTGATCAAGACGCACCATAACCGGGTGGCGGGGATTCAGGCGCTGATGGAGGCCGGGCGGATTGTTGAGCCGCTGACCTCTTTCTATAAGGACGAAGTGCGGGAGATTGGGCGTGAACTGGGAGTGCCGGCGAAGTTTTTGGCGCGGCATCCGTTTCCCGGTCCGGGATTGGCGATTCGCTGCCTGTGCGCGGACGAGGCAGGCTCAGCAGAGGCGACCGTTGACGGTGTCATTTTGCCGGTGCGGTCGGTGGGGGTGCAGGGCGATGCACGGAGTTACCGCAAGGTGCTGGCGCTTTCCGGAAGACCTTCGCGTGAGGCAGTAGAAGTGACGTCCCCTGCGCTGACGAATAAGCGGCGTGACATTAACCGGGTGATAGCGCTGTGCGGCGCCAAGGCGGAGCTGCAAACCTTGGGCGTTTTTCCAGCCACAATTACCAAACAAAGGCTGGATGTGCTGCGGCGCGCGGACGCTATCGTGCGCGAGTTTTGCTTGCAGACCGGCTTCGAAGAAAAAGTTTGGCAGTTTCCGGTAGTGCTCATTCCGGCGGGGAGCGACGAGGCGCGCGAATCGGTTGTGTTGCGGCCGATTCATTCGGTCGACGGCATGACGGCCGATGTGGTTTTGATGGATGGGCCGGAGCTTACGCGCTTAACGGAGCGATTGCTGGCGATTTCGGAAGTGGCGGCGGTCTTTTACGATTTGACGCACAAGCCACCGGGAACAATTGAATGGGAATAGCACCTGAGAGATAGTGCGGAGTTCTAGCACTAAGCTACTTGGGCACCATGAAAAGAAATCTGCTGGCGGCTACCCTGGCGTTGGGCAGCGCGGCCTGGATCAAAGCTGATGTCATATTCAGCACGTTAGACGGGCCGCAGGTGGGCGGATATCAGGTGGTTGGGGCAACGGCGTCACAATATTTTCCGGCGGAAAGCGTGGCCGCCTCGTTTAGTAGCAGTTCGGCGTTTTTGTTTACGGGCGCGGCGGTGCAGGTGGCGGCGATCAGCGGCGCTACCTTCAACATGACGCTCTTCGCGAGCGATGCGAATGGCTTGCCCGGGACACAGTTGACAACGGTGGGAACGGGGCTGGCTGCGCCATCCGCGAGCGAAGAAGTAGGTGCGGTTTCGGCGGTGACGCTGACGCTGGCGGCTGAGACGCAATACTGGCTCGTGCTAACGCCGGCGGCGGACAATACGCAGGTGAGTTGGGGTGTTTTGAACGGTGCGCCGAATTCGCCGCTGAGTACGACGGTGCAGACGAATGGGTCTGGGGGATGGTCGATTGTGGGGAATGAGCCGGTGGAGTTTGCGATTGACGGGGCAGCGGCAACGCCGGAGGGGGACACAATCTGGCTGTGGGTGGTGGGTTTAGGGTTGGTGGCGGGCGGAGCGGTTCGGGGCAGTAGGGGCTCTACTTTTCATCGGTAGAGTGGGCTCGAGACCGGGACAGGAATGCCGATACTCCGAAAGCGCGCCTTACTCCGAGGCGCCCCGCCTTCGGCGGCCGGCAAAAATAGCTGCGATACGCTCCGCTTCCCCTGAGGTTGGTAGAGGTGAGACGCTATCATGTGTAAGTCATGTCACAGTTAACAAGATTACTGACGCCTCGTATCGCAGAGCTCACCGCCTCGATTGAGGTGCAAACCGCTGAGCGTACCGCCTACGAGCGAGTCCTCCAGATAGAACTTGCCAAGGAAAGTACGCCCGCCAAGGTGAGCCCGAGTGAGCCTCCCGCTCGACCGGCCTTAGCCTTAACTCCGGCTGCCCCAAGTTCCGATCCGGCCGCCCCCGAATTCACCGGCAACAAGACGGCCTTTGTGGCGGCTATCGTGAAAGCTCACGGTGCTTCCGGGGTAGCTCCAAAGGAAATTAGAGAAGTTTTCAATTCCCGGAAGATACCTCTGAGTGAGAATCTGATTTACACGACTCTGAGTGCGCTGGCCAAAGACAAAAAGCTGCGGCGTCGCGATGGTCGGTATTACGGAGTGGGCAGTGAAACGGTCCCGAAGAGTGGAAGCGTAGCGCCCGCTAAAAGGAAGATGAGCGCGGCGGCCATTAAAAAGATTAAAGAGGGAGTGAAGAAGTACTGGGCGGCCAAGAAAGCGGCGGCCAAGTAGAACATCTCGCTGTGGACAGTGCAACAGGACTCCAGCCCACCGCTTAGCGGCACAGCCTGGGAGCGGCGCCGGCAGTCTTCCAATTTTGTACCTTGTTACTCTTTCCGCTCCAACTGCCCACGAAGCCGTGCCACCCATTGACTCTGCTCCGGCGTCAATTTCGCTTCTTCTGTCGCCGCCGCCTTCCTTGCAGGGTCAAAATCATGGCCTTGTGCCAGCTCTAACCAGGCGATTCCTTGCAGCCAATCCGATTCCTTTCGCTGCGGCGAACCAATCAACAATTGCCCGAGCTTGAATTGACACTCGGGCGCCCCGGAAGCAGCGCACAAACGAAAATACCGTTTGGAGCGAGCTAGATCCACTTCCACGTCTTTACCATCCTCATAGATCCGGCCCAGCATGAATTGAGCTTCCCGGCTCCCTAAGACCGCTGCGTCGCGAATCAGTGACAATCCTTTCACCGGATCTTTGGGCATCAAATCACCGCTCCATTGTGCCTTGCCGATAAAGTACATGGCGGGACCATAGTTCTCATCCGCCGCCTTCTGAATATTGTTTAAGCCCGCAGCCGCATCTTTTGGCACGCCATCTCCTTTTATCTGCCAGAGTCCTAGCGCGTAACTTGCGGCGGGATATTTATGAATAGCCAAATCCTGCATTGCCGTCACATCCTGTTCGGTCGGCTTGGCATTCGCGGTCTTGGAGAGCCGCCAAACAATGGCATTGAAACGTGTGCGCCGCTGCTCCGCCTTTTCATCGAAGTCTCGCCCGGAAAGCCGGAAGGAAATTTCCACGGTCGCTAGAATCTTTACAGGTTTATCTTGTTTCCGGCCCGGCTTAAATCGCCACATAGAAACCGCTTCAATGGCTCTTTCGTCCAGCCCGAAACCTAACGGGCTCAATAGCGTGATGTCCTGCGGCAACCCCTGCTCATTCACTACAATCTGCAACAGCACAAGACCTTGAACGCCGGCATCCAAGGCGCTGGGCGAATACGCGGGCTCCTGCTTGTGCGTGAGTTTTGGCGGCGTAATTCCGGGCCCGATTCGCACAACGTCGGCATCTGGGGCCTGCTGTGCGGGCGACGCGAACCCAGCCAGCAATAAACAAACCGCCACTCGTATCATCTATTAGGAATTCTCGCATTCAGCAAGGCTCCTTAGGATTAGAATGCGTTATTTCTTTAATTGATTGATCCAGAAATCGGGCGTGGCACGCAAGCGTGGAATATAAACCCACAAGTTCTGCGGCTAAACCGCCGCCCCAAAGGTTGATTCACACAACTGCCAGATGTGCGTGGCAAGAGCATCATACTCTGACATAGTGCGCGGCTTCTCGGCATAGGCTACACCGAGTTCTCTGATCTGTCTCTGCATTTCGGGGGACGGCGTTGTGCTGATAATGAGCGCTATGACGTGCGCTAACGCGGGCACACGGCGGATAGCCGCCAGAATTTCTAGACCGTCGTGCTTCGGTAGATGCAAATCAAGGACGATCACACAGGGCCGTGGTTCGCCGCCTTTGCGTTCCGCTTCTACAAAGTGCAGTGCTTCTTCCCCGTCTTTCAATATGACAATCTCGTGGTCGGTGGCAGTGGACTCCAAGCAGCTTCTCAGGATCCAGATGTCCGCTTCGTTGTCCTCGATCAGGACGATTCTGTGCTTGCTCATTCGGGGTATATGGTTGGCCCGGATCGTGTCCAGGAGCTCTATCGACTCGCCGATTTTGCTCGCCAGGGCGAGTTGTCGAGAACTCGAATTCCCGAGCGTATCATGCAGTGCGTGGATTCACCTATCCGCAAATCTGCGGAAGGCGGAGCCAAAAAGGAAGAATTCGAAGTACCCTAATGAATGCCGGATGGCCGGATAATAATGCCACTGCCTGAGGCGGCGCGGCGCCGGGAACTGGGCGCGCTGACCGCGCCCGCGCTTCGAAGTCGGGCCTAGGGCCAACCCATCCCAGTTCGTCCACATCGGCAAAGAGAGTTCCGCACTAACTCGGGACACCCATAACTCGACTGACCTTAATCGAAGACGCGATCACGTTCAACAAAAGCTGGGGGTCAATCCCGTCGAAACTGAGGAGGACTCCGTCGTTGTAGCCCTGTTGATTCACGATGAGCCATCCCCATCCGAACGATCGCCCTATGAAATCACTCCAGGGCTGCACACCCGACACGTCGGTCCCGTCTGTCGCGAGCTGATTTGAAGGCGATATCGCGATATCGACTGTATCGTCGTCCTCGTTGGCTTTGGCTGTAAGAAACATAGAACCGAAGTCAAACGTAAGGCTCGCCAACGAGCCTTCAAGGATGACCTGTTGAATACGCCTAAGGGCATGTCCTTGAACGGCGTGGAAGGCGGACAGAATCGGATAGAGAGCCTCCGCCGCTTGCGCGTTAGTTGATGGCATATTTTAACCTGGGTTATGCGGGTCGCCGCTTGCCGCAGCCCCGAAGGTTGGCTACCGGGCTGGACCCTCTTCTTTGAAGTTTTCTCTGCGAAGCGGAATCCGTCGTACATTTTGAAAATTCTTGGTGGCCAGAAGGGTTCCTGATACCGGGAACCTCAACCCTCAAGTCTCCAAACTCGAACTTATGAATAACTAGGTTTATCTTCTGAATGGTACCTACATCAACTGCGGCCGCCCCGACCTTCGCATCGCCTTTTAGCGTGGTCTGCCACGAAGGATCGTTATCCACTGTAATAGTCCATCCCAATGGGAGGCTTTACGATATATGCGTAGCCGGTGGTACCTGGGGAATTTTCCCAGCTCATCTAAATTCGATGGGATACCACACCAGGCGTTTGTCCCCCGCCGCCACGCCTTGCGCCGAGAGCGTGTACGAAGTCTTCGGCCGACCGTTCGGCCCCGCCACTTTCACCCGCTCCACATCGAAGTCCATGGCTGGCCGCTGGCCTTTCCGGTCGATCACGTCCAGCAGCAGATAGCTGCTTCCGGCGCGCGCTTTCCAGGCCAGCAGCGGCGAGGAAAACAAGCCCGAAGCATACGCCTGGCTGCGCAGAAACGCGCCCAGATAATAGCGTTGCAGCGCCGTCCACTCCTGCCGGTATTGATAAAACAGCAGCGCCGGAATCATCGCCACTGCCAGCACCAGCGCCGTGATCGCCCACACCGGCTGCTCGCTCGGCCAGCCTGCCGGACGCCGGTCGCTCCATTCCGCTGTCATTGCACGGCTGCGGCTGCCGTTGCGGCCATCTTCTCCGGCTCCGGCTTCGCGGGCTGGAGTTTCGCCAGCGCCTTTTCCCGCTTGCCGGCATCGGCGCGCTCCAGAATCGATTTCATCTGCTCCGGCGCAATCGGCTCGCCCTGGCTCAACTGGAAAAACAGATTCACCAGTATTGTCCGCAGCGCCAGCACTTCCGCCAGCAGCGTTTGCTCGGCCGACGTTCCGGTGCCTGATTCCGCCACGCTCAGCATGGCCTCCCGGCTCCATTCGCTGAGCGACTGCTTCTTTTCAGCCGCCTGCGCTTCCAGCCGCGCGTACTCTTCTTCTGTTACTTTGGTCCCGATCGATCTGCTGCGGACGGGCGCTTTCATCCTTCTTTCAACTCCTTGAAAGCGATGGACGCATTCCCGCCAAACATTGTTCAGTCTTTTTGTTTCAACACGTTCGCATCCGGGAACCAAAACGTTCCCATACAGGAACGTTTTTAGCCGCTAAACCCAAAACCTCTTCTTTTTCAATGGTTACTGTTTAGGAACTTCCCGCTCCCAGACAGCAACCTCCCCAGGGGTGACGTGTCTCCCTATTAGCCGGTGCGCCAGCACCGTTCGGACTTTGCCACTCCGAACCCGCAGTGCTACTGCGGGCCGCCACGCGCGCTATTGCTTGAATTTTTCCCAGAAATTCAACGGTCTAACGAATATGGTTACTTGCCCAGGTGTGGGCGAAGCAGTGGACTTCCCGCAGGTATTGGCCGTGACAACGCCCCTCTGTATTACTTCCCTCGTGGGAAGCCTTTTCACTTCAAGCCAAGAAAAGTCCGTTCCGTGCGGCTCGCACACTACGTAACCGACATTGACCTTGAAGAGATCCTTGTACTGCACAACGGGATTGATTACTCCGAGATCTCCGCAGGCTTTCCAACTATCGTCGGTCTTTACTTCAGCGGGATCAGTTGTCAGGCGTACACGGGCAGTGCCGTTGGTATCGGTCGGAATTGTTAGCGGATATTTTCGCTCGTCGCCAACCCATACATTCACGCAGGTATTTGGGATTGGACGCCCGTTCCGCCCGTCAATCAGCTTGATCTCAAGCGTCTGTCCAGAAATAGTGAACAGCGAGCCAAAGGTGAGCAATAGGAGAACGCGCACAATGCCGTGAACATTCCGCGCCTGTGCTGCTAAGGACATGGTTTGTATCCCCCGAGATTGCTCATGTCTTGTATTAAATGGGCAAATAATCCGATAGGGTTGTACGGAAGAGCTGAGTCAAGATGTGCCGTAAATTGACTGGCGCTAAAGGGCAACGTTAAAGGGCTGTCCGCTCCGCCAGGCCCTTGAGGAATATGCAGAGTCGCCCCGGCGCCGAGAACATAGGTCGCAGGATTGACGGGAAAGCGACCGACAGCAACCTTAGTTGGCTGCATAGCAACCGGAACGGCAAAGTTTAAGTTCAACGTGCCCTTGCCGACCGGGGCACCCGCTGAGTACTGAAAGCTATCGGTTACGTTCGAATCGGAAAATTGCGTTTTGAATTTATTATTAACTGCCTTCAAAATTGCGGATTCGCAGGCGGCCAGTGGCGGGTTCCCGTTCTTTGCCGGTACTGGATCGGCCGCGAGACTCAGAATACATCTCCGAGACGCTTCATGACTTGGGGATCAGCCTTAAGTTGAATCTTCGGAGTTAAGGGAGCGGTACCTATAAGCAGCTTCTGACACGACGGACTGAAAGCATCCGCCATTACACAAACGTCGTAAAATCCCGGAGAAAGATTGGCCGAGAAATGCCCTTTCGCGTCCGTCTCAAGGATCAGATCACCACCTTTCACTGCTTCTCTTCTGCCGGAAGAATCTGCCCGGATTACTATCTGGGCCTTTGCGACAGCCGCTCCCTCCGAGTCGACGACTGTTCCCGTAACACTGGGCGCTGATGCGTTCGATAGGGAAAGCGAGAGCGCTGCCAGCGCTATCGACAGATATCGGAAGGCTCCAATCATACGCATAATTCCTGCGAGGCAGTTCAGAAGCATACCGACAACACCTGTCTCGATTGCTGTTGATTGAATGGGCTGTTTGCATCAGGTTTAAAGCCCGTTACCGGACTCAACTGGTGCCCGAGCTCATGTAACAAGATAAATCCGCGGAACTGTCCCTGTGTCCAGTAGCGCCCAAACGGACCGGCCTGACCGGGCGTTGGTGTGTACGTCATGTAGGGTCCGTTGGAATTCACAAACACGTTGTTCGGCGAGATTGTTGCAGCCCCAGTGTTCGGGTTCTGCATATCTAAGAATCGGTATTGAGTGGCGTCTAATGTTTGCGGCCCTTGGCCGCCGTCAAAGTTTGAACAACTTTTACGCTTCAGCGCGCGTAGGGCATTCTGGAGCCCTTGCTGAAGTGCCTGACAAAATATGGGAGAGGTTCCACTCGGTAGATTGCTGCACATCCCCGTCTTTGCCGGCAGCTTTACAACGCCAAACGAATTCCTGAATCCGCGCCCGGCACCACCGCCTTCGCCATGCACCCCGTTAGCGTTGACCTCAGAATAGAATTTACAGTCTTGGCACTGGTCCTCTAGCTCGCCATCCACCAAATCGTCGCCGCCCCCCTCGCCATGGCCAGGTCCCGGCGAAGGAG
>Ga0182012_10005504_pt1 | contig 13100 bp, 9 predicted proteins | sample 612S2SmetaG_FD_120486 | JGI IMG/M metagenome (GOLD analysis project Ga0182012, IMG submission 120486) | Permafrost microbial communities from Stordalen Mire, Sweden - 612S2S metaG | ecosystem: Environmental > Terrestrial > Soil > Wetlands > Permafrost | place: Sweden: Stordalen | collected...
ATCGGCAACAAGGGCGTCACTGCGGACAAAATTTTCTCCCTCGAAGAGGTAGAGTGCATCGGTGCATGCTGCTGGGCTCCTGCCATCCAGGTGAACTACGACTTCCACGACGAGCTCAAGCCCGAACTCGTCCCGGGCCTGCTCGATGGCTATCGTGGCCGTGCGGAAGCGGAGGCGAAAAATGCCTAGACTCGTCTCCCACCCCGATGAAGTAAAAATCGTCACCAGCCGCTTTGGTCAGGGAGCAGCAAAGATCGATCGGTACGTCGAACTCGGCGGCTATGAGTCCGCGAAGAAGTGCCTCGCCAACGGACCCGATTGGATTATCGAAGAGATGAAGGCCTCCAGCCTTCGTGGCCGCGGTGGCGCCGGCTTCCCCACCGGCATGAAGTGGTCCTTCGTCCCTAAGCAGGCGGCAAAGCCCAAGTATGTTCTCGTAAACGGTGACGAGAGCGAACCCGGCACCTGCAAAGACCACCTCATCTTCCTCCACGACCCTCACTCAGTAATTGAAGGCACCATCATTGCCGGTCTCGCCATCGGCTCCAAGCTCGGCTTCATCTATCTCCGCGGCGAGTATCGCTATCTCATCGAGATTGTCGAAAAAGCCGTCGCCGACGCCTACGCCAAGGGCTTCCTCGGCAAGAACATCTTCGGGTCCGACACAGAATTCAATATCATCACGCAGTCCGGCGCTGGCGCATACGAAGTTGGCGAAGAGTCAGCGCTCATGGAGTCCCTCGAGGGCAAACGCGGCATTCCACGCATCAAGCCGCCCTTCCCTGCCGTCGTCGGCCTCTACGGCGGTCCCACGGTCATCAATAATGCTGAGACCATCGCCACTGTCCCTCATGTCATCGCCATGGGCGGCGCCGCCTATGCAGCAGTCGGAACACCCCGCAACGGTGGAACGCGCCTCTTCGGCATAAGCGGCCACGTCGAACGCCCCGGCGTCTACGAATTGCCCATGGGTTACAACCTCAAGAAGATGATCTATGAAGTTGCCGGCGGCGTTCGCGGAGGACGCAAGCTGAAGGCGGTCGTCCCAGGCGGCTCTTCCACGCCGGTACTGCTTCCTGAAGAGATCGACATCGGCATGGACTTCGACCAGGTGGGCAAGGCCGGTTCCATGCTCGGCTCCGGCGGCGTCGTGGTCATCGACGACACTACCTGCATCGTCGAATTTGCGCTTCGCACCATCAGCTTCTATCAGCATGAATCGTGCGGCTGGTGCATCCCCTGCCGCGAAGGTACCGACTGGCTCAAAAAATCGCTCACTCGCTTCCACGCCGGCTTTGGCGAGGCCAAGGACATCGACAACATCCAATATCTGGCCGAGAACATGATGGGGCGCACCTTCTGCCCGCTCGGCGACGCAGCCGCAATGCCCACGCTAGGCTTCGTCAAGAAGTTCCGCAAAGAATTTGAAGATCACCTGAACGGCAAGCCCTGCCCGTTCGCAAAGCATGTTGAACTGGCAGTGGTTTAAGGGCTCTGGAGACCGATGGCAGACGTAACATTCACAGTCGACGGAAAGAAGCTCACCGCTCCCGCGGGGACGCTGCTTATTGACGCATGCCGCAAGGCGGGCATTGAAATCCCCGCCTTCTGCTACTACCCCGGCCTTAGTCTCCAGGCTGCCTGCCGCATGTGCGTCGTTCGTCAGGAGAAAGTGCCCAAACTCCAGACCGCCTGCACAACCACCGTTGCCGAAGGCCAGGTCTTCATCACCGAGTCGGCCGAGATTGCCCAGGCACGCAAGGCCACCATCGAACTGCTCCTCGGCAACCACCCTCTCGACTGCCCCGTGTGCGATGCCGGCGGCGAGTGCGAGTTGCAGGACATGACCTTCAAATACGGCGCGGGCGAAAGCCTCTATGCCGAAGCCAAGGCCCATCGCGATGAGCAGCAGTGGTCGCCAGCAGTCTTTTACGACCGTCCCCGCTGCATCCTTTGCTACCGTTGCGTCCGCATGTGCGGCGAAGGAATGGACGTCTGGGCGCTCGGCGTGCAGAATCGCGGCGTCAGTTCCGTCATTGCGCCCAATGACGCTGCAGGAAAAGCCCACCTCGATCAACTCGACTGCGAACAGTGCGGCATGTGCATAGATGTCTGCCCCGTCGGCGCTCTCACCAGCGGCAGCTATCGCTACAAGACGCGCCCGTGGGAGATGAAGCACGTTTCAACCGTTTGTACCCACTGTGCCGATGGCTGCAAGGTGACGCTTGGTATCCGTCAGACTAACGACGGCTCTGAAATTGTCCGCGCCGATAACCGCGATAAGAGTGGCATCAACAACGACTTCCTCTGCGCCAAGGGCCGCTTCGGCTTCGACTTTGTGGAAAGCAAAGACCGCCTGAACACACCTCTCGTGCGCAACGCCCAGGGCAAGCTTGAGCCCGCCACATGGGACAAGGCATTGCGCGCCGCTGCTGCCAAGTTGAAAGAGGTTCGCGACGCTCGCGGCGGCTCCGCCATCGGCGTGATCGGTTCAAACCACACCACCAACGAAGAGAATTATCTGTTGCAGAAGTTCGCACGCACCGTGCTCGGCACCAACAACATCGACCACGAGCGAACAACGGACTACGCCGCCTTTGCCCGCGCACTCGCCGGACAAAAGGGTCGAGCGGCCAGTCTCCGTGATCTCGGAACAACACCGGCAATCCTGCTCATCGGCGGCGATCCTACCCTCGAGCATCCGCTGCTCGCGTGGCAACTCCGCACCAACGTCCGCCTCAACCGCGCCCGCCTCTATGTGGCCAACGCCAAGCCCATTAAGCTTGAACGCCAGGCCAAAGCGACATATCGCGTGCCGGAAAATGGCTACGCCAACTTCGCCGCTTTCCTCGATACCAACGACATCAAGCACGCCCAGGCCGACTTCAGCGCCGCTATCCTTGCTGAGGAATCGCTTGTGGTTGTCTTCGGCCAGGAGTTCCGCGGCACAGACATCGAAGCTCTCGTCGCCTGGGGATTGAAGCGCCCCGGCGTCCGCTTTGCCTACCTCGGCGACTTCGCCAACTCGCGCGGCGCGGCCGACATGGGCCTCCACCCCGACTTGCTTCCCGGCTACGTCCCAGTCTCCGAGTCCGGCGCCTTCGCTGAATACGCAAGCCTGCCTCCGACTCCCGGCAAGTCACTTCCCGAGATATTCAACGCCGCTACAAAGGGCGAGCTTGGTGCCCTCCTTGTTGTCGGCGCAAACCCTCTCGCGGGCCTCGGTCTCGATCCCGCCGCTCTCAAGAGCACCTTCGTGATCGTGCAGGATATCTTTCTCACCGAGACAGCTGCGCTCGCCGAGATCGTCTTCCCTGCCGCCAGCCTCTACGAGAAGACCGGTACCGTCACTAACTCCTACGGCGATGTGCAGCTCGTCAAGAAAGCCGCCGACCGCGTCGGCGTCAAGCCCGATTTCGAAATCCTCGTCCGCCTCGCCGGAGCCATGGGCGTAGATGTCAAGACCCTGGTCCCCTTCGGTGCAACGATAAAGGGGGGCGGCGTCACTGCCGATCTCGGGCAGTCGCGCGGAGCGCAGGCCGGCGAAGCTGATCGGCACGCCGTTTGGCTCGCGGCCAACAATCTCGAACTCAAACTCAGCCCCTTCGATCCACTCGCCCTCCTCGATGAGATCGCCCGCCTTGTCCCCGGCTATGCGTTGGATCGCATCAACCTTTTGACCGGCAACGATGTGACCACCGAGCCCGGCTTCGTGCCCGTCTCGGCGCTCGCCGCGCAACCCGCCTTCATCACGCCCGCGCACACAGGCCTTTTCACCGCTGGCACTCTGGGCCGCTACAGCACCGCCCTTCAGCAGCTTGAACAGCATCAGCAACACGAACTGGCAGAATCCGCAGCCGATTAAAGCCGCTATGAAATAGCACGATTACGAGGCAGAAGCGAAGTGACGATTCTCGAATTTTTCCTCTGGAGCTTGCTCAAGGTAGCCGTGTTCACGGTGATGTTCCTCATGGGCATCGCCTACACCGTGCTGCTCGAACGCAAGCTGGTCGGCCGTATCCAGAATCGCTGGGGGCCCAGCCGCGTCGGCCCCTTCGGCCTGCTCCAGCCGCTGGTCGATGGCGCGAAATCCTTTCTCAAGGAAGACATGATCCCCTCGGGGGTCTACAAGCCGCTCTACATTCTCGCGCCCATCCTCTCGCTTGGCTGCGCATGCATGTCGCTCTCCGTGGTGCCCTTCGGAATTCCCAAGGCCGGCCCCGGAGGCGTTGATCTGTTTGAAATCGCTAATGTCAACATCGGACTGCTCGTCATTCTTGCCGTCACCTCCATCGGCGTTTACGGCATCGCTCTCGCGGGCTGGTCTTCAAACAACAAGTACTCCCTGCTCGGCTCGCTTCGCTCTTCAGCGCAGCTCATCAGCTACGAGCTGGCCCTCGGTCTTTCGCTTGTCGGCGTTGTGCTTCGCGCTGGTTCGCTCAATCTCCGCAAGATCGTCGAACAGCAAGCCACTCACGGCATCGCCACATGGAATGTCTTTGGCGGCCTGCAATTCGTAGCGTTCTTCATTTACCTCATCGCCGCCTACGCTGAGACCAATCGCTCCCCCTTCGACCTTCCTGAAGCGGAGAGCGAACTCACCGGCGGCTACCACACCGAATACAGCTCTATGAAGTTCGCCATGTTCTTCATGGCCGAGTACGGCAACATGATCACCGTTGGCTGCGTCGCCACGCTGCTTTTCTTCGGCGGCTGGACCAGCCCTCTCGGCGATCTCCTTGGGCCCTTCCAGAGCAACTTCGTCAACTCCGTGCTCTCGCTCTTCTGGTTCGTCAGCAAGGTGTTCTGTTTCCTCTGTCTTTACGTCTGGGTGCGCGGGACACTGCCACGTTTTCGCTACGACCAACTCATGAACTTCGGGTGGCGCATATTGCTGCCCGTGGCCATGCTCAACATTGTCGCAACGAGCCTCTGGCTCGCGTATCGCTGATTTACAATCGGAAGGGATTTCCAACCGATGATTCAACTGCAATGCCGTTCTTCCCTCTAACCTGCCGGGATCTTTCCGGCTGTAGCCAGATATTCAGGGAACGATGCACCTGATCCTGTTTCTTTTGTTTGCCGGATTTTGCCTGGCTGGGGCCATTAACCTCCTGCTCCAGAGCCATCCCATCTCCAGCGCCCTTTCGCTCATCGTAGTGATGACCTCTTTGGCAGTGCTGTACCTGCTGCTCGGAGCGGAGTTCCTCGCCGTTGCCCAGGTCATTGTCTACGGCGGCGCCGTCATGGTGCTTTTCACGTTTGTGATCATGCTGCTCAATGCCGGCCGCGAAGAGCGCACCATGGGCAGCCGTACCGCGCGCGCCGTTGGCTTCCCTGCTGTAGTCGCTCTGCTCGCCATCTTCGCCACGGTGATCATCAAGACCCCAGGCCTTGGCATGGCCGGTGCCCAGGATGCGATCACCTCCACTGAGGACCTCAGCCGCGTTCTCTTCCACGAGCTCCTCTTGCCTTTTGAGGTCACTTCCGTCCTCATCCTCATCGCCATCCTCGGAGCGGTCGCTCTGGCCAGCCACGGAAACGGCGATCCTCATGGAGACCAGGAAAGGACGTCGAAATGACCGATCAGGTTCCTATCTCCTGGTACCTCATCCTCAGCGCCACGCTCTTCGTGCTCGGCGTTCTCGGCTTTCTCATTAAGCGCAACCTTATTACCGTTTTCATGTCCATCGAGCTCATGCTCAACGGCGTCAACCTGTCCTTTGTGGCCTTTGCTCACGAGTGGCATGCCGTCAAGGGCCAGATCTTTGTCTTCTTTGTCATGATGGTCGCCGCTGCTGAAGCTGCAGTCGGCCTTGCCATCATCATCGCCATCTTCCGCGCTCGCGCAACCCTGGCCGTCGACCGCATCGACCTGATGAAACTATGAACGCGCATCTCCATCTCTGGCTCATCCCGCTTTTGCCCTTCGCGGGATTTTTGATCAACGGGCTTTTTGGCCGGCGTTTGCCCAAGCCCTTGGTCACGACGATCGCGCTGCTTGCGCCATTGGGTGCACTCGCAGTTGTTGCTAGCGCGTTCTTTTCGGTATTTGTAAACTCGGGCAGCATCAGTCTGGCCTACACCGAAACCTGCCCATTTGGCCCGTGGATCTCTGCCGGTACCCTGCACGTCGACTTCAGCTTTGTCCTCGATCAGCTTTCACTCGTCATGCTGCTCGTCGTCACCGGAGTCGGCTTCCTCATCCACATTTATTCCGTTGGCTATATGACCGACGACGAAGGATACGCGCGCTACTTCAGCTATCTCAATCTCTTTCTCTTTTTCATGACCGTGCTGGTTCTCGCCGGCAACACGCTTGTCATGTTCATTGGCTGGGAGGGCGTCGGCCTGGCTTCCTACCTGCTCATCGGCTTCTGGTTCACCAAAGACTCCGCCGCCAACGCCGGCAAAAAGGCCTTCATCGTCAACCGCGTCGGCGACTTTGGTTTCCTCATCGCCATGTTCCTGCTGCTGGCGAACTTCGGAACGCTCACCTTCAGCGAGATTGCAGCCAGACTGGCCGCCCACCCCGCATGGGCCGGCGGCGTGCTCACCTGGATCGCTCTCTGCCTCATGCTCGGCGCGGCAGGCAAGAGCGCGCAGCTTCCCCTTTACATCTGGCTGCCCGACGCCATGGAAGGCCCAACGCCCGTCTCTGCGCTGATCCACGCGGCCACCATGGTTACCGCCGGCGTCTATCTCGTCGCCCGGATGCACTTCCTGTTTGACCGCGCCCCCATCGCGCTCTCGGTCGTCGCCATCATCGGCGCGGCTACAGCGCTGTTTGCCGCCACCATGGCGCTCGTGCAGACCGACATCAAGCGCGTCCTCGCTTACTCCACCATCTCGCAGCTTGGCTACATGTTTCTGGGCTGCGGCGTCGCCGCTTACTCCGCCGCCATCTTCCACCTCATGACCCATGCCTTTTTCAAGGCGCTGCTCTTCCTTGCTGCCGGCTCGGTCATCCATGGCCTCGGCGGCGAGCAGGACATGCGAAAAATGGGTGGCCTCCGCAAGAAACTTCCCATCACCTTTCTCACCATGACCGTCGGGGTAGTTGCCATCGGGGGCATTCCGCCGCTGGCGGGATTCTTCTCAAAAGACGCCATCCTCTTCGCTGCGTTCCAGCAAGGCACTTTGGGCAAGGCGCTCTATTTCGTTGGACTCGTCACCGCCGCGCTCACGGCCTTCTACATGTTCCGGCTCTGGTATCTCACCTTCACCGGCGAGTCGCGCAGCCACGATGCCCACCCGCACGAGAGCCCGTGGTCGATGCTTGGCCCGCTTGTGATTCTCGCGCTCCTCTCGATCGTTGGCGGTTGGGTCGGCATTGAGCGGTTTGCCGCGTATCTAGCGCCCGCCACCGGCCCGCGCCCTGTTGATGCAGGTAGCTCGCAACTCGAGATCATCTTCACCATAGTCGCTGTCGTTGTGGCTGCATTGGGCTGGTTTGTTGCCGACCTGTTCTATCGCCAGAAGCCTTCGCGTCCCGCAAAACTCGCCGCTGCCATGCCCGGCCCCTACAACCTGCTTGTACACAAGTACTATGTCGATGAGTTCTATGGCGCAGTTATCGTAAAACCCCTGCTTGCCGTCTCCACCTATGTCCTTGGTTGGGTGGTCGACAATGCCATCCTCGGCGGCCTCGCGTGGCTGATCGGAGGCATTGCCACCTTCGCCGGCGCGCTCCTGCAACGCTGGCAATCCGGCAATCTCCGCTCTTACGCGGCTTGGCTCGCCGCAGGTGCTGCTGCGCTTCTGTTATTCCTCTTTGCTCCCTCGATCCTTGCCTCCCACGGCATCTCAACGTTCTGGAAGGGTTGGTAACAGATGAACGCCATAGACCAATCCATCCTCACCCTGTTGCTTCTGGTTCCGCTTGCCGGAGCAGTCCTCGTCGCACTCGTGCCCGATCGCGCCAAGCTCCCCAACTGGATCGCACTCCTCACATCCCTCGTCACATTTGGACTCACGCTTCACCTTCCCGCGCATTTTGTTGCCGGCCAGGCGGGCTTCCAGTTTGAAAACAATCGACCATGGATTGAACATCCTGCCATCTTCTACCACGTCGGCATCGACGGACTAAGCCTATGGCTGGTGGTTCTAGTTGGCCTGCTCGCGCCCGTCGGCGTGGTCGCCAGTTGGAACGCGATCAAGGAACGCCGCAAGGTTTTCTTCGCGCTCTTCCTCGTCCAGCAGACCGCCATGTTCGGTGTCTTCGTCTCGCTCGACCTGATGCTCTACTACGGCTTCTGGGAGCTCTCGCTCGTCCCCATGGCCATCCTCATCGCCATGTACGGCCGCAAAGACGGCCCCAAAGCCGCAACCAAGTTCTTTCTGTTCACCTTCATCCCATCGGCGCCTTTGCTGGTCGCCATCCTCTGGCTCTACTCCACCACAGGCAGTTTCGACTTCGTCACCCTCCAGATCCTGATCGCCCACGGCCAGTTCCCTGCCAGCGCTCTCTGCTGGTGCGCCCTCGCTTTCCTCTTCGCCTTTGCCGTCAAGGTTCCTGTCTTTCCTCTACACGGCTGGCTCGCCGACTCCTTCAGCGAAGCACCCGTAGCCCTTGCCATGGTCATCGCCGGCAAGCTCGGCCTCTACTCCATGCTGCGCTTCCACATCGGCCTCTTTCCCGTGCAGGCGCACGCCGCGGCACCTTACTTGATCGGCTTAGCCGTAATCGGCATCCTCTACGGCGCATGCCTCGCCCTCGCCCAGCGTGACTTCTGGCGCCTGCTTGCGTTTGCAGCGCTCAGCCACCTGAGCCTCATCGTGCTTGGCCTCTACGGCTTCACGCTGACTGGCTCAACCGGCGCAGTCTTCCAGATCCTCAGCCACGGCGTCGCCGATGCCGCGCTCTTTCTGCTGCTCGGGTACCTCTACCAGCACTACGCCACCAGCCAGATCAATGCGTACGGCGGACTGGCTGCACGCCTTCCCCGCACGGCCACTCTCTTCGTAATTGCCACGCTGGCCATGATCGGCCTGCCTATGCTGAGCGGCTTCGTCGGCGAGTTCCTCGTCCTCTCCAGCACTTTTGGCGGCGTCAGTCGCGCCTGGGCCAGTCTCGCAGCCCTCGGCGTCATTCTCGGAGCCGCATACATGCTCTGGCTGGTGCAGCGAATTTTCTACGGGTCGCTCTCCGACCTCACATCCTCGCGACCCGCGCTTGACCTTGGCTTCGGCCAACTCCTGATCCTCTGCCCACTCGCCGTCCTCATGCTCTTGCTTGGTCTGGCGCCCGACCTCTGGCTGCCGACAATTCAATTCGGCGTACACCCCACCGGTGCGCGATTAATTGGCTTGGTGATCGAACCCGGAACCCATCCCTACGCATCGCCTACTGTGTCTCAAGAGGGAGGGCAGCGGTGAACCCAGTGCCTGACATCTACCGCATCCTTCCCGAAGTCGTCCTCACCTGCACGGGCGTTCTCGTCATGCTGATCGACGCAACCCTTCCCTCACGCACTGCCCGCCGCCCGCTAGGTTGGGTTGCTGCTCTGGGCACAACCTTCGCTCTCTGGGCCAGCCTCTGGCAGCTATCCCTGCCCCAGGGCACAGGTTTCTTTGGCACCGTCGAGACCAGCGCCTTCACCGTCTTTTTCCATGTACTTATCTGTGGCATCGTCCTTGCATCGCTACTGCTCACGCTAGATACCTTGCCAGCCAACAGCCACCACCAGGGCGAGTTCTACGCCCTCATTGTCTTTGGCGCGGTCGGCATGTGCCTGCTCACCTCGGCGGTCGAACTTCTCGTCGTCTTCATTGCCCTTGAGATCTCTTCCATCGCCACCTACGTCCTGGCCGGCTATCGAAAGAGCACCGGTCGCGGCCCTGAAGCAGCCATCAAGTACTTCCTCCTCGGCTCCTTTGCCACAGCCTTCCTGCTTTACGGCATTGCCCTCATCTTCGGCGCCACCGGAACTACTCAGATCTATGAGGCCGCCCGCCTTATCTCCGCCGCCCCTGACCGCGGATTCGTCATCGCCGGCCTTGGCCTGATGCTCATCGGCATCCTCTTCAAGGTCTCCGCTGCGCCATTCCACATCTGGACTCCTGACGTCTACGAGGGCTCCCCTACGCCCGCCGTCGCACTCATGTCCACCGCACCAAAGGCTGCTGCCTTCGCGTTGCTGCTGCGCGTCGTCTACGAGCTCTTCCCAGCCCTGCACACGCTCTGGCATCCCCTTCTCTGGGCCGTCGCTGTCTTATCCATGACCGTCGGCAATCTTGCTGCACTGCGCCAGGAGAACGTCAAGCGCATGCTTGCCTACTCCTCCATCGCACATGCCGGCTATCTGCTCGCGGCCTTCGCTGGCCTGGGAACCACCGGCATCGCCGCGTCGGCGTTCTACACCGCAGCCTACGCCGCCATGAACGTCGGTATCTTTGCCGTAATCACGCTGGTGAGTGGCTATGACGAGGCCCACCCCATGATCGCCGACTATCGCGGCCTCATCTATAGCTCACCGCTCCTCGGCAGCCTGCTCATCTTCTTCCTTATCTCGCTCGTCGGCATTCCGTTCACCGGCGGATTCTTCGGAAAGTTCTATTCCTTCTCCGCAGCCGTCGATGGCGGCGCCGTCGTGCTCGCCATTATCGGCCTGCTCAACTCCGGCCTCGCGGCTGCTTACTATCTCCGCTTTGCGCTCACCGCGGCAAAACGACCCGAGACCGTGCCAGCGCCTGCTCGTCCGACTGCTGAAATCGGCGTCGCCATAGGTGCGGCACTGCTTCTCTCAGTTTCTGCTACATTGTGCCTCGGGATTGTTCCCAGCGAGGTTCTCCGGGCAGCTGAGTCCGCCGCCCACACCCTTCAACTCCCGCCCATTCCGGTGCTCGACGCCCCATCGACGCCCGCCGAATCTACTGCGCCAACTCAGCAACCTTGACCGCATACCTTCCTGGTTGGCTTGGCGCCTTCTCCAGCATTGATTTGTAGTAGTCCGTCAGCAATCCGAGCACCCGTTCGCTCGTGTAGTGCTCAAACACCCATCGCCTGGCCGCAGCGCCCATACGCAGCCGCAGCTCCGGATTCAACAGAAGCTTCAAAACCGCCTCAGAAATTGCCTCAGGATATCCCGGCGGTATCAAAAGTCCTGTCACCTCCGGAACTACAGAATCCCGCGATCCGGTGCACAGGGTCGTGACCACCGGAATCGCCGTTGCCGCGGCTTCAAGCACGGCATTCGGAAACCCCTCGCGCCACGTTGGCAACACCATCAGGTCCATCGCACGATAGTACGGTGCGGTGTCCACTGTGTAACCCGTGCAGTGAATGCGTGGATTTTTCTCGATTCGCTTCCTCACGTCTGCGCTCAACGCGTCTTCTGCAGCATCAAACCACCCCACCAGCAGCAGGTGTGTCTCCGGGACACGCCTCAGGATCGCGTCAAAAGCCTCAATCAGCTCTGGGATCCCCTTATCCTCGGTGAGCCTTCCTACAAACCCTACAACGGGCGCATCAGCCGCAATTCCCAGTCGCTCGCGAACATCCGATGGTCCAGGAGTGAATCGCATCAAGTCAACGCCGTTACTGCTTCCATCTCCCAGCACCTTCAGCTTGCCCGCTGGAGCAATCCCCAGTGTCAATGCCTCATTTTTCATACTTTCGCTGTTGCAAAGGACAACCTGCGAACACCACGCCGCAACCCTCTCCGTGAGCAGGAGGATCTTCCGTTTAAGCCCTTTGCAAGACTCAAGCTTGAGACCGCGCAGCATGTACACGCGCCCGGGAACCCTCGCCATGAGCGACGCAATGCTCCCCAGCAGACCCGCCTTGGGCGTGCTGAACTCCGTCAGGTCCGGTTTCTGCACCTTGAGCAACCACCAAAGCCGCACCAGCGACACCAGATCGGCCCACGGTGCAATCGTTCGCCTGATAGGTACCGCAACTGCTTCCGCCCCTTGTTGACAAGCCGTCTGCTCAAGCAATTCGCCCGGACTCGAAACCAGGGTCACGCGGAATCCTGCCTCGCGCAGCGCTGACAGCCGCCCTGTCAGGTTGAGGCAAGTCTGGGCACTGGTAATCCCAACCACGATGTGCGGGGGACGGTGAAAAGGCATTGCATAATGGCTAATCGTTGCGCGATTTGATTCTCGGGGCTCCATAGGATAGTCGTCACTCCCTGCAGGAATCCGGCAGACTTTTCTACTCCGCCTTGAATTCCGCTTCCATTTCCGGGGTGAGGACTCGCCGGTGCAAAGACTCTAACGAGATATCCAAATCCAATAGCAGTTCCACAAGTTCATGACAAGCAAATTGCTAGCCATGCAAGAATCACAAAACTTAATTGGAGCTCATGATGTCGTGTACCACTTTTGCACAGCCCCTCTGCTCTCACGCAACGGCACAAAGGTACTGGATACCAAAAGGAAAGGCCACAGCTTCCCCTATACTCTCCGTAGCCGCGGCTTGTTTGTGCGCTGATCCAGAAATGTCTGACCCTCCTCAACACCGCTCACGGCCTCGTTTACTGCTGCTCATCCCCCATTTAGGCGGCGGCGGAGCTGAACAGGTCACTGCCTTGCTGGCTGGCGGTCTCTCCCCGCTCAAATACGACCTGCATCTGGCGGTCATTACCCAATCCGCCAGTGCATCTGCGCTCGTCAATGCCCCACTGCCGCCCACAGTTACCGTCCATCCGCTCGGCGCGCCACGGGTGCGGTCTTCCGCTATTTCTTTGCTGCTTCTGCTGCGTAGACTCCGGCCTCGGCTGATTATCTGCTCCATGTTCCATCTCAACTTTCTTGTGCTGCTCCTGCGCCCCTTCCTCGGCTTTCGAGTCCGCATTCTCGTGCGCCAAAACGGCACGGCCTCGGCAGCGCTTGTACCACTTCCCCGCTACTACCGGCTCCTCTATCGCCTGCTCTACCCTCTCGCTGACTGCGTGCTTTGCCAGTCCGCTGCCATGGCCCGCGAACTCCATCGTTGCTGCGCAATCCCCATGAGGCGTCTTCGGGTACTTCCAAATCCCATCGACTTTGACGCTCTCCGCACCACTCCGCCCGCATCGCCAGAAACGTGGCCCGACCGCGGTCCACACATCCTCGCAGTCGGAAGACTCTCAGCCGAGAAGGGGTTTGACCTCCTC
>Ga0182012_10005507_pt1 | contig 13098 bp, 10 predicted proteins | sample 612S2SmetaG_FD_120486 | JGI IMG/M metagenome (GOLD analysis project Ga0182012, IMG submission 120486) | Permafrost microbial communities from Stordalen Mire, Sweden - 612S2S metaG | ecosystem: Environmental > Terrestrial > Soil > Wetlands > Permafrost | place: Sweden: Stordalen | collected...
CAGAGGATCTGAAGAACTCGACCGATGTGGCCAAGAGCGCCGAGCAGGTAGCTTCTTCTTCTGAAGAGCTGTCTTCGGCGGTGCAGGAGATCAACCGCTCGAGCGCGCAGATCATGACCGCTCTCGGCCAAATTCGCAAAGGCGCCGAGGTGCAATCTTCAGCTTCTGAAGAGTCAGTCGCAGCCACCAACCAAATTGAGAAGGGGCTGGAAGTTGCTCAAAAACGTGCGACAGAAAGTGCGGAAAAGGTAGTTGCGATCAAGAAACTGTTGGGCGAGAACAAGACTGCCGTCAACGGTTTGATCACGGGCCTTTCCACCTCAGCGGAAGCCTCCCGCGCCAGCATCAAGCAGATGAACGACCTGGAATTGGTATCCCGGCGCATCGACAAGATCGTAGAGGCCATCAGCACGGTGTCGATCCAGACCAACATGCTGGCCGTCAACGGCGCCATTGAAGCCGCGCGGGCCGGCGAGTTCGGCAAGGGCTTTGTTGTGGTGGCCACCGACATTCGCAACCTGGCCCATGATTCGTCTGAAAACGCCGATCGGATCAAGGACCTTGTAAAGGCGGTGCAGGATCAGATTGGAGTGGTGGGACGCGACCTGAGCGAGATCGTGGCATCGGCAATCTCCGAGGTGGAGAAGGCCAAGAGCACGACGAATGACCTGGTGTCGATTGAGAGCGACATCCTGGTGGTCGAAAAGGGCACGCAGGAGATTCTCGCCGCATCGAATGAGATTGGCGCTGCCATCGCCCAGGTGAAAAAGGGTATTGAACAAATCTCTGCCGCGGCAACTGAAGCCGACAAGGCAGCCACCGAAGCGGCCGGCGCCGCGCAACAGCAGGCCAAGGGAGCCGAGGACCTGGCAGCAGCCATCGAAGAGATTTCTTCTCTCGCGGACGAACTGCAGAGCGCAGCGTAAGGGGACGCCACCATGACGACAAGATTATCGAAGCAGCACACCAATGGGCCGGCGCTTCTCGAGGAAGACATCCTCGACGAGCGCGCGCCCAGCAAACAACCGGATGAAGCGGGCATCGACGAGAATCCGATCGTCAAGACCGCCTCTGCCGCACAACCGGATGAGGCCGGCGTCGACGAGAACCATGCCGACGAACGCACTTCCGCTACGCAGCAAGGCATGCGGCAGGGCACCCAGCAGTTTGTCACTTTCATTGCAGGCGACGAGGTTTTCGCGGCCGACATGGTGCCTGTGAAGGAAATCATACGGGTTCCTCAGGTGGTACGGGTGCCTCTGGCGCCCGCCGCGTTGGAGGGGCTGGCAAACCTTCGGGGAAAAGTTTTGCCGATCATTTCGCTTCGACGGTTGTTCGGCTTTCCCGATTTGCCGCATGACGATTCAACCCGCGCGCTGGTGGTAGACGTCGGCCAACCACTGGGTTTTGTGGTGGACCGCGTCTCCAGTGTGGTCGGCGTCGATGCCAGTCACATCGAAGACGTGGGCTCGATCAAGACCACGGTGAATACCGAGATGCTCTCCAGCCTCATCAAGGATGTCGGCGGCCACGCAATGATCATGGTGCTTGACTTCGCCAAGCTCATCGAGAAGGAGTTTTCGCACATTGCGTCCATCTCAAAAGACACAAGTGTTGCGGGGGCCGCGCAAGCGAGCGTGCAGAGCGAGGAAGAAGGCTCAAGCGACGAGTTGCAATTGGTCAGCTTCGATGTCGACGGTCAGGAGTACGCCATCGCCATCGAAGACGTGCAGGAGATTGTGCAGGTTCCGGAAGCGATCATCCACGTGCCGCGCTCGGAGTCTCACGTTCTCGGCGTGATGACCTTGCGCAGCCGTCTTCTGCCGCTGGTCAACCTGCGCAGCATGTTCGCCTTGACGCACCGTGATCTTGACGAGAAGAGCCGCATCGTCGTGCTCACCTTGGGCGGAGCCTCAGTGGGCGTCGTCGTTGATGCGGTCAGCGAAGTGCTTCGGGTGTCAAAGTCCGGAGTGGACGCGCTTCCCGCAATGCTGGCCCGCGACGGAAACCTGGCCGAGGTCACCTCAATCTGTCGGCTGGACAATGGAAAGCGCCTGGTGTCAATCGTCACCGCGCGCAATCTATTCGGCCATTCCGTGATCAAGGAGGCTCTGAGCGCCGTGAACGAGAGCGGGTTGGACAGCGATCGGGAAGACACAAAACAGGACGACAATGTCGACGACGACGAACAAGTAGTCATTTTTCGTCTAGACAAGGAAGAGTTCGGCGCGCCGATCGCCAGCGTGCAGGAGATTGTGCGCGTTCCTGAGCAACTCATCCGGGTTCCTAAGGCGCCTTCGTTTGTTGAAGGCGTCATCAACCTCCGAGGCACCGTGTTGCCGGTGATCGACCTTCGCCTGCGGCTTGGTCTCGAGCAGGTGGAGCGCACCGATCGCCAGCGGATTATGGTGTTTCTCATCTCCGATGTGCGCACCGGCTTCATCGTCGATCAGGTGGCCGAAGTCTTGAGAATTCCCAAGGCAGCTATCGAACCGGCGCCGCAACTGTCCGCCGAGCAAAGCCAGTTGTTGAGCCGGATGGCCAATCTGGAAAAGCAGAAGCGGATGGTGCAATTGATCGATCCGCCTCACCTGATGGCAAAGAAGGAATTGAGAGCGCTGGCCGCGGTCACTGGATAAGAACATGATCAAACTGTTGATTGTCGATGACTCGGCGCTCATGCGCCGCCAGTTGATGACTCTGTTTCAGGCCGAGGGGGACTTCGAGATCCGCCAGGCGAGAAACGGTGACGAAGCAGTGAGGGAAAATAGGGAATTCCAGCCGCATGTTGTGACGTTGGACATCAACATGCCGGAGATGGACGGATTGACCGCACTTTCTCTCATCATGGCCGAGAGGCCTGTTGCGGTGGTCATGGTCTCCTCGCTCACCAACGAAGGGGCCCTGGCCACATTTGAAGCACTGAACCTGGGTGCGGTCGACTACGTCGCCAAGCCCGGCGGGACCATTTCTTTGTCCATAGAGAGGATCACGGACCAACTGGTGGCCAAGGTACGAAGCGCCGCGCGGGCAAAGCCGAAGGGCAAAGGATTATCCACGGCGGGAGTCGCTCGGCGGATGCAGGAGGAACGCAAAAAGGCAACTCAAGAATCTTCCATACCCAGACGGCCCGCCACAGCTACCGATGGTTTGTTAGTAATTGGAGCTTCTACCGGGGGACCGCGCGCGCTCGAAATTGTTCTGTCGGGATTGCCGAAAGAGTTTCCCTGGCCTGTGCTGGTGGCGCAACACATGCCGGCCGCATTTACCAGGGCTTTTGCCGACCGGCTGAATCAGTGTTGCGCGCTTGAAGTTGTCGAGGCGGCGAGCGCCTTGGCTGTCGAGGCAGGAAAAGTCTTTATCGGCCGGGGCGGAGCGGACACCCTGCTTGCAATGCGGTCCGGCCGGCTCACCGTTCTGCCGGCGCCGGAGAATCCGGAATATCTGTGGCATCCTTCGGTCGAGTTGCTGGGACGGTCGGCGCTGCAGCACTACGATCCAAAGCGAACCACGGCGGTGCTGTTGACCGGCATGGGCCATGATGGATCGGATGCGTTTACTGAAATCAAGAAGCGCGGCGGACACACGATTGCCGAATCAGAAGACTCGGCGGTGGTGTACGGGATGCCTGCGGAATTGGTCAACAAAGGCGGAGCAAGCCTGGTTCTGGCCGTCGAAAAAATAGCCGCGCAGCTCTCAACGTGGGCAAGCCGGTAAACAGACGAGTTCTCCGAGCAGAGTTCTAGCTTGCCAGACAGTTTAGGGCGAGAATCATGAGCCTTGTAAAACACAAAGTCGTTCAGCTAGCCGTGCCCGACAAGCCGCAGCCTGAAAGGAGTTGCAGCGAACCTGCATCGTCCCTCAAGAACGCGGATGCTGCTGGACGGCGCCAGGCCGCACGCGAAATCGCACAATTCCCAGATGCCGCCGTAACGCTGGTGAGCCATTTGAAGTGCGAGCGGAACGCGGCCGTCCGTGAAGTGATCCTCACTACGTTGGTTCGCCTGAACGATCGATCGGCCGTCAGCGGATTGGCCGATTGTCTTCGCAGCGAAGATGCGGCCCTGCGCAACGAAGTCATAGGCACATTTAAGAGATTGGGCGATGAAGTGGTTCCCGTTCTGCGATCCCTGCTGGCAGATCCCGATCCGGATGTGCGAATATTCGTCGTCAATATCCTCGATTCAGAATTGCATCCGGAGGTTGAGAGCTGGCTGATCGACGTGATCGAACGGGACACGCATGTGAATGTCTGCGCCACTGCGGTGGATCTCCTTTGTGAAGTAGGCACGGAGGCGGCCATCGATCCGCTCGTCCGGCTCAAGGCCCGCTTTCAGTTCGAACCTTACATCCAATTTGCCGCCGATTTGGCGCTCAAGCGCATTCGCGAGGTCTGAACCTCTCATGACCTCCTACGCGTCCCTGCCGGAGACCGGGCCAACCATCACGATCGAAGACTTCCTGAAGTTTAAGGAGTTCTTCTATCGCAGGACCGGCATCAGCTTCGAGGCGTCCAAGCGCTACTTTGTTGACAAGCGCCTGGTCGAACGCATCGAAGCCACTGGCACCGCCAACTTTCGCAGCTACTTTACCATGTTGCGTTTCCAGGCTTCGGGCGAGGAGCTGCAGCAGCTCACCAACCTGATGACGGTGAACGAGACCTACTTTCTTCGCGAGGAATATCAATTCAAGTGCCTGGTCGACTCCATCCTTCCGGAAATTGTCCGAAACAGGAACGGCGCGGATGCGATTCGCATCTGGTGCATTCCCTCCTCTTCCGGGGAGGAGCCGTATTCGATCGCCATGTGCCTGCTGGAACGCTGGGCCGGAATTACGGAGTGGGATGTCGAGATCGTGTCGTCGGATATAGACACGAGCATTCTTCGCCGTGCACGCGCCGGCCGCTATTCGGCTCGCTCGGTACAGAATGTTCCGGCTCGCTGGCTGGAAAAGTACTTCAAGGGTGTCGGCGATGAGTATCAGCTCTCGGACGACTTACGCCACGCGGTCGAATTTACCAGGGTCAATCTCTCAGAGGCTGCCGATACACTCGTCTACCGCAATTTCGATGTCATTTTTTGTCGAAATCTGCTGATCTATTTTGACGATGTATCCAGGACTACAGCGGCGGAAACCTTCTACGAAGCGATGAATCCGGGCGGTTTTATCTGCCTGGGACATTCCGAATCCATGAGCCGCATCTCCTCTTTGTTTAAGGTGCGCAAATTTCCCGACGCGATCGTTTATCAGAAAGGCCTGGAATCTCGATGAGACGCATTTTGATCGTCGACGATGCAGCCACAGTGCGCATGTATCACCGCGGCATTCTCGAATCCGCAGGTTACCTGGTGGAAGAGGCATGGAACGGAATTGAGGCCTTGGAAAAGGCACTCGAAGCACCGTTCGATCTTTACATCGTGGACATCAACATGCCCAAGCTTGACGGATATGGCTTTCTGCGCGAACTGCGCCAGCAACAGATCGCCCAACAGCCCGCCGTCATGGTATCTACCGAAGCCGCTGCGGGTGACGAGAGAATGGCCTACCAGTCCGGGGCCAACAGTTATCTCGTCAAACCCGTCGTGCAGTCGCAGCTTCTTTCGCATGTCCGTCTCCTGCTTGGGGAGGCAAACCAATGAGCCCTGTGCCCCCGAACCCGTTATTGGAGCAGTTCATCTCCGAGTCCCGCGACCTGCTCGAAGCCTCGGGCAAGAAGCTGATGCAGTTGGAAGATGCGCCTGACGATCAAGTCATCCTTAACGAACTCTTCCGTTGTGTGCACACGTTGAAGGGCAACAGCGGTTTGTTCACCTTCCCTGAGATGACGCGCGTGTTACATGCCGGCGAAGACCTGCTGGGGATGGTAAGAAGCGGCCAGGCAATCTATTCCCGAGAGTTGGCGGACCGCTTGTTGGACGCAATGGATTATGTGGGCCTGCTTTGCGGCGAAATCGAGGCTACTGATGGAATCGATGCTTCGCGCGCGCTCGAATCGCAGCACTTGGCGGATGCTTTGAGAAAGCTGATGCCGAACCTGATACCGAACCAGGACGCGGCCGCTGTTCGAGACGGTGACTCTCCCGTCGTCGCCAACGCCCAGACCTCGCCTGCAGATAATCCGAGCGCCGACCTGAAACAATTCGCCGCCATCCCCGCAGTCGCGCGGAAGTCGGCACTTGAGCGGTGCCGGCAGGGAGATCAACTGCATTGGATTTCCTACAGGCCGCAGCGGGAATGCTTTTTCCATGGGGACGATCCGCTGAACAGCGCGCGTCAGACACCCGGACTCATTTGGGGTCGCATCCTCGCGCCCGGGCCGTTGCCTCCGTTGAGTGAATTGGATACTTATAGCTGCCTGCTGGGATTCGATCTGCTTACCAATGCTCCACGCGAGGAGCTTGATCAGTATTACCGCTATCTCCCAGACCAAGTGGAGATAATTGCCGTTCCAGCGCAGTGGCTCGAAAAAGGACATGGCGACGCAGATGGCGCGAGCAAAGCGTTATCGCGTGCGATACCCTCGGGGTCTTTTTCCGAGGATGATGAGGCCGCGTTCAACTGGATTCTCGCGGCCCAGCGGCAGATTCTTCTTCTCGACGATCGTCCGGCATGGCACGCGGGCCGTCTCAAGGCAATTGCAGAAGTACTGGCAAACCTGAGCCAGGCAGTTGGAGAAACATCAACCCGGAGCGACATTCAAACGGCTCTTGCCGAAGCGCTCTCTACCGGCCACAACACACTGCTGCTGGCATGGCTTGACGCATGGATCGTTACGCGTAAAACCATCCAGCCGGTTGCCGGTCTGTCCTGGGCGCGTGGAACCGACGGCATTATGGCTGCCGCCAAGACCGACAGTAACTTGGATGTCGGCTCAGCTACGGCTGGCGATCCCAGCAAAGCTCCGGCGGATGAAGGAGTCAGGTTTGGACGCCGTGCCGAAGACTCCCTTACCGGCACCAGGAGCCTCAAAGTCGATCAGACCAAGATCGATCGGCTGATGAACCTGATTGGCGAACTGGTGGTCGAAAAGAACGCCCTGCCGTATCTGGCCCAGCGAGCCGAAGTGCAGTTTGGCAGCCGCGAACTTTCCCGCGAAATCAAAGGCCAGTATTCAGTAATCAACCGCATCGCCGATGAGATGCAGGATGCCATTATGCAAGTCCGCATGATGGCAGTCTCCTTCGTCTTCCAGCGCTTCCCGCGTCTGGTGCGCGACACCTCTCGCAAACTTGGCAAGGAAGTTCAACTTGTGCTCGAAGGGGAACAGACCGAAGCCGACAAGAACATCATCGAGTCGCTCGCAGACCCGCTCATTCATATCGTTCGCAACAGCCTGGATCACGGCCTGGAGTCGCCGGAGGTTCGCCTTGCCGCGGGCAAGCCGGCGACCGGCAAGCTGACGATCCGCGCTGCGCAGGAAGCAGATCGCGTCGTGATCGAGATTGTCGACGACGGCAAAGGCATCGATCCAGCCGTGATCAAACAGAAGGCCTACGAGAAGGGAATCATCGACGAAGCAACTCTGGAACGAATCAGCGACCAGGAAGCGATCAATCTGATCTTCGCCGCCGGCCTATCTACTGCCGCAGTAATATCCGACCTTTCCGGCCGCGGCGTAGGTATGGATGTGGTTCGCTCCGCTGTAGAGAAGATTAACGGCACCGTCGTGATCGAGAGCGAATTGGGCAAAGGCACCTCGATCCGGATTTCCTTGCCGCTTTCGATGGCAGTTACACAGGTCATGGTCATCGAATCGGATGGGCAACTGTTCGGTGTGCCCATGGACCATGTTATAGAGACGGTACGTGTTACGAGAGACTCAATCCACGCCATCAAACAGACCAAGACGGCCGTTCTTCGCGGACGCATCGTTCCCTTGAAGAGCCTCAACACTCTACTGGGAATTGCCGCTATCCCTCGATTGAATTCTGACGATGAACTAGCTGTACTGCTTGTTCAGGCGGGGAACGCGGAACTGGGCCTGATTGTCGATGGATTTCAGGAGACAATGGGTGTCATTCAAAAGCCTTTCAGCGGCTTTCTGACTGGCCTGTCTGCCTACTCAGGATCGGCCCTCATGGGGGACGGGTCAGTGCTCATGATTCTCAACATCCGGGAGATCGTCTGATGCCTATTGAATTCAAAAAGAACCGTGCATTATTTCGTGACGAAGTGAGCGTGGAGGAGGCGGAAGCGTTGCTCGAATGGCTCCAGACGAGACCTACCGCCAAAGTGGATTTGTCCGCCTGCAGCCATCTGCACACCGCCAACTTGCAAGTGCTGATGACGGCCAAGGCTGGCGTGTCCAATTGGCCGAAGAATGCAGAATTGCGTTCATGGCTCGAACCGGCATTGAAATCTGGTGAATGAGGACCTTCCATGGCAAAGACAATCTTAGTCGTCGACGATTCAGTCACCATGGTGATGAGCCTCAAGACCACACTGTCCATGGGCGGGTTTCAGGTGGAAACCGCCAACAACGGCCAGCAAGCGCTTGACAAGTTGAAAGGCGGAGTCAAGCCCGACCTCATGCTAACCGATATCAATATGCCGGTAATGGGGGGCTTGGAAATGATCGGCAAAGTTCGTGCATTGCCAGGCTGCCGATTCTTTCCGATTCTTACGTTGACTACCGAGAGCGAGGCCGCCAAGCGCGACGAGGGCCGGCGTCTTGGCGCCACCGGCTGGCTGGTGAAGCCCGTTTCAGGCAACGACCTTCTTAAGGTCATTAAACAGATTCTGCCGGGAGCGTGACGTCGTTATGCCTACGCTGTCAGCAGAATCAGGAATGCTTTTCCTTCAGCAAGTCGGGCTGGCGGCGGAGATGGAGCCGAGAGCATGACGGATCGCGATTTACGGCTCCGCCCCATTAAGATGCGTATGCTCTTTCGAGTTGCGCTTGCGCTGCTTTGCAACGTCCTGTTCCTTGCAGTCCTTTTCCGCGTTCAGGGAGCGGCCTTCGTCACCAGTTGGATCCGCATCGTCATTGCTCTGATTGTTCTCAAGTGTGTGCCGCCGCTGATTGTCGAGCGGTGGAGCTGGACGCTGGCCCGCCGCGGCATATCGGACATGTGGGCTTTCGGCCAGCTCAACTTCGAGGACGTCTCACGGGAACTAGCTGCTTGCAAGGCTGTCGAGGCAGACATCAAGGACTGCAAACCGTACATCGACGTGATGCATGAACAGATCGGCGATTCGTTGGCCGAATCCGAGCGCGAGGTCGTCGTCGTCATCGAGCAGATAGATACGCTGATGGGGAAAACCAGTGAGCAGAGAGAGCATATTGCACGATCTGTCAAAAGCGCCGGCGAACTCACAGAGAACACGCAGGTTCGTGTCGAGAACAACAAGGAGATTATCGCTGCGATCGACATGCAGTTGGAGGCGCAGACCGACGAGTTCAAGAGCAATTTCGAGCGGATCCGGGGGCTGGCCGGAGACGTGTGCGCATTGACACCGCTGATCAAGACCATTACTTCCATCGCCCAGCAGACGAACCTGCTCGCCCTGAATGCCGAGATCGAGGCAGCGCGGGCGGGAAGCGCAGGCCGCGGCTTTTCCGTTGTGGCCTTCGAGGTCAGAAAGCTTGCTGTGCTTTCCACTCAGGCCGCCGCCGATATTGCCGCAAAGATCAATGCAACCTGCAAGAGAGTGGACGAGGAGATGTCCAACGCACAAGCATCGCTCCAGCATCACGAGGCCAGCAGCGCGATGAGTCATTTGGGTGCCGACTTGGGTGAAATGCAGTCCGAGTTCTGCAAGAACAGCCAATTGCTCCTGGAAGTAATCACCGAGGTGGATGCGAACTACGCGGAGAGCGTGAACAGGCTGGCGGAGGCGTTGGGCCATATCCAGTTTCAGGATGTAATGCGCCAGAGAATGGAACACGTGCAGGGGGCTCTGGTGGAAATGCGCGACCACCTGTTGCATCTGGTCGAAAGGCCGGATCGTCCTGGCTGGGACGGCTTGTTCGATACCACATTCAAGGGATTGCTGGAGTCTCATCTCAGCAGCTACAAAATGGCGAGCCAGACCATCACTCACCTTGCCATCGCCGGAGGCAGTTCCGACACTGACAACAGCCGTCCCGCCATCGAATTGTTCTGATCGGAATTGTCTCCCAGCCGAATCGATGGCCTTCTCCACCCGCATGCAGTAGAGTTCGCGGGCGTTGCGCATTCCGGTGTCGTGCATCGCCACGATGATGTCCTTGAGCGGCTGGTCGGCCAACGCCGACAGCCTCCTTTTGGCTTCGTCGTTGAGGCGAAGGATGCCAACTGGCGTATGAGGTTTGTTTCTGAGGAGGAAGAGCGACGGATTCGCCAGATAGTCATCGAGCGCGCGAAACGATATCCATCCGATTGGGAGGAACGGGTGGCGCAGATCGATGTTGCGCTCAACACCGGAATGCGCAAATCAGAACAGTTCGGCCTGACCTGGAATCGGGTCTATCTCGACAAACGGTTCGTATTCCTCGACACGGCTAAGAACGGTCATAGCCGCTACGTGTGCCTTAACAAACGCGCGAAGGCTGCTTTCATGTTCATGAAGGAGCGGCATGATCAGATTGGCGGAGCCAAGAATGCACTCGTCTACCCGGGCGGATCGTCAACGCGGTGGTTTGACAATGTTCTTGAAGAAGCGGGGATCCACGATGCTGTCTGGTACACGTTCCGACACACCACAGCCAGCCGTCTGGTCATGCGGGGCGTGCATATTGCTGTCGTGCAGAAGGTCATGGGGCACCGGACCCTGCGCATGACGTTTCGCTATGCGCATCTTGCAGCGGGGCATCTGCTGGCGGCGGTGGAGAAGGTCGTTCCTGAACGCAGGCCGTTCTTCGGTGAATGAGGGTAACGGTCACGTGCATTCAAGAGTGGCTTTATGCGCGCGAATGTTCGTGACCTACCCGCTCATGCTTTGCTCGCGCTGTGGGATTGGTTCGTAGCTTCCGTTAGTGGGTCAAAACATCTGACCCGCTACCGCAGCTTCGTGGGTATTCAAGGTGCGCCACGAAGTATGCGATCATAGATGGGTTGAACGACAAGTTGTTCGTGTGTGCAAGGCTACTTCGAGAAGGTTGCAATACTACTCATCGTTGGCTTTGCTGTCGACTGCGACGCAGTGATCGTCAAGTATGACGTTAAGTCGCTCTGCCTTTCGACGCTGGATTTGCTGCTGGGTTCACCAGAGGAACATCCGGGTTAAAAAACGGTGACCCTGCTGCAAAAGTGGTGCAAAATACATTTTGGTTTAATTCGATCAACGTGCTCATTATCGGAGACTTAACTTCATTTTAGGGCCTGTAGCTCAACGGTTAGAGCAGGGGACTCATAATCCCTTGGTTGGGGGTTCAAATCCCTCCGGGCCCACCATTATCATTCCCCTGCGCGCCGTCTTCTCGCCCGCTCCTGCTCATCAGACCCACTTCTTTAGCTCAGGATAGCGCGCGAAAATCCGCCGCTGATCTTCGCCGCTCAACGCGCCCAGCCGCATCGGCTTGTCCACAGGGCGCGTGCCCTTCTGGTTCAGCACGTTCATCAGGCTCCACTCTCGCTCGAGATCCTTGGGTTCTTCCGCCTTCACGTCGTATCGGGTAAAGTCGATCGCCATGGGAGACTCGTTCCGGGTCCAGTCGCGCAGCAGGCCCAGCCGGAACTCGCGATTCATGAACCACTGAATCTCCAACTCCTTCTCAGAGCCCGGCGCACCTGTGCCTTTGGCATCGAAGCGGTAGTTCAGTCCGTCGTTGTTGGGCGTATGTTTGCGCCATTCCAGGCCAAACGCTCCTTCGGTCATCACCTGCGTATCCGGCCATCGTTCCCGCACTGCCTGGAGCCAATAGGTCAGGTCCTCGTCGTGCCCGACTGAAACCTCCCAAATCCCAGTGACCCAGCCGAATCCGTTCAGCGCATGACCGCTGTCAAAGTGCATCGCGGTGGTATCCATGATCTCTTTGCGTCCCGCAACGGTTCCCAGGTGGCCCACGGTTTCAATCGGCCCCACGCCCAGCCGGCTATTGAATCCTCCCTTGAAGCCGTCGCGTCTCGCTGTGAGAAAGTCGCAGGTCCAACCGTCCAGGCAAACGCAATCGATAAAATCCGCTTTCCCTTGCGCGGGCTTCAAATAGTGCTCACGGCTCGGGTAGTACGGATAGCAAATGCCCCCGTCGCCATCGCCATTGTCGATGCCATGCTGGCTCCAGATCTCTCCCTGGCAAACGTGAATGCCCTCGTCCTCGGCAAGCAGCCTCTGGTTCTCCGCGTCCATGTAGCCGGCCACCAGGCATTGCGGCCGGTATCCACTCCCAACCATCTCACCGATCATGCCCAGCGCCTTGTGAATCGTCACCCGATTCTGTTCGCGCGTGTTGTACATCGGCGCAAAATAACCACCCGGAATAAACGTGATCTCATCGCCATATTTGTCGTGATATGAAGCCAGCAGGCGCCGCGCCTCAACGTATTCCGCACGCTTGTCAATCAGCGCGAGCCAACTGATGGCCCACGTCATCCTGCCATCCGGGCAACCGCGCGCAAATGAATCCCGGCGCGACCGGATTTTTTCCGGACGGTTATCCGCGGCTTCGTCCAGGCCAATCGAGCGGTCGGTGCTAACTTCGATCTGGTTCACTCGAACCACGGACACGTGCGTCAGGAATCTGCCGCGCAACTTCGAGCTCCCGGCCGCGAAAGCCCGAGAGCCGGGTCCCACTGCCAGTGCAAGAGCCGCCGCCGAAGCCGCCGCACTCCTGACAAAATCCCGCCTGCTGCAATCGCCACTCATCGCTCTCGTGCTTCGCATGATCGTCCGCCTTCACGCCTGTTTTTATCGGGTTATCCACCCGGCAGGAATCATACCGGACCCGGTGGCGCCCGCGCCCGAGAGATCCCGCACCCGGCGGTCGGCTCGATGGAAGGACACGCTTCTTCAACTCTCCCGCGCCGAAATCAGGGAGCATGGCGGCATGGGTCCCTTAACAGCCTGTGGTGAAAGTCCCGATACCTGTCTGTAAAGGTTGTGAGGTATCCACAGGACATGTTCGTAGAATTAAGTCATGGCGATGGGCACACGCAAGGACCGGGAGCGACAAGAGGA
>Ga0182012_10005508_pt1 | contig 13097 bp, 13 predicted proteins | sample 612S2SmetaG_FD_120486 | JGI IMG/M metagenome (GOLD analysis project Ga0182012, IMG submission 120486) | Permafrost microbial communities from Stordalen Mire, Sweden - 612S2S metaG | ecosystem: Environmental > Terrestrial > Soil > Wetlands > Permafrost | place: Sweden: Stordalen | collected...
CGCTCGGCTTCGCCGTCTCCGAGGACGAGACGGGGATCACCTACGACGACATGAAGAACCGGATCATGGGCGAGCTGAAGAAAGTCTTCCGCCCCGAGTTCCTCAATCGGATCGACGACGTGATCGTCTTCCACAAGCTCCAGAAAGAGGAGATCAAGCAGATCGTCGAGCTGCTGCTGCTGCGGATCCGAGAGTCGATGGCCGAGCGCGAGCTCCAGCTCGAGCTGACCGAGGGCGCCAAGGACCTGCTCGTCGAGAAGGGCTGGGACCCCGCGATGGGCGCTCGGCCGCTGCGCCGGGCGATCCAGCGCTACATCGAGGACCCGCTCGCCGACTTTGTCCTGCGCGAGCAGCTGACCCCCGGGGCGACGGTCGTCGTCGATCCCGACGGTGAGCTCGAGGGCGAGGTCAAACTGTCGATCGTCCAGCCGAAGAAGCAGAAGCACCCGGTTGGTGTCGGAGCCGACGGCGGGCCCGACGCCGAGGAGCCCGGCGCGGTCGACGGCGGGCCCGCGGCCGAGCCGTCCGTCGAGCAGTAGCGCAAACAGCGGTGTCGACGCCGGCTACGCGGGAAGCGCCCGCGCGCCGGAGCGGCGCAGGCGCCAGAGCAGATAGGCGACGACGAGGACATTGACGAGCAGCGCGCCGAGCTTCAGCAGCGAGACGCTTTTCGTCAGCTCCCAGACCTCGGGGACGAGCAGCAGCGAGGTCGCCACCACCGTCAGCCACTCGCCCCAGCGCCGGCGGGTCCACAGGCCGTAGGCCTCGGCACCCTCGAGGAGGCCGTATGCGAGAGCGGCGACGCCGAAGGTGACGTCCTCGCGGGCGTCGATCCGCGAGAGTTTGGCGACTATCCGCTTCACCCAGTTGGCCTTCGGGTTCAACCCGAATTTGTCGGCCAGGCGTGTTATTTCCCCGCCCCAGTGAGCGTGGGGGTGGCTCACCAGGACGAGGCCGAGCGCCAACAGGACGAGCGCCCGCAGGGTCCGCTCCGCCGCGATCCAGGGGAGCAGGCGGTCGCGGGGCACCCGATCCTCGGCGCGCGGCGGCGGATCTGTCATCGCCGAAGTATTGCCGTCCCCGCCGGCTCCTAACCTCCGTCGATGGCCCGCAGCATCATGCACGTCTGTTCGGAGTGCGGCGCTCAGTCCGCCCAGTGGCACGGTCAGTGCCCGGGCTGTGAGGCCTGGAACACGCTCATCGAGGAGCGGGTGGCGCCCGCGGCGGCGAAAGGCGCGGGCCGCCTGCGTGGCGTCGGGCCGCGGCTCGCGACGGCTCAGGCGCTCGCGCCCCGGCGCCTCAGCGAGGTCGGGGCCGCGCCGCTCAAACGACTCGCCAGCGGGATCGGCGAGCTCGACCGCGTGCTCGGCGGCGGGCTCGTCCCGGGCTCGCTGGTGCTGCTCGGCGGCTCGCCGGGGATCGGCAAGTCGACGCTGACCAACATGCTCCTCGGTCACCTCGCGGCGGCCGGGCACGCCACGCTCTACGTCAGCGGGGAGGAGTCCGCCGAGCAGGTGCGCCTGCGGGCCGAGCGGCTGGACTGCTCGGGGGCGGCGCTACAGGTGCCGATCCTCGCCGAGACAGACCTCGACTGCGTCCTCGAGGCGCTCGCCGCCGAGCGTCCCGCGGCCTGCGTCATCGACTCCGTCCAGACGCTGCGCTCGGGCGAGCTCGGTGGCGCCCCCGGGTCGGTCGGGCAGGTCCGCGAGGTCGCCGCCAGGATCATGGAGATCGCCAAGGCCCAGGCCACGACCGTGATCCTCGTCGGGCATGTGACCAAGGACGGGGCCCTGGCCGGCCCTCGCGTGCTCGAGCACCTCGTCGACTGCGTCCTGCAGTTCGAGGGCGAGCGCGAGCGCCCCTACCGGGAGCTGCGGGCGCTGAAGAACCGCTTCGGCTCGACCAGCGAGGCGGGCCTGTTCGAGATGCGCCAGGGCGGGCTGGTGGAGGTCCTCGACGCCTCCGCCAGGTTCGTCGCCGAGGCCACCCGGGCGCCCGGCAGCGTGGTCCTCGCGACGATGGAGGGCTCGCGGCCGCTGCTCGTCGAGGTCCAGGCCCTCGTCGCCCCGTCGGAGCTCGAGCAGCCGCGGCGGGTCGTCTCGGGACTCGACCGCAACCGCCTGGCCCTGGTGCTCGCGATCCTCCACCGCCACGGCCGTCTGGGGACGGGCGCGGCCGACGTGTTCGTGAACGTCGTCGGCGGGGTCCGCGTCGATGAGCCGGGCTGCGACCTGGCGGTGGCCCTCGCGGTCGCCAGCGCCAGCCGCGGGGTCCCGCTCGCCGGCGCCCCGCAGGGCTGTTTCGGCGAGCTCGGCCTGACCGGCGAGCTGCGCTGGGTCGGGCATCCGGAGCGCCGCCTGCAGGAGGCTGCCCGCCATGGCCTGTCCGACGTGATCGCTCCGCCCGGCAGCGGCGCCCCCGCGCGCGAGGCCGCGACGCTGCGCGAGGCGCTCGCGCTGGCCCTGCCGGGCCGGACTCCCGAGCGCGGCGCCGGGCGCGGCCCGCGCTTCACCCGGGGACCCGCATCCGGGGCGCCTGCAGGCGCTTTGTAGCGCTCGCCACCGCGTGACGGTGCCGCTAAGGGATCGCTAAATGCCCTAGAATTGAGGATCGTGGCACCAAGATCCGGCGAAGATGTAGACAACGAAGTCAGACCGGATCCGGGATTGATGAGGGCGCTGGAGATGATCGCTCCCGGCACGGCGCTGCGGGAGGGGATCGAGAGCATCATGCAGGCCCGCACCGGAGGGCTGATCGTGATCGGCGAGCCCGACGACCTCAGCTTCCTCAACTCCGGGGGGATCAAGCTCGAGATCGACTACACGCCCGCCTTCCTCTACCAGGTGGCGAAGATGGACGGCGCGATCATCCTCAACGCCAACGCGACCAAGATCGCGATGGCCAACGTCCAGCTGATGCCGGACCCGACGATCCTCTCGCACGAGACGGGGACCCGCCACCGGACCGCCGAGCGCGTCTCGAAGCAGACCGACGCCCTGGTGATCGCGATCTCCCAGCGGCGCGAGATCGTCTCCGTCTACGTCGACGGCGGCAAGTACATCCTCGAGGACATCCCCGTCGTGCTCGCCAAGGCCAACCAGGCGCTGGCGACGCTCGACAAGTTCCGCAGCCGCCTCGACCAGGTCTCCACCCGCCTGACGGCGCTCGAGTTCGAGGGCGGGACGACGCTGCACGACGTCCTCACGGTGCTTCAGCGCTCGGAGCTCGTGACCCGCATGGCCGTCGAGATCGAGCGCTACATCGTCGAGCTCGGCAGCGAGGGCCGGCTGATCGAGATGCAACTCGAGGAGACGATGGTCGGCGCCGCGGCGGAGAAGTCGGCGCTCGTCCGCGACTACCTCTCTGGGTACTCCGACGAGGCCTTCGCCGCCGCCCTGGAGGAGATCGGCCGCCTGCCCCACCAGGACCTGCTCGACTTCGGGCGCCTGGCGGAGCTGCTGGGCTACGACCGCAAGCTGAACACGCTCGACTATCCCGTCTCGCCGCGCGGCTACCGGGTGCTCGGGCGGATTCCCAGGCTGCCGAAGCTGGTCGTGACGCAGATCGTCACCGAGTTCGGCGGCCTCGACGAGCTGCTGGGCGCGGCCGACTCCGAGCTCGAGGCGGTTGAGGGCGTGGGCGAGATCCGCGCCAAGGACATCCGCGAGGGCCTGCGCCGGTTGCAGGAGCTGAACCTCGTGGATCGCTACCTACAGACTTGAATCAAGGGCGCCCCCCGGGCCGCCCCCAACGAAGGAGGACATCATTCCGACACAGGCAACCGAAGACTCAACGCTGACCGAGGAGATCGAGGTCACGCGGGAGGTCGAGTACATCGAGTTCGAGCTCGGAGATCAGGTCGTTTACCCCCACCACGGGGCCGGCAAGGTGCTCAAGAAGGAGGAGATGGAGGTGCTCGGCGAACGCCGCGAGTATCTGACCATCAAGATCCTCCACAACGACATGACCGTCAGGGTGCCGACCGAGAACGCCGCCCTCGCCGGGCTGCGGCGGGTGATCGACGAGGAAACCGTCAAAAAGGTGCTTGACGTTCTGCGCGACGAAGTCTCCGAGATGCCCAAGAACTGGAACCGCCGCTTCAAGCACAACCGTGACAAGATCAAGACGGGCGACATCTACGAGCTCGCCGAGGTCGTCCGCAACCTCTCGCTGCGTGAGAGCGAGAAGGGCCTCTCGACGGGCGAGAAGCAGATGTTCACCCGCACCAAGAAGATCCTCGCCTCCGAGCTGATGTACGCGCTGGACAAGGACGAGGAAGAGGCTGAGAGCTATCTGGACGAGCTGCTGGCCGACTCGGCAAGCAGCCAGATGGCCGTCGCCGGAGCCAAGTAACGAGCGCTCGCGCACGCGCCGTGGGGGCGCGTGCGCGAGCCCTCTCTCGATGACCCTCGCCCTGATCCTCGCCGCCGGTAGCGGCGAGCGCCTCGGCGCCGGCCGGCCGAAGGCCCTGGTCGAGCTCGGCGGGCGGACGCTGCTCGAGCACTCGCTCGGCGCGCTCGGGGCGACCGCCGGGGTCGAGCGGATCGTCGTTGCGCTGCCTCGGGGCCTGCACGTCTTCGGGCTCCCGCCGGGCGTCGAGGGGGTCGAGGGCGGGTCCTCGCGCTCAGAGTCGGTCGCCATGGCCTTGGCGCACGCCGGAGCCGAGTACGAGCTGGTCCTGGTCCACGATGCGGCCCGCCCGCTCCTGCGCCCGGCGCTCGCCGAACGGGTGATCGACGCCCTGCGCTCGGACCCCGGCGCGGACGCCGCGATCGCAGCCGCTCCGGTGAGCGACACGATCAAGCGCGCCGGCCCCGACGGGACGGTCCTCGAGACGCTCAGGCGCAACGAGCTGTGGTCGATTCAGACGCCCCAGGTGTTCCGCCGCGAGGCCCTCGCCCGGGCGCTCGCGCTGGCGGGGGAGGAGCTGGCGGCGGCGACCGACGACGCCTCGCTGCTCGAGCGGGCGGGCGGGCGCGTGATCGTCGTCCCCGCCGACTCGGACAACCTCAAGGTGACGACGCCCTTCGATCTGCGCCTGGCCGAGCTGCTGCTGGCCGAGCGCTCCGAGGCGCCGGGCTGATTCCTGCTTGAATCGCCCCCCGGATGCTGAGCGACTACCACCTGCACCTGCGCCCCGACGAACGCGAGGCGACGCCCGCCGCCTACTTCACGCCCGCCAACGCCGAGCGCTACCGCGAGGTGGCCGACGAGCGGGGGATCGCCGAGCTAGGCGTCTCCGAGCACATCTACCGCTTCACGGCCGCGCTCGAGCTGTGGCGCCACCCCTTCTGGGAGGGCTTCGCCCGGGACGACCTCGACGCCTACTGCGGCTTCGTGCGCGAGCAGACCGACCTGCGCCTGGGGATCGAGTGCGACTTCATCGCCGGCGCCGAGGACCGCACGGCCAACCTGCTCGAGGCCCGCGATTTCGACTACGTCGTCGGCTCGGTCCACTTCATCCGCGAGGGCTTCGTCGACATGGACGACTACACCGTCTGGGACCCCAAGGATCCTCGCCGCAGCCCCGAGGCGATCTGGCAGCGCTACTTCGAGACCGTCGCCGAGAGCGCCCGCTGTGGCCTGTTCGACATCATCTCCCACCCCGACCTGGTGAAGATCTGGGGCCCCGGGCACCCGGAGCGCACGCCCGGAGGCGATCTGCGCCGCTACTACGAGCCGACCGTCGAAGCGCTCGCCGAGGGGGGCGTCGCCTGCGAGATCTCGACGGCCGGGATGCGCAAGCCGGTCGGCGAGATCTACCCAGCCAGGGCGTTCCTCGAAATGTGCGTCGAAGCGGGCGTCCCGCTGGCGCTCTCGAGCGACGCCCACCGGCCCGAGGACGTCGGCGCCGGCTACGAGCAGGCGCTCGCGCTGCTCGGCGAGCTGGGCGTCGGCGAGCTGGCCGTCTTCGAGCACCGCCACCGGCGCCTGGAGCCGATCGGATGACCCGCTCGGGGATCGGCTTTGACTCGCACCGTCTCGCGCCGGGGCGCCGCCTGGTGGTCGGCGGCGTCGAGATCCCCCACGAGCTCGGCCTGGACGGGCACTCCGACGCGGACGTCCTGACCCACGCCGTGATCGACGCCCTGCTCGGCGCCGCCGGGCTGGGGGACATCGGCGAGCACTTCCCCGACGACCGCGAGCAGTGGCGCGAGGCCGACTCGATCGGGCTGCTCGAAGTCGTCATGGACATGATCCGTGCCAGGGGCTTCGCGCCGGTCAACGTCGACTGCACGCTCGTCATGGAGACGCCCAGGCTGGCGCCGCACAGGACCGCGATCCGCGGCCGGCTGGCGGGCGCGATCGACATCCCCCTCGAGCGGGTCAACGTCAAGGCCTCGACCGGCGAGCGGATCGGCTTCGTCGGTCGCGGTGAGGGGGTCGCGGCGCTGGCGATCGCCACCCTGGACGAGCCCGCCTGAGCGAGGAGACGAGATGCGCGAGATCCTCCTGCACGACACCCAGAGCGGTGAGCTGCGCCCGCTCGTCCCCCGCGACCCCGGCCGGGTCGGGATCTACGCCTGCGGGCCGACCGTCTACAGCCGGATCCACATCGGCAACGCCCGGCCGTTCGTCGTCTTCAGCCTGCTGAGGCGCTTCCTGCGCCATGAGGGCCTCGAGGTGAGCCTCGTGATCAACGTCACCGACGTCAACGACAAGATCTACGATGCCGCCCGCGCCCAGGGCCGCGACAGCGCCGAGCTGGCCGAGCGGATGACGGCCCTCTACCGCGAGGACACCGACGGCCTGGGCCTCGGCCGCCCCGACCACGAGCCGCTGGCCTCGGAGACGATCGGGCCGATCATCGATTACATCCAGACGCTGATCGACCGGGGCCACGCCTACGCGGTCGAGGGCGACGTCTACTTCCGGGTCCGCTCCGACACGGGCTACGGGCGCCTCTCGCACAGGCGCCTCGAGAACATGGACCAGGGCGAGGGCGACCCGGACTCCGCCCTGCTCGAGCGTAAGGAGGACCGGCTCGACTTCGCCCTCTGGAAGGCCCACAAGGAGGGCGAGGACACCTCCTGGGAGGCCCCCTGGGGCGCCGGGCGCCCGGGCTGGCACATCGAGTGCTCGGCGATGGCCGAGCAGCTTCTGGGCGTCGGCTTCGACATCCACGGTGGCGGCTCGGATCTGATCTTCCCCCACCACGAGAACGAGGCCGCCCAGACGAGGGCCGCGCGTGGCGCCGAGCTGGCGGGGATCTGGATGCACAACGGGATGATCCAGTTCACCGGCGAGAAGATGGCCAAGTCCGTCGGCAACATCGCCCTGCTGCACGAGATCCTCGAGTCCCACGGCCCCGAGACGGTCCTGATGTACATCGTCTCCGGCCACTACCGTCAGCCGCTCGCCTTCTCCGAGGAGGAGCTGCGCGACGCCGGCCGGCGGGTCGATCGGATCCGTGACGCCCTCGCGCGCCTCGCCGCCGGCGGGCCCAGCCCCGAGGACATGCGCCCGCTGCGCGACGCCTTCTTCGATGCCCTGGCCAGGGATTTCAACACCCCCGCCGCGCTCGCCTCGCTGTTCGACTGGGTCCGCGAGGCCAACCGGCGCGGCAGCGGAGTCGGCGACGGCGACCTGCGTGAGATGCTCGACGTGCTCGGCCTCGGCTCGCTGGCGGCGCTCGAAGCTCACGGCGACGTCGGTGGAACCGACCCCGAGGCGGCCGCCCTGCTGCGCCAGCGCGAGACGGCCCGTGCGGCGCGCGACTTCCAGACCGCGGATCGGATCCGGGAGGAGCTGCTGGCGCGGGGCTGGGAGATCCGCGACGGCCCCGACGGGCCCGGGCTGTTCCCGCTACCTGGGCCGTGATCCTCTACGGGCGCAACCCCGTTCGCGAGGCGCTGCGGGGCCGGCGGGCCCACCAGCTCGGCGTGGTCTGGGCGACGGCCGGGGCGGCCCGTGAGCCGTGGCTGCGGGGAGTCCAGGTCAAAGCGGCCAGCGCCCAGGAGATCGAGACACGCTGCGGCTCGGAGGCCCATCAGGGGATCTGCGCCGAGGCCGGCGCCTACCCCTACGCCGGGGCCGGCGAGCTGCTGGCTCTCGAGCAGCCGCTGTTGGTGGCGCTCGACCAGATTCAGGACCCGCAGAACCTCGGCTCGATCTGCCGGACGGCCGAGTGCGCGGGGGTCGCCGGGGTCGTGATCCCCGAGCGCCGGGCCGCCGAGGTCACAGCGGCCGTCTGCAAGGCGTCGGCGGGGGCCGTCGAGCACCTGCCGATCGCCCGCGTTCGCAACCTGACCGATTTCCTGATCGAGGCCCGCGCGGCCGGCTGCTGGTCCTACGGCGCCAGCGCCGAATCCCAGGCCGGGCGCCCGCCGGTGCCCTATGACGCACCCGACTACGCCGGCGCCGGGACGATCCTCGTCCTGGGCAGCGAGGGCGACGGCCTGCGCCCCCGTGTCGCAGGCGCCTGCGACGAGCTGATCGCCCTGCCGCTGCTCGGCCGGGTCGGCTCGCTGGGGGTGGCGGCGGCGGCCTCCGCGCTGCTGTACGAGATCTTGCAGAAAAGGCTTGACAGCGCTTCATAACTGTGTCAGGCTGCCGCCCATAACGCTGTACCTAAGGTTGAGAAACCTTAGTAATTGAATAGCTTTGGCGCCAGGGGAGGAGTGCGCCACTGAGCACAGTCCGGGGCTGCGCCCAATAAGCGCGGGCCTTGGAGAAAGGATCTGCTCGTGGCACGTTTCTCCCAGAACCCTAACTCTGAATCCAAGGTTGAGGATATCTTCCTCATAGCCCTGGCCAAGCAGGGGGACCGCAACGCCTACGACCGTCTGGTCCGGCGTTATCACGGCTTCGTCCGTCTCAAGGCCTCCTCCTATTTCCTGGCCGGGGGCGATTCGGACGATCTCATCCAGGAGGGCCTCGTCGGCCTCTACAAGGCGATCCGCGACTTCCGCACCGATCGCGAGTCGAGCTTTCGCAACTTCGCGGAGCTCTGCATCACCCGCCAGATCATCACGGCTGTCAAGACGGCGACCCGCAACAAGCACACGCCGCTGAACCAGTACGTCTCGTTCTCCTCGACCCCCGCGGGGGCCGGCGAAGACGTCCCGACGCTCGACCAGATGCTGCCGGGGCCGAGCGTCCACGACCCCGTCAACCAGGTCATCTCCTCGGAGGAGCTCCGCTCACTGGTCGGCTGTCTCTCGAGCGCCCTGTCCGAGCTCGAGAGCCGGGTCCTGTCGCTGTATCTCGACGGCTACTCCTACGAGCAGGTCGGCGAGCGTCTCAGCTGCGACACGAAGACAGTCGACAACGCCCTGCAGCGCGTCAAGCGCAAGGTGGGGGCGCACCTCGACTCGCGGGCCGTCGCGGCCTAGGGACCCGTTGCCAGACGGTTGTGGCCGCCCCGGGGGTTGGGACGGCCACAACCTGTCGGCGCCTTCGCCGCTCTGCTACGCGGCTAGGAGACCAGCCCGGCGGTCAGGACTGCCCCGCCGGAGGCAGCGTCGTGTTGCTCTGCGGTTCGGCCGGCAGCTTGGCGGCCGAGGGCAGCGGGTTCACCGTGATCGTGAAGGGACTCGACGCGGTGGCCCCGTTTTCCGGGTCGCCGGGGACCTTGATCCGCAGCACCTCGGTGCCCGGGTCGAGCAGGAGGCGGCCGATCGAGTAGCTGCCGTCGGCGGCCTCGGTTCCGACCTGGACGACGTGGAAGCCGGGACCATTGATGTCCTGACGCTCCAGGTAGATCGTGTGACCGGCCCGGGCCGGGGTGACGGCGCCGGTGAAGGTGACCGTTTCACCCGAGTTCACCGTCGTCGCCGAGGGGGTGGCCGTCAGCAGGTATTTGACACCCTCGTAGAGGACGGCCGAGCTGCGCCCGGCGCCGTCGACTTTGTAGAACATGCTCGTCAGCGGCGTCTGGGCCGGGAAGGAGTACTTGCCTTCCGAGTTCGTTTTCGTCGTCGCGATCGTCACGAACGGGTTGTGGGCGGCGTGGCCCGACAGGGTCAGCGTCGCGTTCGGCTCACCCGGGACGGTCCCCGTGATGACGGTCGAGCCGTCGTAGGGGATCGGGTTGGTTTCGCTGAGGATCGTCAGCGCCGGGTTCTCCGCCTGTGAGATCTGGTAGGTCAGGATGTTCGAGGGGCTCGCGATGTTGCGCGCGCTCGGGCGCAGGAGGACGCGCAGCTCGGAGGCGCCGGGCACGACGAATGCGTGCGTCAGCGCGAAGCCGCCGCTCGAGTTGACGATCGTCCGCTCGATCGGGTGCCATTCGTTGCCCTTGATCGCGTTCTGGCGCTGCAGGACGATGATCTGTCCGGCGTTGTCGGGGCTGACCGTTCCGGTGAACGTGACGGCGTGCTGGCGGCCGGTCTGAAGGCCGGCGAACAGCGACTTGTCTTCGGGCGGCCCGGCGAGTGTCACGAGCGCCGCGACTTTGAGCTGGCGCCGGCCGCTCTGGCTCGCCCCGGAGGCGGCGTAGAGGACGCCGTTGGTGGTCTGGGGGGCGGTTGTGATCTGGTAGGCGCCCTGGCCGTCACTCGTGGCCGTGCCGGCCACCGTGAAGCCGGGACTGCCGGCGGTGCGCTCGTAGAGGGTCACCGTCTGGCCGGCGTCGGGGCCAGTGGGTGGGCACGCCAGCTCGCCGTAGGCCAGGACCGTTTCGCCGCTCGTCACCAGGCGGGGGGCGAGGTTGAGAGAGATCCGGCAGTTCGCGCCAGGGGTCGTCCCGGCGCTGCGATTGGGGTGCGGGACCCTGGCGGAGGCGGCGCCGGCGCTGCCCAGGGCCAGCAGGGCAGCCGCGGCCAGGACGGCCGACGTCAGCTTCTTTGAACGCATTGCGTGCTCCTCGTTGATTGGGAAAAGATGGACTTTCCTGTCGGGGGCAACAACCCGGCGCGAGCGGCTTCGATGCGGTCCGGGCGCCCATCTTCACCACCATGCAACAGCCCTCGCAGGCCGCTCCCCGCCCGACCCGCCGTCTAGGCGCGCGAGCTCGTCAGCGACATCAGGTTCAGCGAGGCGCCGCCGTCGACAGCGATCGTCTGGCCCGATATCTGGGCCGCGTCCTCGCCGCTCAGGAAGGCGACCGCGGCGGCGATCTCGCGCGGCTCGACGAGCCTCCCCGAAGGCGCCAGCGCGAGCGCCCGCTCGCGGATCTCGTCGGGCATCGAGAGCACGACCTCGGTGCCCACCAGGCCGGGCAGGACCGCGTTGACGGTGATCCCCCGGGCGGCGTTCTCGGCGGCCAGCGTGCGGACCATCCCGAGCTGGCCGGCCTTGGAGGCGGCATAGGCGACCTGGCCCGGCAGCCCGCCGAGGGCGGCGACGCTCGATACGACGACGATCCTGCCGTGGCGGCGCTCGCGCATCCCGCCGAGGCAGGCCTGGATCGTGCGAAAGGCGCCGGTCAGGTTGACGTCGATGTCCAGCTGCCACTGCTCGGCGCTCATCCGGTGGGCCGGGGCGATCGTCGTCGTCACCCCGGCATTGGCGACGCAGACGTCGATGTCCCCGAGCGGCGGGAACTCGCCGTGGGCGACGTCGAGTTCGATGTCGCAGCCGGGAGCCAGATCGAGGGTCAGCACCTCGAGTCCCTCGGCGCGCAGGCGCTCGGCGATCGCCGCCCCGATGCCGCGCGCCGCGCCTGTCACCAGCGCTCTGCGACGTTCGGTCACACTTGTCCCCCGGCCACCATCGAAGGAGCAAACAATGACAGACCGCTGGTATTCACCCGAGGAGCTCGAGCAGATGTCCCGGCCAACGATGGACCGGGCGATCGAGGCGATCGACGCCGGCGATCTCGAGGGCGCGCGACGGCTGTGCGCGGAGATGAAGCACGAGTGGCAGATGCTCCACGACCTGATGGCCGGCGGCGTCCTCGATCTCGTCTCCTTCATCCAGCAGCGGCTCGGCGAGGACGGGGTCGCCGAAGCCTGGTCGGAGTCGATGAGCCGCGGCTGGCGGGTGCACCACGACGCGATCAACTCGCTGGAGCGCCGGCGGATCGTCGAGCTGCTGGCCGCCACCTGGCGCGCGCACTCCTGCTCCGGCGTCGGCCCCAACCCCGGCTCGTTCACGATCACCGAGGACGAGGAGAAGCTGACCTTCGCGATGAACCCCTGCGGCTCGGGCCAGCGGCTCGTTCGCAACGGCGCCTACGAGGGCCTCCCCGGTGGCGGCGTGACCCGCGAGGCGCACGACTGGTCCTTCAACCGCAAGGGCTTCCCGCTCTACTGCACCCACTGCAGCTTCATGAACGAGTCACTGCCGATCCAGTGGTCGGGCTACCCGCTCTACCCCTCCGAACCGCCTCAGGACTACTCGAAGGACCCCTGCGTCTGGCACTGGTACAAGGATCCGGGGGACATCCCCGAGCGCCACTGGTCCCGCTACGGCGCCGTCAAGCCAGAGCGCGGGGCCGGCGGTGTCGGCAGCTGAGGCTCACGCCGCGGGCAGGCCCGCGAGGATGTGCAGGAGGAACGGCGAGCGCCAGGCCCGGACCTCGGGGTGACGGTCGCAGTAGGCCTCGTCCGGCATCGGCTCGCGCAGGTCCTCGACGAGGAAGCCATGTTCTCTGAGCGCGGCCGTGTAATCGGACAGCGGCCGGTGGCAGTCGCGGAAGGTCATCCTCCCGGCCGGCCGCTCGATCGTCTTCTCGTAGCCGCGGACCTCGAAGTAGTCCTCAGCGGCCGAATCGGCCCAGGTCTGGACGGGGTGGAGGATCGAGATCAGGAGCCTCCCACCCGGCGCCAGGAGGCGCGCGACCTCGCCGAGGACGGCGGGCATGTCATCGACGGTCATCAGTGCCATCGAGGCGACGACAAGATCGGCCGACCGGTCCGCCAGCGGCACGGCGACGGCGTCGGCGAGCACCAGCTCGGCCCCGGCGTCCGCGGCTTGGGCGGCCGCGAGCAACGACGGCGAGGAGTCGACGCCGATCACCCGGTGCCCGAGCTGTCCGAGCTCGCGGCCGAGGCGCCCCTCGCCGCAGGCGATGTCGAGTGTCAGCCGTCCGGGCGGCGGCAGCAGCTCGAGCATCGCCGGCAGGTTCAGCCGCCAGAAGACGTGGTCGAGCTCTTCGCTGCGGGCCCAGGTGACCCATTCGTCGGCCCGCCGCTCCCAGGCCTCGCCGAAGC
>Ga0182012_10005510_pt1 | contig 13094 bp, 15 predicted proteins | sample 612S2SmetaG_FD_120486 | JGI IMG/M metagenome (GOLD analysis project Ga0182012, IMG submission 120486) | Permafrost microbial communities from Stordalen Mire, Sweden - 612S2S metaG | ecosystem: Environmental > Terrestrial > Soil > Wetlands > Permafrost | place: Sweden: Stordalen | collected...
CGCCGGCGTCAGCCCCGAGGCGTTGGCGACCGCGGCCATCTCGATACCTGACTTGGTGCCGTCTAGAAACGAGTTGAACATCTGCGGGTTCATGCCGCCCAGCCTCGCCTGCTCCGGGGTCAGCCCGTAGTAACCCCACACCGTTTCGGGTGTGGAAGCGTGATATTCGGGCCTGTACTTGGTGCCCTTGCCCGCCGCAATGATCGGGAAGCCGCAGGATCGGGCCCAATCGACAAGTTCGCAGATCAACGCCGGTTGGTCGCCGTAGGCCAGGCTGTAAACCACACCGGCCGCCTCGGCGTCCCTGGCGAGCAGCGGACCGGCGAGCACGTCGGCCTCGACATTGACCATCACGATGTGCTTGCCCTCGCGGATCGCTCGGCGAGCGTGGGCGATACCGGCCGGCGCATGGCCGGTGGCTTCCACCACGACCTCGACCTCGGGAAACGCGACCATCGCCGCGGCATCGTCGACGAAACGGGTCGCTGCGATGCGTTCCTCGGTCCAGCCGACGCGGCGGCAAGCCTCGCGCGCCCGATCCGGCGCCAGGTCGGCGATCGCCGCGACCTCCAGCCCCGGCGTGGTCGGCACCTGGGAGAGGAACATCGACCCGAACTTGCCGGCGCCGATCAGCCCGACCCGCACGGGGCGGCCAGCTTCGGCGCGCTTTTGCAGCAAGCGATACAGGTTCATTCGGGTCCTCCGGTGCTTAGGTTGCCCTGCTTCTACGCCGCGGGCAGGCAAACGGGAACAGCACCGGCCGCCATCAGCGTTCGGCGGTCTTGATCCCCACAAACATCCCGCGGTCCTCGGTTGCGCGGTAGCCAGTGGCCATGCTGCCGGCGATTTCGTCGCCCATCCAGTCGAACTGCTCGAAAATCAGATCGAATCCGGCATCGCGCAGCATTTGCGGGATGTATTCGTGCAGCGCCCAGAACGCGCGGTGATTGCCCCAGGCGCTCCATTTGAACGCCTCGATATCCGCCGCGCCTTCGTCATACTCGTGGCACCACCGCCCCTTGATGCCGTCCTGCTCGACGATGTCGCCCAGCCTGAACTTCGGGTTCAACGCAAGCGTGGCGAAATGCGTATTGAGGATCAGCACCTTGCGGGTCTGGGCCGAGAGCAGGCGGATGAAGCTGGCCGGCCGGTCCAGGTGGTAGAGCAATCCGCAGCAGAACACAGCGTCGAAGCTGCCATAGGAAGCGATGTTCCAGACATCGTCGCGGGCGAACCGCAGATTTGGCAGCGACAGCCCCCGGCGCACCAGTTCGCAGTTTTCGAAGTTGCCGGCGCGCGCTTCGATGCCCAGCACGTCCATGCCGCGGCGGGCGAATTCGACGCTGTAGCCGCCTTCGAGACACCCCAGATCGGCAATTCGCAGCCCGGTCAGTCCGTTCGGATACACCGTGTCGAGGACAAGCAGGGCGGCGCGCAGCCAGGGCGTGTCGGCGATCAGTCCGCCGGTCTGCGGGGCCGTTTCGGTGCCGTCGTCGAGCCGTACGTTATGCGCGGTAAACGTATTGCTCATCACTTCCTCCGTTCCGGTCCAGGCCCTAATCGCCAACCGGCGCGGACAACAGCAAGCGCAGGCATGTATGCAGAATTGCAGAACCGGCCCTATAATTACAACTTTAGATTGCAGGCCGCAAAAAATCCTATGGCGCAGCGCGCCAGATGCCTCGGCCGGCTGCGCGCGCCACTTGTTCCGGTTCACGCAATGCCGCGCTGGCGGCCCGTGCCCAGCCGTCCAGCACCAGCGCCAGATTCAGCGAGGTGCCACCGGCGACGCAATCGCCTTCCGGCCTGCCCTGCCGGTCATGTCCGTTGATCGTGCAGTCCACCGCCGCGCCGTGCACCAGGGACGCCAGCGCATTGGCCGCGGCAGAGCCGCAATCCAGCTCCGTCGCGCCGCCGCCATGGCACACCGAACCGCGCGCCGGGGCGGCAATCCCTTCCAGGCGGATCACATGCTCACCGACCCGTAGCGTATCGCCGTCGATGACGGCAAGGCGGTCGGCCGCGGCGGACAGATGACTGATGGATGGGACGCGCGCCGGCGCATCCGACGAGCGGACGAACAGCGACGCGGTCACCAACAGGGTCGCAGCGCCGCCCGCGGCGGCGAGCAACACACCCCTTGATGGCAGCGACGAAATCCACACGGGAAGCGGCCCTGCGTTCGAGCGGAAAATCCGCCGCTTATGGTTCAACGACAAGGCGCATACCCCGGCTGGTCCGGCTCCCGCTCGTGCCGGCCTGCGATCGTCGCCGCCGATTCGGCGGTGGCAATGCCAAAGCCCGTGCGCACCCGTCAAGCCCAATATGCGGGTTGACGTCGAAATCTTTCGAAGGCGCGAATGATCCGCGGCCGTATCTTTGCCGCACGCGCGGCGAGAAAGCCGACGATGATCCCGGTGGCGTAGGCATGACGTCCGGCCGGACCGCCAAGCTCCGCCAGCAGGTGGTTCGCCACGTCGCCGTCATTCAGCACGCCCAGACGCTCCTGCAAGGCGCTCAGCCGGCGAATGAACCGGTGCGACGCCTTGCCGCGATACAGGGTGGCAAACATCTCGGCCGCGTAACGCGCGCGCTTGGCCCGTAGCCGCACGCCGTGCAGCGAGGGAATATCCAGTTCGTCGATCCGCTTGCCCGACGAAACCAGCCGCTTCCAGCGATGTTGCAGCACCGAACCGGCAAATTCCGGCAGCGCCGGCGGTCCATTGGCTTCGCCATTCTGCGGTGCGACAGAAACGACATGCCAGAACCCGGCCGCCGCGAACCAGGCCAGTTCGATGCCCAGCATGCGGAACTCCGCACTGCCGAGGTAGCTGATCAGCGCCTTCCGACAATCCTGCCGCCGGCGCGCCGCCGCGGCGGCCAGCCGTTCCAGCCGCTGGTCGTCGGGCAGCGTCTGCCGGATGGCGGGGACGGTTTCCTCGGTGAACACATCCCAGTCCCGCGTCGGTCCAAGCCGAGCACCGAGCTCCTTCAGGCGAACGTTCACTGCATCGAGCGCGCCGTCCGGCAGCGCGTGGCGAAACACCGACAGTGCCGAACGGGCCCGTCGCACCGCGACGCGCATCTGGTGCACCGCGTGCAGCCGGGATCCACCCGATCCGTCGTCGATCGGTGCAACAATGACCGGCGCGCAGGCCAGGATCACGTCGGTCAGGTGGCCCAGGATATGCGCCAGCGCAGCCGGCACATCCGACACCGCGTCCGGCAGGATCGGCGCGCCCTCGCGGCGCGGCCGCGCAGGATGTCCGGTCGCCAGCGCGATGCCCTCGGCAGCCAGCGAGTGCAACGGCACCGCGATCGGCACTGCCTTGCCGATCAGCAACGCCGCCTCATGCACCGCCGCTTCATCGCCGCTCAGCCAGATGCGTGCCGCCGGTTGCTCTGCCGTCACCGATCGCAGCACGCCCCTGGCGACCGTCACGACCACAGCGTGGTCGCCGAACCGGTGTTCGCTGATCGTCTGCCGTGCTTCGAACGCGGCCAGCGGTGCGAGCGGCGCCGGCAGTGACGCCGGGTCCGGGGCCTCGGCCACCACCGGCACCGGTTGCGCCGGCAGCCAGGTGTCGGCCGGCGCCGGAACGATCCGCTCCAGCCGCCGGACACCGCGCTGGTCCGCCAGGGTCAGCCCGTCCGCCAGCAAGACGTGGTCGGGGCTGTCATGCCAGACGATCTTGACCGAATGGGTGCGCGGCCGCCCGTTGCGGCAGGCGGTCAGCGCCTTCAGGCGCGACAGTCCCGCAACGGTGTCCGCCGCAACGGCGAGCTCCAGTTCCATCAGGGCGAACCGGAGCCCTCCAGCATCGCCGGGGTGAGGAACCGCACCAGCCGTCCACCGCCCTCCCGCAGGTCCCACCAGGAGCCGGCAACGACGAACTCGGCCAGCGCACCGGTGGGGAAACCGGCGGCCAGCGCGCGTTCGGCCTCACCGCCGCCACGCATCGCCTGCGGACCGGCCAGGCTGATCGCGAGGTCGTGCAGGCCGGGATTATGACCGATCAGCAGGACGCTGCGGACGGTTTCCGCCACGCCGTGCAGGGCGGCGATCAGTTGCATCGGATTGGCCAAATAGAGGCTGTCCAACGGCTCGATCAGCGGTGTGTCGTCCCAGGGTTCCAGCGCATCCAGCGTCTCCAGCGTCCGCCGAGCGGTGGAAACCAGGACGACATCGGGGGCCAGACCGAGGTCGTGCATCGCGTGCCGCATCGCAGCCGCGGCCCTGCGTCCGCGCGCATTGAGCGGACGGTCCCGGTCGGGCATCGCGGCATCGTCCCAGGAGGACTTCGCATGCCGCAGAAGCAGGAGCTGGCGCATGATCGGTGCATCCTGCCACGCCCAGCCGATCTTGTCCTCCCCCGTGGTGTTCAAAGCTGCGCTCGCGCGCATTTGAGCGTCGGTATGCATGGCGCTGTTGCGTGGCGGTCCAGACGGTACGGGAGATCCCGGTCGCCTGTGGCCTGCTGATCCCCTCCGTCCGCCGCAAGCTGCGGCGGCCTCCAGGGGCAGGACACTCTTTGTTTTCAGTGGCCTGCTGATCCCCTCCGTCCGCCGCAAGCTGCGGCGGCCTCCAGGGGCAGGACATTTTTGCTTTCAGTGGCCTGCTGATCCCCTCCGTCCGCCGCAAGCTGCGGCGGCCTCCAGGGGCAGGACACTATGGCAAGTCGATCCAGGACAGATGACCGCCCTTCCCCGCTCCGGTGTCCAGAAACACCGCCGTCCCGCCCATCACGCCATGCCGTATGTAAGGACGGCCGTCCTGACTGCGGCGATCGTGACCGCAGTAAACCGTCAGGCCGGCCGGAATACGGTCGACCCAGCGCAGACTGCGCTCCGGGTAGCCGTCCGGCTGGATCCGGCCGGTCGGTTCGCCATAAAGCGCCCGCGCCACCGCGCCGTGCGGACGCGCCAGTCCATGCTCCGGGGCGGGCTGCTCCAGCATCTGGGTATGAAACCCGCCATGCACGAACAGCGCCGATCCGAACCGCAGCCAGGCCGGCGCCTGGGCAACCAGGCGCAGCGTCTGCGCCTTGAGGGCATCGTCCATCTGCTCGATCGTGGCCTGCACCACCGGCTCGATCCGAACATGCTCGCCGGCCAGCACGCGCGCCAGTTTCAGGTCGTGATTGCCGAGGAGAAACAGCCCGCGCTGGCGTTCAACCAGATCGAACATCATGCGCAACGTGGCGGCGCTGTCAGGGCCGTGATCCGGCAGATCCCCGAGTTGCACGATGAAGCGGTCGGTGGCGATGGCGTATGCGAAGCCGGTGGCATCGCCGTGCACATCGCCAACGACTCGGACCTTTGCATCAGGGGGGATCGCGGGTGTGGTCATCGAACTATCATTAAGATAGAATAGTGTTGCGAACCAACCAGGCAACTGGTCGCGACCGGGATAACCGGGTCGGTTCAGCGTTCGCTGCCCCATCCCACCCGGTTCGACCGCCCGTTACAGGGCGGTGCCGCTCGGCGGAACGATGACGTCAGTGCGAGCAACGTTATCACCCAGACTGTCCAGTCCGGGTGATGGCGCTCGAGCTTATTTTCCACGACCAATTTCATCCCTCGCGTTTGGCTGGCGCGAGCCAAGGCTCTCCCAAACGCTGGTCACCCTGAGGATCGCTCCGCGATTTGGGTCAGGCTGATAGTGCTCTAGCCGTTGATGCGAAGGGTTTTCTCCGCCATGTCCCCGGTCAGATGGACCGCAATCCCGCCCGGCTCACGGCCGAGGTTTTGCCGCACAATCGCCGGTGCCAGGGACATGATGTGGTCAATCAGGTGCTGAAGCGACGTCGCTTCCGTGGCCAGACCGGGCAGATCGTCGCTCTGCACCCACCAGATGCCGGAGTCCGGATCACGGTGGACCTCGGCCTCGAACGGTGTAGCGCCGGCCGTCGTACGCTTCGATCCCCAAATAACCCGGTCAGGCATCCATCACTCCATGAACAACGACTACGTATCCGATAATGCAAATAGCTTGCTGGGAGGTTAACGCTTGAGGGTTCGAAATCGCCGACCGAGCAACAGGAAGTGTTATCGCGGCAAAACCTGGCCGGCACCGCCGCCTGTCTATTCCGCTGACCGGATGCGGGCATATGCCTCCAGTGCGCGGGTTCGGCCGTCGGCCAGATCGACAATCGGTGCTGGATAAGTCTCTCCCAGCACGACGCCGGCGGCGGCCAGCGCTTGCGGGGACGCCTCCCACGGCGCGTGGACGTGCCGCGCATCCAGTTCGGCGAGTTCCGGCACGAACCGGCGGAGATAGTCGCCCGCGGCGTCGAATTTCCGGCTTTGCAGCACCGGATTGAAGATCCGGAAATACGGCGCGGCATCCGCGCCGCACCCGGCGACCCACTGCCAGTTGCCGGCGTTGCTGGCCAGATCGGCGTCGACCAGGGTGTCCCAGAACCATGCCTCGCCCGCCTGCCAGGGGATCATCAGGTGCTTGATCAGGAAACTGGCGACGATCATGCGGACCCGGTTGTGCATCCATCCGGTCTGCCAGAGCTGGCGCATGCCGGCATCGACGATCGGCACCCCGGTTCGGCCCTTTTGCCAGGCGGTCAGGGCCGCCGTGTCGTCGCGCCACGGCATCCTGGCGAATTCGGGCTTTAACGGCGTCTCGGGCAGCCCGGGATTGTGCCACAGCAGATGGGCGCAGAATTCCCGCCACAGCAACTCGCGAATGAACACCTCGCGCGCAGGCCCGTTTGGCTGCTGGTGGGCCATGTGCCAAAGCTGCACGGCCGATATCTCCCCGAAATGCAGATGCGGCGACAGCATGGACGTCCCGTCATCGGCCGGGCGGTCGCGGGCGTCGGCATATCCGGCCAGTCCGTCGGTCAGAAACGCCTCGGCCCGCCGCATCGCCGCCGCCTCGCCGGGAGTCCAGGTTGCGCGCAGACCGCAAGCCCAGTCGGGCGACGTCGGCAGCAGGCCCCAGTCCGCCAGCCGCTCGGAGTCCGGCGGCGGCGCGGCAACAAGGCGGTGCGGTGCCGCGGCCGGTGGTTTCGGGCCGCCAAGCGCGCGGCAGGCATTGGCGAAGGGCGTATAGACGCTGTAGGCGCCGCCGCTCTTGCTGCGCACTGAGTCCGGATGGAACAGCGTGGTGGTGCGCAACCGGCGCAGCCGGCCGCCCAGCGCGTCGGCCGCCGCCTGGTCCACGCGCCGGGCCCAGGGATCGGCGGACCCGCCGGTGAACACCTCGGCCGCTCCGGTCTGAGCGGCGATCGCGCCGATCACCGCGACGCTGTCGCCGCGCCGCAGGGTCAGCGTCGCGCCCAGGTCAGCCAGCGACTGCTGCAACGACGTGAGGCTATGGTGCAGCCACCAGCGCGACGCGCCGCCCATCGCCCAGGGGCCGGGCGAGTGATCGTCGAGGATGAACACCGGCAATACCGGCCGGCCGGACGCCACCGCCGCCTGCAGCGCGGCGTGGTCGGCCAGTCGAAGGTCGTTGCGGAACCATAGTATCGCGGGAGCATCGGTCATACCGCGGGATGTGGGGTGGATTCAGGATGCGTCCACGCCTCCGGCAATGCCGCGCAGCGGCCTCAGTCGCCCGGTCGCGTGGGAAACGGCAAGCGTCCCTCCGGATAGCCCGGACCGTCGAAATGATTCTGTCCGCTGGTGTATTCGCCGTTGCGGATCGTCTCGACGATATCCGCATGGGTCTGCAGATACCATGTCTCGTCAACCTGGATCGGGTACGGCTGACGGCCCTCGAAATAGCCGTGATCCACGAAATGCTCCTGTGCGGAGCGGATGCCGCCGGTGCGGATGCCATCGGCAACATCGGGATTGCGGGCCAAATAAAACGCTGAATCCACTTCGATCACGCTCAGCAACGTGCGAATCATCTTCTGCAAATCTTCGTAGGTCATGTCCACGCGGGTCTTGCCGCGCGTGGTGGTGAGGTTGAGCATGCCCTTGAGGACTTCAAACGGCGGCAGATATCGCACGAGGCTCTCCTGAAGGCGTTGCCTATTGATAGCGGGCAAGGCGCGCCTGTGGAACGATTTATTGCCCCTCGCCCGGATCCGGTTTGAACGCCATTGCGACGCCGTTCATGCAGTAGCGCAGTCCGGTCGGCCGGGGGCCGTCGGGGAACACATGGCCGAGATGGCCGCCGCAATCCGCACAGTGCACCTCGGTCCGGGTCATGAACAGGCTGCGATCCTCGGTCGTGCCCACCGCACCTTCCAGCGGCTGGGTGAAGCTCGGCCAACCGGTGCCGCTCTCGAACTTGGTTTCGGATGCAAACAACGTCTTGCCGCAACCGGCGCAGACGAACGTGCCGCGACGCTTCTCGGCATTGAGCGGACTGGTTCCGGCGCGTTCGGTGCCGTGCTTGCGCAGCACATGGAACTGCGCCGGGTCGAGCAGGCGGCGCCATTCGTCGTCGCTGCGGGCGATCGGAAAGGTCTCGGCCGGCGTGTCATGGCCCCCGAACAGACGTTTCATGGCTGGTTCCTCCATTGTTTGCGTCCCGCCAGCCTAGCGCAGACGGCGCTGACGCGGAACGCTGGGGTCAAAAGATATATCTTGACACTACGATATATCTTAACTATGTCGTCGATGCCGGCGCCATCCTGGGCCGGCTTTGAAGGAAACCAGACTGAATGCATCATCACAAACACCACGGTCGTGAGCGCGGCGGCGATCGCCATACCGAACGGCGGTTCGTTCGGGACCCGTTGGAAACCGGCGAACGCTTCGGCGGCCGGCATCGCCATCATGAGGGTCGTCATCACGGCGGCCGGCGCCGGCTTTTCGATCACGGCGACCTGCGCTTCATCCTGCTCAGCATGATCGCCGCCAAGCCATCGCACGGCTACGACCTGATCAAGACGTTGGAGGAGCGGATGGGCGGCGGCTACAGCCCCAGCCCCGGCGTGATCTATCCCACGCTGACCATGCTTGAAGAACAGGGGTTTGCCAGCGTCACGGCCGAGGACGGCAAGAAGCTGTACCAGGCGACGGAGGCGGGTTCGGCATTTCTGGCCGCGAACCGAACCGTTGTTGAGGCTATCCAGGGGCGCATCGATGCGATTGCGCGGGAGCGCAGCGCGGTCCCTGACGCGCGGATCATCCGAGCCATCGAGAACCTGAAGACCGCGTTGCGGTTGCGGCTTGCAGGCGGCCCGATCGCAGACGAGCAGGTGCGTGCCATCGCGGCGGCGATCGATGCGGCGGCGGCGGAGGCTGAGCGGACCTGATAGTCTCCCCCGACGTTCGCCGCATGATGCGGCGGACCGGGGGAATTTTTCGGACTGGTCAAAACAATGAGCGCCCTGTCCCAAAGTTTACCGACTCCAGCCTCGGACGGACTGGATCCGCTGTTCAATCGAACCTGGGCTCCGGCCTAGACTCGGTGCCGCCGTGTTTCTGCGGGAGAACCCATGCTGCTCAATCTGAATCAGATCGGCCAGATCGCCCTGCCGGTGCGAGACACCGACCGGGCGGAAGCGTTCTACGAAACGGTCATCCGGCTGCGGAAGCTCTATCGCTTTGGTGACCTGACGTTTTTCGACTGCGCCGGGGTGCGTCTGCTGCTGGAGAAGACGACCGACCCGGCGTCATTCCGGCCGCAAGGATGTATCTACTTCCGCTGCGCCGACATCGCGCTGACCGTGGCGGAACTGGAACGGCGCGGCGTGGCCTTTACGCATCCACCGCATTTGATCGCCGCGATGGATGATCACGATCTGTCGATGGCGTTCTTCACCGATCCGGACGGCCACACTCTGGCGGTGATGCAGGAAGCGCCGAAAGGTTATCAACCCGGATCATCACCGCCGGGGCCAGCCGCTTCCCTCCCGCCGCATATCGGCTAGGCTGACGCCAATCCTGGGAGGCGTCCGCCATGCTCGACTTTTTATCCCGCGTCCAGGCGGCCCTGCCCGACGATGCGCATCAGGCGAGCCTCGCCGGGCGGGTCTGGCGGCCGGAATGGGCTGGCCCGTCCGTTGTGGTCATCCGCAACGGCGCGGCGTTCGATATCTCCGCGCAGTTCCCCACCATGCGCGACCTCTGCGAGACCGCCGATCCGGCTGCCGCGCTGGGCGCCGCCATCGGCGAGCCGCTCGGTTCGGTCGAGGCGATCCTGACCAACACGCCGGTGCAGACGCGCGATGGGACGCGGCCCTGGCTGCTGGCGCCGCTTGACCTGCAGGCGATCAAGGCGGCCGGCGTCACTTTCGCCATCTCCATGCTGGAACGGGTGATCGAGGAGCGCGCCCGCGGGGACATGAATGCAGCCGGGTCGATCCGCGCCGAGGTGACGCGGCTGGTCGGCGATGATCTCAGCAAGTTGAAGCCAGGCTCGCCTGAGGCGATGCGACTGAAGGAAGTCCTGATCCAGCAGGGCGCCTGGAGCCAGTATCTGGAGGTCGGCATCGGGCCGGACGCCGAGATTTTCACCAAGTCGCAGCCGATGGCCGCGGTCGGCAGCGGCATGGATGCCGGAATCCATCCGAATTCGTCGTGGAACAACCCCGAACCCGAGATCGTGCTGGCGGTCGCCTCAACGGGGAAAATCATCGGCGCCAGCCTCGGCAACGACGTCAACCTGCGCGATGTCGAGGGCCGCTCCGCCCTGCTGCTGGGCAAGGCGAAGGACAATAACGGGTCCTGTGCGATCGGGCCGTTCTTGCGTTTTTTCGACGCGGGATTCGGGCTGGACGACATCCGTTCCACCACCGTCACGCTGCGGGTGGACGGACCGGAGGGCTTCGTGCTGGAAGGCGCGTCGTCGATCGCCCGGATCAGCCGCGACCCTGAGGATCTGGTCGCCCAGATGGTGAACCCGCATCACCGCTTCCCGGATGGCGCGGTGCTGTTCCTGGGCACGATGTTCGCCCCGGTCCAGGACCGCGACGCGCCCGGCCAGGGCTTTACCCACCGCACCGGCGATATCGTTACAATTGCTGCGCCGAAACTGGGGCGGCTGGTGAACCGGATGATGCCGACCGATCAGTGCGAGGCCTGGACATTCGGCACCGCTGCGCTGATGCGCAATCTTGCGGGCCGGGGACTGCTGCGATCGCAATGAATCGTCGGATGGTCCGGGGGCCGCTGTGCCAACCCCAGAAATACCGCGAGCACCCGATCAACCGCCAGCGTGGCGTCTGCGTCGAGCCGCCCGATGGTGGCCCCGAGCTTCGGACGTTGGACGGTTTGCGGACGATCGATGGCGATCTGGGACCGAACGCGAAAGCCCTTGCGTTCGGTTGGCGGGACATCGATTCTTGTTACTGCGGCATCAAGCAGAGTGCTGGTCAACGGCAAGACGACCACGGTCGGTAGTGCATCGAACCAGTCTGCCTGAATAACGACAGCCGGACGCGGCTTGCCGCTGTCACGCTGCAGGGCAACGATGACGATGTCGCCTCGGCGCGTCAGCCGAGGTCATCCAAGGCATCGGCGCTGGCGCGCTCCCAGAAGTCGGTTTCGGCGTGGCCGGCGTCCGTTCCGTGGGATTCGGCGATCAAAGCGCTCTGGCACCGGCATTCTGTGGCGAAGCCAGGCGCACGGGTGTCGGGGACCCAGATCTGGACCGGGCACAGCCCGGCGGCGCGCATCTTGTCGCGTCGACGCTTCACCCGGTCGGCGCTCGTGTTGGTGCTCATGCGTTACATGTAACGTTGGGGCGGTGCGACGGCACAACATCGGTCACCCGCGTGCCCGCTCGCCCGGCCGTGACAGCGGGCGCCGCTCCGACGCTTCGGTTAATCCTCGTCGGTTTCCGGCGCCAGCGCGCGGAAGCGGGCGCGGTGCAGGGCGGCGGAGCCGAACGCCGGCGCCAGCACCATCATCTTGCGCAGAAACAGGCCAGGATCGGCGGCGTCCGTGTAGCCGATCCCGCCGTGCAACTGGATGCAGCCGCGGGTGACGATGCTGGCGGCCTCGGAGGCGCGGGCCTTGGCGCGAGAGACGGCGGCCTTGCGCACCGCCGGGTCGGTCGCGCTGTCGTACCGCGCGGCGGCGGCCTCCACCACCGCCCGGGTCAGCGACACTTGGATCTTCAGGTCGGCGGAGCGGTGCTGCAGCGCCTGGAAGGAGCCGATCTTGCGGCCGAACTGTTCGCGGGTCTTCAGATACTCGATCGACACGCCGAACACCCGGTCCATACAGCCCAGCAGGTAGGCGCTGGTGGCCAGGGCCGCCACGTCCAGGGCATCGGAGGCATCGCCCGGAAACACCTCGGCCACCACCCCCTCCAGCGTCAGGGTGCCGACATTGCCGCCGTCCTGGGTCTGGGTCAGCTCCAGGTGCAGGCCTTGGGCGCCGCGTTCGACCAAAGCGAGGCCGCCGGTCGTGGTGACCAGGAAGGCGTCGGCGCCGGCGGCCATCGGGACGAAGAGCTTCTTGCCGGTGACCTTGCCGTTGCCGGCGACAACGCCGCCGGCGGCAGGATCGATGCTGTGGGGTGCCTCCTGCCAGGCGGGCAGCACGATGCGGTCGCCGCTGAGGACCTCGGGAAGGTAGGACTCGGGCAGCAGGCTGGCGGCCAGGGCGGCGGGGATCAGCGGTTCGGGAACCAGCGCAGCGCCGAGTTCCTCGGTCAGGGCGCAGAACTCGCGCAGGCCGAGGGCTGATCCGCCGGCATCTTCCGGCAGCATCAGGCCGATCCAGCCCATTTGCGCCATTTCGCGGAAGACGGCGCGGTCGAAGCCGGGTTTGGTGAAGCGCAGCGCTCGGACGCGGCGGAAGTCACCGGTGCGCGGCGCGATACCGGCCGCGCTGTCGCGGATCATCCGCACGCCGTCTTCCCGGTCTTCGGTCATTGTGTTTCCCCCCCTCAGGCGTCAGGACGGCTGGTGCAGCTTCGCCTCGGTACGCGCCTGCAAATCCTCGAAACTCAGGCCGGGCGCCATCGCCAGCACTTCGAAGCCGCGGTCGGTGACGTCGAGCGTGGCCAGGTTGGTATAGATGCGCTTGACGGCGCCGGGCGCGGTCAGCGGGTAGGTGCACTTTTTCACCAGCTTGGGCGAGCCGTCCTTGGTGGTGTGCTCCATCAGCACCCAGAGGCGCCTGGCGCCGGCGGCGAGGTCCATCGCACCCCCGACCGCCGGGGC
>Ga0182012_10005511_pt1 | contig 13091 bp, 9 predicted proteins | sample 612S2SmetaG_FD_120486 | JGI IMG/M metagenome (GOLD analysis project Ga0182012, IMG submission 120486) | Permafrost microbial communities from Stordalen Mire, Sweden - 612S2S metaG | ecosystem: Environmental > Terrestrial > Soil > Wetlands > Permafrost | place: Sweden: Stordalen | collected...
CGCCAGCGGCATGGGGCTCATTCCAGAATGCGCAGTTGCATCGGTGTGCCCAGCGCCTAGATCGGTCGCCACCCAAGGCGGTGCAAGTTCCAAAACCCGGACACTCGTATTCTTTAACTGCTGCCGCAAACTCATCGTGAACGAATGGACAAACGCTTTCGTTGCGCAATAAACCGGATACCGAACCAGAGGTATAAAAGCTAACCCGGAAGAAACATTGATCAAGGTCGCCGACGGACGTGACTTAAGTTGCGGTAGAAAAGCGGTTGTCACCCGCAGAACTCCATTGATATTTGTGTCAACTTCATCGGCAAAGGCTTCCGCTTCTGGCGCATCAGCAGCAAAGTTGAATACGCGCTGCACACCGGCGTTGTTGATGACCACGTTCAACTCAGGGAAATCGCGCACAACATCGGTCGCAGCCGACTTGATGCTCTCAGCGTCCCTCGTATCCAAAACGATTCCGTGCATACCCGGGTTCGCCGCTATCGTCTGCTCAAGCACATCCCGCCGCCGGCCGCCGATGATGACTTTGTTCCCCAGCTTGTGGAATGCCTCCGCTAGGCCTCGGCCGATGCCCGATCCGCCGCCTGTTATGAATACTGTGTTGCCATGTAAGTTCATTTGTGATTTTTCTCGCGCGACTTGCGCCTGTTTATGATCGTACAGTGCAAAGCGCCATTTTTCCTATTCACGAAATTGAAGCAAAACTCGTCGCTGCCGATCCTGGCGTTATCGATTGCACTCTGCACGCAATGGATGAACGCCGCTTTTCCCTTGATCTCGCAAAATGCCTGATGGATCTATGCTCGAAAGCTGAGTCCGGTGACGCGCTTTTCAGCTCCCAACAAGTCCATGACGATGTTCTTGTGGCGTTCCGCAGCCACGGCGATCCTGCGGAAATCTTCAACGTTCGCGGCTCAACGTATGTCCAGCCTGTCACACTGCCTACTGGCTGTGGCTATGGGCCGCTAATCGAGTCTTACCGGCAATCCGCGTATGCGTGCATCGCCGATCTGCCCGCCGCAGGGCGCTTTTGGTTGGCTGGTCACGGCATTGGCGGGGCGTTCGCCCTCTTAGCTGCGCTAGATCTTTTCGGCCGTCAGCAAAACGTGGCAGCTGTCTATACGTTCGGCGCGCCGCGCCTCGGTGACAAGCGCTTCGTTCGAGCGTTCCCCTTCCCCGTCTATCGCGTGGTCAACAATCTCGATCTGATGGTCACAATGCCAACCGCTTGGCAGTGGCGTCACATTGGCACGCACGTTCTCATCAACGCAGACAACACTCTTCTAATTAACCCGCTACCCTGGAATCGCTTGCCTGCTATGTTCCGCCAAACCATCTGGCTAGGCGAAATGCTAGCCGACGGCCTTGCTAGTGGATTTCCCCGCGCCCTCTATCGCCTATTCCAGCAAGTACTCTCCGACCACGCCCCAGACGCCTACCGCCGCAAGCTACGGTCCATTGCTCAAATTTAGCTGCGCCACGTTATCCTGAAAGTAAGATGGTCCGGCAAGTCCTAAGCTTTTTCATTCTGACCGCTTTGATTTCCATGGCGGAACCGGTCGATCCACCCCTTGCACCAGACGCTACCCAACCGTTACCTTCTCTGACCTGTCCTGCCGGTGCGCCGCTCAGCACCATGGAGTTGACCGTTAAATCAGCTGCCAACAAAGAAGCCCTGCCTCTTCAGGAAATCAATCAACTCAGCGAAGGCGACACGGTTATTTATACCCCGATTCTCCGTAACCAGGAAAAGCGTCCTGGTGAAGTGGCTCTAGTGCTGGTACCCGCAAAACCCGCCTCCAACACTGACGGCCTTATCGTTACCGACCCGGCTCGCGCCGACCGCCCGCACGAATGGCCCATTCCCCGCACCATCAGCCTCGCCGCCTTCGTTTACGGTCCGCAAGGCCTGAACAAGAAAAAGGTAAGCGGCTTCCTTTCGCAAGATGACCAGCTTGTGGCCCAGCTTGCCGACTATGCAGAAAAGACTTCTCAAACTGAAGGCTTGTTGCAGGCGCTCACTGATAATGCTGCCTCATCGGCGACCATGAACGCCGCTCTCAATGGATTCGCTTCGCAATATGGCTTGGCGGTTCAAATCGACAAGAACGCACCGCCTGCGGTGCAGGCACAGGTGCTATTTGCCACTATGAATCCGCAACTCGCCACCTACAACCCGATCGCGAGTGATTCCAATGCCCAACGATTAGGACAAACTGCGAGTGTAGCGACGGCAGCGGCAACCTTGTTCTTCGGCAGCCCTATCGGCATTGCGGCCGGGGGTACAGCCATGCTTCTCGACCTCCGCTCCATCGCTTTTCCAGGAACTCAATTCCGTTCTTCGTTCGCCCAACCAGCTAAGAACGGTCTTCATTTGTGTGGACAGCGCGGTTCGCTTCCCCCTCACACTCGTGTTGCCTACGTGTGGGCTTTGCGAGTACCCGACACCGGTAGCCCTGCCGTCAAGATTGGCCAAGCCAACAATTTGCCCCTGAGAGAAAAGATCGCCTTGCCCGTAGAGGCCAATGCACTCGATTGGAAGTATCTGCAACGCGCGCGCAACTGGGAACTCGAAGATTCAGCGGGTAAGCGCACGCCGATCAAAGCTCTTAAAGCTAGCAACGATCACTCGTTGGACCTCGAACTCGAACAGGTCTCGCTTAAGCCGGGTGACTACCGTCTCATGGCCGATTGGGACTGGACTCCGTTCTATGCCAACGGGTCCATCCATTTGCGCCCACTCAGTGATTTCAAAACTACTGAGCTGGATCCGCATTCGCAAAACGCCCTGCTGGCGCACGTCGGTAAAGTGCCCGTTACCCTACGCGGCTCAGACTTCGAGTTCACCGACAAAGTGGAACTTCAGAAGTCGGGTGACGAATTTGCTACAGCCGAGCCCGTGCGCTTCCTACTGCCGAAAGGTCCGCGTCTTGGCCCGCAAGATTCCATGGACGTGCAAATCGATACGGATTCTCTGAAACCCGGCCAATACGCCCTATTGATCACCCAGGTGGACGGCGTGAAACACACCGTTAATCTCCGCGTGTTACCTCCCGAACCCCGAATCGACAATCTTCCGATTCTGGTGAACGAGGGCGTTACCGCCCAGCATTATGTGCTCAAAGGAGAGCGCCTCGATCTGCTCGCGAGCTTGACATTGCCGAACGCCACCATCGAACTTGGCAGCCCTTCGTCGGGAGGCACGGAGCGCGATATCACCGTTCATCTCGAAAATGCCGCACCCGGCAAGGCCTTACCGATCCGCGCCTCCTTGACAGACCGTACCGCCGAACTAATACTTCCCGACGCGCTTCAGATGACCGGGCCGCTCCCCACCATCGCTAGTTCTCAGTTATCGCTGCCACCGGACATCGACATCAAGCTCCATCAGAACGAGTTCCCCGCCGGCTACACAATCACGGCCGTACTGGACGTCAGAAATGTGTCCCCTAGAAGCGAGCTCCATTTGGCATGCGTGGAGGATATCGGCGCTAAACCGACTCTCCATATCGGAGCGCAAGACACATCATCGAGCCTTCAACAACTTTCGCCCGATCAGCTTTTCCTTTCCTACGACACCGGCGTTTTTCCAGCTGGTTGCACTTTGCAAGCTTCCATTGATAACGGTCGGGCCGGGCGCTCCCAGCCATTCACGCTCGCCCATCTCATTAGAATTCCCCGAATTCTTTCTCTCACTCCGACCAACGCTTCCTCGGCTGTCGGTCTACATTCTTTCGATGTTACTGGTTACAACCTGGAAATGATAGGCCAACTTTCATGGGATCAGAACATCGGCATCGACGTCACTACCCTGCCGGCGGCAATTCCAGGCCTCGGCCAGCGCCAAACATTGACGGTCAACCTACCAGATATCCCGGTTGCCGGGGCACAGCTTTATGTCTGGCTGCGTGGTGAAACTTCTTCCCGGCTGACTACCGTAAGCCTGCCGCCGGCACAAAACCCACCCGTGCGTGCTGACTCATCCTCGGCAACGCTACATTAAATGTTTTAAGTTGAAATCAATCACGTTGACGAAATTGCCCAATCTCCTGACCCTGGTACGCATCTTCTTGGTGCCATTGCTCGTGGCGGCTTTGGTGCAGCAGGATTTCCGGATTTATTGGGGTGACCGTGTCCTGGTCGCCAATGATTTCTTTGCTTTAATCGTCTTTTTAGCTGCTGCACTGACCGATCTGCTCGACGGCTATCTTGCCCGCCGGTGGAAACAGGTGACCACGGTCGGCACCCTGTTAGACCCGATTGCCGATAAACTGCTGATATCAGCAGCCTTAGTTTCATTGGTTCAGATGAGACTACTCCCGGGATGGCTGGTTGTACTCATCATCAGCCGGGAGTTCGCGGTTTCCGGCCTTCGCAGCATTGCGGCGGCCGAGGGCTACACCATCAAAGCCAGCGACCTTGGCAAATACAAAATGTTGCTTCAGGTTCTGGGTATCGCGCTCGTAATGTTATCGGTTCGCTGGCCTGCTATTCACATGTACGCGATGTTCACCATGTGGGCTGTAGTGATAGTCGGCTTAGCGTCGGCAATTCAATACTTTGCGAATTTCTGGAAAAAAGTCGATTCCAGCATTAAACTGCGCCGCCGCAACGAATTGCTCGATCTTGAACGTCAAAAACAACACTTGGCGAGAATCAAACGGAAACAAGACCGAATCGCGAAAAAAGCAGCGCGAGTAGGTGGCGAACAAAGCGAAACTGCGTCAACTAGTCGCCCGTAGGACTTAACCGGCGCATTGCCGCATTACTTGCGCCTTGAACTACTTCGTAGCCCTTCTTGGTAAAGATGAACGTGCGTGATTGCCCGTGCCTTCCCAATGGACCGAGAGCTCTGCCGTTGAAAATGACGTTCACGCCCCCAGCGTTTACAGTCCGAATGCGAACCTTCGACTTACTGTCGAACACTTTGGTTTCCATGGCGGCCAGCACTCCGGTATAGGTAGTCTTGCCGTCTTCCTCGATCGATAACCAGGTGCGCTCAATTGCCGATAACTCTATGTGAATCGAACCGGTTCGCACGTCCGACATGGCATACGAAGATAACTGCGGAACCTCTTTCGCCGGCGGCGCTAACTGTTCTACTCCTGTAGCTGGTGGCCGTGGTGTTTCGGTTCGCTCGGTCACCGGAGTCAAGACTGTCGGAGCAGCAACCTGCTCGCTTCGAATCGGCACCGGGTCAGAATTTGCTTGAACGCTTGTTGAAGAACTTTCAGGCGCGACAATCTTGCTACCTGATGGCAAGTTCTCTGTCGGCCTTGCTTCCGCCGTACTGCTGTGCCAAATCAGATACCCCGATATGGCTCCGGCAAGCGCCGCCACCGAAGCTGTCCCATAAATCCAAGTCATGTTGCGCTTGGGTTTCGCAGGCTGGAATTGATGAGGCCGCACAAAGACCTCCTCTTCCTGACCTGGTACCAGAGGTTCTGGCATAGTACTAGAGGCGGCTTGAACATCTGGCGCTACCGTCGCAAAATCCACACCGATTAAATCCGCAATTTGCTTTACGAAACTGCGGTACGTAAACGGCGAACTGATCTTCGACAAATCGTCAGATTCAATCGCATTTAGATTTTTCAATGATATGCGAGTACGCGCATTGATGTCTTCAAGCGTGTAACCCTTCTTGATGCGCGCCTCGCGAAGTCGTGTCCCAACGGACTGCATGTGTTTAAATCAGGCGTCTCCTCGCCTGTCGTTGTAATGCTATAATACAACAGAATTTGCCGCACTTACTAGTTTTCAAGTTTGGTTTGCCCCTATTTTCATTCTTCCCTAAACTTAATCAAGGCTAATGTACCTACCTAATCGTCACCTTCCTCTCAAGTCTTTAACCCTAACTCCGCTCTTGCTCGGAACTGCGGTATTTTTACCGGCAATGTCGACCGCTGGCACTCTATTCCGAGGTTCGGCGGCATTCGCCGACACCCGTCACGCCGTCACTTTTGGCGAGCGACCCGCAGGCTCTCCGGCAAACCTTCACTTACGGGAGTGGATTCTTACCGAGTTGAAACCGACCGGGGCCCAAGTCACTCTCGATTCCTTCTCGGGCCGCACCCCCGGCGGCCCCGTCCCGATGGCCAACGTGATTGCCAAATTCCCAGGCTCCTCCGGGAAATCGATTGCCGTGACAGGCCACTTCGATACCAAGAAAATCGCGGGCGTCCACTTCTTAGGTGCAAATGACGCCGGATCCTCTACTGGATTCCTACTCGAATTCGCTCGTGCCATCTCCAAGTCAAAACATCGCGACGATATTTATGTCGTCTTTTTCGACGGCGAAGAAGCAGTTGGCGAATGGACCGCTACCGACAGTTGTTACGGCAGCCGCCACCTAGCCGCCAAGTGGCTGGCCGACGGCACTCTCAATCACTTGGTCGCGCTGGTCAACGTGGACATGATCGGCGACAAAGACCTAGACCTATTGAACGATTCCAACTCGTCTCCTATGCTCCGCGACATGACCCTGAAAGCGGCCACCAAACTCGGTTACGACCGGTACTTCCACCGCGACCCCGGCGCGATTGATGACGACCACCGGCCTTTCGCCGAGGTTGGCGTGAACGTTCTAGACTTAATCGATTTCGATTACGGCCCCAGCATGGCCTATTGGCATACTGCCCAAGACACGATGGACAAGTTAAGTGCACAAAGCCTACAGATCGTTGGCGATGTTGTCTTCGAACTCGTCAAAGACTTGGACGCCACCAACTAATGTGTTCGCGTGGCTCGGGCTATTAGTTCCCTTACAAGCAAGTTCGGAAACGTCCGGCTTGGCGTAATCGCATAGAAGCGCTCTTTGATCGACGAGAAGCGATAACGCTCCACCAGTAACCCACGTCGTAACTCATCCTGCACCACCACTTTTGGAACCACCGCCAGCGCCTTGACGTGCATGGCTAAGACCCGCAACATCGCCATGTCGTCCACTTCCGCGGCGATGATAGGCCGTATACCGGCTTGATCGAGGATTAGATCGAATGCCGCTCTGGTATCGTTTTCTAAACTCGGCAGAAGCAGCGGAGCCGTCTTGAAATCGTCCGGGAACCGAAAAGGCTTTTGCCGTTGCGTTCGCTTTGCCACTAAGCTGATCTCCTGCTCGGCCAACAGATGGCTGTGATGCCCCGCTTCCGAATCCCGCCGTATCGCCTGATTCGACAGCACGACATCAATCTGATGATTCCGCAACTGCATTATAAGGTCGCGTACGCTGCCCGATCGCACTACCAATTCCACATCCTTCCTGTTCCGCAGCGGCTTTAAGAACTCCCACTGAAAATTGCGCGACAAGGTGGCCACTGCGCCAATTCTTAGGACTTGCCTCGTTTTCGGCGAACGATGCTTCAGCGTATCGAGCAGTTCATCGCCCGCGTGGAAAATAGAATCGGCATATTGCAACGCCATCTGTCCGGCCTCGGTTAGCACAAGCGTTCGATTCTTCCTGGCGAAAAGAGGAAGACCAAGGCTTTCTTCAAGCTGCCGTAACTGAATGCTCAGCGCCGATTGGGCTATATTCATGCGCTCGGCCGCCTTCGTTAACCCGCCTTCGTGTGCAATTGCCCAGAAATATCTCAAATGGTGATAGTTCAGACTCGTACTTGCAATATGCATATATTAAATAGAACTTTACAATATAAAACATATACTTGAAGCAATGATTATTTTGCCGCTATATTGACGAAAGAATGCATGATCCGCTCACTGCGACGCTGCTCGCCTTAACAACGTTCATTTTCGCCGTTGTCTGCATCTATTCGCGGCGCTACATGGCTGGAGACCCCGGTCAGGTTCGTTTCACGATATGGCTGTTCGTCACCGGAGCGTGCGTCTTCGCGCTTATCATTGCTCAGAATCTGCTTTTATTCGCACTTGCTTGGTGCGGCATTAGTCTTAGCCTTCATCAGTTGCTGCAGTTTTACCAGTATCGGCCCGGAGCACTGCTTGCGGCGCGCAAGAAATTCCTCATCAGCCGCCTAGGCGATGCGTCGCTTGCTACCGCCCTCATCCTTACGTACCGGCAATTTGGCACTTGGGATTTTAAACAAATCGCCGCAGCCGCGGAACGCCTACGCGTTGGGGGCATAAATTACCTCCCTGCCCAAGTCAGCGTAATCGCCGGCCTGTTAGTCTTCGCGGCACTTCTGAAGTCCGCTCAATTTCCTTTCCACAGCTGGTTGCCGGACACTATGGAAACACCCACTCCGGTCTCGGCGCTTATGCACGCCGGCATCATCAACGCCGGCGGAATTCTGGTACTGCGCTTGAGCCCGCTGATTTCGTTGTCACAAACCGCAATGCGCGCGCTTTGTCTGGTGGGTGCGTTCACCGCGCTGTTCGCCTCACTCATCATGCTTACCCAAGCTAGTGTGAAACGCTGCCTGGCATTCTCAACCGTGGCGCAGATGGGCTTCATGATGCTCGAATGCGGCCTCGGCGCGTTCCACCTCGCGCTGCTTCACATTGTGGCTCACTCCCTGTACAAGGCTCATGCATTTCTTTCTACGGGCAGCGCAGTCAGTAAGGTCAAACAGAGCAATCGCTACCGCGCGTTATCCACCGGGCTAGCCAGCCTGCTTTGCGCGATAGGAATCACTGCAGTAACGGCTCTCCTTTGCGGAGTTGAGCCTTTGCAACAACCTCTGCTCAGCGGCATCTTCCTGCTTGCGCTATCTCAAATGCTCTGGAGCTTCTGGGCTAAGATCCAGCAGTTCTGGCAGATACCGATAGGACTCGCACTCGGCGCAATTTTTTGTGCGGTCTACTTCGCTCTGGATCGTGCTGCCGGGCTGATCGTGAAGCCGCTCAACCAAACGCCACCGATTCTGGCGATTTCAATTCTGGCGCTCTTTGTTCTCGTCGCCTTAATGCAAATAAACCTGCCCGCTTTGTCCCGCACTACTTTTGGCGCGCACCTTTACATCCATGCGCGTAATGGCTTTTACTTTAATACCCTAGCCAATCGAATCACCGCGACGCTTTGGCCTGTCCAAACGATCGCGAGGTCGTCCCGATGAGCGCCACTCTACTGCCGTTGCAAGAAACAGCGCGCTTGCAGGTCGCTGTCGCTGAAGCTTGCCGCCGCATCTCTCCGTTGTGGCCTCTGCAGAATTTTGTCGCTGTCAATCCCTTTTTAGGGCTCAGTGACATGTCTTTTCAGCAGGCCGCTCAACTCATCGACCAAGTTGGACACGGCGCGATTCTGATGGGGAGCAAATACTACATCGATCAGATTCGCAGCGGCTTGATTACCGCTCAGGATATCCGAGTTGCCTCTGGTCCCGATCACTTGGACAGTGACGTCGATCCAACAACATGGCTCATCGAGGAGCTCCAGCGCGAAGAACGAGTGCAACGAATACTCACTGTTGCAGACTGGCTCGACCGGACGCGCGGAACCAGTTGGTCGACGTTCGTGGTGGACGAAATCTCCAAATGGTGTTCGTCTTATTTTGATCGCGGCCAATCAACTTGGCGTATGCCCTGGAGCGATCTGCCTCTCTACCAAGCCTGGAAACGTATTGCGCAAATCGATGCCAATCCGAATGTTTTCGGCATAAATGGCTTTCGAAGCTTCGTCTCGCAACTACCTGATTCCGCCGAGGGCGCGATCCAGACGGCTTTGTCGCTGCTGCACATCCCTGACGAACTTGCCACGGACTTTCTCCAGCGCGAACTGATGAGCGTGCTGGGCTGGAGTGCTTACGCCGCCTATCAAGACAGACTCGACAACGCTGGCGTTCTGCCACAATTGCTGGCAATCCGGCTCGCCTACGATGCGGCTCTGCTGCCCATCGCCAAAGGCTGGCAGAGCATCATTTTTGAAACCGCCTCAGGTTCTGCATTTAGCCGAGCGAAATATATCGCTCAGTTGGCCTCCGAAAACGCGTTTCGGTCAAGACTCCTAAATAAGATGCAGAGCGTTAAACCTGAGGCCCAAGCTGCCCGGCCTGAATTACAGGCAGTGTTTTGCATCGACGTTCGTTCGGAAGTTTACCGCCGCGCGCTTGAATCGCAATCGCCGGGGATTGCTACCGTTGGTTTCGCCGGCTTCTTTGGGATGCCGATCTCGGTCTCATCTACCGCTCGCTGCCCCGTACTAATTTCACCGCGCTATTGCGTGAACGAAGAACGGTACGAATCTTCGTTCAGCCAGTTGGATCATGCAGCCATTGCCTCCTGGAACAATCTGCGAAACTCCGCTTCCGCCTGTTTTTCGTTTGTGGAAGCAACAGGCTTATGCTTTGGCGGCTTGCTGCTGTGGCAAAGCTCCAAGACTTCCGGCAAGCCGCAACCGGCTCCAGACCTCAAGTACGAAATACCGCTCACCGACCAAATCGACTTGGCGGCGGGTGCGCTTACGAACATGAGCCTGAATGCTGCTCATCTAGCGCCCATTGTGCTGCTCTGTGGGCATGGCAGCCGCACCGAAAACAATCCATACGCGGCAAGCCTAGACTGCGGCGCCTGTGGCGGCCAGAAGGGCGACGTCAACGCTCGCTTCGCTGCCGCTCTGCTGAACGATCCCGACGTTCGCCAAGGCTTACTGGCACGCGGCATCGCTATTCCCGAAGACACCGTTTTTATTGCCGGACTACACGTCACAACGACGGACGAGGTCGTGCTTTTCGATAGCAAGAACCTCTCTTCACAGCGACGCGCACATTTGGAATCTTGGCTTACGTCGGCTTCCAAACAAGCGCGGCAAGAGCGTTTTCCTTCGCTCGAAGCGCAAGAACTCGAACGCGAAGTGCAACGACGTAGCGTTGATTGGTCAGAGGTCCGTCCCGAATGGGGTCTGGCTGGTAACGCGGCTTTTATTGCGGCACCGAGATCTTACACCCGGGGGCTTGACCTACAAGGGCGCGTCTTTCTACACGATTATGACCCGGCGTCTGATCAAGACGGTTCAGTTTTGCAAGGCATACTGACCGCGCCCGTGATAGTGGCAAGCTGGATCAACTTACAGTATTTCGGATCAACAGTTAACAATCCACTCTTCGGCAGTGGGAATAAAGTGCTGCACAACGTTGTGGGCACGTTCGGAGTTTGGGAGGGCAATGGCGGGGACCTGCGAACAGGCCTCCCTATGCAATCGCTACACGACGGCACGAAATGGATTCACGAACCGCTGCGCCTGCAGGTGATTGTTGATGCACCGCGCACTCGCATTGACAAGATACTGCAACACAGCGCCGAAATTCGCAACCTAGTTGAGAACGCCTGGATTCACCTAATGGCTATAGAAGACAGCGCTTTCTACACTTGGCGCGAATGTTCAGTCTGGCAACCGGTTTCCTAAGCTAACGGCTGGCCGTCTGCTGTGGCTTGCCGTTCTTCTTCAACTCAGCTTCTACCAATTGCCGCAATTGGGCCAACTGTATTTTGCCGTTATAGCGCTGGCCGTTGACGAAGATGGTGGGCGTGCCTTCCACTCCAGCCGTAGTTCCATCTTGCAGGTCCTTCGCCACGACATCGTGAATCTCTTTAGATTCCATATCTTTTTGCAGACGCGGAATATCGAGCTTCAAGTCCTGTGCGATCTTCAGAATCGACTGCAGCGACAAATTATCGTGATGGTCGAAGAGGGCGTAATGCATTTCCCAAAACTTACCCTGCTTCTGTGCGGCAAGTGCGGCAGTTGCGGCCCGATAAGCATCGGAATGGATCTCAAGAGGAAACTCCTTAAAAATCAATTTTACTTGCTTTGGATAAACCTTGAGCATCGCTTCCAGTTCAGGCACGGCCTGGATGCAATAGGGACACTGGAAATCTGAAAACTCTACGATGGTGACGGCAGCGTCCATAGGGCCAGTTACCGGCGAACCAGCCACCGGAATCTTCACAGGATCTTCCAAAACCTTAGCTTCGTGCTGCGCCCCAAATTTTGACGTTCTCGCCATCTGAATCGCTTGGTCGGGCGTTTTACCATCTTTTAACGCTTGAACCACAACAGACGCCAAACCGCTGCTGTAGCTGCATGCCGGATCTTCCATACGGCACTGCGCCATTTTCATGCCACAACCGCAGGAACAACCCTCTTCCCGGAGAATCTTTAAGGCTTCGGCTTTCTCTTTCGGGCTTAAACTAGAGAAATCCACTCCGGGCAAGTTGGTAGCGGTCTTCCATTCCTGCGCGAGCAGTAAACCGGAAGTGAAGAAGAGAAAAGACGCAAAAATCCTAGTGCGCCGAGACAGGAAGGCCATACGACTATTGTACGCAGATTCGCCCACAACGTTGAATTGGCCTCACCTTATTCGCCAGGTTTGGGCGGACATTTACGATCCCGGTTCCGTCTCCTTTTTTTGCGTGTAGTTTATCCATGGGTTACGGGCGCCTACGATTCCGACTCCGATTCGGAGTCGGGTGGAGTGGGAGTTTGGGAGGTGTTGGGAGATGGATAGTATAGAGGGTCGTCGGCGATGGAGTCGCGCTTCTGACGGATGCGTTCGAGGATCATTTCAATAGGTACGCACTTGACGATGGGAGGTGGCGGGCAATCGTCGTAGTTGGGCTCGTCGGCAGCGCGTGAGAGTTTGTGGGCTTTGTAGTAGGCTTCGAGGTTGCGAAATTCGCGTTGAAATGCCCGCTCGGCATTGTTCTTGTAGCGCAGCATCAGGTCTTGCATTTTGATGTCATCGGGTGTGATGGCGAAGGCGGGTTTGCCATTGATGGAGACGATGAAGTCGTCGAATTGACGCTGGCAGCGGAGGCGGTACCACTCGGCTTGGGCGGTGCGAAGGACGAAGTCGGCTTCGAGGGAGTCGGGGCGTGGTTTGTAGGTCTCTTCCCAACGGGCTTTGAGGATCTCCCAGCCGTATGGGGATTCCTGGGGCAGGATGAGAGTGGTGGCGCAGGCGCCGTGCTTGAGAGCGTTTTGGGCGGATCTCGCTTTGCCTTCGGCGGAGGTTGGACCGGTGCGGCCGGAGTTACGTTTTTTGCGTTCGGGATTCGGCGAATCGGAATTTTCGGTTTCATCGATGGGCGGCTCGGCGGCCGGATCATCGAAGATGTCTTCGTGCGAATTCATATTTCTGAGCTCAGTGTGGAAGATGGGCGTGCAGGGCGAG
>Ga0182012_10005513_pt1 | contig 13090 bp, 8 predicted proteins | sample 612S2SmetaG_FD_120486 | JGI IMG/M metagenome (GOLD analysis project Ga0182012, IMG submission 120486) | Permafrost microbial communities from Stordalen Mire, Sweden - 612S2S metaG | ecosystem: Environmental > Terrestrial > Soil > Wetlands > Permafrost | place: Sweden: Stordalen | collected...
CCTGGAGGAACTCCGAGGCCCGCCGGACCAGGGGGTCGAGGGCGGTGACCAGGCGGGTGGCGGCGGGCGTGCCCCGTCGACCGGTCTCACGGACCAGTCCCAGCAGCTCGGGCCGTCGAGCGGCCAGCCGGAACACCGAGCGCACCACCGCCTCCACCCGGGCCCATCCGTCGCCGGCCGTGGCCAGCGAGTCCTCGAGCGCGGTGGCGAGCTCGATGGCGCTCCGGTCGATGACCGCCTCCAACAGGACCTCCTTGGAGGGGAACCAGTACAGGATGGTCTGCTTGCGGATCTCCAGGCCCTGGGCCAGGGCATCCAGCGACGAGCTCTCGTAGCCCCGGGTGGCGAACGACACCAGGGCGGCGTCCAGGATGCGGTCGGGGGTGCTCACCCCGGCCGACGTGCCCCGGTCGGCCCCAGGGTCGACACGGGGCCGGCTGCGATCCCGTGGCGCCGGGCGGGCCGGCGATGCCGGCTCACCCGTACCCTGTCCCGGCCCGGCGGGAATGCTCGACTTGCTCACTTACCATATGGTAGACAGATCCGGTGACCCGGGTACGTGACGCCCTGAGCGGCAGGCGGTTCTTCATCACCGGGGCCACCGGATTCCTGGGAACCGCCCTGGTGGAGCGCATCCTCCGGTCCGTCCCCGACAGCCAGGTGGTGTTGCTCATCCGGCCCGGGCGCCGCTCCACGGCCTTGCAGCGGGCCACCAAGGAGATCATCAAGAACGACTGCTTCGACCGGCTCCGCGAGGAGCTCGGCGACCGGTTCGAGGCCGAGGTGGCAGCGCGGGTGGTGGCGGTGGCCGGCGACGTGACCACCGACGGCCTGGGCCTCGACGACGCCGGACGGCAGCTCCTGTCCGAGTGCGACATCGTCGTGCACTCGGCCGCCGCCGTGAGCTTCGACTCTCCCCTCGACACCGCCGTCGAGGTCAACCTGCTCGGGCCGTCCCGAGTGGCCGCCGCCGTCGTCGAGGCCCGGCAGCTCGCCGCCGAGCAGGGTCGCACCGGGCCCGTCCACTACCTGCCGGTATCGACGGCCTACGTGGCCGGCACCCACCAGGGCGAGGCCAAAGAGGAGCTGTTGGACGGGAACCGCTTCACCGTCGATGTGGACTGGCGGGACGAGGTCGACGCCGCACGGCGCCAGCGGGCCGACCTCGATGCCGCGTCGCGGCTCCCCGAGCGGCTCGACGGCTTCGCCAAGAAGGCGCGCGGCGAGCTGGGCGGGGCCGGCCTCCACCTGCTGGCCGAACGGGCCGAACGGATCCGCGAGGACTGGGTCAAGTCGGAGATGGTCCGCGTGGGCCAGGCCCGGGCCCAGTCCCTCGGCTGGCCCGACGCCTATCCCTACACCAAGGCCCTCGGCGAACGGGCGCTGGTGGCCCAGTTCGGCGACACGGTGCCCCTCACGGTGATCCGGCCGTCCATCATCGAGTCGGCCCTGGCCGAACCCCGCCCGGGCTGGATCCGCGGGTTCCGCATGGCCGAGCCGATCATCATCTCCTACGCCCGCGGACTACTCCGGGAGTTTCCGGGAGTGCCCGAGGGGGTCACCGACGTGATCCCCGTGGACCTGGTGGTGGCGGCCATCATCGCCGTGGCCGGTGAGGCCCTGCTGGCCGACCCCGACCAGTACGCCGGTCCGACCGTGTACCACGTGGCCTCGGGCGTGCGGAACCCGTTCCGCTACGGCCACCTGGTCGAGCTGGTGACGGGCTGGTTCACCGAACACCCCCTCTACGACAGCGACGGCCAGCCCATCGTGGTGCCGGAGTGGTCCTTTCCGGGACGGGGCCGGGTGCAGCGCCAGCTGGCCCGCGCCTCGCGGGCCATGGACCTGGCCGAGCGCGTGGTCGGCTCACTTCCCATCCGGGGCCGGCAGGCCGCGTGGATGGCGGCGCTCGAGGAGCAGCATCTGCTGGCCGACCGGGCCCTCGGGTACGTCGAGCTCTACGGCGCCTACACCGAGACCGAGGCCCGCTACCGGGTCGACCGGCTGCTGGCCCTGTGGGAGCGGATGGACGAGGACGACCGCTCGGTGTTCTGCCTCGACCCCGCCGCCGTCGACTGGGACTCCTACGTCAGGGACGTCCACCTCCCCTCGGTCATCGAGCACGCCCGTGTCCGCACCTCCCCCACCCGGTCGACCAAGCCCAACCGTTCCGAGCGGGCGCTCCGGGCCATCCTCTCCCCCGACCGGCACCTGGCCGCCTTCGACCTGGAGAACACCCTGATCGCGTCCAACGTGGTCGACTCGTACGCCTGGCTGGCCTCCCGCCACCTGCCCCCCGCGGCACGCGCCGCCTTCGTGGCCGACCTGGTGCGGGAGGCCCCGTCGCTCCTCCTGCTCGACCGCCGGGACCGGGGCGACTTCCTCCGCTCGTTCTACCGCCGGTACGAGGGCGCCCCCGCCGACCGGCTGCGCGACGACGGGTGGGAACTCTTCCACACCCTGCTGCTGGCCAAGTCGTTCCCGTCGGGGCTGGCCCGGGTCCGCCGCCACCGGGCCCTCGGCCACCGCACCCTCCTGATCACCGGGGCCCTGGACCTGGTGGTGGAGCCGCTGCGGCCCCTGTTCGACGACATCGTGTGCGCCCGGCTGGGCGAGGTGGACGGACGGTTCACCGGCCGGCTGGTGGAGCTCCCCCCCATCGGCGAGGCCCGGGCACTGGTGCTGGCCGACTACGCCGAGGCCGAGGGCCTCCGGCTCGAGGAGTCCATGGCCTATGCCGACTCCGCCAGCGACCTGCCCATGCTGGAGGCGGTGGGGTTCCCGGTGGCGGTCAACCCCGAGGCCAAGCTGGCCGCCATCGCCCGGCGGCGCGGGTGGCACGTCGAGCAGTGGCACAAGGCCGAGGGTGGCTCCCCGCCCCTCCTCCCCCTCGGCCCGCTCGACCAGCGGGGATCACTGCGACGGGGCCGCACCAGCCCGGCGGCCCTGGCCGGGGCGTCCCGGCGCCTGGCCGGGGGTGTGCGACCGTGAAGTCACTGGTGTTCGAGCGCAACCTGGCCCGCTTCGCCGCGGCGCGGGTGGCGTCGGTGCTCGGCTCGGGCCGGGGTGCGGGCATCGGACCGTTGCGCCTGCTCGAGGGCGACCCCCCGGAGTTGCCGGGGCCGGACTGGTTCCCCCTGCGCCCCCTGCTGTCGGGCATCTGCGGCTCGGACCTCGCCACCCTGGACGGACGGAGCTCCCGGTACTTCGAGGACATGGTGAGCTTCCCCTTCGTCCCCGGCCACGAGGTGGTCGGCCAGCTGGACGAGGGCGGGGTGGACCACGCCGGCCGGGCGCTGGAGGCGGGCACGCGGGCGGTGATCGAGCCGGTGCTCGGGTGCGCGCCGCGGAACATCCGTCCCCTGTGCCCCGAGTGCTCGACCGGCCACACCGGACTGTGCGGCAACGTGGCCTTCGGCGACCTCGGGCCCGGACTCCAGACCGGGTACTGCACGGACACCGGCGGCGGCTGGTCGACCGGGGTGCTGGCCGCCCACGCCTCCCAGCTCCATGCCGTGCCCGAGTCGTTCACCGACGAGGACGCCGTGATGGTGGAGCCCACCGCCTGTGCCGTGCACGCCGCGCTGTCGGCGGGCGTGGCCGACGGCGACGTCGTGGCCGTGGTGGGCGCCGGGACCCTGGGCCTGGCCACGGTGGCCGCGCTCCACCAGCTGATCCGTCCCACCCGTCCCTGCACGGTGATGGTGGGGGCACGGTACGCCCACCAGCGCGAGCTGGCCGGCTCCCTCGGCGCCGACACCGTGGTGGCCCCGGACCAGCTGGCCCGGGCCGTGCGGCGGCGGGCCGGCTCGCTGGTCCTGGCCGGTCGCCTGACCGAGGGGGCCGATGTGGTGTTCGACTGCGTGGGCTCCTCGGAGTCGGTGACCCAGGCGCTGTCCATGGTCCGCCCGCGGGGCCGGGTGGTCCTGGTGGGCATGCCGGGTCGGGTGTCGGTGGACCTGGCGCCCCTGTGGCACCGGGAGCTGACCCTGGTCGGGGCGTACGCCTACGGCGACGAGTCGCCCGGTGACCGGTCGCCGGACGACGGGCCCCGCCGCAGCTTCGACCTGGCCATCGGGGTGGTGGAGGCCGCCGGCCTCGGTCAGCTGGTCTCGGCGGCCTACCCACTGGAGCGGTACGAGGAGGCCATCGCCCACGCCGGCGCGGCCGGACGCCGCGGTGCGGTCAAGGTGGTCTTCGACCTGCGTCAATCGAAAGGAACCGTCCGATGAGCCCCAGGCCCGGATTCGTACTGGACGTCGACCGCTCGACGCCGCCGACCCTGTTCTGGCACGGCGAGCGGTTCAGCCTGGAGACGCTCCCGGTGGGGAGCCGGGTGATCTACGCCCCCGAGCCGATCGAGCCGCTGGCCGACCCGTCGGCGGCCATCCGGGCCGCACTCCTCGATCCGGTCGGCGACCGGGACCCCCTGCCGGCGCTGCTGTTCCCCGGGATGACGCTGACCATCGCCTTCGACGACATCTCGCTGCCGCTGCCGCCCATGGAGCGTCCCGACATCCGCCAGCTGGTCATCGAGCAGGTTCTCGACCTGGCCGCGGCGGCCGGGGTGGACGACGTCGAGCTGATCGTGGCCCTGGCCCTCCACCGGCGGATGACCGAGCCGGAGCTCCGCCACGCCATCGGGGACCGCATCTACGACGCCTTCGCCCCCCACGGCCTGCTCACCCAGCACGACGCCGAGGACCCCGACGCGCTGGTCCACCTCGGCCTCACCGACGAGGGCGAGGACGTCGAGATCAACCGGCGGGCAGCCGAGAGCGACCTCCTGGTCTACGTCAACATCAACCTGGTGGCCATGGACGGGGGCCACAAGAGCGTGGCCACCGGCCTGGCCAGCTACAAGAGCCTGCGGCACCACCACAACCCCCAGACCATGCAGCGCAGCCGGTCCTTCATGGACCAGCACCGCTCCGAGCTGCACTCGGCCAACTGGCGGATGGGCCGGCTCATCGCCGACAGCGACGTGACCGTCTTCCAGATCGAGACCACGCTCAACAACGACACCTTCCCCGGTGCGTTCCAGTTCCTCCAAAAGCGCGAGTGGGAGTGGAAGGCCCGTGACCGCATGGGCTACCTGGCCACCTCCAAGGCCCTGGACCGGACCCCGCCGCGCTACGCCCGCCAGATCTTCCAGTCGGTCAAGTCGCCCCACCGGATGACCTCGGTCCAGGCCGGCGAGGTCGAGGCCGTCCACGCGCTGACCACCGACCACGTGTGGGCCCAGCAGGGCGTGGTCGTCCAGGGCCAGACCGACATCCTCACCATGGGGCTCCCCTACATCAGCCCCTACAACGTCAACTCCATCCTCAACCCCATCCTGGTGGCCTGCCTGGGCCTGGGGTACCTGTTCAACATGTACCGGGGCAAGCCGCTGGTGCGCGAGGGCGGCGTGCTGATCATGACCCACCCCACACCCTGGGAGTTCAACCCGGTCCACCACCCGAGCTACATCGACTTCTTCGAGCAGGTGCTGAGCGAGACCACCGATCCCGTCGAGGTGGCCGACCGCTTCGAGGAGTCGTTCGCCACCGACCCGTGGTACATCCACCTCTACCGGACGGGCCACGCCTACCACGGCGTCCACCCGTTCTACATGTGGTACTGGTGCGCCCACGCCCTGCAGCACCTCGGGGGCGTGGTCATCGTCGGCGGCGATCCGGCCGCCGTCCACCGTCTGGGCTTCCGGGCCGCGTCCACGCTGGCCGACGCGCTGGAGATGGCCCAGGACGTCGTGGGGCCCTCACCCACGCTCACCCACCTCCATGCCCCGCCCATCCTGATGGCCGACGTCCAGTGAGCGTGACCCGGGGCTCATCCCGCTCCCTGCGCAGCCGCCGCGCCGTGCGGACCGACGCCCGGCTGGGCGGCACGGCGGGCGAGGACGGCGGAGGGGGCCCGGCCCGGTGGCTGCACGGGCTGGCACCGGCGTCGCTGGCGGCCCGGGCCGGGAGGACGCCCTTCCCCCTGGCCGCGCCGAGCTGGCCCGAGTCGGTGCCGCGGCCGCCCCCCACCCCGACGCTCGGCGTGCACTACGACACCGCCTGGGCGCGTCGCTACCCGGCCCGCCTGGCCCGGGCCCTGGTGCTGGACAATGTGACCCGGCCGCTGGCCCGGGCCCTGGCGTCCCCGCTCATCCGCGGCGACGAGGGGCTGGTGGGCCTGGAGGGCCCGGTCATCTTCGCCGCCAACCACGCCAGTCACGTCGACACCCCCCTCCTGTTGAGCTGCCTGCCCCTGCGCTTCCGCCACCGCACGGTGGTGGCGGCGGCGGCCGACTACTTCTTCGACCGGCGGTGGAAGGCCGACACCTGGTCGCTCCTGCTCGCCGCCATCCCCATCGAGCGGACCAAGATCAACCGGAGGTCGATCGACCTGGCCGCCGAGCTCCTCGGCGACGACTGGAACCTGGTCATCTTCCCCGAGGGGGGCCGGTCCCCCGACGGGTGGGCCCAGACGTTCCACCCCGGGGGTGCTGCCTACCTGGCCACCCGCACCGGGTGCCCGGTGGTGCCGGTCCACCTCGACGGCACCCGCCACCTGCTGCCCAAGGGGGGCTCGGGCATCCGCCGGTCCCGGACGACGGTCACCTTCGGGACGCCGTTGCGGCCCGACGAGGGGGAGAACCCACGGCGGTTCAGCGTCCGGATCGAGGCCGCCGTGGCCACCATGGCCAACGAGGCCACCACCGACTGGTGGACGGCCCGCACCCAGGCCGCCCGCGGCACCACTCCCCCACTGCAGGGACCCGACGTCTCGGCGTGGCGGAGGTCGTGGGCGCTGGCCGCGCCGCCCGAGCACCACGAGCTCGACGGGGATGTGGACTGGCCCCGGAGGAATGCCTGAGCGGTGATCGGATTCATCTGCGGTCGGCGGACCAAGTTCATCGTGCTCGGGATCTGGGTGGTCATCCTGGTCCTGGCCGGCGGTGTGGCCACCAAACTCATGTCGGTGGAGAAGAACAACGCCGTCTCCTTCCTGCCGCCGGCGGCCCAGTCGACCAAGGTCCAGGACCTGGCCGGGCGCTTTGCCACCGGCCAGTCCCAGCTGGCCACGGTGGTCTACTCCCGGCCCTCCGGGCTGACGGCGGCCGACACGGCCACCATCGAGGCCGACCGCGCCGCCATCGACGCTCACCCCGACCGGGCGGCCGGGCAACGGCCGGCCCAGGCCACCGTGACGTCGTCCGACGGGACGACGGCGTACTTCTCGGTGCCGCTGTCCTCCACTGTGGACATCGACCCGACCACCGACGCCGTCGACCACATCCGGGCGGTGGTGGGCGAGGGATCGGGGGGCCTGGACGTCAAGGTCACTGGGCAGGCGGCCTCGCTGGTCGACCAGGTGTCGGCGTTCAAGGGGCTGGACGGCACGCTGCTGATCGCCGCCGGCATATTGGTGGCGATCCTCCTGCTCATCATCTACCGGAGCCCGTACCTGTGGCTGCTGCCCCTGGCCGCGGTGGGCTTCGCCTACCAGGCCGCCGAGGCCCTCATCTACGAGCTGGCCCGGCACGGCCTGACCGTCAACGGCCAGAGCGGCGGGATCCTGACCGTGCTGATCTTCGGGGTGGGCACCGACTACGCGCTGTTGATCGTGGCCCGCTACCGCGAGGAGCTGGAGCGCTACGAGGACCGTCACGACGCCATGGCCGCCGCCCTGCGGCGGGTGGCACCGACCATCCTGGCCTCGGGCGGGACGGTGTCCCTCAGCCTCCTGTGCCTCCTCACCGCCTCGCTCAACTCCAACAAGGGCCTCGGCCCGGTCTGCGCCATCGGCGTGGTGGTCGTGGTGGTGGCCATGCTCACCGCCCTGCCCATGCTGTTGCTGATCGTGGGCCGTGGCGTGTTCTGGCCCTTCGTCCCCCGGTGGTCGCCGGAGGCGGCGGCCGGCGGCCCGGTCACCCAGAAGCGGGTCTGGGCCTGGCTCGGAGGCGCCATCTCCGGGCATGCCCGGAGGATCTGGATCGGGTGCGCACTGCTGCTGGCCGTGCTCAGCCTGGGCCTGGTCCATCTGGACACCAACCTGACCAACGCCGAGGGCTTCACCACGACGGTGGACTCGGTGGCCGGGCAGACTCTCCTGGCCAGGAGCTTCCCCTCGGGGGTGACCGCCCCGCTCCTGATCGTGGTGCCGTCGGACCGGGCGGCCACCGCCTACCGGATCGCCCACTCGGTGCCCGGCATCGCCACGGTGCTCCCGCCCGAGATCTCGGGCGACCTGGCCCAGGTGGTGGCCATCGGCACGGCCGCCGACTCCACGCCGGCCGCCGACGCCACCATCACCGACCTCCGCCAGCGCCTCGACGCCGCCGTCGGGTCGGGCGCCCTGGTGGGCGGGCCGAGCGCGGTCGACCTCGACGTGCGGATCGCCACCGTGCACGATCAGAAGGTCATCATCCCGCTGGTCCTGCTGGTCGTCCTGGTGGTGCTCATGGTGCTCCTCCAGGCGGTGCTCGGACCCATCGTGTTGGTGCTGTCGGTGATCCTGTCCTACCTGGCCGCACTGGGCGTGGCCTCGGTGGTCAACACCTCGGTGTTCGGGTTCGCCGCCACCGGTCCCAGCCTGCCCCTGTTCGGCTTCATCTTCCTCGTGGCCCTGGGCTGTGACTACAACATCTTCCTCATGGCCCGGGTCAGGGAGGAGACCATCGAGCACGGGACGCGGGAGGGGACCCGCCGGGGACTGTCGGCCACCGGCGGCGTGATCACGTCGGCCGGGATCATCCTGGCCGGGACCTTCGCCGTGCTCGGGGTCCTCCCGGTGGTGACGCTGGCCGAGATCGGCTTCATCGTGGCCTTCGGTGTCCTGCTCGACACCTTCGTGGTCCGGTCGGTGCTGGTGCCGGCCCTGATCATGGACATGGGGTCGGCGTGGTGGTGGCCGAGCGGACTGTGGCGCACGGAGCGCGACGCCGGGGCCGGGGCGTTCAGCTCCGGCGGACCGACACCAGACGCCGGAGGCGAGAGCCCGGGGGCCGTCCCTCCGCGCTGAGCCGCTCGGCCCGCAGAGCCAGCTCCTCGGAGTCGTCCAGCGGGGCCAGACCGCCGTCCTCTCCCCCGGTGCCGGCCACCGCCCATCCGAGCAGCAGGTCGGCCAGCACGGTGTTGCGGGCCAGCAGGGGGCCGTGGAGATAGCTCCCGAACACGCGCCCCGACCAGGCGCCCTCGGTCCCGTCCCCCCCGCCGTTGCCCACGCCGCTGACCACCCGGGCCACGGCCAGGGCCCCCGGTCCCACCGACGTCACCCCCCCGTGGTTCTCGAAGCCGGTCAGCGTGGGCAGCGGCCTCCCGTCGGGCAGCCGGGGGGCGCCCGGGGTGGCCTCGGCCACCAACTCGCCCACGGCCCGGGGGCCGGCGGACTTCCGTGTGGTCACGTCCAGGAGGCCGAGGCCGGGGTGGGCCCGGTCGGCGCTGTCGGGGAACGACCGGCCCAACAGCTGGTAGCCGGCACAGACGCCGAGCACCACGGCACCGCCGTCGACGGCCCGGTGGAGCGCGCCGTCGGCCACCATCGCCGCCGCCGCCCGCACCTGCGGCCCGTCCTCACCCCCTCCCAGGCAGTAGAGATCGGCGGTGGGCAGCGGACGCGACGAGTCGGCCTGGACCAGGTCGACCGGGATGCCCCGCCAGGCGGCCCGTCGGGCCAGCACCAGTCCGTTGCCACCGTCGCCGTAGGTGCCGAGCAGATCGGGGTAGACCACCGCCACGGTCAGGGCGGAGGGGGTCACCGGTGTCACAGCCGGGCCCGGAGGTCGGCGAAGGCGGTGTAATTGCCGAGGACGTCGACGGCGCCGTCCCCGGTCCCGTCGACCCGGCCGACGGCCCGGTCGACGGCCGCGAGGGGGTCGGCCACCACCTCGCAGGCCACCTCGGCGTAGCGCAGGCGGACGGCCAGGTCCCGGCGACGGTCGCCGGTGGCCACCACCCGGCGCCCGGCCAACCGCTCGAAGGGCACGTCCCACAGCCAGCTGGTGTCCAGCCCGTCGGCGATCCGGGCGTTGACGGACAGCACCACCGGATCGGACGACCGACGGGTCTCCTCCAGCAGGTCGAACACCGCGGTCCAGCCGGCCGGGTTCTTCGCCAGGAGGAGGCGGACCGCACGGCCGTGCCGCTGCACCTGGGAGAACCGACCGGCCACCTGGTCGACCCGGCCCAGCCGGGCCAGGGCCACCGGTACGGTGAGCGGCGGGGACCCGCCCTCCCCCATGACGGTGGCGGCCACCGCGGCCACGGCCGCGTTGGCCCGGTTGAACTGCCCGGGCAGGGCGATGGCGACCGGGACCCGACGGCCGTCCTGGTCGACCAGGTCCGGGCCGTCCAGCCAGTGGTGCGGGTCGGGTCGGGCGAACTCGCACCGGTCGCAGGCCCACCGGCCGTCGGGCTCGAAGACGATGCCGCCGCCGCAGGACGGACACCCGACGGCATCGTTGTGCCACACCTGTCCCGCCCCCACCCAGCGCACGTCGGGGGCCACCTGTGCCGCCCACACCACCATGGGATCGTCGGCGTTGGCCACCACCACCGTCCGGCGGTCCGGTGGGTCGGCCGGCTGACCGGCCAGGCGCCCCAGCGCGGCGCGCCACCGGTCCACCAGCATGCGCACCTCGCTGATCCGGTCGAGCTGGTCCCGTGACAGGTTGAGCAGGACCACCACCCCCGGGTGGGTCTCCTCCACCAGGCGGCCCAGGTAGCCCTCGTCGACCTCCAGCACCGCCCGGGTGGCCCGGGGCGAGGCCACCAGGGCCGACAGGTGGCCGGCCGGCATGTTGGCCCCCGTGGCGTTGGTGGCCACGGTGGTGTCGTCCCCGTCCGTCAGCGCCGCCACCAGCATCCGGGTCGTGGTGGTCTTCCCGTTGGTCCCGGTGACCAGCGCCACCTGGCGCCCGGCGCTCAGTGTGGACAGGAGGGTGGGGTCGAGGGCCAGTCCGACCCGACCCCCCGCCACCGTGCCGCTGCCACGCCCGAGGGAGCGGGACAGCCAGTTGGACAGCTTGAGGGCCTCGACGGCCGCAGTGGCCCGGGCCGGCAGGCCGGGGGCGGCCGGCCCGGACGACCACCGCGTGGAGACGGTCACGAAGGCGGTTGCGTGCGGGCCAGGTCGGCGGCCGTGGGTGCCCGGACCTCCCGGGACTCGTCCGGCAGGAGGTCGGCGATCGCGCCCATCACGGTGGTGGTGTCGGCCACCGCGTCGGTCAGTCCGAGGGCCACCGGCGGACCCACGGTCACGGTGACCCGCGGCGGGTGCAGGGTCAGCAGGGCGGGTAGCCGCGCGGACCGGGGCCACACCCGCTCGGTGCCCCACAGCCCGATGGGGACCACGGGGGCGCCGGTCTCCGCGGCCAGCCGGGCCGCGCCGGTGTGCCCGGTCAGCACGGGATCGAAGAACGCCTCGCCCCGTGGGATGGTCCCCTGGGGGAGCACGATCACCACCTCGCCGGCCCGCAGGGCGGCGGATGCCCGGCGCATGGGGTCGCCCGACCCGGTGCCGCGGTCGACCGGGATCCCCCCGAGGGCCCGGGCCAGCCGGCCGACCACCGGGGCGTCGAACACCTCCTGTTTGGCCATGAACCGGACCGGGCGGCCCAGTCGTGCGGCCACCAGGCCGATGGCCACCACGTCGAAGTAGCTGCGGTGGTTGCTGGCCAGGATGACCGGGCCCCGGGCCGGGATGTGCTCGAGGCCGGAGAGGTCGAAGCGGGCGTAGGGGAACGCCTCGGGCCGGAAGAACAGACGGGCCAGGTGGTAGGGCTCCCATCCGGCCAGCGACGGGATGCCGGGCGGCCGGTCCCACTGCTCGAGGGGCCACCGCCGGGCCAGCGCCACGGCCACCAGGCGGGGGTCGGCGTTGAGGGCGTGGGGATGGCCCACCGACATCAGCAGGGGGGCGTCGAAGACGCTGTCGCTGTAGGCGTGGGACAGGGCGAGGTCGACGTGGTTGTCGCGGGCCCAGGCCGTGACGGCCGACCGCTTGCCCAGTCCCCAGACGAATCCCCCCTCGATCCGACCCGTGTACCGCCCGTCCCGCTGCCCGTACCGGGTGGCGATGACCCCGTCGAAGCCCAGGGCCTCGGCCAGGGGCGCCACCAGGTCGTGGGGCGAGGTGGTGGCCAGTACCAGGGTCCGGCCCTCGGCGCGGTGGGCGGTCAGGGCCTCGAGGGCCCAGGGCTGGACCAGGTCGACCAGGGGCTCCACGGCCCGTTTGCCGGCCAGCCGGGTGGCCTCGACCGAGCGGTTCCGCATGACGGCGGCCGCGGCCCGGGCCAGGCCGATGAAGGGCACCGACTCGCCGAAGCGGTTGTAGAACCCGTACATGAGGGTGTCCCCGGGCACCCGGCGGCCCGGGGACAGGACGCCCTCGGCCTCCATGGCCTGCTGGAAGACCGGCCCGCTGGCCGAGCGGATCAGGGTGCGGTCGAGATCGACGAAGACGGCACCGGCCGGGGTGGACTCGCTCATGCCCTCACGCTACCGCCGACCGATCGGCCCCGGGTGGGTCTGACGGGGGTCGCAGGGGCGTCCACAGAGGCCGGCTCGAGGGCCGCCACGGACCGCGTCCGGCCCCGGACGCGGCAAAGGGACCACCAGGGGGGGAAGGCGGTCCCTTTGCACTGACAACACAAGGATAGGAGGGGGATTCCTAAGCATCCTGTGGTCTGAAGACACTGTATAACAGTCGCGAGCAATCAGTCAACCAGTGAAAATCGATATCTGGTATCATCTTCAGTGATGGAGCTCCGCCACCTGCAAGCCTTGACGGCGATCAGTGACCACGGGACCTTCTCGGCCGCCGCCGAGCACCTGAACACCGTCCAGTCGAACATCTCGGCCCACGTGGCCCGCCTCGAGCGGGAGCTCGGCGCCCCCCTGGTCGACCGGGCCGACGGCCGCCTCACCGAGGAGGGCAGCGTGGTGGTGGCCCGGGCGCGGAGGATCCTCTCGGAGCTCGATGCCCTGGTCTCCGACGTGGCCGCCTGCAAGGACGAGGTCACCGGCACCGCCCGGGTGGGGATGATCGGCACCACGGCCCGGTGGCTGGTCCCCCGCCTCATGGACCTGGCCCGCAAGCG
>Ga0182012_10005514_pt1 | contig 13090 bp, 12 predicted proteins | sample 612S2SmetaG_FD_120486 | JGI IMG/M metagenome (GOLD analysis project Ga0182012, IMG submission 120486) | Permafrost microbial communities from Stordalen Mire, Sweden - 612S2S metaG | ecosystem: Environmental > Terrestrial > Soil > Wetlands > Permafrost | place: Sweden: Stordalen | collected...
CAATCAGGTCGTGCAGCCGCCTTATATCGCTCGAGCCGATGAGCGGCGTTGCCAGTTCTGCGCACAATCCTTCGAGTGCCGCCCTGATCCGGGTCAATTCCTCGAAATCGGCCTGCGTGAGTTCCGGCACGGCCACGGAGCGGTTGGGCAGCATTGTGAGCAGCCGCTCCGCCACAAGACGATGCAACGCCTCCCGCACCGGTGTTGCGGAAATGCCGTACGCATCCGCCAGCGAGCGGATCACCAGAATCTGGCCCGGCTGGAACTGACTTGTGATCAGCCCCGTGCGGATGGCGTCGTACGCACGCTCGTTCAGCGTTTTATGCTCTATCCTCACCGTCTCTCCCTGAGCCGCGGATTTCGTTTCGGGCGCGGAGCACCTCTTCCCCGACTTGATATATGATGTATGATCGATCGTGCGCGCGTCAATCTGAACCGGAGACCCCGCAATGGGCCGCACCGCCACGCTGCGTCGACTGCTCGGACAGGACCGCGCCATTCCCATCGTCGGAGCGTATGACGCGCTGACTGCGCGCCTGATCGAGCGCGCCGGGTTTGAGGCCGTGTATGTCGGCGGCTACGCGCTGTCGGCCACGCAACTTGGCCTGCCCGATGTCGGACTGCTGACGATGACCGAAATGCTGGACAGCGTGCGCCGCATCTGTGCGGCGATCGACGTGCCGGTGATTGCGGACGGCGATACCGGCTACGGCAATCACCTCAACACCGACCGTTTGATTCGCGAGCTGGAGCGCGCCGGCGCGTCCGGCGTGCATCTGGAGGACCAGGCTTTTCCCAAGCGCTGCGGCCATATGGACGGCAAGCGGCTCGATACCGTCCAGGCGATGGTGGACAAGATCGCCGCAGCCGCCGATGCGCGCGGCGATGCAGACTTTGTGATCGTCGCGCGTACGGACGCGCTCGCTGTCGACGGGTTCGACGCCGCGATCGAGCGCGCCGCCCGCTTCCGCGAAGCCGGGGCCGACGTGCTGTTTGTGGAAGCCCCCGTCACGCGCGATCAGATCGCCGCCATCCCGAAGCTTCTACCTGGCCCGAACTGGTTCAACGCGAGCTGGGACGGCAAGTCGCCGCTGCCGGATCTCGCTACGCTCGACGCCTACGGCTACCGGCTGGTCATTTATCCCGACACCGTCTTCGCCGCGACGAAGGCTGTCGCGCGTTTACTCGCCACGATCCGCGATACCGGCGGCTATGGCAGCGCGGATCTGCTCACCGGCTTTCAGGAGTTCAATGAACTCGCCGGTCTTGGCCGCGCGGCCGCACTCGACCGGCGCTACGGGGGATGACCACCATGCGGCGCCGCCAGTTCCTGCTCACCACCGGCGCCGCCCTTGCCGCCCCCGCGATTGCCCGCGCGGAGCCCGGCAAGACGCTGAAATTTATTCCGCAATCCGATCTCGGCGTGCTGGACCCCGGCTACACCACCGCCTATGTCACCCGCAATCACGGCTTCCTGATCTTCGATACGCTGTACGGCATGGACGATCAGTTCCGCGTGCGCCCGCAGATGGTCGCCGGCCACACGACGGAGGCGGACGGCACGCGGTGGCGGCTCACCTTGCGCGACGGGCTGAAATTCCACGACGGCGAACCCGTGCTCGCCCGCGATGCCGTCGCCAGCCTGAAGCGCTGGGGTTCGCACGACGCGTTCGGGCAGGCGCTGCTTGCCGCCACCGATGAGCTATCGGCGGATGGCGATGGGGTCATCGTCTTTCGCCTGAAACACCCCTTCCCGCTGCTGCCCGACGCGCTGGCGAAGCTGCCGGCCTACATGCCCTGCATCATGCCCGAGCGGCTGGCGAAACTTGAAGCGAGCCGCCAGTTGCCGGAGCTGACCGGCAGCGGGCCGTTCCGCTTCGTCCCGGGCGAGTGGGTACAGGGCGCGCGCTTCGTCTATGACCGCTTTTCCGGCTATATCCCGCGCAGCGACGCCGTCAGCCGCACCGCGGGCGCCAAGCAGGCGATGGTCGATCGCGTCGAATGGAGTGTGATTCCCGACGCCGCGACCGCCGCCGCGGCCCTCGCCGCCAACGAAGCCGACTGGTGGGAAAGCCCGACCACCGACCTGCTGCCGATGCTCAAACGCAACCCTGATCTCGTCGTCGATCTCACGGATACGACGGGGCTGATCGGTCTGATGCGGTTCAACCAGCTCAATCCGCCCTTCGACAATCCGGAAATTCGCCGCATCGTGCTGCGCTCCGTCAGCCAGGCCGATTTCATGACCGCGGTCGCCGGCGCCGATCCAGCGGGCTGGAGCGACGGTGTGGGCGTGTTCTGCCCCGGCACGCCGATGGCCAGCAGCGCGGGAATGGAGGCGCTGACCGCGCCGCGCGATCTTACGCGCTCCAAACGCGAGCTGGGGGCCGCGGGGTACAAGGGCGAGCGCGTCGTCATCCTCGCCGCCACCGACTATCCCAGCCTGAACGCCATGGCGCAGGTCGGCGCGGACCTGCTGCAGCGCATCGGCATGACCGTCGATCTGCAGGCGATGGACTGGGGCACGATTCAGCAGCGCCGGATCAAGAAAGATCCAATCGACAAGGGCGGTTGGAGTATCTTCTTCAGCTTCTTCGCGGGGATGGAAGTGTTCAACCCTGCCAGCCATCAGAATATCAGGGGCAACGGCCTCGCCGGCCCGCCGGGCTGGCCGGACAGCCCGAAACTGGAAGCCCTGCGCGCCGCCTGGTTCGCCGCCCCAGACGTGCCGACGCAGCAGCGCATCTGCGCGGACATTCAGCGGCAGGTGTTTATCGACGTTCCCTACATCCCGCTCGGCCGCTTCTTTCAGCCCACCGCCTACCGCCGCACGATGAGCCGCCCGCAGCCTGGCTTCCCCGTGTTCTATGGAGTGCAGAAAGCGTGAATGACGGCCTCGCCCAGGCCGCGCTCGTCGCACGCGGGGAGGCGACGCCCAGCGAATTGTTGGAGGCCACGATCGCACGCGCCGAAGCGATCAACCCCGCGATCAACGCGATCACGGTCAAACTCTACGACCTGGCCCGCGCCATCGCCGCGGCCCCGTTGCCGGCAGGCCCCTATCGCGGCGTGCCGTTCCTGCTGAAGGATATCGGCGCCACGCTGCAGGGCGTGCCCACCACCGCCGGCTCGCGCCTGTTTCCCAAGGCGGCCGGTTATGACAGCGAGATCACGCGCCGGCTGAAAGCCGCGGGGCTGGTAATTTTCGGCAAGACCAACACGCCCGAATTCGGCTCGCTGCCGACGACGGAACCTGCGCTCACCGGTGCCACGAAAAATCCCTGGTCCCTGACGCATAGTTCGGGCGGATCGAGCGGCGGATCCGCCGCTGCCGTCGCCGCGCGTATCCTGCCGGCGGCACACGGCAGCGACGGCGCCGGATCGATCCGCATTCCCGCATCCTGCTGCGGCGTCGTCGGGCTGAAGCCCACGCGCGCGCGCATCACCGGCGCACCCGATGTCGGCGAATCCATCGGTGGCATTTCCAGCCAGGGCATCATCAGCCTGACCGTGCGCGACAGCGCCGCCCTGCTCGACTGCATCCAGGGCCCCGCACCCGGCGATCCCTATTACGCCGAACCGCCGCGCACGCCCTATCTCGCCGCCCTCGCCGAACCCGTGCGTAAACTGCGCATCGCCCTGACGCGCCATTCGCTGATCCCGACCACGCTGCATCCGGACTGCATCGCCGCCGCCGAGGATGCCGCCGCGCTGTGCGCTGAACTCGGCCACACCGTGATCGAAGACGCCCCGCCGCTCGACGGCGAAACCTTCTACACACTGTACAGCCGTTTCTGGCCGCTATCCGCCGCCCGCTCCATCCACCGTGTCGATCGCCAGCGCGGCCACCCCGGCGCTGCCAACGAGGTCGAACCCTTCAATCAATACCTGTTCGACATCAGCCGGAATATCTCAGCGCTGGACTACATCGTCGATCTGCAATGGTTCCAAGCCGCTACCCGCGCGTTCGGAAACTGGTTTGCCGACAAGGGCTACGACGCCTGGCTCACCCCCACGCTCGGCCTGCCGCCACCGCTGCTCGGGCATTTCGACGCGGCGCGTCTTGGCGGGGCCGTGGTGCTTGAGCGGTTCATCGAATTCCTGCCCTTCACGCCGCTCACCAACATGACGGGCCAGCCCGCGATCAGCCTGCCGTTGTACTGGAACGCGGAGGGTTTGCCGATCGGCACGCAATTCGCCGGGCGGTTCGGCGACGAGACCACGCTGTTCCAGCTCGCCGCGCAGCTCGAACAGGCGCGCCCCTGGGCCGGCCGCCGGCCGCCGGTATGCGCATGCTAGGCGCCGAACTTCCGGTCGAGCTCCGCGACCTCTTCCAACCCGATAATCGCGTTGAACGCGTTGAAATCGACCATCCGATCCGCACTCGCCGCGTAGGTCCCGTCGCGCTTCACCGTCGCATACAGATCGCCCAGCGCCTTGGACACCGCGAACACCACATCGGGCAGCAGCAGGATCCGGTAGCCCATCGCCGCGACCTCGGCCGCATCGGGCGTCGGCGAGCGGCCGCCGAAGGCCCAGTTGAACACGGTGGGCACGCGCAGCGCGCGCGGGACGGCGATGGCCTGCTCCGTGGTCTCCGGCGCCTCCACGAACACCACGTCCGCGCCTGCTTCCTGGAACGCGACGGCGCGCTCCAGCGCGTCATCGAAGCCGTTCACGGCGATCGCATCGGTGCGCGCGATAACAACGAAGTCCTGATCGCTGCGCGCATCCAGCGCCGCCTTGATGCGCGCGACCATTTGCGGCAGCGGCACGATCCGCTTCCCCGCCATATGGCCGCAGCGTTTCGGCGACACCTGATCCTCGATCTGCACGCCGGCCACGCCCGCGCGCTCCAGATCGCGTACCAGACGGCCTGCGCTCAAATGATTGCCGTAGGCATCGTCTCCATCGACGATCACCGGAATATCGACGCGGGCGGCGATGTTGCGCGCCACGCTCACCTGCTCCTGCATCGTGAGATAGCCGACATCCGGCAGCCCCAGCAGCCCTGCCGAGACGCAGTAGCCGCTGACATACACCGCCTCCATTCCGGCCTGCTCCGCCAATCGTGCGGACAGCGCGTCGTACACGCCCACCAACGGCAACACCGTCTCGCGCGCCAGCAAGGCGCGCAGTGTCTTCGTCCGTTCCATGCTCGCCGCTCTCCTGCGCTGCTGTGCGCCGATCCTCCGGCGCGCGGGCATCGGATGCAAGGCGGGCGCGCATGCTGATCTCCGGCCCGGCGCTGATGCTCGGTGATGACGTCAGCACCGACATCATTTATCCCGGCCGCTACCTCACCATCGCGGACCGCGCGGAGCAGGCCATGCACGCGCTGGAAGGCATGGGGCCGGACTGGCCGGCACTGCTGCGCGCCTATCCCGTTCTCGCCGCGGGTTGGAATCTTGGCTGCGGCAGTTCGCGCGAACAGGCGGCCACGGCGTTGATCGGCGCCGGGGTGAAGCTGGTGATCGCGCGATCCTTCTCGCGCCTGTTCCTGCGCAACTGCATCAATAATGGCCTGCCGGTGATCGAATGTCCCGCCATCGTCGATCGCCTGGCCACCGGCACCGCGATCGCCGCCGATATCGGAGGCGGGGCGGCAACCATCGGCGCCGACACCATCCGTTTCGCCCCGCTGCCGGCGTCGCTCCTCGCGATCATCGCGCAGGGTGGCCTGCTCGCCCAATTGCGTGCCGGAGGGCGCCCATGAGCGCGCAGACCATGGCGGAAAAGATCCTCTCCCGTGCCGCCGGTCATCCGGTCACGGCCGGCGAATTTATCGAAGTACGACCGGATCGCTGCTTCACAGTGGATGACACGATCGGCCTGATCATGAAGTACCACGCGGAGGCCGGTATCGATCGGCTGACCCACCCCGAGCGTCTCGGGATCTTCTGCGACCATTACGCGCCGGCGGATAGCCGGGAGCACGCCTCCGACCACAGCGCCGGGCGCGCCTATGCGCGGCTGCACGGACTCAAGGATTTCTTTGAGGTGGGGACGGGCATCTCCCACCAGATCTGTATCGATCGCGGTCTCGCGCGGCCCGGCGAACTCATGTTCAACTCGGACTCGCACACCACCACGATCGGCGCCGTCGGCTGCTTCGGCACCGGGTTGGGTGCGGCGGAAACCGCCTATGTCTGGGCGACCGGGCGCATCTGGCTCAAGACCCCGCCGACGATCCGCATCGAGCTGACCGGTGCCCTCAGGCCGGGCGTGGATGCGAAGGACGCGTGCCTGGCCCTGCTGCGCGATCATGGCGCGCGCCTTGCCACATATCGAGCGGTCGAATTCCACGGCCCCGCCGTGCCGCATCTCGATCTCGCGAGCCGCATGACACTGTGCAACATGGGCGTCGAACTGGGCGCGAAGGCGGCGATGTTCCCCGTGGACCAGATCACCATCGCGCACTTCGCTCAACTTGGGATCAATATAGACCTCGAGTCCGGCCGCCCTGATAGAGACGCCGCCTATGAGCGCTGCGTCACGCTCGATCTCTCCGGGCTTCGACCGCTCGCCGCCCGTCCGCATACCGTGGACAATATCGCCGCGGTCGACACGATCTTGGGCATCCGCATCGACCAGGCCTTCCTCGGCTCCTGCACCAACGGCCGGATCGAGGATTTTCGTGCGGCTGCCGCCATTCTTGCCGGCCGGCGCGTCGCCGAGGGCGTGCGCATGATCGTCACCCCGGCCTCCGCGCTTGTGCTGGAACAGGCGATGGCGGAAGGCCTGATCCAGACCATGACGCGCGCGGGCTGCATCATCACCACGCCGGGCTGCGGGGCCTGCGCCGGGCTGCATCTCGGCGTGCTCGGCGACGGCGAGGTCTGCATTTCCTCCTCTTCGCGCAATTTCCAGGGCCGCATGGGCAATCCCACCGCGTCCATCTACCTCGCTGCGCCCGCCACCGTCGCCGCCAGCGCGGTCGCCGGCTACATCATCGACCCCAGCGATCTGCGATAGTCTCAGCCCCGATGCGCATCTTCACCGCCTCCCTCGGCACGGAATCAAACACATTCGCTCCGTTGGCGACGTGCCTGGACGATTACCGTGAGATGGTTTTCCTCCGCCCCGGCGAACACCCGGACGACGCGCCGCGAATGTGCACCGCCACGCTCTGGGCCGCCCGCCGCCGCGCGGCGCGCGATGGCTTCACGCTGATCGAGGGCAGTTGCTTCGCCGCCAGCCCCGGCGGCAGTACAAACCGCGCCGACTATGAATTCATGCGCGACGAGATCCTCGACCAGATCCGCGCCGCCCTGCCGCTCGACGCCATCCTGTTCGGCCTGCACGGCGCGATGGTCGCCTTCGGCTACGACGACGTTGAGGGCGACCTGCTCGAACGCGCCCGCACGATCACCGGCCCCGGCTGCGTCTTCGCCGTGGAGCTCGATCCGCACTGCCATCTCACCGTCAAGCGCGTCGCGCTATCAGACATCATCGTGCTGTACAAGGAATATCCGCACACCGACACGGTGGAACGCGCCGACGACCTCATCGATATCACGCTTGCCACCCTGCGCGGCGAAGTGCGCCCGGTCATGGCGCTGTACGATTGCCGCCAGATCGGCAATTACCCCACCACGAACCCGGAGATGCGCCGTTTCGTCGACTGGGCGGCCAGCCTCGAAAAGCCGCCGATCCTCTCCGTGTCCATCGGCCACTGCTATCCCTACGCCGACGTTCCCGAACAGGGTGGGCGCATCCTCGTCGTCGCCGATAACGACCAGCAGGCCGCCGACCGCGTTGCCACCGAAATCGGCGCGGCCTTCATCGCGCTGCGCGGCTGTACCACACACACATTCCATACCGTGGACGCCGCCATCGATGCCGCGCTCGCCCTGCCCGGCGCCCCCGTCGTTATCACCGATGCCGCCGACAATGCCGGAGGTGGCGCGCCCTCCGACAACACCACCATCCTGCGCCGGCTGATCGCGCGCGGAGTAACGAATGCCGCCCTCGGCCCGCTCTGGGACCCGATGGCCGTGCGCGCCTGTTTCGCCGCCGGCCCGGATGCCACGATCGATCTGCGCTTCGGCGGCAAAACCGGTACCACCTCCGGCCAGCCGATCGACGCAACGGTGAGGATCGTCGGCCTCGCCCGCAACGCCTCGCAGACCTATGGGCCTTCCAGCTCGTTTCTTGGCGACATGGCTGGCATCCGCGTCGGCGGTATCGATGTGGTGCTGAATACCGCGCGCACCCAGGCGTTCGGCCGCGAGCTCTTCACCAATGTCGGCATCGATCCGCTGAGCAAAAAACTGCTTGTGCTGAAATCCAGCAACCACTTCATGGCGGGATACGGCGGCTTCATCGCCGGCGTTGTCCACGCCCATTCCGACGGCCTGCTCCGCCGGGATGATTTCCGCCTGATCCCCTATACGAGAGTCAAACGCCCGATCTGGCCACTCGACGACAGCCCCACACCTGGCCTTCTACCGATCCATGGGACCGCATGATGCCCTAAGGCGTCTTGATCGCATGTCGCGCTGATCGGACGATCACTCGATGATCGTTGGTTCCGGCATCGCGAAGAGTTCCTTGATCGTCCGTCCGGATCTAAGCGCTGCCAGCCATTTCTCTTCCTTCACGAGATGCGCCTCAGCGGCCGCGAGAACCGTCGGCGCGTCGGAAAGCGGCACCACCACCACGCCGTCATCGTTTCCCAGAATGATGTCACCGGGAGCGACGGGGACGCCCGCGACAGAGATCCGGTCATCGATGATCCCGCCGAAACCTTGATGCGGTCCGCGTGGAACGGCCGCGGAACAGAACATCACGAGGCCACTGGCGCGGATGTCGGCGACATCGCGCACGGCGCCGTCGATGACGACAGCGCCGATTTTGCGCATGCACGCCTCGAACGTCATGATGCCGCCCCACACCGCAACATCCGCGACCGCGCCGGCATCGACGACGATGACCTCACCCGGTTTTGCGAGCGAGATCGCCTCGCAGAGCGCCAGGCAGTCGCCGGCCATCGTCACCACCGTCCGCGCCTGCCCACAGATCGATTGACCGGGCACGAGCGGCTTGATCCGCGCATGCATCACCTGGGTCCGGTTCATGCAATCCGATGCGACCGCGGGCGGGATTTTCCGCCAGGCCGCGAGCTCGGGGTCCGACAATTCATGAAAGGAAGCGATACGCCTTTGAAGGGCCACGGCACTCTCCGCTTTCTGTCCAGTGAACGATGTACTCCGCCGTGCGACCGCACGGATTGCAGCGCCCGTCTTGCCTCTATTGAACCCGGGCCTTCGCGTTTGCTTCCCAGCCCGGGTTCACGTTGTTGCGCAGGCGCTCGCCGTCGAAACAGCCGACGATGATCTCCGCGGAAAAGGTACGCATGTCGACGTAGCCGGCCTCCGAGTAAAAGGCAGCGTGCGGTGTCACGGCGAATCGCCCGGCAAGCCACGGCTCTTTTGCCTGCCATGCGCGCAACAGGTTGGGCGCCGGGACAGGGGGCTCGACCGGCAGCACGTCGAGCGCCGCGGCGCTCAGGTGATTGCTGCGCAGCGCCTGCTCGACAGCATCGACATCAACGAGGCCGCCGCGGGCGATGTTGATCAGGATGCTGCCTGGCTTCATCTGGGCAATCCGCTCAGCGTCGATGATGTTTCGCGTTTCGTCGGAGAGTGGGACATGCAGGCTCGCGATGTCGGCACGCGCGAGCAGGGCTTCGAGGCTGCGGACACGCTCGAGCCCGAGGCTCAGATCGTGGCCTTCGGGCAAGTATGGATCGAAGTAAATGATCTTCATGTCGAACGCGGCGGCGCGGCGCGCGACGGCGGTGCCGATGCGACCCATGCCGATCGCGCCGAATGTCAGGCCGCGGATGCGACGGACGACCGGAACCTCCTCGGCGAGGAAACCGGTTACGAAATCGGCGCGCATGCGGTCCTGGTAGCTGCCGATGCCGCGCACGAGGTAGAGCAGCAGCGCCAGCGCGTGATCCGCGACTTCCGTCGTGCCATAGTTCGGCACATTGCAGACGGGAATCCCGGCGGCGGTGCAGGCTTTCGTGTCGACATTGTCGAAACCCACGCCGACACGCACGATCAGCCGGCAGCGATGCAGCTTCGCCACGACCGCTTGCGTGATGCGCATGCGATGCCAGACCAGGACGACGTCGCATGTGTCCCAGGCAGAATCCGGGATCTTCGCCGGCTCCGTCTCGTCATAAACGTCGTAGGCGAAGCGCTCGCCGGTGATGGCACGCTCGATGTCGAGGTCGCGCAGATGGGCGTCCGGGACGAGGATCATGAACCGGGCCATGCTTGATATTCCCCAAGGTGATCACAGGATTTTCTTCAGGAAGGATTGCAGGCGCGGATCCTGCGGTTGGTGAAACAGCGTGCGCGGCGGCCCGTGCTCGACGATCACGCCGCGGTCGGTAAAGAACACCTCATCGGCCAGTTCTTCGGCGAAACGCATCTCGTGCGTGACGAGGATACAGGTCATGCCGTCCTGCGCAAGTTCACGGATGACGGTGAGGACCTCGCTCACCATTTCCGGGTCGAGGGCGGCAGTGACCTCGTCGAACAGGATGATGCGCGGCTGCATCGCCAGCGCCCGCGCGATCGCCACGCGCTGCTGCTGTCCGCCCGACAGCTCCCCGGGATACGCCTTCGCCTTGTCGGCAAGATGCACCTTGGCGAGCAATGCGAGCGCCCGGTCCCGCACAGCGCTCTTATCCTCGCGCAGCACCTGCACCGGGGCCATCATGATGTTCTGCAGCACCGTGCGATGCGGGAACAGGTTGTACTGCTGGAAGACCATCGCGATTTCGTGGCGCAGCGGGACCAGCGAGCGCTCGGTTTTCAGTTTTTCCACCTCGAACCGGCCGACGCGGATCGTCCCCGAATCGATTGGAACCAGGCCGTTGGCGCAGCGGAGCAGGGTCGACTTGCCCGAGCCGGATGGGCCGATGATGCACACCACCGCGCGCTCGCGAACCGTCAGCGAGATGCCCTTCAGTACTTCGGAGTCGCCGTAGGATTTCCACACGTCCGTAAACGTGAGAATGGCCGGGTTGGCGTCGCTCATGCGCGGGACTGCAGCCGCAGTTCGAGCCATCGGCTGGCGACCGCGATCGGAAAGCAGAAGATGAAGAACAGCGCAAGGACGTAGATGTAAAGCCCGGTCGCGATGCGTTCGCCTTCGGTCGCGATGATCGTGCGGGTGACGGAGAGCACGTCGGAGGTTCCGGTTACGACGACGAGGCTCGTGCCGATGAACAGCGCGGCGTAAAGGCTCATGATGTTGGGAATCATCAGCGGGATCGATTGCGGGATGACGATGTGTCGGAGGATCTGCACGCGACGGTAGCCGAGTGCGCGGGCAGATTCCCATTGGCCCGAGGGAATGCTGTTGACGCCGCCACGAAAGATCTCCGCGAAGTTGGCGGCGATCGGCAGGGAAAGACCGACGACGGCCTTGAGAAACGGCGAGAAGTTGAAGCTGTGCCCGAACAGCCTGAACTCGAACGGAAGCAAGTACAGCATGGCGTAGAGGATCACCAGCCAGGGCGAGTTGCGCAGGACGTTCATCGCGGCGGCGCAGGGCCCTTTTATCGCCAGGGAAGGGGAGATGAGGCCATTGCCGAGGAGAGTGCCCGCGACCATCGCGAGGGCCATCGCGGCCAGGCTGATGAGAATGTTGGCGCTGAATCCGCCGCCGAACTCCGCGAGGCGGGCGCTGCCGAACAGGAGTTGCGGCGAGCGTGCGGCGAGAACGCCGAGCAGGGACGGCAAGTCGTGGCCATAGACGGTCAGCAGCACGAGGCCGAGCAGGACGTTCACGCCGACGATGCCGCGCAGAAGGAATCCCAGTTCGCCCCGGATCACGATTGGGATCCGAAGCCGGGAATGCGCAGCAGATGCTCGACCATGCGCGCGGCCCCGGCGAAGCCGGAGGCGATCAGCAGGTAGATGATCCAGATCACCAGCATCACTTCGAGATTGCGGAAATTCTCGAGCATGATCTGGCTCGCATAATACATCACGTCGGCGACGGCGATCAGCGAAGCCTGTGCGGACGTCTTGATCAGGCTGACGATGTTGTTGGTCATCGCCGGCATCGTCAGCCGCAGCGCCATCGGCAGTTCGATCTCGCGGAAGATCTGCGCGCGGGAATAGCCCAGGCTCCGCGCGCCTTCGATGGTCTGGCGCGGGACGGCGGTAATGCCCGAGCGGATGATCTCGACCGCGACCGCACCGTTATAGAGGCCGAGCGAGAGCACGACGCAGGTGAAGCCCCCGAAGAGCGGAATGCTGCGCCCGGCTGCATCGGTGAAACTCAGGCCCATGTCCGAGAGCATGAAGTACAGAAAGAAGAGCTGCACAAGCGGCGGCGTGTTGCGGAACAGTTCCACCAGCAGGCGGGCGAGATCGTGGAGCACCGGAACGCGCAGATGGATGACCGCGGCACCCGCGACCCCCACGGCACCGGCGGCGGCCATCCCGACGACGCTGATGAGGATTGTCATCAGCGTTCCATTGATCAGCCACCGGATGTAAAGCGGGTCGGCGAGCCAGCCGAAATCGAGGCCGAGCAGCATCATCGGGAGCGGTGGCGCTTCCGTGCTACTGCGCTGGCTTCGCCTCTGCCGCTTGCTTGGTCACGAAGTCGCTCTGGCCCATGCCGTAGGTCTTTTCGGCATTCACGAGAACTCCGGCGGCTTCCGCCTTGGTGATGGCAGCGTTGACGGCGGCAAGGAAGGCGGGTTCGTTCTTGCGCACACCCCCGGCGATCGGGATGTAGTCGAATGTCTGCAGCGCGATCTTGTCCTTGGCGGCCCAGTCGGCCTCACCGATCTTCTGTTGCAGGATCGGACCGTCGAAGGCGATCGCATCGCAGCGATTGTCGTGGAAGGCCTTGAACATTTCCGCGGTGCCGGTGAACAGCACCGTCTCGGCGCCGTATTTCTCCGCGAGCGTGCGGTTGTAGAGGTTGCCCTGGATGCCGCAGAGCTTGTGGCCGCGCACCTCGTCCCACGATTTGATCGGCGTGTCCTTCGGCGCCAGCAGCACGATGCCCGCCATCATGTAGTACGGCGTGGTGAAGTCGATGACCTTGG